>Ga0068854_100002372_pt1 | contig 11621 bp, 8 predicted proteins | sample KBSCornC42_FD_66590 | JGI IMG/M metagenome (GOLD analysis project Ga0068854, IMG submission 66590) | Corn rhizosphere microbial communities from Kellogg Biological Station, Michigan, USA - KBS Corn C4-2 | ecosystem: Host-associated > Plants > Roots > Rhizosphere > Soil ... | reverse complement strand
GGCAGCGCGCACACCAAGCTCACCCAGCTGACTTCAGCGATCGCCGAGGCCCAGGTCGAGGCCGGCCACCTGACCGCCGAGACCGGGCCGGCGCTCGTTGCTGCACTGGTCCAGGTCAAGGACGCTGCCGGCCATGCCGCGGAACGGGCGCGCGAAGCCATCGAGGCGGTGATCCCGGAAAGTGCGACCAAGCTGTCGAACGAGACCCGCGCTGCACTCGAACGCGTGGTGCGCGAGACCGTTGAGGAGCGGCTGCGCGCAGTCGAAAGCGTTGCGACCCGCGCTGTCGAAGCTGCGCGCAGCGCGTCCGATCGCCTGACCCAGCAGATGCTCAACATCGGCCAGAGCGCGGCTGCCCTCGAACGCCACATCGAGGATACGAGCAAGGACCAGCGCGAGAAGGACAGCGAAGCGTTCGCGCGCCGGGTGTCGCTGCTGATCGATTCGATGCATTCGGCCGCGATCGACGTTGGCAAGATTCTGTCCGACGAAATCGACGACCGCGCGTGGGATTCCTACCTCAAGGGCAATCGTGGCGTGTTCACCCGCCGCGCGGTCAAGCTGCTCGACGGAAGCGAAACCAAGGCAATCCGCGCGCAATACGAAAGCGACCTCGAGTTCCAGCGCTCGACCAACCGCTACGTCCACGATTTCGAAGCGATGCTCCGCCGCGTGCTCGCCGAGCGCGACGGCGGGACCATCGCCGTCACCTTGATGTCGTCCGACATGGGCAAGCTTTACGCCGCGCTGGCGCAGGCGCTGGAGCGGCGGCGGTAACGTTCCTCCGTCATGCTGAATTTGTTTTCAGAATCCATTGCCGAGACGAACGGCGCCGCTCCCGGAAATGGCCCCTGAAACGAGTTCAGGGTGACGATTTCCACTCAGTGGTACAAGTCGAGGTCGTCCGGCGTGATCCAGCCGAACGTCCAGTTGGCGTAGTAGATCGCGAACAGCACCGCGCCGAGAAGCGCGGCCTTGATCAGGTGGCGCTTCAGGTCGAACCGGTGCGGTGCGCTTTCGGCCTGACCGGGGATGAGCTTCTCGCCGGCTTCCTCGCTCGTCCGCACTCCGAACGGCAGCAGGATGAACGCCGACGCGCTGAAGAACAGGAAATAGATCGCGACGATCGAACCGGGCTGCATGGCGGGCTAGAGCGCGACCTCGAGCCGCATCACCTCGACCACCGGCTTCTTGCCTGTCCAAAGCGTCGCGCAGCGGCGCACCGCGAGCCGCACGGCTTCGCGCACCTGATCATCGCTGCCTTTCTGGCTGAAGGCCCGCGTGGCCGCGTCGGTCGCGTCGGCGATGAAGTCCTCGCGGTCCTCCTCCACCGGCACTCCGAACGGCCGGATCAGCGGCTTGCCTGCGAGCTTGCCATTCTCTCGGACCGGAAGCGCGACGGTAATCAGCCCCGCAAGCCCGATCTTGCGCCGTTCGTTGATCGTTGCTCCATTGGCCGGGAGGATGACGTCGCCGTCGAGCACCAGCCGGCCGACCCGCACCTCGTCGACCTTCTCCGGCTGGCCCGGCGCCAGTCGAATGACGTCGCCGTTCTTCTGCACCACCGCGCCATGCACCCCGTGCGATAGCGCCAGCCGGGCGTGCTCGGCGAGGTGGCGGCCCTCGCCGTGCACCGGGACGACGATCCTCGGCCGCACCCAGTCGTACATCTGGATGAGCTCCGGCCGGCCAGGGTGGCCCGAAACATGGACGTGCGCCTGCTTCTCGGTGACGATCTGGACTCCGAGGTCGGACAGCTGGTTCATGATCCGTCCGATCGCGACCTCGTTGCCGGGAATGACGCGCGACGAGAAGATCACCGTGTCGCCCTCGCCGAGCTTGAGCTCGTGGGTGCCGAACGCGATTCGGCCGAGCGCCGCGCGTGGCTCGCCCTGCCCGCCGGTGGCGATGATCAGCACCTCGCTCTTGGGCAGGCGCATCGCTTCGTCGAACGAGATCGGCGGCGGGAAATCCGTGAGGTAGCCGGTCGCCTGCGACACGCGCAGGATCCGCTCGAGCGAGCGGCCGGCAATGCACACGCGGCGCTGCGCTTCACGAGCGACACGGCCGATCGTCTGGAGCCGCGCGGCATTGGACGCGAAGGTCGTCACAAGCACGCGGCCGTTGGCCATCATCACCTGGGCGAGCAGCCCTTCGTGGACACCTTCCTCGGACCCCGACGGCCTGTCCTGGAAGACGTTGGTCGAATCGCACACCAGGGCGAGCACACCCGCGTCGCCGATCCGGGTCAGCGCCTCGGTACTGGCCGCCTCGCCGAGCACGGGAGTCTCGTCGATCTTCCAGTCGCCGGTGTGGAAGATATTGCCGAACGGGGTCTCGATCAGCAGCCCGTTCCCCTCGGGGATCGAATGCGACAGCGCGACGAAGCTGACCCTGAATGGCCCGAGCTCGACGTTGCCGCCGCGCTCGACGATGTTCAGCTTCACCTTGCCGGTCAGCCCCTCCTCCTCGAGCTTGCCGGCGATCAGGCCGGCGGTGAAGGGAGTCGCGAATAGCGGCGCCTTCAGCTCTTCGGCGAGGTACGGCAGTGCGCCGATATGGTCCTCGTGGCCGTGGGTGAGGATGATTCCTGCGAGCCGCTCCTGCTGCGCCTCGATGAACTCGAGGTCAGGCAGGATCAGGTCGATTCCCGGATAGTCCGGATCGGCGAAAGTCAGGCCGAGGTCGACCATGATCCATTGCCCGCGGCAGCCATAGAGATTGACGTTCATGCCGATCTCGCCCGAGCCGCCGAGCGCGCAAAACAGCAGTTCTTCCCCCGGGATCATCGCAGGCACATCATTTCGACGCTGACATCTCGTACAACAGGCTCAACCCCTGGATGGTGAGATCGGGTTCAATCGCATCGAACGCGTCGGTGTGCCGATCGAACAGCACCGCGAGGCCGCCGGTCGCGATCACGGTCTCGGGACCTTCGATCTGTCGCCGCATCCGTTCGACGAGGCCCTCGATCATCGCGATATAGCCCCAATAGATGCCGATCAGCATCTGGCTCTGGGTCGTGCGGCCGATCACGCTCGTGTCCTCCGGCGCTTCGATCGCGATCCGCGGCAGCTTCGCGGTCGCGTTGACCAGCGCATCGAGCGACAGGTTGATGCCCGGCGCGATGATGCCGCCGGTGTAGGCGCCGGCCGGACTGATGAGGTCGAAGGTCGTCGCTGTGCCGAAGTCGATGATGACCAGGTTGCCGGGATATTTCGCATGTGCCGCGATCGCGTTGAGGGCGCGGTCCGCACCGACGTTCTGCGGCTCGTCGACCTCGAAGGCGACCGGCCATCCGGCCTTCCCCTGCCCCGCGATCGCCGGCTCGACGTGGAAATATTTGCTCGCCAGCACTTCGAGATTGTGCAGCGCGCGCGGCACGACCGTGCCGATGATCACCGCGTCGACGTCGGAGCGCGAATAGCCTTCGAGCTCGAGCAGCTGATGCAGCCACACGGCATATTCGTCGGCGGTCCGGCGCGGGTCGGTCGCGATGCGCCAGCGCGTCTTGATCTCGCCCCCATCGACGAGCGCGAAGACCATGTTGGTATTGCCGGCGTCGATGGCGAGCAGCATCCGCGGGCCTTAGGCGAACAACGGCAAATCGGAAAGCGCGTCAGACCGTCGCTGCAACCAGCGGCATCGGCATGGCTGGCGCGGTCTCCTGCCTGGCCAGATAAGCGTGGATTGCAGCGACGACCTGCGCGCCGTCACCGACCGACGCGGCGACCCGTTTGACTGAGCAGGAGCGGACGTCGCCGACGGCGAACACGCCCCGGCGGCTCGTCTCAAGCGGCAGCCGATCGAGGCCGATTTCGTCGCCGGTCAGGACGAATCCGCGCGCGTCGAGCTTGATGCCCGAGCTGTGCAGCCAGTCGGTGTTCGGCTCCGCGCCGATGAAGGAGAACAGGTAGCGCACCGGCCGCCGTGCCTTCTTGCCGGTCGCGCGGTTCTTGCAGGTGATCGCTTCGAGCTGGCCGTTCGCGCCCTCCAGCGCGGCGACCTCGCACCCGATCATCACGTCGACGTTGGGCAGGGACTCGATCCGGTCGATCAGGTAGCGCGACATGGTTTCTTTGAGCGGCCGCCGGGCGATCAAAGTCACGCGGCGCGCGCGGCCAGCGAGGAACACCGTCGCCTGCCCCGCCGAATTGCCGCCGCCGACCAGAGCGACGTCGGCGTCGCGGCACAGATCGGCCTCGAGCGGCGAGGCCCAATAATGGACCGATGCGCCTTCGAACTCATCGAGCCGCTCGACGTCGAGCCTGCGGTAGCGGGCGCCGGTGGCGAGGACGACCGCGCGTGCCCGCACCTGCTCCCCGGTCGCAAGGCGGATCTGGCACGGGTCGTTGCCGCATTCGAGCTTCACCGCTTCGTCGGGGATCGCGATCTCGACTCCGAACTTCTGCGCCTGGCTGAACGCCCGGCCCATCAGGGCCATGCCGGAGACACCGGTGGGAAACCCGAGGTAATTCTCGATCCGCGCCGAAGCGCCCGCCTGTCCGCCGAACGAGCGGCAATCGATCGCCAGCACCGACAGGCCTTCGGAGCCTGCATAGACCGAAGTCGCAAGGCCCGCGGGTCCTGCGCCGACCACGACCACGTCGTAAAGCCGATCGGGATCGAGCGTCCCGACGAGCCCGACGCAACGCGCAAGCTGGTCTTCGCTCGGGTTGCGCAACAGCTGGCCGGATGGACACAGGACGATCGGCAGCTCCTCGGGCTCGATCTGGAAGCGTTCGACCAGCGTCCGCCCGCAGCCGTCGCTTGCGGCGTCGAGGTGCTGATAGGGATGGCCGTTGCGGCGCAGGAAATTGGTCAGGCGCAGCACGTCGGCGCTTGCTTCGCTGCCGACGACGATCGGCCCGGCGCCGGACTCGATCAGCCCCATGCGGCGGAGGATGAGCGCGCGCATGATCCGCTCGCCGAGATCCGCTTCGGCAATCAGCAGCGCGCGCAGGCGATCCGGCGCGATCGCCACGGTTTCGAGGTCGCCCAGCGCGACCGCGTCGACCAGCGACGGACGGCCCGACAGCTGCGCGAGCTCGCCGGTAAAATCGCCGGGCTCGTGGACGACGATCGGCGCGCGGTCGCCGCCTCCGCCGTGCCGAGTGACCTCGAGCCGCCCGGACAGGATCACCTGCAGCCCCGGCGGTGCCTCGCCGGCGCGCGCGACATACTCGCCGGCGTGATAATTGCGCGGCTCGCCGAACCGGCACAGCCGCGCAACTTCATCGTCGTTCAGGCGCGGGAACATCTGCGCGCCGCGTGTGGCGGCGAGGTCTTGCGGCGCGTCGCCCATTGTTTCGCGTGACGATCGTCAGGCCGGCAGCGACTCGGCGACGAGCGCCGGCGACATGCGGCTGGTCTCGCCGACCTTCTCGCCGCGGATAAACGCCAGCACGTCGCGGTTGATGTCGTCGGCGTGCGTCGTCGCCATGCCGTGCGGATATCCCGGATAGACCTTCAGCTGGCCGTGCTTCAGCAGGTTGATCCCGAGCAGCGCCGAATCGGCGATCGGCACCACCTGGTCGTCGTCGCCGTGGAGCAGCAGCACCGGAATGTCGATCGCCTTGAGGTCCTCGGTGAAATCTGTTTCCGAGAAGGCCTTCACGCAGTCGTAATGGGCCTTGATCCCGCCCATCATCCCCTGGCGCCACCAATTGTCGATCACGCCCTGAATCGGCTGCACGCCAATCCGATTGAAGCCGTAGAACGGCCCGCTGGCGATGTCGGCATAAAGCTGCGCGCGGTTGGCGATCAGCGCTGCGCGATAGCCGTCGAACGCCTCGATCGGAGTTCCGCCTGGGTTGGTTTCGGACTTGACCATGATCGGGGGAACCGCACCGATCAGCACTGCCTTCGCAACCCGGCCAGGCTCGGCGCGGGCGACATAATGCGCGACTTCGCCGCCACCGGTCGAATGGCCGACGTGGATCGCATTCCTGAGGTCCAACTTCGCCGCGAGCTGCTTCAGGTCCTCGGCGTAGGTGTCCATGTCGTTGCCGGTGTCGGTCTGGGTCGAGCGGCCATGCCCGCGGCGGTCATGAGCGATGACCCGGAACCCCTGTCCGAGGAACGCCATCATCTGGTTGTCCCAGTCGTCGGCGCTGAGCGGCCAGCCGTGATGGAACACGATCGGCTGGGCGTCCTTGGGACCCCAGTCCTTGTAGAAAATCTCGGTGCCGTCGCGGGTGGTGATGAAGGACATGGGGAGGTTCCTTGCGAGTCATAGGCCCGGCCAGCAGGACCGGTGCTGGCTCCGCGGCGATCGCCCCTCCCGACATTCGACTCGCTCGCGAAACGAAGCTGCCCCTACTCCGGCTTAACGCCGGACGCGAGAGTGCGACTCGGCGAGCTAACCCAGGTCAACATCGCCGGCTCGGACGAGCTCGACCGAGCCGTCGTCGAGCTGCAGCCGGAGCGCGCCGTCGGGTTCGAGCCCGGCGAAGCGGCCAGAGATCGTCTCGCCGGCGCCGGCATGGACCGTCAGCTGGGTTCCGACAGGGTGCGCGCGCTCTTCCCACGCGCGCGTCAGGGCCGAGCTCTCGCTTGCCCGCCACGAGTCGAGCATCCGCGCGAAGCTTGCCGCGAGCAGGGGCGCGAAGGCTTCGGGGAGGATCGCTCCACCGAGGTCCGCAGCGCGGCGGTCCACCAGCGCCGGCGCGGCCGCGAGATTAACGCCGAACCCGACCGCGATCCGATCGCCGCTTCGCTCGAGCAGGATTCCGGCGAGCTTGCTGTCGCGCAGCAAGAGGTCGTTGGGCCACTTGAGCATCAGCGGTTGGCCGGGACTGGCAACGTCGATCGCATCCGCCAAGGCGAGACCGGCGGCGAGCGACAGGGTCTGCGCGGGCGGATCGTCGTCGCGCAGCTCGACCAGGGTGCTGCCCGCGAAATTGCCCTTGGCCGAAACCCACTGGCGGCCCTGGCGGCCCTTTCCGGCATGCTGCTCGAGCGCGACCAGCCAGCTGCCCTCGACTGCGTTCCGATCGGCGATCAGGTCGGAGTTGGTCGAACCGGTGCGCTCGACGATCCGGATCCGCATCGGGCTAGAACATCGACCCCGCAGCTTTGTCGCTGAGCGACTGGAGCGGGCCGATGAGGAGATAGCCGAGCGGCGAGATGACCAGCGCGGAGAGGAGGATCAGCAGACCCTGCAGCGGCTCCCGGACGCGCGCGTAAGGCGCCGCTGGCTCGTCCATGTACATCACCTTGACGATCCGCAGGTAATAATAGGCGCCGATGACCGTGCCGAGGATGCCGGCGACAGCGAACGGGAATAGCCCGGCCTTCAGCGCCGAGTTGAACACCACCACCTTGGCCCAGAAGCCGAAGAAGGGCGGGACCCCGGCGAGGCTGAACATGAACACTGCAAACGCAAGAGCGAAGCCGGGGCGGGTCTGCGACAGGCCGGCAAGGCTCGCGATGTCCTCGACCGGGCGCCCCTCGGAGTCGCGCATCCACAGCACACAGAGGAACGCACCGAGCGTCATCGGCACGTAGACGGCGAGGTAGAACAGCACCGACGACGCGCCCACCGCGCCGCCGCCAGCGAGGCCGATGAGGACGAAGCCGACATTGTTGATCGACGAATAAGCCAGCAGTCGCTTGATGTTGGTTTGGCCGTAGGCCGCGATCGCGCCGAGGAAGATCGAGGCGAGCGCCGCGAAGATCATGATCTGCCGCCACGCGTCGGTCGCAGGCGCAAGCGCGTCGACGCAGACGCGCGTCGCAAGCATCACCGCGGCGACCTTGGGCGCGGTCGCGAAGAAAGCGGTGACCGGAGTCGGTGCGCCTTCGTAAACGTCGGGCGTCCACATGTGGAACGGGACAGCGCTGATCTTGAATGCCAGGCCGGCGAGCAGGAAGACGAGGCCGAACAACAGGCCGAGCGACGGCGCACCGCGCGCGAACGCGGCGGCGATGCCGGCGAAATTGGTCGTCCCTGTAAAGCCGTAAAGCAGCGAGATTCCGTACAGCAGGATCCCGCTCGCGAGCGCTCCGAGCACGAAATATTTGAGGCCCGCCTCGGCCGAGCGCTCGTCGCTTCGCCGGTAGGATGCGAGCACGTAGGAGGCGAGGCTGTTGAGCTCGAGACCGACGTAGAGCGAGATCAGGCTGGTCGCCGAGACCATGATGCTCATCCCCGCGGCGGCGAACAGGATCAGCACCGCATATTCGCTGCTGTGCTCATGATCCTGCTCGAACCAGCCGTGCGCGGCGATGATCGCGACAGCGGCTGCTGGGAACATGATCGCCTTGCCGAAACTTGCGAACAGGTCGGCCGAGATGAGGCCGTCGAACTGAGGGCCAGCGTGTGACGGCGCGCCGACCAGCGCCGCGGTCCCAACCAGCAGCAATGCCACCGCGAGCCAGCTGACCAGCGCCGAGCCGCGGCGGCCGGTGAACGCCGCGACGAGCATCAGCACGGTGCCCCCGAGCGACAGGATCAGTTCGGGCAGGATGGCTGCGAACCGGCTCATGAGTGCGATTCCTCTTCGCCGACAAGCTGCAGCTTTTCGCGTGCCTTGCCCGGCGTCGGGCGCGAATCGCCTTGCGGAGCGACCCGCTCGACCCGTGTCAGCAGCCGGCCGATATCGTTACGCATCGGCCTCAGGAAGCTCTCCGGATAAATGCCCATCCAGAACACCGCGAGCGCGATCGGAGCCAGCAGCCACCATTCGCGCGCGCTCAGGTCAGGCATCGCCGCCGCGTCGGCGTTGCGCTGGGTGCCGAACGCGATCCGCCAGTACAGCCACAGCATGTAGGCCGCGCCGAGGATGATTCCGGTGGTGGCGACGATCGCCGCCCATGTCGACGCATGATAGGTGCCGATCAGGCTCAGGAACTCACCAACGAAATTGCTCGTGCCCGGAAGTCCGACGCTGGCCATGGTGAAGACCATGAACAGCAGGGCGTAGCCCGGCATATTGTCGCTGAGGCCACCGTAGCGCGCGATCTCGCGGGTATGCAGGCGGTCGTAGACCACGCCGACGCACAGGAAGAGCGCGCCCGAAACCAGGCCGTGACCAAGCATCACCATCATGGCGCCCTCGATCCCCTGCCGGTTCAGCGCGAACAAGCCGAAGGTGACGAAGGCCATGTGCGCGACCGACGAATAAGCGATCAGCTTCTTCATGTCGGTCTGCACCAGCGCGACGAGGCTGGTGTAGACCACCGCCACTCCGCTCAGCACGAACACCAGCGGTACGAACATCGCCGACCCGTCGGGGAACATCGGCAGCGAGAAGCGGATGAAGCCGTAGCCGCCCATCTTCAGCAGCACGCCAGCGAGGATTACCGAGCCCGCGGTCGGCGCCTGGACGTGCGCGTCGGGCAACCAAGTGTGGACCGGCCACATCGGCATCTTCACTGCGAAGCTGGCGAAGAAGGCGAGCCACAGCCACTTCTGCGCGTCGACCGGGAAGTCGTAGGCCATCAGCTTGGGGATCGAGGTCGTGCCTGCGGTCTGCGCCATGTAGATCATCGCGATCAGCATCAGCACCGAGCCGAGGAAGGTGTAGAGGAAGAATTTGTAGCTCGCCTTGATCCGCTCGGCGCCGCCCCAGATGCCGATGATCAGGTACATCGGGATGAGCCCGCCTTCGAAGAAGACGTAGAACAGGAACAGGTCCTGCGCCGCGAATACGCCGAACATCAGCGCCTGCATGAGCAGGAAGGCGGCCATATATTCGGGCACGCGCCGGTCGATCGAGCGCCAGCTGGCGCCGATGCAGATCGGCATCAGGAACGCCGTCAGCTGGATCAGCACCAGCGCGATCCCGTCGATCCCCAACGCCCAGCCGAACCCGCCGCCGAGCGGCACATATTCCTGGAACTGCCACTGCGCGCCGTTCGGGTCGAACTGCACCCAGAGGTAGATGCTGATGACCAGCTCGACCAGGGTCGTGACGAGCGCGATCCAGCGCGCCGCCTCGGCCCTGACGAACAGGCACGCAGCGCCGGCGATCAGCGGCAGTGCGATGAGGATGGTGAGCAAGGGCAATCCGGTCACTTCGCTGCCCACCACATCGCCCAGCTCGCAGCGCCAATCAGGCCGAGCAGCATCACCAAGGCGTAGGAATAGAGATAGCCCGACTGGAATCGCGCCGCGACGCGGTTGCCGATCCCCACCGCATAAGCGGCGCCGTGCGGGCCGAAGCGGTCGATCGTCCCCTCGTCACCGCCCTTCCACAGCACCCGACCAAGCCACAGCGCCGGACGGACGAACAGGAAGTCGTAGATTTCGTCGAAATACCATTTGTTGAGCACGAAGCGGTGCAAGACCGGGAAGGCCGAAACGAAGCGCTCGGCGGCGCCTGGATTACGGATGTAGTTGTTCCACGCGATCCACAGCCCGATCAGCATGACGATCGTCGGCGTCAGCTTGACCCATTCCGGCGACTGGTGCGCGGCATGGGCGAGGTGCTCGCTGAACGCGACCGCGCCGCGCCAGTAATCGGGCGCGCGCTCGGCGTCGGTGAAGAAGGCATGGAAGAACTGCCCGGCGAACACTGCGCCGATGGCGAGCAGCCCGATCGGGACGAGCATCGTCCATGGGCTTTCGTGCGGGTGATAGCCGGCGGTGCCCTCGGGCGGAGTGTGCTTGGAATGGCTGCTGTCGCCATGCTCCTCGTCCGGCGCCTCGTGCACGTGGTGGACCGCGTGCTGGATATGCTCCGACGCCGCCCAGCGGGCCTTGCCGAAGAAGGTCAGAAAGATCAGCCGCCACGAGTAGAAGCTGGTCAGCAGCGCAGCGAACGCGCCGAGCCAGAAAGCAATGGTGCCCGGCACCGAGTTCGCAGCCCACGACGCCTCGAGAATCGCGTCCTTGGACCAGAAGCCGGCAAAGCCGATGCCCGCGACGCCAACGCCGGTGATCGCCAGCGTGCCAGCGACCATCACCCAGAAGGTGAACGGGATCTCCTTACGGAGCGCGCCATAGTAACGCATGTCCTGCTCGTGGTGCATCGCGTGGATCACGCTGCCAGCGCCGAGGAACAGCAGCGCCTTGAAGAAGGCGTGGGTAAACAAATGGAACATCGCAGCACCGTAGGCCCCGACGCCCGCCGCGAAGAACATGTAGCCCAGTTGCGACATGGTCGAATAAGCGATCACCCGCTTGATGTCGTTCTGCGCTGTTCCGATGGTCGCAGCGACGAAGCAGGTCGCGGCGCCGACGTAGGTGACCGTGTGCAGCGCAACCGGCGACACGTTGAACATCGGCGACAGCCGGCAGACCATGAACACACCCGCGGTGACCATGGTCGCGGCGTGAATCAGCGCGCTGACCGGGGTCGGGCCCTCCATCGCGTCGGGCAGCCAGGTGTGCAGTCCGAGCTGCGCCGACTTGCCCATCGCTCCGACGAACAGCAGCAGGCACAGCAGGGTCATGGTGTCGACGCGCATCCCGGCAAAGCCAATGGTCGATCCGGCCATGCCCGGCGCAGCGGCGAGGATCGCGGGGATCGAGACGGTGCCGAACACCAGGAAGGTGCCGAAAATGCCGAGGCTGAAGCCGAAGTCGCCGACGCGGTTGACGACGAACGCCTTCAGTGCCGCCGCATTGGCTGACGGCTTGTGGTACCAGAAGCCGATCAGCAGGTAGGAAGCCA
>Ga0068854_100002370_pt1 | contig 11622 bp, 9 predicted proteins | sample KBSCornC42_FD_66590 | JGI IMG/M metagenome (GOLD analysis project Ga0068854, IMG submission 66590) | Corn rhizosphere microbial communities from Kellogg Biological Station, Michigan, USA - KBS Corn C4-2 | ecosystem: Host-associated > Plants > Roots > Rhizosphere > Soil ... | reverse complement strand
GCTGCTGATCGCGACGACGCGGCGGGCCGCGCCGCGAAACACCTCGATCAGCTCACGCGCCTGGCGGCCGGAGCTGAGAATCAGATCGACGACCACGTCAGCGCCAAGCGCGCGCAGTTGGTCGCGATGTTCGTAAATCCGCTGGCGATCGCCGACGATCTCGCGCCTGGCCGCGTTCGCCGACGGCCGGCGATGGAACAGGACCACGTCGTGGCCGTCACGCTCGAGCGCCGCCGCCACGTGTGGACCGATGAAGCCGTTGCCGCCAATCAACAGCACCCGCATCCGGCCAGTCTAATTTCACAATCTCGGCCACCGTCAACCTTTTTGCCATTGACCTCGTCATATGCATTTAGCCAATATGTCGCTATGCAACATATGACGGCGGCGCCAGGTCTCGACCGCGAGCTGAAGAAGGGGAGCGCCGAACTGCTCATCCTGTCGCTGGTCGAGGACCAGCCGCGGCATGGCTACGACCTGAGCAAGCTGATCGAAACGCGCTCCGGCGGCCGGCTCACCTTCCGCGTCGCCTCGCTCTATCCGCTCCTCTACCGGCTCGAGAAGCGCGGCTGGATTCAGGGACGCTGGATCGAGAAGGCGGGCCAGCGCCGCCGCCGCTACTACCGGCTCACGACGGCCGGCGCCAAAGTGCTCGAGGCGCAGCGTCATACCTGGCGTGAGTTCGTCGACGCGATCAGCCGCATCACCGGAGTCGAACATGCCTGAATGGCCCCGACGCATCAACGAGGAGATGCGCCAGCATCTCGACGACGAGTACGCGGCGCTGCGCGCCCGCGGCGTGTCGCACGACGACGCCATGCGGACGCTGGCTGGCGACGTCGAGGCCGCGGCGTCGCTGCGGCCGCGGCCGGTCGACTCGTTGACCGCGGACGTCCGCTACGCGCTGCGCGGGCTCGGGCAGCGGCCCGGTTTCACCGCAGTCGTGATGTTGACGCTGGCGCTCGGCATCGGCGCCACCACCGCCGTCTTCACCGTCGTCGATGCCGTGATGCTGCGCCCGTACTCCTACGCCGACATGGATCGCATCGTCGCTCTCGCCGAGACGACCCGCGCCGGACAGACGATGTCGATTGCGTGGCAGAACTTCCAGGATTGGCGCGCGCAGAGCGGGGTGTTCGACGCGCTCGGCCTCTACCGGCCGATGGTGGTCAACCTGACCGGCGGTGCCCAACCGGAACGGCTCGTCGCGAGCCTGGCGTCCGCCGATGTGTTCCGCGCGCTCGGCATCCCGCCGATCGCCGGCCGCGCGTTTTCCCGCGACGAAGACGGCGTGGCGGCGGCGCGCGTCGCGCTGGTCAGCGAACGCTTCTGGCGCTCGCACTTCAACGCCTCCGCTGACGCCGTCGGCGCCTCGCTCACCCTGAATGGCGAACCGTACACGATCGTCGGCGTGCTGCCGGAGGGCATGCGCTTTCCGTCGCGGCTCACCGACGTCTGGCTGCCGCTCGGCCTGTTCGTGCCGACGTTTCCCGCCGACCGCGGCGCCCATCCCGGTCTGTTCGCGATTGCGAAGGTAAAGGCCGGGATCAGCATCGAGCACGCCACAGCGGAAATGGACACGATCGCGCGGCGTCTCGAGCAGCAGTATCCGCTCTCCAACAGTGAGCACACGGTGGCGGTCGTTCCCTACTACGAACAGATCGTCCAGAACATCCGGCCGGCGCTGCTGATGCTGATGGGCGCAGTGGCGTTCGTGCTGCTGATCGGCTGCGCCAACCTCGCGAACCTGATGCTCGCGAAAGCGGAGGGCCGCCAGCGCGAGCTGGCGATCCGCGAAGCGCTCGGCGCGACGCGATGGCGGCTGTTCCAGCAGCTGCTGACCGAAAGCGTGCTGATGGCGCTCGGCGGCGGGCTGCTCGGCGTGCTGGTTGCGTGGTGGGGCGTGAAGGCCTTCGTCGCATCCGGGCCCTCGACGGTGCCGCGCCTCGACCTGGTAGCGGTTGATCTGCGGGTGCTGACGTTCGCGCTGCTCGTCTCGCTCGGCACCGGCATCGCGTTCGGGCTGGCGCCGGCGCTCCGCGCCTCGGCCGTCGAACTCGCGGCCGCGATGCGCGACGCCGCCGGGTCGCGCGCTACCGCCGAGCGGCTGCGATCGCTGCTGGTGGTCGGCGAGGTCGCGCTGGCGATCGTCCTGCTGACCGGCGCCGGCCTCGCGCTGCGCAGCTTTGCCGCCCTGACGGCGATCGATCTCGGTTTCGATCCGTCTCGCGTCGTCACGCTGCGGGTCGCGCTGCCGAACGCACGCTATCCGGAACTGCCACGCTGGATCGCATTCCACCGCGAGCTCGCCGCGCGTGCGGCCGCGATCCCCGGCGTCGAAGCGGCCGGGTTGAACAGCGCGGTGCCGCTCGAAAGCGGCGGTGCGGAATCCGAGGTGCGCTACGAAGGCCAACCGCTGCCGAAGTCGGTGCACGAGGACGCGACGATGTGCCTGTTCCAGGCGGTGACGCCCGAGTATTTCCGCGCGATGCATATCGCGCTGGTGCGCGGCCGCGGGTTCGGCGCCCATGACACTGCCGACGCGCCGCGCGTCGTGGTGATCGAGCAGTCGCTCGCGGACAAGTTTTTCGGCGCAGCCGCCAATCCGCTCGGCAAGCGGATCGCCTTCGAGTACTCGGGCGGCCACGGTCCAATGGCGCAGCCGATCTGGCGCGAGATCGTCGGCGTCGTCGGGCACGTGCATCACTACGGCATCGCCGACGAACCGGACAACATGCAGGTCTACGCGCCGCTCGAGCAGCTGCCGATCTATTTCCGCGAGCGCCGGCCCAACATGACGCTGTTCGCGCGGACAGCGCTGCCGCCGGAGAGTCTCGTCGAATCGGTGCGCGGCGTCGTCTCGGCGCTCGATGCCGACGTGCCGGTGTTCAGCGTCCAGCCGATGGCGGCCTACGTCGGGCAGGCGACGGAGCAGCCGCGGTTGAACATGACGCTGCTGATGCTGTTCGCGGCGCTGGCGCTCGCGCTGGCGAGCCTCGGCATCTACGGCGTGCTGTCGTACATCGTCGGCAGGCGCACACATGAAATCGGCATCCGGCTCGCGCTCGGGGCGACGCGCGCCGACGTGCTGCGGCTCGTCGTCGGCCAGGGGATGACGCTCGCCGTCGGTGGCATCGCGATTGGGATCGCCGCGGCGTGGGGGCTCACGCAGCTGCTGCGCGGGTTGTTGTTCGGCGTGTCGCCACACGATCCGGCGACGTTCGCCGCGATCGCCGCGCTGCTTGCGTCGGTGGCATTCGTCGCGAGCTATCTACCGGCGCGCCGAGCCACGCACGTCGATCCTGTCTGTACGCTTCGCGCTGAATGAGTGGGGGCTGGGGGCTGGCGGCTTGCTGAACGCTCGCAAGCCGCAAGCCGCAAGCCGCAAGCCGCAAGCCGCAAGCGGCAAGCCGCAAGCGGCAAGCCGCAAGCCACAAGCGGCAAGCCGCAAGCGGCAAGCCGCGTAGCGCAGCCCTTCAGGGCTGCCCTCGGCTAGCCTCCAGCGTGCTAGCCCCAACTGCGACAGGTGTCCAATGACCTGGAAAGACCAGACCGGATATGACGTCGACGACGAGATCGAGCAGCATCTCGACGATCGCTATCGCGAGCTGATCGCCGGCGGAGTGCCGGCGGACGAAGCGGCGCAGCTGGTGCGGGAGGAACTGCGCGGTTGGACTCCGCGCCGCGCACCGTTCGACGGCGTCGGCGGCGATCTGCGCTTCGCCGTGCGCACGCTGCGGCGGCACGCCGGCTTTGCCGCGATTGTGCTGGTGACGCTCGCGCTCGGGATCGGCGCCAACGCGGCGATCTTTTCCGTCGTCAATGCGGTGGTGCTCCGGCCGCTGCCCTACCCGGACGGCGATCGCCTCGTCGTCGTGTGGGGCAATCTGCATCGGCCCGGCGTCGAAGAGATTCCCGCCTCGGCCGGCGAGTACGTCGACTATCGGGATCGGAATCACGCGTTCGAGGCGATCGCCGCATACGACACGATCGGGTTCAACCTCACCGGATCGGGTGAGCCCGAGCGCGTGGACGGGGCTGTGGTCTCGGCCGACTTGTTCGCGACGCTCGGCGTGCTGCCGGAGATCGGCCGGGCGTTCCGCAGCGCCGACGAGCGGCCGGGCGCGAACGACGTCGCGGTGATCAGCCACGCGCTGTGGACGCGGCGCTTCGGCGCGGACCGCGCGATCGTCGGCCGAACCGTCGCCATCGACGGGCGCACCGTGGCGATCGTCGGCGTCATGCCGCGCCGCTTCCGGTTTCCCGACGACGTCACCGATATCTGGAAGCCGATGCTTCTGGATGCCGATGCGCTCAGCGCCGACAACCGCGGATCGCACGGCTTCACGGTTGTCGCCCGCCTGAAACGTGGCGTGACCGTCGACCAGGCGCGGAGCGATCTCGACGCCGTCGCGGCGACGTTCGTCCCGCAATTTCCTGGCAACTATCGGGCTGGCTTCTCCACGGCGGTGCGACGGTTGCAGGACGAGGTCGTCGGCGACACCGGCCGCGCGCTGTTCGTGTTGGTCGGCGCGGTCGGGATGGTGCTGCTCATCGCCTGCGCCAACGTCGCGAATCTGCTGTTGGCACGCGCAGCATCGCGCCGCAAGGAGATCGCGCTGCGGACGGCGCTCGGCGCCAGCCGTGCGCGCCTGGTGCGGCAGCTGCTCACCGAGAGCGTGCTCATGGCGATCGCCGGCGGCGGGCTCGGCCTGCTGCTCGCGTGGTGGGGCATCGGCGCGCTGGTCGCAGCCGCGCCCGACAGCATCCCGCGGCTGCGCGAAGTCGCCATCGACGCCCGCGTCGCCGCGTTCACGGCGATCGTGTCGCTCGCGACCGGCGTGCTCTTCGGTGTCGCGCCGGCGATGCAGGCGTCGCGGCTCGAATTGCACGACGCGCTCAAGGAGGGCGGACGGACCGCGGCCGCGCACGGCTTCGGCGGCCGGCTGCTCGTCATCGCCGAGGTGGCGGTGTCGATCGTGCTGCTCGTCTCGGCGGGGTTGCTGCTGCGCAGTTTCGCGCGGCTGCAGGAGGTGCAGCCTGGCTTCGCCGCCGACCGCCTGTTGACCCTGCGCGTGTCGCTGCCGGCGTCGAGGTACACGACCTTCGCGCGCGGCGACACTTTCTTCGCGGATCTGTTCGCCGGCCTTCAGTCGCGGCCGGGCGTTCGCGGCGTCGCCGCGATCAACTCGCTGCCGTTCAGCGGCTTCGGCGGCAGCCGCAGCTTCCAGATCGAGGGCCGCGCCGCGACGCGGCCGGACGACACCACCGAAGAGCAGCTGCGTATCGTCACCGACGGCTACTTCGCGGTGATGGGTATTCCACTGGTCACCGGCCGCGAATTCGCCGCCGACGACTCGCTGCGCGCGCGCCGCGTCGCGGTGGTCAACGAGGCATTTGCGCGCAAGCATTTCGGCGGCGCCGCTGCCGTCGGCCAGCGCGTCGCCTTCGAGCGCGACGCGCCGGTGTGGTACGAGATCGTCGGCATCGCCGGCAACGTCAAGCATCGCGGCCTCGACGCTGGCGATCGCCCCGAGCTGTACGTGCCGTACCGCCAGCCGCTGTTCGCTCAGTGGACCGTTCGTCCGATGTTCGTCGTGGTCCGCACCGACGGCGATCCGATCGAGCTGGTGTCCACCGTCCGCCGCGACGTCGCGCGCGTCGATCCCGATCAGCCGATTTCCGACGTGCGCACGATGGCCGAGCGGATCGACCGCTCGCTGATCGGCCGGCGCTTCAACGCGACGCTGCTGGCGCTGTTCGCCGCGCTCGCGCTGACGCTGGCCGCCGTCGGCATCTACGGGCTGGTCGCGTATGCGGTGACGGAGCGCACGCACGAGATCGGCGTCAGGATCGCGCTCGGCGCGACGCGCACCGATGTGGTGGCGATGGTGCTGCGTCAGGGCATGGTGCTGGCGGTGATCGGCGCCGCGATCGGCGTGGCCGCGTCGCTCGGCGTCGTGCGGCTGCTCTCAGGGCTGCTGTTCGGCGTGAGCCCTGCCGACCCCGCGACGTTTGCCGCGATCCCGCTGCTGCTGCTGCTCGTCGCCCTCGCCGCGTGCGTCATTCCGGCGCGCCGGGCGACGCGCGTCGACCCGATGTCGGCGCTCCGCGCAGAGTAGGGGCTCGGGGCTCGGGGCCGGGAAGCCTCAAGTCCCACGCCTCAAGACAGCTAGCCCCTGGCCCCCAGCCCCGATAGACTCTGCAGCATGGCCGATTTTGCCGAACAGCTGCGCGCCCTGCACCGGACGCCGCCGATCTTCGTCGTCCCGAACGCGTGGGACGCCGCGAGCGCGCGGTTGTTCGTGGCCGAAGGATTCCCGGCGATTGCGACGACCAGCGCCGGCGTGGCGGCCTCGCTCGGCTATCCCGACGGCGGCACGGTTCCGGCGCGCGAGATGTTCGAGGCGGTCGCCCGCATCGCGCGATCGGTGAAGGTGCCGGTCACCGCCGATATCGAGCACGCCTACGCCGCCTCGCCGGACGCGGTCGCCGACAATGTTCTGCGGGTGATCGCTTCGGGCGCCGTCGGCATCAACCTCGAGGACTACGTGCCCGGCGCAACCGATCTCGAACCGCTGGCGCTGCAGGTCGACAAGATCAAGGCGATCGTCAAAGCGTCCAACAAGGCCGGCGTGCGCCTGGTGATCAACGCCCGCACCGATGGCTTTCTGCGGGCGCTCGGGCCAGCGGAGGGTCGTCTGGGGATCGCGATCGAGCGCGGCAAGGCGTTTCTCGCCGCCGGCGCGGACTGCGTGTTCGTACCCGGCGTGCGCGATCCCGAGACGATCCGCGCTCTGGTCGGCGGTATCGGCGGCCCGATCAACATTCTCGCGGTCGCCGGCACACCGTCGATCGCCGAGCTCGAAGCGCTCGGCGTCGCCCGCGTCAGCGTCGGCTCGGGGCCGATGCGCGCCACGCTCGCGCTCGTTCGCAGCGTCGCGCGCGAGCTGAAGGCGCACGGCACGTACTCCTCGTTCACCACCAACGCGATGCCGTTCGACGATGTCAACGAGCTGATGAAGTGATCGCGGCGGCGCGCCGCGTCACCGACTACCAGCCGGCGCGAAGGGTGAGCCAAAGCGCCGCGGTGAGGGCGGCGCCGGCGCCGACGAGCGTGCCGATCGTCGGGGTGAAATACGGATAGACCATGAAGACGATGCCGAAGGCGACGAGCGGCCAGCGCTGCTGCTTCTTGCCGTAGACGAACAGCACGAACCCGGCGCCGCTCGGGAACAGCGAGAGAAATAGCCAGCCCGGATCGAACGACACCATTCGATAATACCGTCGCGTGTACTCAGTCGATCTCGCCTACGTGCACGACGCCGCGTTCGGCGGCGTGGCGCGGCGCGCCGCGCCGGAGATCGTGCGTCTGTTGCGCGGCTGCGGCATTCGCCGCGGCCACATCGTCGACGTCGGCTGCGGCAGCGGCATCGCCGCCGCGTGCTTCGTGGCTCGCGGGTACGCGGTCACGGGGACCGACGTGTCGCCGGCGATGATCCGTCTCGCGCGCGCCAACGCACCGGCCGCGCAATTTCGCGTCGCACCAATCGAGCGCTTGCGGCCGCCGCCCTGCGACGCGGTCGTGGCAGTCGGGGAAATCGTCAACTACGTCTCCGGCGGCCTGCCGGTACTGCAGCGCTTCTTCCGGCGCGTCCACGACGCGCTGCGCCCCGGCGGCGTCTTCGCCTTCGACTTCGTCGAGTCGGCCGCGGGCCGGACATTCGCGGCGAAATCGTTTGGCGGCGCCGACTGGGCGCTCGTGGCGCGCGCGACGTTCGACAAACCACGCCGGCTCCTCACCCGCCGCATCGTCATCGTCCGCACGATTGGCCGTCGCATCCGCCACGCTTCGGAAACCCACCAGGTTCGCATCTACAGCCGCACCGAGATGCGACGCGCGCTCGAGACCGCCGGGTTTTCGGTCGCGATCTCGCGTTCCTACGGCCGCTACCGGCTGATGACCGGCGACGTTGCCGTGATCGCGACCCGCGCGACACCGACTCGTTTATGATCACGCCAATGAAACCGATGATGCTGGCCGCCGCGGCGTTCGCCGTTGCGGCATTGACCACCGCCGCCGCGCAGTCGAAGAAGACCACGACCGCGGTGGCGACCACACGCTCATTCACCGTTGTCGAGGCGACGATCCCCGAGATGCGCGCGGCGATGGAGCAGGGACGCGTCACCGCGAAGGAGCTCGTGCAGCAGTACCTGATGCGGATCGCGACCTACGAGGATCGCCTCCACGCCGCGATTACCGTGAACCCGCACGCGCTCGAGGAAGCCGAGGTGCGCGATCGCGAGCGCGCGCAGGGCCGCGTGCGCGGCCCGCTGCACGGGATCCCGGTCGCCCTCAAGGACAACGTGCACACGACCGACATGCGGACGACCGGCGGCGCGCTCGCCTTCGAGAACCTCGTGCCGCCCTACGACGCGACGCTGACGAAGAACCTCCGCGATGCCGGCGCGATCATCCTCGCGAAAACGACCTTGACCGAACTGGCCAACTGGGTCGCCGGCGCGCCGACGCCGATGCCCGGCAACTACAACGCCGTCAATGGCCAGGGTTACAACCCCTACGACCCGCGCAAGGACCCGCGCGAGGCGACCTTCGACGGCCGGCCGGCGCTCAACACCGGCGGCTCGAGCTCCGGCGCCGGCACGGCGGCGAACTTCTGGGCCGCGAACGTCGGCACCGAGACGTCGGGATCGATTCTCAGCCCATCGAACCAGAACATGCTCGCCGGCATCAAGCCGACGGTCGGCCGGATCAGCCGCTACGGCGTGATCCCGATCACCGCCGATCAGGACACCGCCGGGCCGATGGCGAAGAGCGTCAGCGATGTCGCGATCATGTTCGGCGCGCTCGAGAGCCCGTCGCCCGATCCGAACGACCCGGCGACGCGCACCTGCATGCCGCCGCCGAATCGCGACTACACCCGCTTCCTGAATCGCGACGGTCTGCGTGGCGCCCGCCTCGGCATCCCGCGCGCGTTCTATTACGACAAGATCACGCCGCCCGGCGAGACCGCTCCGCGCGGAGGCATTGCCGACGATCAGAAGAAGGCGATGGACGAGGCGATCGCCGTGCTGAAGGCGCAGGGCGCCGTCATCGTCGATCCGGCCGACATCCCCAGCGTCGTCGACAGCGATGCGAAGAACAATTTCCTGCTGTGGGGGCAGTGCTCGGGCGCGAACGACGGCCGCGGCAAGGACGAGAATTGCTCCGTCGATCTCAAGTACGGGATGAAGCGCGACTTCAACAAGTGGCTCGCCTCGCTCGGCGACGCGGCGCCGCTCAAGACGCTGAGCGATCTGCGCGCCTTCAACACCGCGCACCAGAAGGCCGGCGCGATCAAGTACGGCCAGTCGAATCTCGACATCTCCGATGAGATCGACGTCGAGCGCGATCGCGCGCGCTACGAAGCCGATCGGGCCAAAGACATCCGCCTTGGCGGCACCCACGGCATCGACGAGATCATGAAGGCGCAGCGTCTCGACGCGCTCGTCTTTCCCGGCGCAAGCGGCGCCGCCATCGCGGCCAAGCCGGGCTACCCGACGGTGATCGTGCCGCACGCGCTGGTCGCGAACGCGCCGACGCCGCCGTTTCCGCCCGGCTTCGAAGCGAAGCCAGCGCCGTTCGGCGTCAGCTTCACCGGCATGGCGTGCAGTGAGCCGAAGCTGATCGAGCTCGCCTACGCCTTCGAGCAGGCGACGAAAAAACGCGTGCCGCCGGCGCAATTTCCGTAGTGTCCGGCTTTAGCCGGACCGTGATCAGCGATCCAGCAGCTTCACCGCTTCCGGGCCGTACGCTTCGAGGAGATCGCGCAGCGTGCGGCCCGGCTCATCGTCGAACGTGTCGCCGAGCGACGGATCGCTGATGCGATCGACCCGGAAATTGCGGAAGCCGACGCGCATCTCGCACCACGCTGCCAGCGTCCAGGTGCGGCCCCAGAAGAACACGGCGAGCGGACGCACGGTGCGCTCCGACGCGTCACCGCGTTCGTTGGCGTAGCGGAACCGCAGCCGCCGGCGCGAGACGAGCGCTTCGCGCGCAATCGCCAGCCCGTCCGCCGATCCTTTGCCGCTCAGGATCGTCGGCACGAACAACTTCGTCCCGGCGAGCAGCGGCTCGAGGTCGGCCGGCAGGACCGCCGCCACTTTCGCGAGGATCGCGTCGCTCGCGCGCGCCAGCGCCGGGTCGCCGAACTGGCGAACGATGCGCACGCCGAGGACGAGCGCCTGGATCTCCTCGCGGTCGAACATGAGCGGCGGCAAATCGTAGCCGGGACGAATCCGGTAGCCGACGCCGGCTTCGCCTTCGATTGGCGTGCCGGCGAGCATCAAATCGCGGATGTCGCGGTAGACCGTCCGCTCCGAGACCTCCAGCCGGCTCGCCAGCTGCGCCGCGGTGGTCACGGTGCGGCGGCGGCGCAGCAGCTGGATGATCTGGAACAGACGGTCGGCCCGGCGCATCGGGGCTATTGTGCCTTCGCCTCGACCAGCCCGATGACGTGTCCTTCCGGATCTTCGAAGACGCCGAGCGTCACGTCGGGCATGACGGTCCGCGCGGTGACGATGCGGCCGCCGAGGGCGCGCGCTTTCTCGAGCGATGCGGTCACGTCCGGCGTCTCGATATAGAACGTCGTCCACGACCGCGTGCCGGGAAAGGTCTGCCCGACGCCGCCGGGAATCCCGCGGCCTTCGCTCATGTTCGTCACGCCGTAGTTGATCGGCTGAATGACGTCGAACGTCCAGCCGAACAACGATCCGTAGAACTGTTGAAGCTTTGCGCCGTCGTTGCCGAGCACCTCGAACCACATCACGGGATGAGCCATCGTTGCCTCCTTGGCCGCGGCGCGCATCGCCGCGTCGAAAGACACGATAGCGGTGTGCTCCTGACAGCATTGTGTCAGGAGTTCTATAATCGCCGCCTTCCACGCTGCTCCGGAGGACTGACATGCTGAAGCGCCTCGCCTTGCCGCTCGTCGTCGTGCTTGCGTCGGTCGCCATGCCGTCGGCGCAGCAGCCGTCGGATCTGCAGTCGTCGGTCGCGCTGTTCCAGCGCGTCCGCACCGTGCCGAATCTCGTCTACGAGCGGGCCAACGGATGGGAAGGAAAGCTGGATGTCTACGCGCAACGCACTGCGCCGAACGCGCCGCCGTCGCCGGTCGTGATCTTCATCCACGGCGGCGGCTGGGTGCAGGGCACGAAAGAGGGCTCGGCGATCCGCGGCGTGCTCCCGTACATCGCGATGGGCTATTCGGTGGTCAACGTCGAGTATCGGCTCGCCAACGTATCGCTGGCGCCGGCAGCGATCGAAGACTGCCGCTGTGCGCTGCGCTGGGTGGTCGCGCACGCGAAGGACTACAACCTCGACGCCACCCGCATCGTCGTCGCCGGCGAGTCGGCCGGCGGCCATCTCGCGCTGACGACGGGGATGATCCCGGCGAGCGCCGGCTTCGATCGCACCTGCCTGACGCCGACCGAGCCTCGCGTCGCCGCGATCGTCGACTTCTTCGGCATCACCGACATCGCCGATCTGCTCGACGGACCGAACAAGAAGCCGTTCCCCGAGACGTGGCCGTACACCGTGCAGTGGCTCGGCAATCAGCCGAA
>Ga0068854_100002360_pt1 | contig 11640 bp, 10 predicted proteins | sample KBSCornC42_FD_66590 | JGI IMG/M metagenome (GOLD analysis project Ga0068854, IMG submission 66590) | Corn rhizosphere microbial communities from Kellogg Biological Station, Michigan, USA - KBS Corn C4-2 | ecosystem: Host-associated > Plants > Roots > Rhizosphere > Soil ... | reverse complement strand
GCCGCGCAGGCGCTGTCGGTCGGCAAGGAACTCGGCTGGGATGCCGACAAGGTGAACGTCAACGGCGGCGCGATCGCGATTGGCCACCCGATCGGCGCCTCGGGCGCGCGCATCCTCACCACCCTGCTCCACGAGATGGGCAAGCGCGACGCCAAGAAGGGCCTGGCGACGCTGTGCATCGGCGGCGGCATGGGCATCGCGATGTGCGTCGAGCGCGACTGAGGTCGCGCCTCGCTTCAGGAAAGGAGGGCCGGGGTGCGATTCCCGGCCCTTTTTCTTTGGGCTAGGCCCAGACCCGATCGAACCGCGCGCCCAGCCCGGTGAGCAGCTCGTACTGCGACAGCCCGCTCAGCGCCGCGGTTTCTGGCAGGGCATAGTCCATCGCCACCCAGTCGCCTTCGGCCAGATCGGGCGCGGCATCGACGCAGAGCGCGGTCAGGTCCATCGAGACGCGGCCGACCACCGGCAGCACCGCATCGCCGGCATGCGCACAGCCCTTGTTCGAGAAGCAGCGCAGATAGCCGTCGGCATAGCCGAGGTTGAGGATCGCCACCTCCATGTCGTGCGGCGCGGTGTAGGTGGCATTGTAGCCGATGGTCTCGCCCGCGCGCACCCGCCGGCGCTGGAGGATCTGCGCTTCGGGCGTGACCACCTGGGCGATGCCGGCATGCGCCTCCCGCTGGCGGCCGCCGTACAGGGCGATGCCGGGGCGCGTGAGATTGAAGTGATACTCCGGCCCGAGCGCAATGCCCGAGCTGTTCGCGAGGCTCATCCGCCGTGCCGACGTGCGCCCTGCGAGGGCCGCGAAGCTGTCGCGCTGGCGGGCGTTGAGCGGCACGTCCTCGTCGGCCGAAACGAGGTGGCTCATCAGCGTGTCGATCGCGAGGCCATCGAGCAGCCCGTCCGCCACTTGCTGCGGCGAAACGCCCAGCCGGTTCATCCCGGTGTCGACCATCACGTCGCACGCACCCCCGCCTGCCTCGCGCCAGCGCCGGACCTGATCGGGGCTCGCCAGCACCGGTCGTGCGTTCGCCGGGCGATCGGCCATGTCCTCGGCGCGGACGCCGTGCAGCACCGATACGGGCATGCCCAGATCGGCGATGTCGCGCGCTTCGGCCCAGGTGGCGACGAAGACGTCGCGGCAGCCCGCCGCCGCCAGCCGCTCGACCACGCCGCGCGCGCCCAGCCCATAGCCATTCGCTTTCACCGCCGCGCCGCACGCCGCCGCACCGCTCAGGCGCGAAAGCAGCGTCCAGTTGGCGACAAGGGCAGCGGCGCCGAGGCGGAGGCGTAGGGGGGAGTCGGTCATCCCCCGTCGGTTAGCGCCGTGCCGCGCGAAGCGCCACCGTCTCGCGCAGGCCGAAGGCGGTCACCACCAGCGCCATCGCCACCACTGCGAAGGTGTACCACAGCCCGGCATAGGGGTTGCCGGTCCGCGCGACGATGTAATGGCTGATGAAGGGCAGGAAGCCGCCGAAATAGCCGGTGCCGATATGATAGGGGATCGACATCGACGAATATCGGATGCGGCTGGGGAACATCTCGCTCAGCAGCGCCGCGACCGGGCCATAGGTGGCGCCGCAAAGCGCCATCAGCACCGTCATCGCCACCAGGATCATCGCAATGTCGATCGGCTCGGGCACGATGCGATCGAAGCGATAGCCGGCATATTCGAGCGCCGCCTTCACCGCCTTGGGGTCGTTGCTTTCGACGACCTGGCCGCCGATGGTCACGACCACCGTGGGCGCCTTGGCGGTCTTGTAGCTGACCCCCAGCCGCGAAAGATGGTCGAGCATCCGCCAGCATTCGTCGGCTTGGGTGGTGGCGAAGGGATCATAGGTGCAATGCGGCCCGGCGACGATCACCGGCTCCCGCTTCGATGCCTTGGCGAGTCCCGGGTTCGCGGCGCTGCCGATCACGTAGAAGCAGGGGAAGAGGAGTATCAGCGTCAGCGCATAGCCGATCACGATCGGCGGCTTGCGGCCGACCCGGTCCGAAAGCTTGCCGAACCAGATAAAGAAGCCCACGCCGATCACCGCGCCCGCGCCGGTGATCAGCTGCGCCGCGGTCTGGTCGAGCCGCATCGGGCCCGAGAGGAAGGCGAGGACCGAGAACATCGCGGTGTACCACACCACGGTCAGCCCGCCGGCGATGCCGAACAAGGCGACGAGCAGCCGCTTCTTGTTGCCCGGATAGGTGAAGCTCTCGACGAAGGGGTTGCGCGCGGTCTCGCCGGCTTCCTTCATCGCCTTGAACACCGGGCTTTCGGAGAGGCGCACGCGCATCCACACCGAGATGGCGAGCAGCACCAGCGAGAAGAGGAAGGGCAGCCGCCAGCCCCAGCTTTCCCAGATGCCGGCCGCGGCGAAGCGGAACAGCAGCACGACGGCGAGGCTGAGGATGAACCCGCCGACCACGCTCGCCTGGATGAAGCTGGTATAATGGCCCGCCCGCCCCTCGGGCGAATGCTCGGCGACAAAGATCGCCGCACCGCCATATTCGCCGCCCAGCGCCAGTCCCTGTGCGATGCGCAGCACCAGGATGATGATCGGCGCGGTCGCCCCGATTTCGCGATAGCCGGGGATCAGGCCGATGCCCGCAGTGGCCAGCCCCATCACCGTGATGGTGACGAGGAAAGTATATTTGCGCCCCATCCGGTCGCCGAGATAGCCGAACACCACCGCGCCGAGCGGGCGGAAGCCGCAGCCGATCGCGAAGGTCGCCCAGGAAAGCAGCGTCGCGAGATTCTCGTTGCCCGAGGGGAAGAAGGTACGGCCGAGGACCCCGGTGGCGGTCAGCGTGCCCCAGATGAAGAAATCATACCATTCGAACACGGTGCCCAGCGACGACGCGCCGATCACCATCCGCATCTCACTGGCGCTGGGTTCGCAAACCTCTTCGGCCATCCTCTATGTCCCCCCGCATGTCTCGCTGTGCTTCTACAGGAGTCGTACGAGGGAGCAATCTGTCAGGCGCGACGGCCCAGCGTCTTGAACATCAGCGTGATCCGCGCGGCCTCGGGCGCGACCGCGTAGATCGGCCGCGCGGCGTGCGGGATGGTGCCGGGGAAGATCACCAGCCGGTCGGGCTTGGGCATCACGGCCTTCACCACTTCGCTGCCGCTGCGGTTGAAGAACAGCGTCTCGCCGCCCTGGTCGGCATTCCACCCGGCCTGGGGGTAATAGATCGCGGTGAGGTGGTCCTTGCAATCCGAATCGAGGTGCACGCCGCCGCCCACCCCCGCCGGCATCCGGTTGGCATAGCAGCGCGACAGGCGCTGGGCGCGGAGCGGCTTTTGCAGCAGCGCCTCCCACACTTCGGCGATCAGCGGCGCGGCGGCCTGGAGCTCGTTGCCGATTGCGTTGGGGTCGCGATCCTCCTGCGCGCTCTTCTGATAGCCGGCGAAATGCTTGTAGAAATAGCGCGGCGCATCGGGCGCACCCGAGGAATAGGCGCCATGCGCCCAGCCCGGCTGGTCGAGATAGTCCCAGATGCGCTGGCGGCGCGCGTCGCCGAGGAAATTGTCGAGTACGCGAATATCGTTCAACGGCCGGTCCTTACACACGCCCGGCAGGGCCGCTTCGGGGTAGCGGAACAAGGTTAACGGCGGGTTAGAGGGCCAGATTGGCCTTGAGGAAATCGACGAAGGAGCGCACCCGCAACGCCAGCCGTTCATGGCCGACGAACAGCGCATGGATGTCCTCGCCGTCGCCCGGGTTGAACGGCGCGAGCAGCTCGACCAGCCGCCCCGCGGCCAAATCGGCGGCGACATGGAAGCGCCCCATTCGCGCGATGCCGCCGCCCGCCAGCGCCATCAGCCGCACCGCCTCGCCCGAATTGGCGAGGAACGGCCCGTCCATCGTCCGCTGCACCACGGCACCGTCGATCCGGAACGGCCAGCTGTCGATCGAGCGGCGGAAGTTGAAGCGCAGGCAGGTGTGGCGATCGAGGTCGTTCGGATGCAGCGGCGTGCCGCAGCGCGCGAGATAGTCGGGGCTGGCGACCACCACCATGGTGCTGCGCCCGAGCTTCGCTGCCTTGATGCCCGTGTCGCGCAACGGGCCCACGCGGATCGCGACATCGGCGCGCTCCTCGACCAGTTCGACCAGTGCGTCGGACAGGGTGAGGTCCACCGTCACGCCCGGATGCGCGCGCAGATAGGCGGGCAGGATCGGGATCAGGAACTGCATGCCGAGCGGCACCGAGGCGTTGACCCGCAAGGGCCCGCGCGGGACCTGGTCGCGCTCGAAGCTGTGCTCGATCGCGTCGATCTCGGCCATCAGCCCGGCGACGCGGGCATGATAGGCCTGGCCCTCCGGGGTCAGCGCCAGTGCGCGGGTGGTGCGGGTCGCGAGCTGGACGCCAAGCCGCGCTTCGAGCCGCGCCATGCCGCGGCTGACCGCGGAGGGCGTGATGCGCAGCGCCTTGGCGGCACCCGCAAGGCTGCCCTCGGCGGCTACCGCCAGGAACATCTCCATCTCGCCGAGACGATTGTCCATCCGTGATTCCAATGCACTTCTGTGATGCCGCCCGGCAATCTAATCAGCAATGGCGCGCGCGCCTACCTTCCGTGTCGACATTGGAAGGAGATACCCCCATGGACCTGCACCTCACCGGCAAGACCGCCCTCGTCACGGGCTCCACCGCCGGCATCGGCCTCGCCATCGCCGAACGGCTCGCCCAGGAAGGCGTGGCGGTGACGATCACCGGCCGCAGCCAGGCCAAGCTCGACGAGGCCGCCGCGCGCATCGCCAAGCTCGGCAGCGTGAACCCCGTGCTTGCCGACCCGGCGACTGCGGAAGGTGCTGCGACGCTGATCGCGGCGGTTCCGGACACCGACATCCTCGTCAACAATCTCGGCATCTACGAAGCCAAGCCGTTCACCGAGATCAGCGACGAAGACTGGCACCATCTGTTCGAGGTCAATGTGGTCAGCGGCGCGCGGCTGGCGCGGCATTATTTCCCGCGCATGCTGGCGCGCAACTGGGGCCGGGTGCTGTTCATCGCCAGCGAAAGCGGGCTCGTCATCCCCAGCGAGATGATCCACTACGGTACCACCAAGACCGCCCAGCTCGCCATCGCGCGCGGCCTTGCCGAGCAGACCCGCGGCACGAACGTGACGGTCAATTCGGTGCTGCCGGGGCCGACGCGCTCGGAAGGCATTGTCGAGTTCATCCGCTCGGTGGTCGACAACAAGGATGCGCCCGAGGCCGAGCGCGAAGCCGAGTTCTTCGCCAAGCTGCGCCCGCTCTCGCTGATCCGCCGCCTGATCGAAGCGGAGGAGATCGCCGCGCAGTTGGCGCTGCTCGCCAGCCCGCTGGGGGCGATCACCAATGGTGCCGCGATCCGGGTGGAAGGCGGGATCGTGCCCACGATCGCGTGAGCTAAGCGCAAAGTCCTCCCCCGGAACGGGGGAGGGGGACCATTCGCACAGCGAATGGTGGAGGGGCCGCGCCGCAAGGCGCGGGACGCCCTTCTCGCTGAACGAAACCGCCGCGTACCGCGGCGCCCCTCCACCACCGCCTTCGGCGGCGGTCCCCCTCCCCTGCGGTGCAGGGGAGGATTTTACGCTATCAGCCCCCCAGCCCTTCGAGCGCCTCGCTGGCTTCCATCCAGGTCAGCTCGGCCGTCTCGATCAGCGCGCTGACCTCCGCCCGGCGCTTCATCAGGTCGGTCATCGTCAGCTTGGTCAGCGCGGCGTCGGCATTGGCCGGATCGAACATCGCCTTTTCCAGCGCCGAAAGCTGCGCCTGGAGCCGGGCGAGTTCGGTCTCCGCCGCCTTGGCGGCCTTGCGCAGCGCGGTGCCCTTCTCGCGGGCCTCGGCGGCGGCGCGGCGGGCTTCCTTGCGGTCGGCCTTGGACGCGCCGCCCTTGCCGCCGCCGCTCGAATCCTTCGACAGCACGAAGGCGATATAATCGTCCAGGCTGCCGTCGAATTCCTTCGCGGTGCCCTGGTCGACCAGCACCAGCCGGTCGGCGGTCATCTCCAGCATGTGGCGATCGTGGCTGACCACGACGACCGTGCCCGAATAGCCGTTGAGTGCCTGGATCAGCGCCTCGCGCGCGTCGACGTCCAGGTGGTTGGTAGGCTCGTCGAGGATGAGGAGATGCGGCGCGTCGCGGGTGATCAGCGCCAGCGCGAGACGCGCGCGCTCGCCGCCTGACAGCTTGCCGACCTTGGTCGTCGCCTTGTCGCCCGAGAAGCCGAAGCGGCCGAGCTGGCCGCGCACCGCGCCGGGGCTGGCGCCGGCCATGTTGCGCGTCATGTGCTGCAGCGGCGTGTCGTCGCGGTCGAGCTCCTCCACCTGATATTGGGTGAAGTATCCCACCTTCATCTTGCCGCTGCTGTTGATCGCGCCGTCCATCGGCGTCAGCTGCGCGGCGAGCAGGCGGGCGAGCGTGGTCTTGCCGTTGCCGTTACGGCCGAGCAGCGCGATGCGATCGTCGGGATCGATGCGCAGGTTGAGCCGCTGGAGGATCGGCGTGTCGCCATAGCCGACGCTCGCCATGTCGAGCGTGATCAGCGGCGGACGCAGCTCGTCCGGATTGGGGAAGTCGAAGCTCAGCGAGGGATCGTCGACCAGCTCGGCGATCGGCTGCATCCGGGCCAGGGCCTTCTGCCGGCTCTGCGCCTGCTTGGCGGTGGAGGCGCGGGCCGAGTTGCGGGCGATGTAGTCCTGCAGCTTCTCGCGCTCGGCCTGCTGCTTGACGCGCGCGGCGGCGAGCTGGGCCTGGCGCTCGGCGCGCTGGCGCTCGAACGCGTCATAGCCGCCGGGATAGAGCGTCAGCTTGCCGCGCTCCAGGTGCAGGATGTGATCGACGACATTGTTGAGGAAGTCGCGCTCGTGGCTGACCAGCAGGATCGTCGCCGGATAGGACTTCAGGAAGTCCTCCAGCCACAGCACCGCTTCGAGATCGAGGTGGTTCGAAGGCTCGTCGAGCAGCAGCAGGTCGGGCTGCGAGAAGAGCAGGCTGGCCAGCGCCACGCGCATCCGCCAGCCGCCCGAGAAGCTCTCCAGCTCGCGGTGCTGCATTTCCTCGTCGAAGCCGAGGCCGACGAGGATGCGTGCGGCGCGCGACGGTGCGGCATGCGCGTCGATCGCGATCAGCCGCTCATGGATTTCGCCGATGCGATCGGGATCGTGGCTCGTCTCGCTTTCCTCGAGCAGCGCGGCGCGCTCGATATCGGCGGCGAGCACCGTCTCGAACGGCGTCGCGGTGCCGCCGGGGGCCTCCTGCGCGATATAGCCGAGCTTGGCGCCGCGGGGCATGTCGACGCTGCCGCCATCCGGTTCGAGCTGGCTGGCGATCACCTTCACCAGCGTCGATTTGCCGGCGCCGTTGCGGCCGATCAGGCCGATACGGCCGCGCGGCGGCAGCTTGGCGGTGGCGCCGTCGATAATCGTGCGGCCACCCAGGCGCACCGTGATGTCGGTCAGATTGAGCATGATCGGCCAGCGCCTAGCCGATGCGGCGCCTCAGGGCCAGCCATAGCGAGGCGCCAAAAGCGATCGGTGCAAAGGTTTGTTCCCACCGTGTAACTACCTAGTGCGCCTTTGAAAATATGCGATCGCGGCGGATCGATCGGCGGCAGGAACGCGGAAGAACTGCAGGATCCCGCGAATTTTTTGCCCCCGGAACAGGGCGTTCCTCCGGTAATCTGCCTATAATTCCCATGTCGCGGTTGGATCCAAGACCGCCGGTGCGGACCATGAAGCTCGCGCTAAGAAATCTTACCGGGGGATAAATGGAAATAGAACTCCACGTCGCGTCTTCCGCCGTCATGCGCAATGCTGCCGATCTTCGTCAGCAATGCATCGATGCACTGGCAGAAGAAGGCACGATCAACATTGATATCGCAGACGTAACGGACGCTGATCTTAGCTTCGTCCAGATCATCTGTGCGCTGCGCGCCGCCGCGGAGGACGCTGGTCGCGAGGTTCGCCTCCGCACGCCAGCGCCTGCGTCGGTTGCCGCGCTGCTCGATCGCGCCGGCTTCCTCGCCGCGCCCACCCCCCAAGATCTCGAATTCTGGTTTCACGGAGAACGTGCCCAATGACCGCCTCGATCCTCACCGTCGATGATTCGCCCAGCCTGCGCATGGCGATCAAGATCGCGCTGACCGGCGCCGGCTATGCCGTCACCGAGGCCGGCGACGGCGTCGAGGGCCTGGCCAAGGCCAAGGGCGCCAAGTTCGACCTGATCATCACCGATCTCAACATGCCCAACATGGACGGGCTGACGATGATCCGCGAGCTGCGCAAGGATCCCGCCCAGTGCGGCACGCCGATCCTGTTCCTCACCACCGAGAGCGACGATGCGATGAAGCAGCAGGCCAAGGCCGCCGGCGCCACGGGCTGGCTGGTCAAGCCGTTCGTCCCCGAGCAGCTGCTCAAGGTGTCGCGCAAGGTGCTCGGCCGGTGAGCGGCGGCGATCCGATCGCGGCCTTCCGGGTCGAGGCCGGCGACCTGCTCGACCAGGTCGAGCAGGGCTTGCTCGACCTCACCCACCGGCTCGACGACCGCGACCTGATCGACGCGGTGTTCCGCGGGCTGCACACGCTCAAGGGCTCGGGCGCGATGTTCGGGTTCGATGCGCTGGCCAGCTTCACCCATCACTGCGAGACCGCCTTCGACCGCGTACGCAAGGGCCTCGCGCCCGCGACGCAGGGGCTGGTCGCGGTGATCCTCTCGGCCAAGGACCATATGCGCGCGCTGGTCGACGGCGACGGTAGCGGCCTCGAAGCCACCGGCGCCGCGATCCTCGCCGAGCTGCAGCGCGAGGTCGATGCCGCCGCCGGTGCGCCGACGCCCACGCCTTCGGCACCCGTCCGCAAGGGCTGGCGCCTGACCTTCTATCTGCCGCCGGAATCGATGGCCAACGGCACCAACCCGCTGATGCTGCTCGACGAGCTGCGCGAGCTGGGTGAGTGCACCATCACCGCGCGCACCGACCGGCTGCCCCCGCTCGCCGAGCTCAACCCGGTCGAATGCCATGTCGGCTGGGACGTCACGCTGTTCGGCAACGTCTCGCGCGACGATATCGACGACGTGTTCCTGTTCGTGATGGACGACATGGAGCTAGTGATCGAGGAACTGGGCGGCGAGGCCGAAGCCCCTGCCGAGATCGTCGAGGCACCGGTCGCAACCGCCGTCGCCGCCCCCGAATCCACCGGCCCGGCCAAGGCCGCGACCAAGACCGGCGAGAGCGTCCGCGTCCCTGCCGAGCGCCTCGACGAGCTGATGGACCGGGTCGGCGAACTCGTCATCGTCCATAGCCGGTTGTCGCAGCTCGCCAATGGCCAGGGCGGCGACATGGTGCTGCGCTCGATTTCCGAGGAAATCGAGCGGCTGGTCAGCGAACTCCGCGACACGATGATGGTGCTGCGGATGGTGCCGGTCGCGACCTTGTTCGGCCGCTTCCGCCGCCTGATCCACGATCTCGCCCGCGAGACCGGCAAGGCGATCGAGCTCTCCACCGAGGGCGAGGCGACCGAAGTCGACAAGACCGTGATCGAACGGCTCGCCGATCCGATGGTCCACCTGATCCGCAACGCCTGCGACCATGGCCTCGAGCCCGAGGACGAGCGCATCGCCGCTGGCAAGCCCGCCACCGGCCATGTCCGCCTCTCGGCCCACCAGGCCGGCGGCGAAGTGCTGATCACCATCCAGGACGACGGCCGCGGCATCAACCGCGAGCGCGTCCGCGCCAAGGCGGAATCGCAAGGGCTGATCCAGCCCGGGCAGCAGGTGAGCGACTCCGAGCTGCTCCACATGATCTTCCACCCCGGCTTCTCGACCGCGGCGGCGGTGACGAACCTCTCCGGCCGCGGCGTCGGCATGGACGTGGTCAAGCGCACCATCGAGAGCCTGCGCGGTGCGATCGACATCACCTCCAATCCCGGCGAGGGATCGAAGGTGGTGCTGCGCATCCCGTTGACCCTGGCGATCATCGACGGGCTGCTCGTCCGCGTCGGCGAGGGCCGCTACGTCATCCCGCTGGCGGCGGTGGAAGAGTGCCTCGAGCTCAGCCTCGAGGAGGATCTGCGCTCGCGTGGCCGCAGCTTCATCACGCTGCGCGACCGGCTGGTACCGTTCCTGCGCCTGCGCGAGATGTTCGAGACCGGCACGCGGCCCGATCCGCACCAGAAGATCGTCGTCATCGCCACCGGCGCCGAGCGCGTCGGCCTGGTTGTCGACCAGATCATCGGCAGCCACCAGACCGTGATCAAGTCGATGTCGCCGCTCCACCAGGACGTTGCCGCCTTTGCCGGCGCGACCATCCTCGGCGACGGCGGCGTCGCCCTGATCCTCGACGTCGTCCAGCTCGTGCTGGCCGGCCAGCAGCAGGAGGAGCGGCTGCGTGCCGCTGGTTGAGCCCATGCAGGAAGCCCATATCCAAACCGTCCCCTGGGACGAGACCGGCCATCTCGAGGTCCTCACCTTCGACCTCGGCGACGAGACCTTCGCGCTGGAGGCCGTACTGGTCCGCGAGATCCTCGACCTGCTGCCCGAAACGCGGGTGCCGGGTGCGGCGCCGCTGGTCCACAGCGTGGTCAATTTCCGCGGCAAGATCATCCCGATCGCCGACCTGCGCCAGGCCTTCGCGATGGCGCCGGCCGAGGCCGCGACGCTCGACAGCCGCATCGTCGTGATCGAGATCGCGCTCGGCGAGGAACCGCTCCAGATCGGCATCCGCACCGACAAGGTCCACGAGGTCGCGACGCTCGCCGAGACGGCGAGCGAGGAGCCCCCCGCGGTCGGCATGCGCTGGCGCCGCCAGTTCGTCCGCACGCTGGTGCGCCGCGACGACGGCGTCGTCGTCCTCCCCGACCTCCACGCCATTTTCGCCGCCCATCTCGGCGATTCCGCGATCGCAGCCGCGGCATGAGCCGCCTTTCCCTTTCGCCCGCACGGCCGATGTCGCCGATGCACCCCCGCTTCGAGGAACGTTGACCATGCGCGCAACCATCAAACTGAAACTGGGCATCACCTTCGGCCTGCTGATCGCGCTGCTGATCGTGGTGGTGGGCGTGGCGAGCACGCGGCTCGGCGTGCTCAACCAGGCGACGTCGGACGTGATCCGCGGCCCGGCCCAGCGGCTCGAACTCGCCCAGACGATCGAAGCGAAGCTGAGCTTCGTCATCCGCCAGGAGAAGAATCTCGCGCTGTCCAGCGACGACGCGCAGATGCGCAAGTTCGATGCCGACCTGATGAAGGCGCGCGGCGAACTGCAGCAGCTGATCGCCAAGGGCGTATCCGGCGCCACCGAGCAAGGCCGCCCGCTCTGGGCGCAGCTGGAAAGCAAGTTCGACGAGTTCGTGCCGACCAACGATCAGGTGCGCAATTTCGGTCTGGCGAACAAGAACGCCGAAGCGGCGGCGCTGTCGATGGGCAAGTCGCGCGATCTGGCGCTGGCGATGAGCCAGGCGGTCAGCCAGCTCGTCAGCCTGTCGAAGCAGCAGATGGGCACCGCCGAGCAGGAAGCCGCCGACGTCTATGCTAGCGCCAACACCGCGCTGTTCAGCGTCGCCGGCGTGGCGCTGCTGATCGCCGTCGCCGCCGCCTGGTGGATCGCGCGGACGGTATCGAGCGGCCTCGCCCGCGTCGGTACCGCCATCACCGCGGTGGCCGAGGGCGA
>Ga0068854_100002344_pt1 | contig 11672 bp, 10 predicted proteins | sample KBSCornC42_FD_66590 | JGI IMG/M metagenome (GOLD analysis project Ga0068854, IMG submission 66590) | Corn rhizosphere microbial communities from Kellogg Biological Station, Michigan, USA - KBS Corn C4-2 | ecosystem: Host-associated > Plants > Roots > Rhizosphere > Soil ... | reverse complement strand
TGCTCGCCGGGCTGTAATTACACGGTCGGGCAAATCATCACGGGCGGAATGAACGGGGGGTTTCCGGGAACGAATGTCGGCAATCCAACATTTGGCGATAGCACCTCGCAGCAGATGCCATCATACGGCAGCGATTATTCGACCAACCCGTGGACATCTTCCAACCCTTCGTCGAATTTCAACTATGTCATTGCTGAGCCGGTAGACGCCATCGCAGGCGCATATATCTATGAGCATGACGATTTGTCGGTAGGCAGCGGCACGCCACCTTATGCTTTGAAATTCAGTCGCAGTTATAGTTCGGCATCACAACTCGTAGATCAGGGTCTCGGCAATGGCTGGACCAACGGCTATTCGATTTCCGTATTCCGGACCAGTGATCCTTTTGCCGGTCTTGGCGATCGGGCACCGACCGGTACGTCTCTGGATACGTCCAGCCCTTACGCAGCTTCGGGTGAGAGTTCGGCAATTGCCGCAGCTCAGGCAATCGCCGCGACCTATGTCGCACAAGATTTGCTGAGTTCCACGCCAACGGCACAGACCATGACATTGGCGTGGATGTCATATCGCTGGGCATCCGATCAGAACACGAACAACGCACTTATCGTCCGCCAGCCAACGTCAAGTGAAGAATTCAACATTTTGCCTTTTGCAGACGGTAGCAGCAGCTTCGGCTACAATGCTCCTGCGGGTTCAGCCGTTACGCTCACCGGCTCGGTTCCCGACACCTATAGCCTGCCCACGACATTCAACTATCTCAACAAGGATCGCTCACAGATCCAGTTCAACGCTGTTGATAGCTCGGGCAGCGGCAGCATCGCCAGTTTGAGCATGCCCAATGGGATGACGCTCAACTTCACCTATGGTTATAGCTATGGCGGCAAGAACTATCTGACCTCGGTCTCTAATGGGCTTGGGCGCGTCCTTACCCTGAGCTACAGCGGTCCCCACGTTGCCAGCGTTGCTGACGGCAACGGCCGTTCGATAAGTTATGGCTATGACGGCGCGAGCAATCTGACAGCCTTCACCGATCCGCTCGGCAATGTGACGCGATTCTCCTACGACGTATCGGGCACCTACGATACGGCAGCGCATCTAACGCAGATCGTCTATCCCTCGACGCCTGGCGGAGCATTCGTCACGAATTGGTATGATCCAATTGGCAGAGTGAACAAGCAGTCCGATGCCAACGGCAACATCTCGAATTTCTACATTGCCGGCAGCCGCACCGAGTTCATCGACGCCGCCAACGATCGGCACATCACTTATCAGACCGCGCGTGGTAAGGTGCTCAAAGATGCCTGGGTGCTGAGCGGCACGGCCAATGTGTTCACCGATACCGCTCAATCGAACGGTGTAGTCAACGTCTGGTCTAATCAATATGACGGCCAGGACCGGCTGGTGAAGGCGATTTTGCCGGAAGGAAGCTATAGCAGCTACACTTGGTCCGCCGATCTCAACCAGAATATCACCCAGATCGTCCAGACGCCCAAATCCGGATCGCCGCTTTCGCCGCTGACCACGACATTCGCTTACGATCCGCTCTACAATAAACCGACGGTGGTGACCGATCCGAAGAGCCTGGTCACGGTCAATGCCTATGATCCCGCGACAGGCAATCTGATCACCAGCATAGCGGACGCCAACGGGTTCGCGGCTAAGTCCCAATTTAGCTATGACGCGCACGGCCTGCCGCTGACCGTGACTGATCCACTCGGCACGGTGACGCTCAATGCCTATGACGGGTTCGGCAACCTAACCTCGACAACCCGCGATTATGGCCGGCTCAATCAGGTGACAAGCTTCGCCTATGACGGCATAGGCAATGCTGTCTCGGTCACCGATCCCAACGGCAATGTCACTGGGAGCGTTTATAATGCCGCGCGGCGGCCGACCAGCACGACGCTTCCAGCCGCACCGCAGACGTTAGTGACGGCTTACAGTTATGACGCCGACGGGCGGGTGATCCAGACATCGCAATCGGTCGATGGAGCCGTGCTGAGATCGACATCATCGACCTACACTCCGAGCGGCAAGGTGGCGACGGCGACAGACGCCAACGGCAATGTCACCCGCAATGGCTATGATGTGGTCGATCGGCTGGCGAGCGTGGCCGATCCGGTCGGCAACGTCACGAGCTACGGCTACGATACGATGAGCCGTCAGACCGGGATATTCAATACAGCGATCCAGGCGGGCGCGCTAGTGAACCGCGGTTATACGCCGGACGGCCTGCTGGCGAGCCTGGCCGATGCTACCCATCCGGCCACCACCTATGCCTATGACGGTCTCGATCGTCTGGCTACCACGACCTATCCGGGCAGCACGACCGAGACCTATACTTACGATTCCGACTCGAATGTCCTGACGCGCAAGACCCGCAAGGGCGATACGATTACGTTCACCTACGACACGCTCAATCGGCTTTCGACCAAGTCGCCGCCCTCGTCGCCAGTGGTCACCTACAGCTACGATCTCGCGGGCCGCCAGACCGGGGTAAGCGACACCAGCACGAGTATCGCAGCAGTGTCGGCGAGCGCAAGCTACGCGGCGACCTACAGCTTTGATGCGCTCAACCGGCCGATCGCCGCAAGCTGGACGCCGACGGTGGCGCAGACGGCGCCGACCCAGACGGGCGTGACGTTCACCCACAGCTATGATGTCAATAATCGCCGGGTGGGTCAGACGGCCAGCGACAATAGCTGGCTGCTCTATCCGGCGACCACTGGCACGACCAGCTATACCGCCAACAACCTCAACCAATATACGGCGGTGGGTGGCGCTTCGCCGACCTATGACAATAACGGAAATCTGTCCTTCGACGGCACCGTGACCTATTGCTACGATGTCGAGGGCCGCTTGACCCGTGCGATCACCGCCGGCACCTGCGCCAGCCCCAGCACAACGCTCGGGGCCTATGTTTTCGATGCCCAAGGACGGCGCAAGAGTAAGGCCGCTGGCAGCACGACAACCATTACTGTGACCGATGCTGAAAATCGCGAGGTGCTCGAATATGACGGCACCTCTGGCGCAATCCAGCGCTGGTACGCCTATGGCGCGGGCTCCAATGACGTGCTCGGGCAGATGAACGTGGCGGCGGCAACGCGCACCACGCTTGTCCCGGACATCCAGGGATCGTTCATCGCGTCGATGGCATCCAACGCCACGACGTTCAGCAAGGCCGCGTTCCTGCCTTATGGTGAGAACAGCGCCATCACTTCGGGCACATTCCGTTACACCGGCAGCCGCATCGATCCCGAGACCGTGGCGACCAGCCAAACCAGCGGCCTCTATTATATGCGCGCCCGTGCCTATTCGCCGCAATGGGGTCGGTTCATCCAGGTCGATCCGACCGGGTATCAGGGCGGCATCAACCTCTATGCGTACACGGGCAATGATCCCCTCAACCAGACCGATCGTCAGGGAACCACAGCGGACGGACCAGTGTCAGGGTATGCAACTGATGCTAATGGCAGCCCCCTTACGGCCGATCAATTCAGAGCGGCTCAGCTCGATAGCGGTGGCTTTGTGGCGGTATATCCGGACGGGTCCACCAAATCATATTCGACGCCTGCGCTTCAAGTGGCAAGTGGGGTTTACTACACCGGAAATGAAGCATTGGGTGCAGCAGCGGTTGGCGGCGCTGTTCTCGGTGGCGGGCTGTTAGCCGAAGCAGCGGCCGCTGGAGGCGGTGCTGCTGCCGCTGGTGGCGATCATATCGTTCTTGGTTTGTCCAATTTTGGCCTAGAAGATACAGCGGCTCAGGTTGGCGGTCGCACGCTGCTATCGGATCCCGCATGGCAGACCACCTTGCAAGCTGGGTTATCCGACTCCTCGACACAGTTTACCTTGAGTCTAGAAGGGTTGAGCGGTAATTCGATATATGGACAAGTTATGGGCGCTGCCCAGCGTGGCGTTGCAGGAGCCGGCGGCGCCACTGACTGGGAAATTGGACAGCTTTATCAGTCTGGGCGACTCGGTGGTACAGGCCTTTATCAAGGTGGCCAATACGTCCCTAACCCTTTTGGACCTTAAACTATGAGCATAAAACCGATATTTAGTTCTGACCGGTTCTTTGAAGTTTGGCATTATACCGTAAGTCACCGTCAACTGCTTATACGCAGCAACAAAGACAATTCATCCCCGACAAGGCTGGAAGTCCTCTTTAAGGATGTTGCATTTATGGGCGTCCCGACAATCATGAAAGGGATGGTGATCTCAGAATGCCATGCGGTCAGTGAATTGCCGGCTGACCTCGATACTTCTCGAATCTCGAAGCCTTGGTATCGCATCGAAGCGGACGGAATTTTGGGTTATGTTGCGGCCGGTGCCATGGTATCAAACGAGGACGACCTCGGTTATGAGGAGCCCAGCCCACTTTGTCCCCGCCCCTTTTTGTGAATGTAATCAAACACGAGATCAAACAAACATTGTAGTGCAATGCCGTTGCGATGGTGAGGTATCGGTCGGGTCACCATGATGGCAACAATCGCCGGGTCGGTCAGACGGCGACCGACAATAACTGGCTGCTCTACCCCTCCACCACCGGCACGACCAGCTACGCCGCCAACAATCTCAACCAATATACGGCGGTGGGCGGCGCTTCGCCGACCTATGACAATAACAGCAATCTCACCTTCGACGGCACGCTGACCGACGGCTATGACGCCGAAGGGCGACTGACCTCGGTCAAGCGGGGCGCGACCACCAAGGGCACTTATGCGCTCACCGATGGCGCAAATGGGCCAACGGTAAAATGATTGGTCGGAACACCCCCAGGCGCGCTAGTAGGGCATTAGTAGGGCGGCGCCTTCAAAGACCCTCAGGGTGCCTCCTACGCCCGCAAAGACTAAGCCCTCGGGATCAGGAGCCAATTCAGGTTTCTTCAAAGAGCATTAAACTCCTTCAAAATCAGATAGTTAAAATTCGTAATGATGGGGTCGCGTGTTTGAGTCACGCATGCAGCACCACCCAGTCCACTGCTTTCAATATCTCTCTGGCCCGCCGCGATAGCTGCTGGCAAGGTCGCAGTTTTGCGCGAGTTTCCGGCCGCCCTTTTCAGCGCTCTGCGTCCAGAGACGCATTGGCGGTGGCGATATCGCGGCAGAATGCCCCGTTATCTCAGAGGCCTATTTTTGGCTGTCAGGAATGGGAGCGGGTAGGTTCAGGCGAACCCGAACATGGCGCGCTGCGAAGCCCAGTCGAGCGGGATGGCATTGGCACGGATGAGCCTGCGCCCGGTGAGCTGTGGCGGCTGGGTGCCGTCGAGAATGGCGCTGATCATGTCGGGTGCGAGCCAGCAGATGCGAGCAACCCGAGCGAGCTAGCGCTGGGAGTATTTCTCAGTATGTGGGTGCGGTGTGCCGCTCATCAAATAGTCGCGTGCTGCAAATGCCTGAATATCGGCCCGTAAGTGGACGACGATCGGATAAAGCTTATTGGCCAATCGTCTTGCTCTGAGCGTTTTCCTCGGCGTTGAGCTGATGCTGCTCTGCCTTAGTGATATATCCGCCGTTAGCGCGGGCATCGGCGTGGTCCTGCGCTGCTATTGCGCGATCAGAAGAGCGAAGCGCCCTTGCTTGCGCCCCCGTGATTTCGCCCTCTCTGCGCTCCGCATTGATCCGCGCAATTTGGTGATGCTCGCGGGCAAGCACTTCACGCTGTCGTGGGTGACGGTGCGCCCAACGGGTTTGGGCTGAGGCTGCGCTGCCCAGGAAACCAAGTGACGAGATTGTTACAAAAGACAAGATGAGTTTCGAGCTGAAATTCATGATATCCTCCTTGAGAGACAGCGATCCACCCGCTGCCTGCACGTCAGCTAATCTCTGCCATTTGAATGAAGCTTGAAGGACATTGTTATTTCGGGTTCAGAATGATTGCCGCTGTCCATCCCCGTGCCCGGAGCGATCGGCATAGCTGCAATTGATTTCCTCATAGGTCTGGCCTCGGCCAAGCCTTGGTACAAAAACTGATCTCCCCCTTTAACCGGGTTGGAATAGGCTGATTGCTGGCTGAAACGAGATCCGCGGGATTTCACCTATCGTCTGCAAGCATCCGCTCTCGCCGCCTCAGCTCATCATGGTACATGTCAGCAAGCTGGAGATGCGCCTTGCGCGCGGCATCGCTCCCTGCGCGAACCGCGCGGTCGAGTTCAGCTTCCTCCCGGCGACGATAATAGGGCGCATCCTTTTTCTTGAGCATGGCGACCTCTCCTCCGGCTCGATTCGGCCTTATGAACAAGAGTGCGACTCATCGTTTCGCCTCGTCAATATAACGAGAATCTGCAAAGGCTTTATATGAGTCTTAAAAAGGTTCAGACCTGCCTTGCTTGAACCCACTCGATTAGCGCTCGGAAATAACGCTGCAGTTAGAAGGCTGACGGGCTGACCAGTCGAGGACCGTCAGCCTGCCAGCCGGGAGGTCGCCACGGGTCGGCCTCCCGTCTCGATCCAGCCATCGTGATCAGTTCTTCACGCGCTGCTCCGCCGATCGGCTGGAACGGCAGATCATAGCCATCGTTGAGCCAACCATGTCGGATACCCCTGAACGACCGAGCATCGAAGGAAGAATTGAGCTTCGCAAAGGCCCGCGGATGCGCGGACCGATCACGGCAGTGCTACGGCTGAGCTTAAGTAAACCGATCCAGATTGCTGTCGAAGACCTTTCAACGGAGGGTTTCCGAGCGCAGTGGCCGAATAGGGTGCGGCCAGGCGACGTTCTTTGGTTGCGTTTGCCTGGTATTACCCCCATGGAGGCTAAGGTTGTCTGGAGCGACTTGAAGTCGATGGGATGTCAATTCGCGACACCACTTCACCCTGCCGTCCTGAACTCAATCGTGGCGGGGCGCTGAGATAATTCGACGTTCAGCCACTCCATTCGGACCAACGGTTCATTCTCGGAATCTTCCCGCGGCGCAATCGGATACCGAACCATTAAACGCCCCTGATCAATCTGGGTTCAGCAGAACTGAAGACAGGTTTGGAGGGCTTCAGCCCGCAAGAGCAGTCATAGCGGCCGTGCGCCTCGTCGTCGCTTTTGCCCGACGGAAGATGAGGCTGAACCCCGCCGCTGTAAATTACCTTAGTAGCTTTACGGGCGGCCGTATGAAGCCCGGCGGAGCCACGTCTAATGATGGGTTCCTGCATCACTGATACCGATCGACGCGGTTATCCTCGACCTACATGTCTGGCGGGTCGGTTCTATTTCTTGCTGCACGGGCAGTTCCGGATTGCGGCGGCGATGGTGGCGACGGCGCTTGCCGTCATGCTCGCCTCGGTCATGCTGCTTGGCGTGGACGTCAACATGATCTTCCTCGAGGAATTCGTGTTCGGCTTCGGCTCCAAGCCGGTGATCGCGTTCAACGTCCAGAATCTGGCCGCCACGATCGGTCATTTCACCATGCCGAAAGCCCTGAACGACTGGCTGCCCTTTACTGAACCGACCTGGTTCAGGGCGGTGAGGATCGGCCTCACCGGCGCGCTGATCTTGGCGACGGCGGTGATTTTCGGCAAAGTGAAGCAGCCCGAAAGTGATTCCGCGCGGCTGATCGAAATGTCCGCCATGCTCAGTCTCGCACTGATGATCGCGCCGCTGACCTGGAGCCATTATATGGCGCTCCTGCTGCTGCCGCTGGCCTATATCGCCATGGGCAGGATCACGATCGACCGCAGCCCATTCTCCACCGCCGCGGCGATTTCAGCCATGGTTCTGTGCATCGGAGCTTTCAAGCTGTCGCGCCCCTTACTCGAACTACCATTATGGAGCGCGAAGCTGCCCCCTACAGCGCCTACATCCCGATGCTCGGTCCCCTGCTGCGCCCTAGCCCAAGCATATCGACCAGGGTCTGGCCGACACTGCGTTCCGGTACCGGCGGCAGCCCCAGCTGCTGCTTCCGGTTGCGCAGGATCGATTCCAGCTGGGGATCGCGTTCGAGACCTTTGGCCATGCTGGCCATTGACTGCGCAACCTTGCTGGCCCGGCGCTCCTCATGGTCGCGCAACAGCAGTCGGCGCTGGCGATCAAGCGCCTGCCAGCGCTGCACGAAGGTGTCGGCGCGAAGGTTCGGATCGGTGCGCATCTCGGCCTCGAGCTGCATTGCCCGGATGACCGCCTGGGTCCGGCCATTTGCAGCCTGGTCGATCAGGCCAAGATCAGCAACGAATGCATTTTCCAGATCGGCAGCGCCATGTGGCTGGATCTGATCGAGCGCGGCGCGGCTGGCAAAAAGCTCAGCCCGCTGATCGGGTGATGCCATATCCCCGACACTCCACGAGAACCTGATCGCCGAGACGATCCTGGCATGCCTGGTGATCGCTGTAGGCAGCTCTGGCGCCTGACTCCAGTCAGAACGGACGACCGGCAGCGCCGTGCGCTCGACCGCCTTGTCGAGCGATGTCGCCCGCGGCGCGGGTTCATGGGCACCTGTGAGCCTCAACCCGGCGAACGGATCGCGCACCGGCGCCGCCTCGGGTGCCGGCCTGTAATCCGACGCCATATCCTTGCCGCGCTCGCGCGACAGTGTGGCGACCAGCCTGCCCTGATCGGCAAAATCATCCCGGCCATAATGGAGGTCGACCTGGTCGCGATGCCGGGAGAGCGCCACATAGGTGGCGTGGGCGTCAAGTCCCGGCGTCGCCAGCACATGCACTTGGTCAACCGTCATGCCCTGCGCCTTGTGGATGGTGGCGGCATAGCCATGATCGACATGGTTGTAGTCCTTGAGATCGAACCCGACCGAGCGGCCATCATCGAGCAGGACCGCCATGCGTGTGGGCGCGATGCTGTCGACCACCCCAAGCGATCCATTCTTCACGCCCAGCCCGCGCTCATTCTTCAGGAACAGGATACGGTCACCGGTTGCGAACATCCGTTCGCCGCGCTCAGTTTTGATGGCGACCTCCTCCCCTAAATCTCCGCTCTCACGCATCTGTTTGCGTGCCAAAGCATTGAGCGCCTGCACCTCGTCATTGGTGTGAGAGAGGATGATCCGGCTGTCGCCGGGTGACGCCAGCCGATCGCGATCCCAGCGCTCGACCAGATCGAGGCGCGCAGCTTCACGGGTCTCGGCCGCATGCACAGCGCCGTGCGCCGCATAGGCTTCGATTGCTTGCCCTGTGCGCTCGGTCGCAAGCCAGCGGGTGGCATCACGCTGCCAGTCCGCCTTCTGCCGCCGGACATTGGTCAGCTCATAGGCCCCATGGCGCTCGGCGATCGACCGGAACGCAGCACCCGCCTCGATCGCCTGCAACTGTTCGGGGTCGCCGACCAGCACGATCTTGGCGCCGCGCTTCTCGGCTTGCGAGATCACCCGCTCCATCTGGCGCGTGCCGATCATGCCAGCCTCATCGATCACCAACACGTCTTTGGAGGTGAGCAGTTCGCGATCCTGCTGCCATTGATGTTCCAGACTCGCGATGGTGCGCGACACGATGCCGGAACCCGCCTCGAGGTTTTCAGCGGCGATGCCGGACAAGGCCGCGCCCTGGACGCGATAGCCGGCGCTCTCCCAGGCTTCACGCGCCACCCCCAGCATCGCTGACTTGCCGGTGCCCGCATAGCCGACGATCGTGCTCAGACCCTTTGCGTTCGTGACCTGCTCGAACGCATCGCGCTGCTCACTTGAAAGGATGAGTCCGCGCGCCGTGGCTTGCGCCAGCGCGCGATCCTGATCGCGCTCGCTGACAAGGTGACGCCGGCTCGCTTCCAGGTTGATCGTGGCGCGCTCGAGCCGCTGCTCGGTCTCGATCATCGTACGGGATGTGAACCGCTCCTGGCCCGTGCCATCCTTGCCCAGCTTCACCAGCTCGGGCGAAGCTCGCACGGCCGCCATCACCCGGTCGAACTGGTCCTTGCCGTCTGAGTGCCGGTGCACGAACCTGGCCAGATCGCGGGTGGTGAACGTCGCCTGATTGTGGGTGATCGCATCAAGCGCCAACACAGGATTGGCGATGAGCTTGTCGCCATTGGCGCGTGCGATCGCGCGGTGATCCTCGATCCGCTCGAGCGCGAGGCCTTCTCCCGCCATGCGCGATGCGGCCGGGCCGATCTTGTGCTGGGGTTCGAGATCGATGCCCTGCGCTTCGAGGCTGCGATGATCGATGCTCGCATCGATATCCAGCTCCGCCAGCCGCTGGTTGACATGGGCGGCCCAGGCCTCGCGCCAATGTTCGAGGAGATGGGTCGCGTTCCAGTCGCGCACCTTGGCGCCGAACCCGTCTTCACCCACCTCACGCATGGTCAGCATCACATGGGCATGCGGCTTGGGCTCGCCATCCGCGCCCATATCCCAATGGACATTGAGATCGGCGATCATGCCGCGCGACACGAACTCGCGTGTGACAAAGTCGCGCGCAAGCCGGATACCCTCGGCTTGGGGCATCTCGCGCGGGATCGCAAACTCGACCTCACGGGCGAGCTGGGCATCCTTCCTGACCTCGGCAGCCTCGACCGCGTTCCAGAGACGTTCGCGATCCGCAAAGTCCTGCGGCGCGCCTTCCGGCAGCAGGATCTCGGAGTGAACGACGCCCGCCTTGTTCGAGAAGTCGTGATGGCGGTCGAGCCGCTGGTCATGCAGCCGCGAGGCCGAGCGATAGGCGGCGGCCGCCAGCGCCGAGGAGCCGTTGGCGCGGCTGATGACTTTCGCCGAGAAATGATAGATCGCCATGGCGATCCCACCAGATACGCCTCACAAGCAACGTCGGCACGACGTATAAGCGCGCCCTCAAAAGATTTCATCATATTCGGGACGGGAGCGTCCCAGCAGAGTTCAGACCATTGAGCCTGATCGGATGCAGCGATAACTGGCTCGTCCTCATCAGCAACTGAGGATCGACCCATGCGCAAGCCCCGTGACTATGATGCCGAGCTGAAGGCGCTCGATGACAAGGCCAGGCAGCTTAAAGTGCGCAAGCTCCAGCAGCTGGGTGAGCTGGTCATCGCAACCGGCGCAGACATGCTGCCGGTCGAGGTGCTTGCGGGGGCACTGATTGACGCGGTGGAGAACAAAGACGGCACCACGCGGGAGGGCTGGCACAAGCGGGGTGCGGCCTTCTTTCAGGGCAAGGAACCTTCCCCTGCTGGCGGCAACGGTACTGGCGCTCAGGCGAACCTTCGCGGCGCGGCACCGGCTGCAGGCGAGGATCGCGCGTGACGACAGGCGCGCCTGGGTCGTGAAGCGGCGCGAGCGCACCCGCCAGCTGATCGAACTCGGCGGCCTGGTCGCCAAGTCAGGCCTCGTTGAGCTGACCGACGATGATCGCGCCGTGATCCTGGGGCTGCTGGTCGAAGGCGCTGCCATCTTGCGGAGCGAGCGCGGCACGGAAGCGCTGACGCTCTGGCGGCGACGCGGCCGGCGCGCGTTCGAGCAGGGCAGCGAAGTGGATTAGGCGGCGCGGGTTTCCAGCGAGGCGATGGTTTCCTGGCAGATGATGTGAACGACCTGGCCCAGCTCCTCGACGCGAGCGCCGAGCCAGGCAAGCTCCTCTTCCGAGATGCGATAATGCTTCGAGTAGCGCGCCTTCACATAGGCGTCCTTCAGCTTCTCGAACATCGCGCGCTCCTTGCGCGCGTCCATTGGCCAGATGCCTTGCAGACGCCGATCGAGCCGCTCCGCCTGTGTGCGCAGAAAGCCCAGATTATGGACATGCGGCGTGTAGAAGGTCGTGACCAGGAGA
>Ga0068854_100002336_pt1 | contig 11699 bp, 11 predicted proteins | sample KBSCornC42_FD_66590 | JGI IMG/M metagenome (GOLD analysis project Ga0068854, IMG submission 66590) | Corn rhizosphere microbial communities from Kellogg Biological Station, Michigan, USA - KBS Corn C4-2 | ecosystem: Host-associated > Plants > Roots > Rhizosphere > Soil ... | reverse complement strand
GCCGCCGGACTCGACGGCGTGAAGATGCTGCTGCAGGTGCATGACGAGCTGGTGTTCGAAGTGCCGGAAGGGCGGGAGGAAGAAGCCGCCGCGGTCATCAAGCGGGTCATGGCCGAGGCCGCGCAGCCCGCGATCAAGCTCGACGTCCCGCTGGACGTCGAGGTCGGATGGGGGGCGCATTGGGGCGAAGCCCACTGAGCAAGGCTGATCGGAGCGCTGCAAAAGGCGCTTCACCGGAGGCGGAAATGGCGACGCTGGCGCGCGGCGGCCGGATGAACGTCTTCGGCTTCGTGCTTCGGCTGGCGGGGATGGCGCCATTCCTGTTCATCGGCGGCCGCATCTATGGGCCGGCCGCGCTCGGCCGCTTCGCTTATGCCGTGCTGACGGTCGAGTTCGCCGCGCAGGTCGGCGCGCTCGGGCTGAGGCGGGGACTCGCCCAGCTGCTCGCCAATGGAAAGAAGGACCAGGCGTCGATCGTCGCCGATGCGATGCTGGTCGCGGCGATCGCGTCGGCGGTCGGAATGGCAATCCTGGTCCTGTTCCCCAAGGCGATGTATCCGACGACCGAGGTGCACGGGCTCGACCGGCTGCTCGCCGTCACGGTGCTGGCGATCAGCTGGACGGACATCGCGCTTGCCGCCCTCGCCTATCACAACGACGTTGCCTCGACGGTGCGGGCGCGATCGCTGATCCAGCCGTGGACCATCACCATCGTTGCGCTTGGCTGGTCATACATATCGCTCGAGGACGGGCTGATCGTCGCCTATGTCTTCTCGATGGTCGCGGCGCTGATCGCCGCCCTCATTCCCTTGCTCAAGATGTACGGCCTGCCGCGGGGATGGAGGCCCGACCTTCCCACTTCGTGGATGACCGCCTGGCGCAACGTCCCCGTCGCGGCCGCCGACGCGGTCGAATGGGCATCGCGGCGAATCGACCTCGCCGTGCTCGGAGCATTCCTTCCGGCAGCCTATGTCGGAATCTATTATGCGGCGCAGCAAGTCGCGACTCTTCCCGCCAAGCTGAAGACCAGCTTCGAGCCGGTGCTGGGACCGGCGATCGTTCGCCGGTTCGCCGTGGGCGACCGGGCGGCGGTCGCGAGCCAGGTGCGGCAGGTCACCTACTGGATCATCGCCGCCCAGCTCGGAATCGCGCTGGCTCTCGGAATCCCGGGGCGCGCGGTCATGGGCCTGGTCGGATCGGGCTTTACCGGCGGCACGGCGATGCTCGGCTTCCTGCTGGCCGCGGAGGTGATCGCCGCGTCGGCGTTCGTGTGCGAGGCGGCGCTGATCTACATCGCGCGCAAGCGCAACATGATCCTCAGCCTGGTCATGCTCGCGCTGGAGGCGGGGGGTGCGGCGACACTGATCCTGGTGATGAAGGCGCAGGGGCTGCCGCAGACCTTCCAGGCGACGGGGCCGGCGATCGGCCTGTGCGTCGCGCTCGCCTTTGCCTGGTTTACCAAGGCGCGGCTGCTGGAGCGGGAGCTCGGCCACAGCGTGAACGGGTGGCGGTGGAATCTCGTCTGGGCGACCGCTGCCGGCGTCGTCGCGGGCGTGATCGTCCGAGCGATCCTCCCGGAGGCTTGGCATTTGCTCGCCGTCCCGGCGATCCTGGTGGCGTTCGGCGCGATCCTGTGGACCAAGGGATTCGGCCCCAAGGACCGCGAGCTGTTCCGGATCCGCAAGGCCGACTTGACCGAGCTGCCCGACGCCGACGCCGCATTGGAGCGCGACCGGATGGTCGACGATATCGTCTAATTCAGTGCCGGAAGTGCCGCATGCCCGTGAAGAGCATGGCGAGGCCGGCTTCGTCGGCGGCCGCGATCACGTCATCGTCGCGAATCGATCCGCCCGGCTGGATCACGGCGGTGGCGCCGGCTTCGGCCGCGGCGAGAAGACCATCGGCGAAGGGGAAGAACGCGTCGGACGCGACGGCTGAGCCGACCGTTCGTGGTTCGGGCCAGCCGTTGGCCTCGGCCGCCTCTTTTGCGCGAATGGCGGCGATTCGGGCACTGTCGCGGCGGTTCATTTGCCCCGCGCCGATACCGGCCGTGACTCCGTCCTTCGCATAGACGATCGCGTTCGACTTGACGTGCTTGGCGACCGTCCAGGCGAACAGGCAGTCGCGGATTTCCTGGCTTGTCGGCTGGCGCTTGGTCACGCATTTGAGCTCGTCGCGCGCGACCATGCCGTTGTCGCGGTCCTGGACGAGAAGGCCGCCGGCGATCACCGCAAGAGTCTGGCCAGGGCGGCGCGGGTCCGGCAGCTCGCCGGTCAAGAGCAGACGCAGGTTTTTCTTTTTCGCGAAGATCGCCTTGGCGTCGTCGTCGGCGTCGGGCGCGACGACGACTTCGGTGAAGATGTCGGTAATTGCCTCGGCAGTCGCGGCGTCAAGCGGGCGGTTGGTCGCGACGATCCCGCCGAAGGCCGAGACGCTGTCGCAGGCAAGCGCCTCGGCCCAGGCGTCGATGAGGCTCGTGCGCGTGGCGACGCCGCAGGGATTGGCGTGCTTGACGATCACCACCGTCGGGTCGCTCTCGCGGAACTCGGAGACGAGTTCGAGCGCGGCATTGGCGTCATTGAGATTGTTGTAGCTGAGCTCCTTGCCCTGGAGCTGGCGCGCGTGCGCAATCCCGGGCGTGCCCGGCCCGATCGGGAGATAAAGCGCCGCTTGCTGGTGCGGGTTCTCGCCGTAGCGCAGCGGCATCTTCAGCCTGGACGCGATTGTCCATGTTTCGGGCCACCGCTCGCCCTGGTCGGCGAAGGCGAACCATTGCGCGATGGTCGAATCGTACGCCGCGGTCAGCGCATAGGCCTTTGCGGCGAGCTTCTTGCGAAGCTCGAGCGTAGTGCTCCCGTCATGCGCATCGAGCTCCGCGAGAAGCGCCGAATAATCGGCCGGGTCGGTAACGATCGCGACATGGGCGTGGTTCTTGGCCGCCGACCGCACCATCGATGGACCGCCGATGTCGATATTCTCGATGATCGCGTCGCGGTCTGCGCCGCTCATCACCGTGTTGAGGAACGGATAGAGGTTGACGATGACGAGGTCGATCGGCGCGATTCCATGCTGGTCCATGGCGGCGGCATGCTCGGGATTGTCGCGAACTCCGAGGAGCCCGCCGTGGACCTTGGGATGGAGCGTCTTGACCCGGCCATCCATCATTTCGGGAAAGCCCGTGAAGTCGGAGATGTCGCGGACTTCGGCCCCGCTCTCGCGCAGCTTCGCGGCGGTTCCGCCAGTCGAGACGATCTCGATTCCGTGCCTCGCAAGGCCGACCGCGAGCTCGTCGAGGCCGCTCTTGTCGGAAAGCGAGATGAGCGCCCGGCGGACGGGGACGAGATCGGTCATTCCTTCTCCTTTTGATTAGCTGGCGCGGCGGAACTGCCAGCCGATTTCGCCGCCCAATGCCGAAACTTCGCCGACGATGACAAGCTGCATCGTGCGATTCGGCTGGCCGCGGCCGTCGATCCACAGGCTCTCCTCGACCGTGAGGTTCCCGCCGCGGCAGCGAAAGTTCCAAGGCGGCGCACCTTTGGAGCGCAGGATCGCGCCCATGCCATCGGCCGTGATTGTCGGCTCGACGCCGGGGGCGAGGTGGAAGCGCGCCGCATAGGCCGCCGATTCGCGAATCCTCTTGCGACCCTTCGGCGTCAGATGGTCGGCACCGCGAAGCTCTTTTCCGTCATTGCCGAGCATCAGGCTGCGCTTGTGGACGAGGCCGAACGCCCGGACGTAGCCGTCGTGGCTCGCTTCGAGCCGGCTCGAATCATTATCCTCCTGGCGGTCGATGGCGACGTCCTCGACGCCTTTGCCGAGCGATCCGTCGGCGAGGATGTTGGTCGAATTGGTATCGGCGAGCACCAGCGTCGAATGCGCGGCCGTGGTGCGCAGTCCCTCGATCAGCTCGTCCGGCAAGTCGGTCGGGAGCGGTCCCGGCCCGCCGCAATTGACGACCAGCCGCTGGCCGCCATCCGATAGTTCGAACGCGAGGGTCGAGGCGGAGCCTTGCTCGGCGACCTTCTGCTGCGGCGGCGGGGCGGCGTCGATGACGACGACGGTGCCGAGCGCGGACATCCGGTGATAACCCCAGCCGCGCGCCTGCCGCAGCGGGCGGGCGCGAAGACCGCAGCCCTCGATCAGCGCCGTCAGTCGCGCGGCTTCGCCCGGGTTGCAGCCCTGCCAGCTCGACAAAGCGCCGTCGCCGAGCGTGACGCCATGAAGCGCCGCTAGCGCCGCCTGCGCCGCCGCTTCGATCGTGTCGGGGATGGTCTGCTTGGCCGCCTGGTAGCAGGCGCGCAGGAGGCCGAGGCGATCGACGAGCTGCACCTGCTGGTACGGCGATCGGTTGATCAGCCCGCCGTCGTCGAACTGCGCGGACGAAAGTGCTCGAGCGAGGCCCGCCTCCCCCCGGGCGACGCGCGGGACCCCGCCCTGCACCAACAGGCCCGCGGCCACGACCCCACACCAGGCCGTAACGCGATCGAGCCCCGCGGCGGCCCTGTCCGCGCTCCCGTCAACGTGGCGCGCGCCACGCGCGAGCGTGTTCAGAACCGCGGAGCGATAGCCGCCGTCGCTGCTCGACAGGATGTACGGCGCATAAGCGGTCCAGAAGAGGATCCGCTCACCCCACAGATGCGGTGCCCACGCCTCGTCGACGCGCGTTCCGTGCGCAAGCAACCAGCGCCCGACCATCGATTCCGCAAGTCGAGCGCCCTTCTCGCGCGAGGCGGCAGCCGCGAGGTCGCGAAGCCACGAGAAGCCCTGAATCTGCTCGTTCAGCGCCGGGTCCGAGTCCATTGCTGCGAAGTCGAGCTCTTTGAGCGGGATCGACTCGCTCCCGGCGGTGAAGCGGCCGGCGAGCAGCGCCTCGCCGCGGCGCCGGTCGCCGTGAACATGATCCCGGGGAACGGCGACGAGCTTGAGCGGCTGCTTGCCGTGCTTGAGCCGGGAAAGGAGCGACCCGCGCGCGAGCCTGGTGACGATGGCGCGCTCGGCAGCCGAGCCTTCGCTCACGCCGCGCCTCGGAGCGCCTTGATATTGTCGGCGTAGGCGGACGGCCCGCCACGGAACACGGCTGTGCCGGCGACGAGGGCCGTCGCGCCCGCATCGATCGCCTGTCGAGCGGTATCCGGATCGATCCCGCCGTCGACTTCGAGCTCGACGTCGAGGCCGCGCCCGGCGATGCGCTCGGCGACCGCCTCGATCTTGTGAAGCTGGCTGATGATGAACTTCTGGCCGCCGAAGCCCGGATTGACACTCATCACCAGGACCAGGTCGAGCTGATCCAAGACATAGTCGAGCGCATCGACTGGCGTCGCGGGGTTGAGCGAAACGCCGGCCTTCTTGCCCAGCGCCTTCACCCGCTGGATCGTTCGGTGGAGATGCGGGCCGGCCTCGGGGTGAACGGTAATGATGTCGGCGCCGGCTTCGGCGAAGGCGTCGAGGAACGGATCGACCGGAGCGATCATGAGGTGGACGTCGAACGGCTTTTTCGTGTGCGGCCGAAGCGCCTTCACAACGCCCGGGCCGATGGTGAGGTTGGGCACGAAATGGCCGTCCATCACGTCGACGTGGATCCAGTCCGCGCCTGCCTCATCGACCGCGTGCACCTCTTCGCCGAGCTTCGCGAAGTCGGCGGAGAGGATCGAAGGCGCGATGATTGGAGGGGCCATGGAGCCGATTAGACGGGATTAGGCGCGGCGGACAAGCCGGGCCATGAAGAAGCCGTCGAGCCCGCCTTCGGCTTCGAGCAGGCCGGGAAGAATGCGGACCCACCCTTCGGACGATGGCGTCACGAAGTGGGGGAGTTCGCCGGACTTGGGGGGGTCAATTGCGAACTCCGAGTTGCCGTTGAGGAAGTCAGCAATCACGCGTTCGCCTTCCTCAGGCTCGAGCGAACAGACGGAATAAACGAGGACCCCACCCGGCGACACCCATCCGCGAACCCTCTCGAGCAACCTGATTTGCTGATCGGCCAGCTCCGAGATGACGGAGGGCCGCGCGCGATAAAGCACCTCAGGATGGCGGCGAAACGTGCCGGTGGCCGAGCAAGGTGCGTCGAGCAGCACTGCATCGAACGGGCGAGGACGCCACTCCAGCAGATCCGCGACGACAAGCCTTGCTTTCAAGTGCGTTCGATCGAGATTTCCCTGAAGTCGCGCAAGGCGACTTTCCGAGTTGTCGACAGAGCAGACCATCAAGTCTTCTGCAGCGAGCTGCATGGTCTTGCCCCCGGGCGCAGCGCACGCATCCAGGACGAGTTTCGACTTCAACGGAATGAGCCTCGCCGGAAGGGACGCACCCAGGTCCTGAACCCACCACTGCCCTTCAGCATAACCGGGTAGTCGGTCGACAGGCGTATCATTCGAAATCCGGACATGACGCGCGGCCAGTTGCTGCCCGCCCACAAACTGGACGAATCCATCCGCGTTCGCCTGCAGTCGGAATGAAAGGTCCAGCGGCGGTCGGCGGGAGATTAGCCGCCGGGCGGCGTCGACTGCGTCGTTCCCCCAAGCCCGCCGCCACCGACGCTCGACTACATCCGGAAGCGGCGGCGCGTCGGTTGCGCTAACATCACGTCTAAGAAGCGTGCCAAGAACACCGTGCACCAGCCGACGCGGGCCGCCATCGACCAAGGGTAGAGCGGTGGCTACCAGCGCATGGTCGGGGACATTCATGACAAGTTTCTGGGCAAGGGCGAGGCGGAGCACCATCCGCGCCTTGGAATCGTCCGGCAGTCGGTGGCGGGTTGCACTGTCGATCAGCGCGTCCAGTTCAGGAATCCGTCTGACTGTTTCGCCGGCGATCGCCAGTGCAAGAGCCCGATCGTTAGGATCGAGCTTGCCGGCCATGACGCGCGCGGCAGCTTCGAGTGTCTGATCCTGGCGCAGAACGACATCGAGCATGCGCAGCGCGGCTCTGCGAGCGGCTACCCCCTCACCGCTTGGCATGAGCAGCCCGGCTCGCCATCTTGGAGCCATGAAACGGCCGAAACATGTTCATCCCCCGACGCATCTCAGCCCTTCGCCGCCGGTGCCCGAGCCGCAGCCCCTCGAGAGCACGCAACCGCCTGCCGGCGAAGAGCAGCGGCTCGACCCGACCCGCTACGGCGACTGGGAAAAGAAGGGAATCGCGATCGATTTCTAGGCGCCTTCGGCTCGGGGCGGGCGCGACAGCAGTTCGTCGAGGACCTGATCCACATTGGCCCGGCCAGCGACGAGCGCGTCCACGGCGTTGACGATCGGCATATCGATGCCTTTCTCCCGCGACACCCGCGCGAGCACCGGTGCGGTGAACGCGCCCTCGGCAACGGTCCTGCGGTCTGCCAACAGCTCGGCCGCCGAACAGCCTTCGCCGATTCCGATCCCGAGCGAGTAATTGCGCGAGCTTTTCGAGGAGCAGGTCAGGACAAGGTCGCCGAGACCCGAGAGCCCGGCCAGCGTCTCCCTCTGCGCGCCGCAGGCGAGGCCGAAGCGGCGCATCTCGGCGAAGCCGCGGGCAATCAGCGCGGCACGAGCGTTCTGCCCGAGGCCCCTGCCGTCGACCACGCCGCAGGCGATGGCGAGGACGTTCTTCACCGCCCCGCCGATCTCCGCGCCCGTCACATCGTCCGAGACGTAGATCCGGAATTCGGGGCGAGCGATGCGCGCGCGAAGCCCTTCGGCGAGGTCGAGCTTCTCGGCGGCGAGCGTCACCGCCGTCGGCAGGCCTTTGGCCACCTCGTCCGCGAAGGTCGGGCCTGAAAGGACGGCGACGGGCGAACTTGGGCATACCTCCTTCGCCACCTCGTGCAGCAACTTGCCCGAACTCTCCTCGATCCCCTTGGCGCACAGGACGAGCGGCATTTCCGGACACGGCATACGCTCGAGGATCGCGCGCATGTGCTGTGCGGGCGTGACGACGAGCCAGGCGTCGCAGCCGCTGAGCTCGGAAAAATTGCCGGTGGCGCGGATCGCGGGATCGAGCTCCACGCCGGGCAGGTAGATCGGATTCTGGTGGAGGCGATTGATCGTCCCGATCACCTCATTCTCGAGCGCCCACAAAAGCGCCTCGCCGCCGGCCGAAGCGACCTGCGCGAGCGCCGTGCCCCAGGCGCCGCCGCCGAGGATCCCAAGCTTCATGCCTTCACCCCCGCCCCGCGTACCTTCTCCGCAGCGCGGTCGAGCGGCCAGCGCGCACGGGCCGGCGCATCGAGGCCGTCGACCCGCCCGGCGGCAAATCGTTCGGCGCCGGCCCAGGCGATCATCGCCGCATTGTCGGTGCACAGCCAGGGCGGGGGAACGGCGAAGCGCCGGCCCTGCTCAGCCGCAAGACTTGCCAGCGCCGACCGGATAGCCTGGTTCGCGGCGACCCCGCCCGCGACCACGAGCGCCGGGGCGGCGCTGCTGTCGAGCGCGAGCCGAGTTCGATCAACGAGGCAGTCGACCACCGCCTGCTGGAAACTGGCGGCGATGTCGGCGTTCGAGAATTCGCCCGAGGCGACGGCGCGCTGCACCGCGCTCTTCAGACCGGCGAAGGAGAAATGCGGCTCGCCGGACCCGACCAGCGGACGGGGGAGCGGGACCGCGGTCGGATCGCCGCCCTTCGCCAGGCCTTCGATCGCGAGGCCACCGGGATAGGACAGGCCGAGGAGCTTCGCGGCCTTGTCGAACGCCTCGCCCGCGGCATCATCGATGGTGGTCGCGAGCCGGCCGTAATCGCCAACGCCGCGCACTTCCAGGAGCTGGCAGTGACCGCCGGACACCAGCAAAAGCAAATAGGGAAAGCCGAGATCGGGATCGACCAGGCGCGGGCTGAGCGCATGCCCTTCGAGATGATTGACCGCGATCAGCGGCTTGCCGGCGGCGAGCGCCAGCCCCTTGCCGGCGAGGAGCGCGACCATCACGCCGCCGATCAGCCCGGGGCCGGCCGTGGCGGCAATCGCGTCCACCTCGGCGATCGTCGTGCCCGCCTCCCCCAGCACCTTCTCGATGAGCGCCGGCAGAATCTCGACGTGGGCGCGGGCGGCGATCTCCGGAACCACGCCGCCGTAGGGCTGGTGCGCCGCATTCTGGCCGACCACCGCATGCGCGAGAACGCGTCGGCCGCTCGTCACCAGCGCCGCGCTGGTGTCGTCGCAGGACGATTCGAGGCCGAGAACGACAGTCATTTCGTGTGCGGCCCTTTGCCTCATCCGCCACTCTTGCACTAGGGGTGCGGCATGCAGGGACTTCGCCTCGGGACTCGCGGATCGCCGCTGGCGCTGGCGCAGGCGCGCAAGGTCGCTGCCGCGATCGAGACGGCGCAGCGCTGGCCCGACGGCTGGGTCCAGATCGTCGAGATCAGGACGACCGGCGACAAGGTCCAGGACCGGCCGCTCGCCGAGATCGGCGGCAAGGGCCTGTGGACCAAGGAGCTCGACCGGGCGCTGCTTGAAGGCGAAGTCGATTTCTGCGTCCATTCGATGAAGGACGTCGAGAGCATCCGCCCGAAGGAAATCCATATCGCGTCCGTGAGACCGCGCGGCGACGTGCGCGACCGAATCGTCGGCGCGAACTCGATCGACGAACTGGAGAAGGGGTCGGTCGTCGGCACCTCGTCCCCTAGGCGCAAGGCGCAGCTGCTGCGGCTCCGCCCGGACCTGAAGATCGTCAACCTGCGCGGCAATGTCGAAACCCGGCTCAAGGCCGTCCATGCGGGGGATATCGACGCGACCTTGATGTCCGCCGCCGGCCTCAAACGCCTCGACATCGGTGAGGGCACCGCGATTCCGGCGGAGATCATCCTTCCGGCGCCGGGCCAGGCCGTGATCGGCATGGAGTGCCGAAGCAACGACACGCGCACCCAGAGCGTGCTGACGACGGTAAACAACCAGATCACCTATGATTGCGTGATGGCCGAGCGCGCGTTCACTCGGACGCTGGGCGCGGTCTGCGCCTCGCCGGTCGCCGCCTTCTGCGTGCTGGAGGACGGCGACTTGAGGATGCGCGGCCAGCTGTTCAGCGAGGACGGCAGCGACATGGTCGAGGACCGCGCCGTCTTCGACTGCGGTGACGTCAAGACGCCAGCCGGGCTCGCCCGCTCGCTGCTCGAGCGCGCGCCCGATTCGATCCGGAGGCTGTTCGCCCCCGAATGAGGCGGCTGCTGGTCCTGCGTCCGGAGCCGGGCGCGAGCGCCACGGTCGAGCGGGCGCGCAAGCGCGGGCTCGACGCCTTTGCCGTCCCGCTTTTCACGATCGAGCCGCTGCCGTGGGACCCGCCCGATTCCGGCGCATTCGACGGCCTTCTTCTGACCAGCGCCAATGCGGTTCGCTGTACCGGCGGGAAACTCGACGAATTCCGCGGTCTTCCGGTCTACGCGGTGGGCGAGGCGACCGCCCAGGCCACGCGCCAGGCGGGCCTTTCCGTGGCCGCCGTCGGGGAGGCCGATGTCGAGAGCCTGCTCCGCTCGATCGAGCCCAACCTCAAGCTGCTCCATCTTTGCGGTGAGGACCGAAGGGCACCCGTCGAGTCCGCCCAGGACATCACGCGGGTACCGGTCTACCGCGCGAAGCCCGTCGCGTCCCCCGAGCTCGACGAAGCGGCGGGCGCAGTGGCGCTGATCCATTCGCCGCGCGCGGGCCGGAGGTTCGCGGAACTGGTGCGCGATCGCGGCTCGATTGTCATCGCCGCAATCAGCGCCGCCGCGGCCGAAGCCGCTGGCGACGGATGGGCGGCGGTCGAGTTCGCAGCGGCACCGAGCGACGACGCGCTGCTGGCCCTTGCGGCACGGCTGTGCAACAAGCCGCACCCGGAATGAACGGCACTCGCACGGGAATGGGTTGGGGTGCGCGGCTGCTCGTCGCGCTCGTGCTGATCATCGTCGGAGCCGCGGCAGCGGTGTGGGCCCTCGGCCACTACCAGCTGGCGGCGCGTTTCCTTGGGATCGTGCCGGCCCAGCAACCGGTGCTGCTGACTCCCAAGCCTGTCGTGATGAACCCGCCGCCGCAGGCCTCCGCGGTTCAGCCGCCGGTGAGCGGCCAGGCCGAGGCGCAGAAGATCGCCGACCTCGAGAACCGCGTCGCCGCCGTCGAGAACGCGACCCAGCGGGCGGAAGGGTCCGCCGGCCGCGCCGATGCGTTGGTGATCGCTTTTGCCGCACGCCGGGCCGTCGATCGCGGTGTCGCGCTCGGATATCTCGAGAACCTGCTTGTCGACCGTTTCGGTCCGCAGCACCGCGCCGCGGTCGCGACGGTCATCACCGCCTCGCACGAGCCCGTTCGGCTCGACGACCTGATCTCGGAATATGATTCGCTCGGGCCCGATCTTCGGCGCGGCGGCCCTCAGGACAGCTGGTGGACCAATTTGCGACGCGAATTGGGCGACCTCGTCGAAGTGCATTCCACGGAGCGCCCGGCGACCAACCCGGAAGCCGAGTACGAGCGCGCGCGACAGCGGCTCGCCTCGGGCAATGTCGACCAGGCGCTGGCCGAGACGATGCGCCTTCCCGGTGCCGCGCGCGCCGGCGACTGGATCGCGAAGGCGCGGCGCTACATCGCCGCCCACCGTGCGCTCGACGAGATCGAATCCGCCGCGCTGATGCCGGGGCCGAACCCGGGCGAGTGAGCTTCGTTATCTCGGGATCCACACAGCCGTGGTTCAGGCCGCCTGCGCTAAGCCGTTGTAAACATGCGAGAAATGGATGGGAGAATTGAAGTCATGACGTCACTGGCGAGAAAC
>Ga0068854_100002331_pt1 | contig 11708 bp, 10 predicted proteins | sample KBSCornC42_FD_66590 | JGI IMG/M metagenome (GOLD analysis project Ga0068854, IMG submission 66590) | Corn rhizosphere microbial communities from Kellogg Biological Station, Michigan, USA - KBS Corn C4-2 | ecosystem: Host-associated > Plants > Roots > Rhizosphere > Soil ... | reverse complement strand
ATGGAGACGGCCGTCGAGCGCGCGTGCCGCACGTTGGGCTATGAGGGAGCCGGGACGTTCGAGTTCCTCCTCGGGCTCGAGGGCGAGCCGTACTTCATTGAGGTCAACTGCCGCCTCCAGGTTGAGCATCCGGTGACGGAGATGCTCACCGGGGTCGACATCGTGCGAGAGCAGGTCAGGATCGCCGCGGGGGAGTCGCTCGCTGTCACCGGTCGGGCGCCGCGACGCGGGCACGCGATCGAGATCCGCATCAACGCCGAGGACCCGGCGCGCGGCTTCGTGCCGTCACCGGGGGTCGTCGAGCGCTTCCGGCCGCCGCTCGGGCCCGGTGTGCGCGTCGACACGGCCGTCGAGGACGGCACGACGGTCCCGCCGTACTACGACTCGCTGATCGCGAAGCTGATCGTCTCGGACGACGACCGGCCCGCCGCGATCGAGCGCGCTCTCCGGGCACTCCGCGAGCTCGAGGTCACGGGTATCCCGACGACGCGGGAGCTCGCGCTCGACGTTCTCGGCTCGGACGGCTTCCGATCGGGTGCCTACTCGACCGGCTACCTTGAGGAGATGGAAGCGCACCTGCCCTCGCTGCGGCCAGCATGACCGTAGGCTCGACGGAGGTCATCACCGGCGTCGACTCGGCAGAGCCGGCGGGGAGTGCAGGTGCCGGCTCTGCCGGCGCCGGAGCGGGGCACGAGCGGAGGCGGCGGCTTTGCCGCGGCCGTGAGCGGGTATGAGCGGCGAGACGACCCGGCCGAAGCCGGCGCCGAAGCCTCTCGGCCGCAGGCAGGCGCGTCGCCAGGCGCTCTTCCTGCTCTACCAGTGGGACCTCACCGGGCAACCGCTGGCGTCGCTCTTCGAGGGTGAGCCGGACGCGTTCGCCCGCTCGCTCGCGACGTCCGTCTCCGCCGTGGCGCCCGAGCTGGACACTCGTGTGAGCGCCGTCTCGGAGGGCTGGCCCGCCGACCGGCTGGGTACGCTCGAGCGCAACATCCTGCGCATCGGGGTGTTCGAGCTGGAGGAGAACGCGGTGCCGATGGACGTCGCCATCAACGAGGCCGTCGTGCTGGCGAAGCGCTATGCGAGCGAGGACGCCGCCCGGCTCGTCAACGGGATCCTCGGCAGGATTGCGAAGGACGGCCGGTGAACGGGGGCTCGGACGCCTCGCTGCAGAGGGCCGAGGAGCTGCTCGAGCGCTTGAAGACGCGGGTCGACGCGCTCGAGGCGAGCGCCGATGCGGGCGGCGACGTCGACGCGGCGGTCGACGGGCTGGCGGAGATCGCCGAGCTGGCGAAGGAGATCGAAGCCGAGGTGCAGCGCGCCCGTCAGGCCGCCGATGCGGGCGCCTGACGAGCTCCGCGCGCTCGTCGAGCAGGGGCTCGCCGACCTCACGCCGACGGCGTCGCTCGACGGCCTCTCCGAGGCGATGCGCTACGCGCTGGACGGAGGAGGCAAGCGGATTCGCCCCGTCCTCTGCCTCGCGACGGCGGAGGCCGCCGGGGGGCGGGCCGAGGACGCGCTGCCCGCAGCGGTCGGGCTCGAGCTCGTCCACACGTTCTCGCTCGTCCACGACGACCTACCCTCGCTGGACGACGACGACGAGCGCCGCGGCCGCCCGAGCGCGCACGTCGCCCACGGAGAGGGCGTTGCGCTGCTCGCCGGCGACGCATTGCTCACGGAGGGGTTGCGCCTCGCGCTCTCCTACGACCGCCCCCAGCCGGCCCGAGAGCTCGCCGAGGCGACGCTCGGCATGATCGGCGGGCAGTATCTCGACGTCACGGCCGCGCAGGTCGACCTCGCCGAGTTGCACCGGTTGAAGACCGGTCGCCTCTTCGCGGCGGCGGTCGGTCTCGGGCTCTGGGCGGCGGCGGTGCCCGCCGGCGACCAGGATCCGTGGCGGGCGTTCGGGGAGGAGCTCGGCGTCCTCTTCCAGGCGATGGACGACCTGATCGACGGGGACGGCTACGCGACCGAGCTCGGCGAGGACGGCGCCCGCGAAGTCGCCGCGGCCGCCGCGCGCCGCGCGCACGAGCGCCTCGACGCGATCGACGCCGACACGTCGGTGCTGGCCGAGCTCGTCGACGGGCTGGCGGTTCGGACGGCGTAGCCGTGGCGAAGAAGAGGCTCGACGTGATGCTCGTGGAGCGCGGGCTCGCCGAGAGCCGCGAGCAGGCGAAGGCGCTCGTCATGGCCGGGCTCGTCCCGGGGTACGACAAGCCGGGCCAGCAGGTCGGCGACGACGCGACGCTGACCGTGGATCGTCCGCCGCGCTTCGTCTCGCGCGGCGGGGAGAAGCTCGCCCACGCCCTCGACAAGCTCGGCGTCGACCCGGGCGGGAAGGGCTGCCTCGACCTCGGCGCCTCTACCGGTGGGTTCACCGATTGCCTCCTGCAGCGCGGCGCGGCACGGGTGATCGCGCTGGATGTCGGGTACGGGCAGCTCCATCCGCGGCTGCGCGCCGACGACCGCGTGACAGTGCTCGAGCGCGTCAACGCGCGGCACCTGGACGCGCTGCCGTTTCCCCCCGACCTGATCACGTGCGACGTCTCCTTCATTTCCGCGATGCGCGTGCTGCCGCCGGCGATCGCGCTCGCGGCGCCCGGCTGGGAGGCCCTCGTCCTCGTCAAGCCGCAGTTCGAGGCGGGGCGCGCCGACGTGCCGAAGGGTGTCGTCCGCGATCCGGCAGTGCACCGCCGCGTCCTGCGCGACTTCTGCGCCGCGACTGCTTCGTGGGGTGCCAGCGTCGCCGGAGTCGTAGACTCCGCCCACCCGGGGCCGAAGGGGAACCGGGAGTTCGTCGTCCACCTGATCGCGAGCGAGAAGCCTTCCGACCCCGATGAGCTCGAGCGCCGGATCGACGACGCCGTCGGGTAGCGGCGCGAAGCCCGTTGCGCGGGCTGCGCTCGTCACGCACGGGCGGCAGGAACAGATCGGAGACGGCATCGCGCGGCTCCTCGAGGTCGCGGGCGCCGCGGGGGTCGAGCTGACGTTCGCCCCGGACGAGGCCGCCCGCCACGGCCTGGAGACGAGCGGTGACCCGGCCGACGCGGATCTCGTCGTCGTCCTCGGCGGCGACGGGACGATGCTCCGGGCGCTGCGCACGTACCTGGGGTCGGGGATCCCGGTGATCGGCGTCAACTTCGGCCGCGTCGGGTTTCTCACCTCGATGCAGCCGGAGGAGCTCGAGGTGGGCCTCACCCGCGCGTTCCGCGGCGAGCTCGAGGTGGTCGAGCTACCGACGCTCGAGGTCGAGAACGGCGAGACGGGGCACGTTGCCGTCAACGACCTCGTCGTCACGTCGGCGGTGCTCGGCCGCATGGTCGAGCTCGAGTGGGCGGTCGGAGGCGAGGACCTCGGCAGCGTCCCGTGCGACGGGATCATCTGCTCGACCCCGTCCGGCTCGACCGCGTACAACCTCTCGAACGGCGGCCCGGTGCTGATGTGGGGTATCGACGCGATGGCGACGACGTTCGTCGCGCCGCACTCGCTTCACGCGCGGCCGCTCGTCGTCCCGCGCGGGAAGGACGTCGTCGTCTGGAACCGCACGGCCGACGTGCCGGTGGCCGTGCTCGTGGACGGGCACCGGGTCGGGGAGGCCGCGCCGGGCGGCAGGGTCGCCGTGCGCCTGGGCGCCGCCCGTACGCTCCTCGCCACCCTGCCGGACGCGACCTTCGTCAGCCGGTACCGAGAGAGCTTCTCGACCTAGGGCGCAGTTTCCGCCACCTGCGCCGCCGGGTGCCCGGAACTACGATCCTCACGTGCTGCGCAGGCTGCGGATCGAGAATCTCGTCCTCATCCGCGAGGCCGAGCTCGAGCTGGCGCCAGGGCTCGTCGCGCTCACCGGCGAGACCGGCGCGGGGAAGACGATCTTCACCCAGGCGATCGGCCTGCTGCTCGGGGCGAAAGGCGACGCAGGGCTCGTCGGCGCCGCCGGCTCCGAGGCATACGTGGAGGCGGAGCTCGACCTCCCGGAAGGCTTCTTCGACGAGGACGGCCTCGAGGCGTTGAGCGACCTGCGGCCGGACGACGAGCCGGGGCTCGTCGTCGCCCGCCGCGTGGGAGCAGACGGACGCTCCCGTGCATACGCCTGGGGCCGCAGCGTGGCCCGCGACGACCTCGTTGCCGCGACCGACCGGCTGCTCGCGCTCTCGGGACAGTTCGCGCAACGGCGGCTCGCGCGGCCCGCGCACCAGCTCGATCTCCTCGACGCGTTCGCCGGTGCCGAGCAGCGGGTGCGAAGGGACAGGGCACGCGACGGGTGGCGCTCACTCGCGGCGGCGAGACGACGCATCGAGGAGCTCGAGCACGGCGCAGACTCCGAACGGGCGCGGCTGGAGGAGCTCTCTGTGCTGGTCGAGGACACCGAGGGGCTCGAGCCAGGCGAGGAGGAGGCGCTTCGTGCCGAGCGCGAGCGCTTCCGCCACGTCGCGGAGCTCGGAGACGGCGCCCACGCGGCCGCCACGGCGATCGAGCCGGACGACGGCGACGGCGCCCGGGCGCTCGCCGCGGCGGCCGAGCATGCTCTGGCGCCACTCGAACGGCTGGCTCCGGAGCTCCAGACGGCCGTCGCGGAGCTGCGCGAGCTCGTGGTCCGTCTCGGTGAGGTCGCGAGCGACGTCCGCCGGTTCGCGGAGACGCTCGACGCAGACCCGGCCCGCACCGGCGCAGTCGAGGAACGGCTCGACCGCATCGCCGACGCAAGGCGGCGTCACCGGGCGACGAGCCTGGACGAGTTGCTCGAGCGTCGCTCACATGCCATCCAGGAGCTCGAACGCGCAGGCGCCGGCGGCGACCCGCTCGAGCGCGCGCTCGCGGAGCGCGACGCCGCGGAGCGCAGCTTCGACGATGCGTGCTCTGCGCTCTCGGACGCCCGTCGCGCTGCGGCAGGCCCGTTCGCCGAGGCGGTCGCGCGCGAGCTCGCCGACCTCGGGATGGGTGAGGGCGAGTTCCATGTCGAGCTGCGCGAGCGCGAGCCTGGGCCGACCGGGGCCGACGAAGCGGTGTTCCTCGTCCGTCCGAACCCCGGGCTGCCGCTCGCGCCCGTTGCGGAGACGGCGTCGGGCGGTGAACTCTCGCGCGTTGCTCTCGCGATCGCCGCGGTCGCGGGAGGCGAGACCATCGTGCTCGACGAGATCGACGCCGGCGTCGGAGGCGTCACCGCGCATCGCGTCGCCGATGTCCTGCGACGCCTCGGTGAGCGCGCGCAGGTGCTGACGATCACGCACCTGCCGCAGATCGCGAGCGTCGCCGACCAGCATCTCCGCGTCGAGAAGGTCGAGGGCGACCCGACGCACACGCGCATCGTCGCCCTCGACGACGCACAGCGTCGCGATGAGCTGGAGCGGATGCTCGGCGGCGAGGAGTTCGTGAGCGCGGTCACGTCGGACGGTGGGAGATGACCTCCGAGATCACCGGCCGCGCTCGGCTCGGTCGTCGGACGAAGGACCTCGTCAAGCGCCTCGGCCCGCAGGACGTCGCGATCGTCGATCACGCGGACATCGACCGCGTGTCCGCGGAGGAGCTCGCCGAGAGCGGTGTCCGCGCAGTCGTCAACGTCTCGCGGTCGTCGACCGGCCGCTACCCGAACCCCGGGCCGCTCGAGCTCGTCCGGGCGGGCGTCAGGCTCGTCGACGCGCCGGGTGCGCCGCTCTTCGACGAGCTCACCGACGGCGAGGTCGTGCGCCTCGACGGCGGCAGCGTCTGGCGGAACGGGACGCTCGTCGCCGAGGGCACCGTGCTCGACGCCGCGTTGCTCGAGGAGGCGCTCGCAGACCAGCAGGGCCGTGTGTCTCATGCGCTCGAGGCGTTCGCCGAGAACACGCTGCGGCACCTCCAGGAGGAGGCGGGCTCGCTCGCCGCCGGCATCGAGCTGCCCGCGCTGGGCACACGCTTCCGCGATCGGCACGTGCTCGTCGTCGCCCGCGGCCCCGGCTACAAGTCGGACCTTCGCATGGTGCGACCGTACGTCCGCGACTTCCGGCCCGTGCTCGTCGCGGTCGATGGAGGCGCGGACGCGCTGCGCGAGGTCGGTCTCACGGCCGACGTGATCGTCGGAGACTTCGACTCCGTCTCGGACGCCTCGCTGAGGGCGGGAGCGGAGCTCGTCGTGCACGCATACCCGAGCGGCGAGGCACCGGGCGCGGCGCGGCTGCGAGACCTCGGCCTGCCGTATCACGTCGTCTCGGCGCCGGGAATCAGTGAGGACCTCGCGCTGCAACTGGCCTACGAGAAGGGCGCGACGCTGATCGTCGCCGTCGGCACGCACTTCAACCTCGTCGAGTTCCTCGAGCGTGACCGCGAGGGCATGGCCTCGACGTTCGTGACGCGGCTCAAGGTGGGGGAGTCGCTCGTCGACGCGAAGGGCGTCTCCCGTCTCGTCTCGCGGCGCGTCGGTATCTGGCCTCTCGCCGTCTTCGCGGCCACCGGCGTCCTCGCGATCGTCGGCGCGGTCCTCGCCTCGCCGGCCCTCCGCAACGTGATCCAGTCGACGACCCGCGCGATCGCCAACGGGCTCGGCCTCTAGGCCCGCGCGCGCCCTCTGCGAGACTGGGGCCGTGTTCGACCTCCGCTACCACGTCGCGTCGCTCGCGGCCGTGTTCGTCGCGCTCCTCCTCGGGATCTTCGTCGGGGTCGGGCTGTCGGGAAAGGGGTTCGTCTCCGACGCGGAACGGGAGAACCTCCAGGCGCAGATCGACGCGCTGCGGAGCGAGCGAGACAGCGCAGCGGCGCAGGCTGCCGGTGCCGATCGGCGCGGCGTCGAGCTCGACGACTTCGCAAAGACGACCTACCCGCAGCTCGTCTCCGGGATGCTCGAGGGAAAGAACGTCGGCGTCGTGTTCATCGGGTCGGTCGACCAGGGCCTGGCAAACACGGTCCGGCGCTCCGTCGACGATGCGGGCGGGCGGGTCGCGCTCGTGCGCGCGCTCCGGGTGCCGCTCGACGCCGAGGCCGTCGACGCCGCGCTGCGAGCGGAGCCGGAGACGCGTGGGCTCGCGGGGATCGACAACCGCGAGCGCCTGGGACGAGAGCTCGCGCGCGAGCTGATCACCGCAGGCCCCAATCCGGTGTTCGACCGGCTCGCACGGGTGATCGTCGAGGAGCAGTCGGGCGCGGCCGGACGGGCGCTGGACGCCGTGGTGGTTGCGCGGCAGGCGCCACCGCAGGAGGGAGAGACGCAGGAGCTCCTCGCAGGCCTGTACAGCGGGCTCGCCGCAGCGCCGGTTCCGACCGTCGGCGTCGCGAAGAGCAACGCGAAGACCACCGCGATCCCGGTGTTCCATCAGCGCGGCCTCGCGACCGTCGACGGCGTCGACGAGGTGGCGAGCCAGCTCGCCCTCGTCTTCCTCCTCGCCGGCGCGCGAGCCGGCAGCTACGGGGTCGGGAACGACGCGACGGACGGGATCATCCCCGACCCGCCGCCGGCCCCGCCTGTCGCGAGCAAGGGGTGACGGAGCCGGGGCTGACGGTGCTCGTCGCGGCGCGGGACGAGGAGCATCGGATCGGCCGGACGGTCGCCGCGCTGCGGGAAGCGTTCCCCGAGGCGGACGTCGTGGTCGCCGACGACGGCTCACGCGACGGGACGGCGTCCGTCGCGGCCGACGCGGGCGCGCGCGTCGTCCCGCTTCCTCGCAGGGGAAAGGGCCAGGCGGTGACGCTCGCCGAGCGAGAGTGCCGTGAGGGGTCGCTGCTCCTGTGCGACGCCGACCTCGTCGGCGACCTGCGGCCGCTCGTGGAGACCGACACCGACCTCGCCGTCGCCCGGTTCGAGCGGCGCGCAGGCGGGGGGATCGGACTCGCGAAGGGTGTTGCGCGTGCACTGATCGAGCGCAGGGGAGGCCGCGTCGTCGAGGAGCCTCTCTCCGGGCAGCGGGCGCTCTCGCCGGCAGCTCGAGCCGCGATGTTCCCGGTCGCCGCCGGCTTCGGGGTCGAGACGCGGATGACGATCGACGCGCTCAGGGCGGGGCTCGACGTCCGCGAGGTCGAGCTCGACCTCGAGCATCGCGCGACGGGCCGCGACCTCGCCGGGTTCGTCCACCGTGGGCGGCAGCTCCGCGACCTGCTGCTCGCGACGCTCGCCCCGCAGGCCGTCAACTTCCGCGGGTTGCGGCTTCCTCTCGTGGGCGCGGTCGTGGGAGTCGTGGTCCCGTCCGTCGCGCCGGTCGCCGCCGTGGGCCTCGCGGATGACCTCTGGAGCGGCCCCGAGCGCGGCTTCCGCGCACACCTGCGGGGCGGTGCGACGACCGGCACGCTCAAGCTCGTGGTCATCCCGCTGTGGGCGCTCTGGCGGACCCGGTCGGTCAGCGGCGCCGTGCTCGTCTCGCTCTCCGCGAACGTCTGGAACCAGCTCGACACACGGCCCGGGAGGGCGCTCAAGGCATTCCTGATCGGCTCCGTGCTCCTCGGCGGGCGGCCACGGCGGGCGGTCGCCTTGGCCGTCCTGCTCGCTCCCTACGATCTTCGCGAGATGACGATGCTGGGGGACGCCGGGTCGAACGCCTTCGGGGCCGTGCTAGGTTTGGAGTCCGTGAGGCGGTTCACGGGCCTACGGAGAGCGAGCGCGATCGGAGCGCTTGCCGCCGTCACCTTCCTGGGCGAGCAGCGGTCCCTCGGCTCGTTCATCGAGACGACGCCGGGCCTGCGGACGCTGGACTCTCTGGGGCGGCAACCGTGAGCGACGGGCCGGCGACCCGCTACGTCTTCGTCACGGGCGGGGTTGTGTCGGCTCTTGGCAAGGGGATCGTCGCCGCGTCGCTCGGCCGGCTCCTGAAGTCGCGCGGGCTGCGCGTGCAGGCGCAGAAGTTCGACCCCTACCTGAACGTCGACCCGGGGACGATGAGCCCCTTCCAGCACGGCGAGGTGTACGTCACCGAGGACGGGGCCGAGACCGACCTCGACCTCGGCCACTACGAGCGGTTCGTCGACGAGAACCTGTCGCGCAACGCGAGCCACTCCGCGGGCGCGATCTGGGACACGGTGCTCCGGAAGGAGCGCAAGGGCGAGTTCCTCGGCGCCACCGTGCAGGTGATCCCGCACATCACGAACGAGATCAAGGCACGGATCCGGCGGGCCGCGAAGGCGGACCCGGCCGATGTGGTCATCTCCGAGATCGGCGGCACGGTCGGCGACATAGAGTCGCTGCCGTTCCTCGAGGCGATCCGCCAGTTCCGGCGAGAGGTCGGGCCCGAGAACGTCCTGTACCTCCACGTCACGCTCGTCCCGTTCATCGAGGCGGCGGGCGAGCTGAAGACGAAGCCGACGCAGCACTCGGTCAACGAGCTCCGCCGCATCGGCATCCATCCCGACGCGATCGTCTGCCGCTCGCACGACGAGCTGTCCGAGGACATCCGCGACAAGATCGCGCTGTTCGCGGACGTCGACCCGCGCGCGGTGTTCTCATCGCCCGACATGCCCGACGTCTATCTCGTGCCCGAGCACCTGATGACGGAGGGCCTCGACGCGTACGTCTGTGAGCGGCTCGGCCTCGAGACGCCACCGGCCGATCTCGGCGAATGGCGCGAGCTCACCGACCGGATCGCCGAGCAGCACGACGAGGTCGAGATCGCGCTCGTCGGGAAGTACGTGAAGCTGCGCGACGCGTACCTGTCCGTGCACGAGGCGCTCAAGCATGCGGGTGTGGCGGCTGGGACGCATGTCCGCGTCCGGTGGGTCGACGCCGAGGACATGTCCTACGAGGAGGCCGCGCGGGAGCTCGAGCAGGTTGACGGCGTGCTCGTCCCGGGTGGCTTCGGATCGCGCGGGTGGGAGGGCAAGATCCTTGCCTGCCGGGTTGCGCGCGAGCGCGAGATCCCGTACCTCGGGATCTGCCTCGGGATGCACGTCGCCGTCTCGGAGTTCGCGCGGCATGTCGCCGGGCTCGACGGTGCCAACTCGACCGAGATGGATCCCGAGACGCCGTACCCCGTGATCGACCTGCTCCCAGAGCAGAAGGAGATCGAGGAGCTCGGCGGCACGATGCGCCTCGGCGCGCAGGCGGTCGAGCTGGCAGACGGAACGCGCGTGCGGGACATCTACGACGAGGTGGTGATCCACGAGCGTCACCGCCACCGTTACGAGGTCAACAACCAGTACCGCGACCAGCTCGTCGAGCACGGGCTCGTCGTCTCGGGGACGTTCCAGCAGGGCCGTCTCGTCGAGATCGTCGAGCTGCCCGATCACCCGTGGTTCGTCGCGAGCCAGTTCCACCCGGAGTTCAAGTCGCGCCCGACACGACCCGCGCCGCTCTTCCGCGAGTTCGTCGTCGCAGCGCTCGAGCGCAATCGCGCCCGCTCCGGCGTGCGCGCCACTGCCGCCTAACGCGTTCGCACCTCTTCCGGGGCGGCGTCGCCACGCGGTCATGACAGTTGTCGACACGATCGATAACGAAGCCTGATGCTCGAATGCGAAGGCATGAGCGAACTCGAGGAACGACGACCGGACGCGACTGCTCAATCGCGCATGGAGCCTGTGTTCACGCCCGTGGACGAATTGGCACGAAATCGGCGCAGCGCAGGGGTTGACGGAGTCCGGTGTCTGACACCGGGTTCGAAGAACGCCCGCGTCGGGGCCGGCTCGTAGGATGACCGCCGTGGAGCAGCCGCAGCTGACGTCGCGGGTCGTCGACCTGTTTCTCGACTTGTGCGCGATCCCGAGCCCGCCCGGCCAGGAGCGCGCGGTTGCCGACCGGATCACCCGCGAGCTCGACGCGATCGGGCTCGAGTGGGACGAGGACGGATGCGGCCCGGCGATCGGCTCGACCGCCGGGAATGTCCTTTGCCGCCTGCCCGGAAACGTCGAGGGCGTGCCGATCTTCCTCTGCGCCCACTTCGACACCGTCCCCCTCGACGGCGATCTCGAGCCCGTGCTGGACGACGGGATCGTGCGCAACGCGGGCGGCACGATCCTCGGCGCGGACGACAAGTCGGCGCTCGCGGTGATGGTCGAGGCGGCGCGCCGGATCGTCGAGGAGGGGCGGCCGCACGCGGGCGTCGAGCTCCTCTTCACGCCCATGGAAGAGATCGGGCTCGTCGGCGCGAACGCGTTCGATGCCACCCGTCTCCAGGCGCGCGTGGGATACGTCTACGACCAGGCGGCGCCGATCGGCGACGTCGTCGTCGGCTCTCCGACCGCACAGGAGCTCGAGCTGACCTTCGTCGGCCGGGCGGCGCACGCCGGCATGTACCCGGAAGAGGGCCGCTCCGCCGTCCTTGCCGCCGCTCGGGCCATCGTCGACATGCCGCTCGGCCGGATCGACGAGGTGACGAGCGCGAACGTCGGCCTGGTACGGGGCGGTACGGCCCGGAACGTCGTCCCCGAGCGCTGCTCGCTCGAGGCCGAGGTGCGCTCGCACGACGACGCGCGTGTCACGGAGGTGGTGCAGCAGATCGTCGACGCCGCAGCGTTCGCAGCGAGCCTCTCGGAATGCAGCCTCGAGACCCGTGTCGAGCAGAAGTACCGCGGCTACCGGTTCCGCGACGACGATCTCCCGGTGCGCCTCGCGGTCGAGGCGCTGGCCCACGCAGGCTACGCCGCGAGGCTCGGGCTGTCGGGCGGCGCGGCCGACGCGAACGTCTTCAACGCCCGCGGCCTCCAGTGCGTCAACCTCGCGAACGGGATGACGGACATCCACACGCCGGACGAGCGGATCGCGATCGAGGACCTCGAGCGCATGGTCGACGTCACGCTCGCGCTCGTCGACGCCGCCCGCGAGGCCG
>Ga0068854_100002328_pt1 | contig 11713 bp, 5 predicted proteins | sample KBSCornC42_FD_66590 | JGI IMG/M metagenome (GOLD analysis project Ga0068854, IMG submission 66590) | Corn rhizosphere microbial communities from Kellogg Biological Station, Michigan, USA - KBS Corn C4-2 | ecosystem: Host-associated > Plants > Roots > Rhizosphere > Soil ... | reverse complement strand
CAGAGGTCGGGCTGGATCCCGGCCTTCGCCGGGAAACAAAATAGAATGACCAAGCTCAAGGACATTTACCCGCTCTATCTCGCCAACGAGGCGAAGCAGCCGAACGCGGATCTCGAGGTCACCGACAAATATAGCGGCAAGGTCGCCTTCCGCGTCGCGCAGGCGAATGCCGCGACGATCGACGCCGGCATCGCGGCGGCGGTCGAGGCTGCCGAACCGATGGCGCGCATGGCGGCCTATGAGCGCCAGGCTGTGCTCCAGCATTGCGTCGACCGCTTCAAGGAACGGTTCGACGAGCTTTCCTATGCGCTCTGCGTCGAGGCCGGAAAGCCGATCAAGGATAGCGAGGGCGAGGTCACCCGGCTGATCGATACCTTCCGGATCGCCGCCGAGGAATCGGTGCGGATGACCGGGGAGGTCCAGCCGCTCGACATCAGCCCGCGCGCCAAGGGTTATCAGGGGATGTGGAAGCGGGTGCCGATCGGCCCCTGTTCCTTCATCTCGCCGTTCAACTTCCCGCTCAACCTCGCCGCGCACAAGATTGCGCCGGCGATCGCGGTCGGCTGCCCATTCGTGATGAAACCGGCGAGCCGCACGCCGCTCGGCGCGATCATCATGGGCGAGGTACTGGCCGAGACCAACCTGCCGAAGGGCGCCTTCTCGATCCTGCCTGCGGCGCGTGACGGGGCCGACCTGTTCACCACCGACGATCGGCTCAAGCTGCTGTCGTTCACCGGCTCTCCGGACGTGGGCTGGGATCTCAAGGCGCGGGCGGGCAAGAAGAAGGTCGTGCTCGAACTCGGCGGCAATGCCGCGGTGGTGATCGACGCCGATGCCGATCTTGACGACGCCGTGACGCGAACCGTGTTCGGCGCCTTCTACCAGTCGGGCCAGTCGTGCATCGGCGTGCAGCGCATCCTGGTTCACGATGCGGTCTATGACGCCTTCAAGGCCAAACTGGTGGCCAAGACCAGGACGCTGATTGCCGGCAACCCGCATGACGAAAAGACTTTCGTCGGCCCGATGATCGACGTGAAGGAAGCCCAGCGCCTCGACAACTGGATCCAGGAGGCCGTCGGCAAGGGCGCGACCCTGCTGTGCGGCGGCAAGCGCGAGGGCGCGATGCTCGAGGCGACGCTGCTGGAAAATGTCGATCCCGACACCAAGCTCAATCGCGAGGAAGCCTTTGGTCCGGCCGCTTTCCTGATGAGATTCAGCGACTGGCACGAGGCGCTGAAGATCGTCAACGACTCCAAGTTCGGGCTGCAGGCCGGCATTTTCACGCGCGACATCTTCAAGATTCTGGACGCCTGGGACGATCTCGATGTCGGCGGCGTCGTCGTCAATGACGTGCCGAGCTATCGCGTCGACAACATGCCCTATGGCGGCGTGAAGGATTCAGGTCTCGGCCGCGAAGGCATCAAGTTCGCGATGGAAGACATGACCGAGATTCGCAATCTCGTGATTCGTCGTCGAAGCGCTTGATAAGCTTTTGAATGATTGCACTTGCGACGCTAAAGAGGGATATAAACTTCCGGAGCGGTGACGCCGGGGCAAGCGTCCAGTCGCGAATAGGGATCGGCATTTAGGGAGCGCCGAATTGGGGGGAAAAGTCTCGGGCGGGCTGTCCTTTGTCTGCGGCATCGTCGGTGCCGCACTCGTCGGCTGTGCCCTTCTCATCCTTGCTCTGACGAGCACGGCCGACCGCGCAGCCGCGTCGTCGGCTTCTGCTGCATCCGCCAATGCCCATGTCGGCGTCGCCTCCTGTTCGGGTTCGACCTGCCACGGTCGCAGCGAGCCCACCGGCAAGGTCGTGCGCCAGGATGAGATCCTGCATTGGCAGGACGCCTCCAGCCAGGGCGGTGCGCATAGCCGGGCCTTCGCGGTGCTTGAATCGGCTCGCGGCCAGGCGATCGCCGCCAAGCTCGGCCTGGGCTCCGCTACCTCCGCGGGCGAATGCCTGGGCTGTCACGCCGATCCCGCTTATGCTGGCAAGGGGTCCCGCTGGCATGTCGAAGATGGCGTCGGCTGCGAGGGCTGCCATGGCGGCGCGCAGAAATGGCTGTCGAGCCATTATGCCGTGGGCCAGACGCATGCATCCAACGTCGCGAGGGGGATGTATCCGCTCGATCAGCCCCGCGCACGCGCCGAGAAATGCCTCGATTGCCATTTCGGCAGCGATCGACCCGGGCAGTTCGTCTCGCACCGCATCATGGCCGCCGGCCATCCCCGGGTTTCGTTCGAGCTCGATCTCTTCTCGGCGCTCCAGCAGCACCATGACGAGGACGCCGACTATCTCCAGCGCAAGCGCCGCACCAACAATGTCCAGCTATGGGCGATGGGCCAGGCAACGGCGGTCAGCCGCGCGACAACGCTGTTCGCCAATCCGCGGCTCGGTACCCAAGGCGTATTTCCGGAGATATACTTCTTCGATTGCCAGACCTGCCATCGCCAGATCGTCGACGGCCCCGCTGGTCGCGCCACCTGGGTCGCCAATCCGGGTCGACCCATTCCGTCGGGCATGCCGGCCTTCAACGACGAGAATATCATCATGCTCTCGGCGGCGGCGAAGATAGCCGCACCGGGCATGGCCGCACGGTTCGACGCCGACTCGCGCGCCTTCCACGCCGCACTTGCGAAGGACCGCCCGGCGGCGGTGGCAGCGGCCCGCACGCTGGGCGCGTCGGCCAATGCCCTGGCCGACGCGATCGGCAACAGCGCGTTGGGTCGAGCCGAAACCTTCGCGATCATCGACAGCATCGCCGGCAGCGCCATCTCGCCACGCTTCACCGACTATGAAGGATCGGCGCAGGCCGTGATGGCGATCGATACCCTGGTCAACGCCCTCGTCCACCAGGGCTATGTCAGCGAAGACAGCGCGCGCAACGCACGCGGCGCTATCGATCGGGCTTACAAGGCGGTCGGCAACAGCAATGCCTATCGCCCCGCAGATTTCCGGGCGGCGCTGAGTCAGGCAGCAGCGTCGATAAGGGCTCTCAAATGACTTTTGCTTCGCGTGCTGTAGCGATCCTTACCACTGTCGCCTTCGTACTCACCTCCTGTGGCGGCGGTGGCAGCGGAAGCTCGACCCCTTCCACGCCCTCTACCCCGTCCCAGACCGCCGTATTCGCAGTTCCGCCGCAGGAAGCGCTGACCGCGGCCGACGTGCAGAAGGTGATGGCACAGGCGATCGAGGAGGCAGCCGCACGCAACAAGCCCGCAGTGATCGCGGTGGTGGACCGGGTGGGCAACGTCCTCTCCGTGTTCCAGATGAATGGCGCCCCGACGACGCTTACCATCAAGACCACCCATCGCGCGGTAACGCCGACCGATGTCGAGGGTCTCGTCGTAGCCGGCTCCGCCGCAGCCAACCCGCTCGCCGCTGGCGCCATCGCCAAGGCGATCACCGGCGCCTATCTCTCCTCGTCCGGCAACGCCTTCTCGACCCGAACGGCGAGCTTCATCGTCCAGGAGCATTTCCCGCCGGGCGACAACCAGCTGGCGGGCGGTCCGCTGTTCGGCGTGCAGTTCAGCCAGCTGCCCTGCTCGGATTTCAATCAGCGCTATCTTCAGGCTGGCGGCGCGTCTGCCTTCATCGGGCCGAAGCGCTCGCCATTGGGGCTGGCCGCTGATCCGGGCGGCTTCCCGCTCTACAAGAATGGTGTCGTTGTCGGCGGTATCGGCGTCATGGCTGACGGGCTTTATGGCTATGATCCCAATATCGACGATTTCGACAGCGACGATGACGAATATATCGCGACCGCGGGCACGGTCGGCTTCGACGCGCCGGACGCGATTCGCGCGAACAACATCAATGTCGTCGTCCAACTGCGCTATAACGATGCCGATCCTTCGAAGCTGAAATCGGCGCCGGCCAACGCTCGCGCCTTCTCTGCCCTGAACGGCACGGTGGGGTCGCTCGTCTCGATCCCCGGCTATTACGCGCAGGGATCGACCCCGACCGTCTTGGCGGGCCATGCCTATGGCAGCGAAGCCTCCGGCTATCGGGCCGCCACCGCAGCGGAGCGGAGTTCAGGCAATACGATCGACAATGTCGACGCGTTCATCCTCACGGACGGCTCCGGCGCAAATCGCTATCCCTTGCGCGGCGGCACCGATGGCGCGCGCGTCGGCACGCCATTGAGCCAGGCCGAAGTGAAGGCAGTGCTCGAGGAAGCCTTCAAGATCATGAGCCGCGCGCGCGCGCAGATCCGCAAGCCGCTCGACAGCCCTGCCCAGGTCACGATCTCGCTGGTCGATACCGATGGCAGCATTCTCGGCGTTGCGCGCTCGCCCGATGCGCCGGTGTTCGGAACCGACGTGTCGGTACAGAAGGCCCGAACGGTTGCATTCTTCTCCGGGCCCAGCGCCGCGTCCGATCTGCTGGGCAACAGCAGCGCGGATGTCCAGGGCTTCGTCGGCAAGACCCGCACCTTCTTCAACGATCCCGCAGCGCTGACTGGCAAGACCGCGTTCGCGGACCGTTCGATCGGCAATATCGCCCGGCCCTTCTTCCCCGATGGTGAAACCTCGCGTGCCAATGGCCCGCTCTCGCGTCCCTTCAGCCAGTGGAGCCCCTTCTCGACCGGACTGCAGAGCGCGCTGATCCTCAACAATCTCGCCGAGCATCTCGGCTTCGTGCTCGGCGCTTCGTCGACCGACACGCGCCAGCGCTGCACCTTCAATCCCGATGTGCCCGGCAAGGCCCAGAACCGGCTGCAAAACGGCATCCAGATCTTCCCCGGCGCCTCGCCCATCTATCGCGGCAGCACGCTGGTCGGGGCGATCGGCATCTCGGGCGACGGCATTGACCAGGACGACATGATCTCGTTCCTCGGCCTCTTCAACGGCGGGCAGCGCGTCGGCGGCATCGGCCATGCGCCGACCGCGATTCGGGCCGACCAGCTGGTCGTGAACGTCGGTGCCGGCGTTCGGCTGCGCTATGTGAACTGTCCTTTCGCGCCGTTCCTCGACACCTCCGAACAAGTCGTGTGCGACGGCAAATAATGGCAGCCGCGCTCTCCTCTCTCATCCTGCACGCGGTCGCCTTGGCAGCCGCAGCACCGGATGAAGCTGCGGCACCTGCGCCGGAGCCCGCTACGATTGGCGCAGCCAGCGATCCCAGCGTTCTGACCGTGCCGGCCACCGCTCCCGCCGCAACGGTGGAGGACAGCTCCATCGATGGCCGCCGCCGCCCTGGCTATGTCGAGAAGCTTCCGCCGCCGGTGGTGCAGAATAATGTCGGCGCCGTCTCGGCACCGCCGCCGGAGGCCTTCCCGACCGACGAGTTCCCGATCCCCGATCGCTGGCGGCTGGCCAAGGCGTTGTGCCCCGACAAGAATTTCGTCGGCCTGCAAAATGTCTGCCATTCGCAGTTCGATCCCTATCACCAGAACAGCCTGAAGGCCGACCGGCCGATCCAGCTCGACAAGAAACCGTTCTTCCTGCCGATCACAGGCGACGACTGGTTCTTCGCCCTGAACGCGATCTCGGATACGATCCTGGAGCCGCGCTCCTTCCCGACACCCGTGGCAGACCAGACCAGCGACTATCCGGGAGCGATCGGCCAGTTCGGTCGTCAACGCAGCCTCGTCGCCGCCCAGACCTTCATCCTGGGCGCGGGCCTCACCAAGGGCTCGACCGCCTACAAGCCGCCGGACATCGAGTATAAGATCGCGCTGGCCTACAACATCAACTATGTGAACGTCGAGGAACGCCGCGTCCTCAACGTCCGCTCGTCCAAGCCCAGCCACCGCACCGATGCCTTCCTGGGCGTCCAGGAGTTCTTCGTCGACAAGCATATGGGCAATCGCTCGGATCGCTTTGACTTCGACTCGCTGCGCATCGGCATCCAGCCCTTCCAGGCCGATTTTCGGGGGTTCCTGTTTCAGGACAACCAGTTAGGCATCCGCTGGTTCGGCAATCGCGACAATAATCGCTACCAGTATAATATCGAGTTGATCTGGCGCCTCGACAAGGACACCAATAGCGGGCTGAACGACGTCACCCGCAAGCCGCGCGACGACTATATCTTCCACACCAACGTCTTCGTGCAGGATTTCCCGCTGCCAGGCCTGACGTCCCTCGCCTCCTTCACCGCGAACATCAACCGCGAGAAGGACCGCGATCTCGACCATAACGGCTTCCCGGTGCGCCCGGCGCTGCTCGGCGATCAGCGGCCGCGGGAATATGACGCCTTCTATCTCGGCTACAGCCTCGACGGGCGGATCAAGCGCTTCAACATCTCGTCGAGCGTCTATGGCGTGTTCGGCGAAGACCGGAACAGCTTCTTCACGTCGAAGCCCGCCAAGATCCGCGCCTTTTTCGGGGCAGCCGAACTCAGCTACGATATAGACTGGGTGCGCGTGAAGCTGTCCGGCCTCTACGCCAGTGGCGATCGCAAGGCAAAGGACAACAAGGAAACCGGCTTCGACGCAATCTTCGAAAACCCGATTTTTGCCGGCGCCGACACCAGCTATTATATCCGCCAGGGCGTCCCCTTCGCCGGCGGCGGCGTCAACGTCGCGCTCAGCCAGCGCAATGGCATATTGAACGATCTTCGCACGTCGAAGGAAGAAGGCCAGTCCAACTTCAACAATCCGGGCACGATGCTGCTCGGCGTCGGAGCGGACTTCGACATCCTGCCGCAGCTGCGCCTGTCGACCAACATCAACCATCTCTGGTTTGCAAACACCGCTGTGCTGCGCGAGCTGCGCACCGAGGGCAGCATTCCGAAATCACTGGGCTGGGATTTGTCGAGCGCGCTCATCTGGCGGCCGAGCATGGTGCAAAACGCCATCGTCCGGCTCTCGGGCGCGGTGTTCGATCCCGGCAAGGGCTTTGCCGATCTCGTTACGAATTCTCGCGGTGACGACCGATATTATTCGGTGCTGTTCAACGTGATCTTGACCTACTGAGGATGTCGATGGGGGCTTTGGGATCGATGCGGACGATGCGGTGGGCGGCCCGTGGCGCTATGGCGCTGGCGGCGGCCGTCACCTTCCTCGTCTCGGTGCCCTCGCCTGCCCCCGCGTCCGAAGGGGAGAAGCCCGTTGCGCGCACCTACGTCAAGGTGGCCGATGCGCCACGCACCCAGGAATGGAGCGACGCCGACGGCAAGAGCGTCGGCTGCATCTCCTGTCACACCGCATCCGATCGCAAGACGATGCACGGTACCGAAGCGGTCGTGCTCGGTTGCGTCGATTGCCATGGCGGCGACGCCACGGTCAGCGTCGATGCTGGCCTGAAGGCGACCGACGCCGCCTATGTCCGCACCCGCGACAAGGCGCATGTCCTGCCGAAATATCCCCACGCCTGGAACTGGCCATCGTCGGCCAACCCCAAGCGCAGCTACACCTTGTTGAACAAGGAAGCGCCCGAATATATCCGCTTCGTCAATCCGTCCGACTACCGCGTAGCGCGGCAGGCCTGCGGGGCCTGCCACCTGGAGATCATCCAGGCGTCGGAGCGATCGTTGATGGCCACCGGCGCGATGCTGTGGGGCGGCGGCGCCTATAATAACGGCATCGTTCCCTACAAGAACTATGTGTTCGGCGAAGCCTATACCGCCAAGGGCGAGCCTGCGCAGATCAAGTCGCCTGGCAGCCCTCCCGGCACTGTCACGCCCGAGCAGAAGGCGCGCGGGGCGCTGCCGGTAATGTACCCGCTGCCGACCTGGCACGTGATCCCGCCCGGCGACATCTTCCGCGTGTTCGAGCGCGGCGGACGCACCATCAACAGCGGCTTCGCCGAAATCGGCCTGCCCAACTCGACCGGCAGCATCCAGCGCCTCGAGGAGCCGGGCCGTCCCGACCTGAAACAGTCGAACCGCGGCCCCGGCACCGGCCTGCGCGTCGCGATCCCGGTCCTCAACATCCACAAGACCCGTCTGAACGACCCGTTCACCTGGTTCATGGGCACCAACGACCAGCCCGGCGACTATCGCAATTCGGGCTGCGCATCCTGCCACGTCGTCTATGCGAACGACCGCGAGCCCACCCACAGCCTGATCTACGCCCAATATGGCCGCGACGGGCAGACCGCGACGGTCGATCCGACGATCAAGGACAAGCTGGAGCCAAAGGACGACAGGCATGGCCGCGGCCACGACGACGCCAATGCCCATGCCGACAAGGCCGCACATGGCGCCGAGGGCGTGCCGCAGCATCCGATCGGCGCGATGAAGGAAAAGGGTCACCCGATCCAGCACGCCTTCACCAAGGCGATCCCGACAGCGCAGTGCATGAATTGCCACATGCACCAGCCCAACATTTTCCTGAATTCCTATCTCGGCTACACGATGTGGGACTATGAGTCCGACGCGCCGCTGATGTGGCCCGAGCATCAGAAGAACCCGACGATCGCCGAGCGACATGCCGTCCAGCAGCGCAACCCCGAGGCTGCCGCCGCTATCGGCAAATGGTCCGACCTCGATTTCCTGCGCAACGTCTATGACGACGTAAACCCGAAGGCCAAGGACACGCAGTTCGCCGATTATCACGGCCATGGCTGGAACTTCCGGGCGATCTACAAGCGCGACCGCGAGGGCAACCTGCTCGACGCGGAGGGCAAGATCGTCTCGCCCGACGATGCCGAGAAGTTCCGCAAGAACGGCATGCCTGAGTTCGCTCCCGTCGGCGAGCAGAAGGGCAAGGCGGTCCACATGATGGACATTCACGCCGAAAAGGGCCTGCAGTGCGCCGACTGCCATTTCGCGCAGGACAGCCATGGCAATGGCCTGATCTACGGCGAAGTCGCCAATGCGGTGGAGATCGGGTGCAAGGACTGCCACGGCACCCCCGACGCCTTCCCGACGCTGCGCACGTCCGGGCCGGCCGCTCGTCCCGGCGGCACCGACCTCTCGCTGCTCCGCAATTCGGATGGCCGCCGCCGCTTCGAATGGACGGTCGACGCCAATGGCGAGCGCGCGCTGATCCAGCGCTCGATCGTCGATCCCAGGCTCGAATGGAAGGTTTCGCTGGTCAAGGAATCGGTCGACCGCGACAGCGCCCATTTCAATCCGCTGGCGGCCCGCTCCAAGCTGATGGGCAAGGCCGGCGTCGAAACCGGCAAATTCGACTGGGGACCGGGCGTCGCGCCCGAGGACCGGGCGCATAATGTCGACAAGATGGCCTGCTTCACATGCCACCTGTCGTGGACCACGTCGTGCGGTGGCTGCCATCTGCCGATCGAGGCCAACTGGAAGACCAGCAGCCACAAATATGACGGCATCGAGACCCGCAACTTCGCGACCTATAATCCGCAGGTCGCGCGCGACGAAATGTTCCAGCTCGGCATCCACCAGACCACCAAGGGCAACATCATCGCGCCGGTGCGATCGACGTCGGCGCTGGTGCTGTCGTCGACCAACCTGAACCGCGAGCGCATCTACATCCAGCAGCCGCCGCTATCGTCGGCCGGCTTCTCGAGCCAGGCCTTCGCGCCGCATTTCCCGCACACGGTCCGCAAGACCGAGACCAAGAAGTGCACCGACTGCCACCTGTCGGTGGACGACGACAACAACGCGATCATGGCGCAGCTCAATCTGCTCGGCACCAACTTCGTCAACTTTGTCGGCATGAATGCCTGGACGGGGTTGGAGAAGGGCATCGAGGCGATCCGCGTCACCGAGTGGAGCGAACCGCAGGCCGTGATCGGCTCCTATCTCCACAAATATGCCTATCCGGACTGGTACAAGCAGCATCTGGACCATGGCCGCGAGCTGATCGAATGGGTGCGTGGCACGCGTTTCGGAAAGAACGGATCGGGCGAGCCCGACGCCGTCGAGGAGTTCGCCAACACCCATCATGCCACCGACGGTGCTGCACGCTGCGTGCAGCTGCGCGGCGAATATTTCTTCGTGGCCGAAGGCAAAGGCGGCTTCCGCGTCTATGACGTGGCGTCGATCGCCAACAAGGGCACCTCGCAGCGCATCCTCACCGCGCCCTTTTCGCCGCTGGGCCAGGACGATCATGTCGGCAGCACCAACGCGACCTGCATGGCTTTGCCGACCGACCAGAATATCTCGACCGAGCGCAATGATCACATCATCAAATATTATCCCGAGAACGAAGAGCAGAAGATGGGCGAAATCTATCGCTACGCCTTCGTCACGGACTCGGTCGAAGGCCTGATCGTCGTCAACGTCGAGACGCTGTCCGACGGCGAGCCCCGCAACAACTTCCTCAAGCGCACCGTCACCTGGAATGAGAACAACATCCTCGCCGGCGCGCGCCACATCACGCTGGGCGGCAACTATGCCTATATCACGGCCGATGTCGGCCTGGTGGTGGTCGATATCAGTGACCCCAAGCATCCCAGGCTGGCGGCGACGGTGCCGCTGCGCGATGCCCGCGCCTCGGCGCTGCAGTTCCGCTACCTGTGGGTAACCACCGCCGAGGGACTGCAGCTGCTCGACGTGACCCATCTCGACCGGCCGGTTCTGATTCCTTCGGCGACGGTGCCGATCGCCAATGCCCAGCGCGTCTATGTCGCGCGGACCTACGCCTATGTGGCCGCCAAGCAGGATGGCCTGGTGATCGTCAACGTGACGCGGCCACTGAAGCCGGTGGTTTACCAGAAGGTGACGTTCGACGGCAGGCTCAACGACGCCGAGGACGTGATCGTCGGCACCACCAATGCGTCGCTGTTCGCCTATGTCGCCGACGGCCGCAACGGCCTCAAGGTGATCCAACTCACCTCGCCCGCCAGCCAGCCCAATTTCTACGGCTTCGCGCCCGCGCCCAAGCCCGAGCTGATTGCCTGGGCCCGCACCCCCTCGCCCGCGCTCGCGCTGTCGAAAGGCCTCGACCGCGACCGTGCGGTGGACGAGAGCGGCAACCAGATCGCGATCTTCGGCCGTGTGGGATCACGCCCGTTCAAGCGCAGCGAAATGGAACGCCTGTTCCTCAACTCCCGCGGCGAACCTTGGAAGGTCAGCGACACGGCGACCTTCGCGGACTGGGTACCGGGACGGAAATAGCCTGATATTCTTGGATGGCAGATCACTGCACCCGGCGGAGGCCGGGCCCTGTTCATGCCATGCGAAAGCGACTCAGGCGTCGAGCGCCTTCTCCAGCACCACCATTTCGAGCGGGGGATCCATCTCGATCGGGAAGGGGCGCCGTTCGCCTGTCTTCCGATATCCACGCCGCTCATAATAGGCGATCAGCTCGGAACGCTGGGAGATCACGGTCATCTCCATCAGATGCGCCTCGAACGCCGCAACCGCGGTCGTCTCGGCCGCAGCGATCAGCATCTTGCCCAGTCCGCGCGTCTGCAGCTGCGGATCGACGGTCAGCAGCCCGAGATAGGCGGTGCCATATTCGCGGTCGCTGACCTGGACGCAGCCGGCCAGGCGATCGCCATCAACTGCCACCAGCAGCCGCTCATTATCATCGTCGATGGTGGCGGCCAGGATGTCGTGGCTGGTTCGCTGACCCTCCAGGATGATGTCAGCCTCATGCGTCCAGCCAGCCTTGGCCTCATCGCCGCGATAGGCGCGTTCGACCAGCAGGTGGAGCTCCGCCAGATCGGCGTGGCTGGCACGGCGTATCGTCAAGGACAACTTCATCCCTTCAGGCTCTCGGGTGGGCATTGCGATAGACGTCCATCAGGTGCGCGGAATCGACACCGGTGTAGACCTGGGTCGACGACAGGCTGGCATGGCCGAGCAATTCCTGCAGCGATCGCAGGTCGGCGCCGCGTCCCAGCA
>Ga0068854_100002319_pt1 | contig 11735 bp, 11 predicted proteins | sample KBSCornC42_FD_66590 | JGI IMG/M metagenome (GOLD analysis project Ga0068854, IMG submission 66590) | Corn rhizosphere microbial communities from Kellogg Biological Station, Michigan, USA - KBS Corn C4-2 | ecosystem: Host-associated > Plants > Roots > Rhizosphere > Soil ... | reverse complement strand
CGCGACCCAGCCGATCCGGCGCATCGAGTTGGCCGAGACGATCATGCCGCGATCCTCCGCGCGGGAGCGTCGGTGCGAACCGCGGTGCGCAAGGTGGCCGAGCGCGCCCGCGGATTGCGCGCTTCTTCCGCCGCCGAAGGCCGGATCGCGCGCGAGACGTTGGCGAAAGTCGGCGCGGACCCGGCGGCGGCTTGGGGCAAGTGCCGCGACCCGCCGGCACTCGCCCCTCCCGCCTCGCGCAGGAACTGCTTGACGATGCGGTCCTCGAGGCTGTGGAACGCGACCACCGCCAGCCGCCCGCCCGGGCTCAGCACCTGCTCGGCGGCGGCGAGCCCGGCGGTCAGCTCGTCGAGCTCGCCGTTCACGTGGATGCGGATCGCCTGGAAGCTGCGCGTCGCCGGGTCCTTGGGCGCGCCGGGACGGTAACCGAGCGCCTTGCGCACCGTGCGGGCGAGGTCGCCGGTGGTCGCCAGCGGACGCGCCGCGACGATCGCGCGTGCGACACGGCGCGACTGGCGCTCCTCGCCATAGCGGTACAGCACGTCGGCGATTTCGGCCTCCCCCGCGGCGTTGAGGAAGTCGGCTGCGCTCGGGCCGGACTGGGACATCCGCATGTCGAGCGGGCCTTCGCTCGAGAAGGCGAAGCCGCGCCCGGCCTGGTCGAGCTGCATCGAGCTGACGCCGATGTCGAACACGACGCCATCGACCCGCGCCAGTCCTGCCCCGGCCAGCCCTTCGACCAATTCGGAGAAGCGGCGCGGGTGGAGCACCAGGCGCGGTGGGGTGGTGCTGGCTTCGTCCCAGCGGCTGCCGGCGGAGATGGCGTCGGGATCGCGGTCGAAGGCATGGACGGTCGCGCCGGCGTCGAGCAGGCGGCGGGTGTAGCCGCCCGCCCCGAAAGTCGCGTCGACGATGACGTCGCCGGGCTGCGGGGCGAGCGCGGCGATCACTTCGTCGAGCAGGACGGGGAGGTGAGCCGGGGTCATAGCCGCTTCGCCTTGGCTTCACCGGCGAGCGCCTGGCAGGCGGCCTGCATCGCCTGCCAGCCGTCGCCCATCTTCATCAGTTCGGCAGGGTTCCAAATCGTGAAGAAGGCACCGTTACCGTTGAAGAACGCCTCACCGTCAATCCCGGCGAGATTGGCGAGGTAATCGGGAAAGACGAACCTCCCCGAATCGTCGAACGGAACGTCGACGAATCCGCTGAGCTGGCCGAAGCGCAAGTCGCGATCGAAGACCTGGCCGAGGGCGAGAGCTGCGGCCTCTTCCTTGTCGACCTGCTCCTCGATGAAGTCGCGGCGCGAAGTGCCGAAGCCGGTCAGGCAGGGCCAGCGCTCATGCTTGTTGAGGCAAAGCGTGCGGCTGCCGAACGAGGCATCCTTGACCAGCTTGCGGAAGGTCGGCGGCAGCACGAACCGGCCCTTCTCGCCGCGCGACGAGAAGCCCACTCCATGAAAGCTGTAAGGCCGCTCCGCCACCGTCCCGAACACCCCGCGCCAGGAACGCCCCTCCCCGTTCCGGCGAGCGTGGACGCGCGCCGGTTCACCCCCCGCCGGGTGCTGTTCGGTTGGTTCCGATGGGAAGAATTCTTAACGCGGATGCCGCGGGGCTGAAAGGGAAAAGTGCGGGAATTTACGGGCAGACACGGTAAATCATTGATTTATATGGCACAGGCGCCGCAAGATCGTGTGGATAACGACGCATTTTCGTCGTTTGTTCCGCAAGCAAAATCAAGTGTTTACCGCGCGACTCCGAGAGTTGCCCGCGCCCGCCCGCAATCGTCCCGTGAAATCCCCGTCACGCCGGGAAGGCGCGTTCTAACAACTCCGTCAGCGCACGGCGGCGCGCTCCGAGATCGGAGTCGGTTGCATCCTCAAAGAGCGCTGCATCGGCGACCGCGACCACGCGCCCTCGCCCGACCGTGCATTGGGCAATCACTGCCTCCCGCGAGAGACGGCAAGCGGCATCGCCGCGTCCTGCGCTTGACTTGGCGAAGCGCCCCGGCAGATTGACCGTCAGCGAGGCCCCACGGTCGATCGCGACCGTCCGCTCGCCCAGCGCCTGCTCTTCGTCGAATTCCAGCGCCAGGCCCCAGCGGCCGAGGATCGGCGAGAGCAGCACGACGTCCTGCGGCCGTCGCTTGTCGCCGACGGCGAAGGCGCTGTGGGCGGTGAGCGCAGGGTCGGCGAACAGCAGCACGCGCCCTCCGCGCGCGACCCACTGGTCGAGCGCGACGTTCTCCTCTGGAGACAACGGGCGCGGCTGGGCGATCAGCAAGTCGTGCGCGCCGGCAAGAGTCCTCGCATCGAGCGTGTCGATCGGCTGGAGCGGACGCTGCTGCTCGATCGCCGCGCGCGCCCAGTGGCGCGGCGCCTTGCCGTTCAGCATCGCACCGATATCGCGCGCCTCGCCCCAGTACAGCGGCAAGCTGGAAAACAAGCGCAGCGGCTCGGACCGGGTAGCGGCGAATGCGCGCTTCTCAGCCGCGCTCTCGTGGCCGGCTGCGAACCACGCGGACAGCGCGACGGCCGCTGCGACCGCCGGCGCTACGAGCAGGAGCAGCGCAGGCCGACGCCGCGCTCCCGCGCTCGACACCTTCAGTTCCCGGTCGTCGGAGCCGGGCTCGCCGCCGGGGACTGGTCGCCCGCCGGCATGTCGGGGATTACGCCGATGTCGGCCAGCGGATCGCTCGCCTGGCTCGCGGCCGCCGCGCTCGGATCGAGCTTGGCCGCGGTCTGCGAAGCGGCGGTCGAGGCCGCCGGCGCGTCGCCGCTCAGCCGGGCGCGGTCCATGATGATGTTGGCAAGCCCGACCAGCAGCAGCATTCCGGCCAGCCCGAACAGCCCGACCTGAAGCCGGTGGACCGCCTGGGCGCGGCGCTCGCGCGCGGTGGGAGGAACGAAGTGCAGCGCCTTTTGCGACGGATCGAGCCGCGGCGCGCTGTCGGGGACGAACAGGGCCATCGCGTCCTAGCTAGCCTGTTCCTCCAGCCATTGGAAGACCGGCAGGCCTTTGCTGCGCAGCCACGCCGCGTTGTAGAGCGAGGAAAGATAGCGGAAGCCGGTGTCGCAGAGGATCGTCGCAACCCTGCTCCCGCGACCGAGCTGCTTGCCCAGCGCCACTGCTCCGGCGACGTTGATCCCGGTCGAGAGCCCCGTACACAGCCCTTCCTCCTGAAGCAGCCGCCCGACCCAGTGCAGGCCCTCCTCGTCGGAAATCCGGAACTGCGCATCGACCGGCGCGCCGTCGAGGTTGCCGGTGATGCGGTTTTGCCCGATCCCCTCGGCAACCGAGTTGCCCTCGGCCTTGAGCTCGCCGTTGGCGTAGTAGTTGTACAGGCCCGCGCCGTACGGATCGGTCAGCGCGATCGTGACCTTCTCGTCGAAGGCCTTGAGCCCGAGCCCGACGCCCGCGAGCGTGCCGCCCGTGCCGACAGAGCAGGTAAACCCGTCGATCCGGTGCTCCATCTGCTCCCAAATCTCGGGCGCGGTGCTCTCGATATGCGCGCGTCGGTTGGCGACGTTGTCGAACTGGTTGGCCCAGATCGCGCCCGCGGTCTCCTCGGCCAGCCGCCGCGAGGTGTGAACGAAGTGCCCGGGGTTGGAGAACGGCGCCGGCGGGACCAGCACCAGCTCGGCGCCCAAGGCGCGCAGCGTGTCCTTCTTCTCCTGCGACTGGTTCTCCGGCATGACGATGACGGTCTTGTAGCCAAGCGCGTTGGCAACCAGCGCGAGGCCGATCCCGGTGTTGCCCGCGGTCCCTTCGACGATCGTCCCGCCCGGCGCGAGCAGGCCCTTCTGCTCGGCATCGCGGACGATCCACAGCGCCGCGCGGTCCTTGACCGAAGCGCCGGGGTTGGCGAATTCGCACTTGCCGAAAATCTCGCACCCCGCCTCGGCACTCGGGCCTTCGAGGCGCACCAGCGGAGTGTTGCCGATGAGGTCGAGCGCGCAAGGCGCGGCGGCGGGCGCGGTCATGCGGCGAGAGTTAGGGCGGCATCGTTGCAGGGGCAATCAAATTGGGCTTGCCCCCATGCAAGCTAAGCCGCCTGCGCGCTCGTCCTCTGCCCTCGCTCGAGGTTGAGCATGTCGGCCAGCAGGAACGCCAGCTCGAGGCTCTGCGCAGCGTTCAACCGCGGGTCGCAGTGCGTGTTGTAGCGATCCGCCAGCCCGGCGTCGGTGATCGCTACCGCGCCGCCGACGCACTCGGTGACGTCCTGCCCGGTCATCTCGACGTGGATGCCGCCGGCGTGGGTGCCCTCGGCGCGGTGGACGGCGAAGAAGCCCTTCACCTCGGCGAGGATGCGGTCGAACGGGCGGGTCTTGAAGCCGCTCTCGGCCTTGATCACGTTGCCGTGCATCGGGTCGCAGCTCCACACTACCGGGTGGCCCTCGCGCTTGACCGCGCGAACCAGCGGCGGCAGCCCGGCCTCGACCTGGCTGTCGCCGAAGCGGCTGATCAACGTAATCCGCCCCGCCTCGCGCGCCGGGTTGAGAGTGTCGAGCAGCCGCAGCAGCGCGTCGGGCTTGAGCGAAGGCCCGCACTTCATCCCCAGCGGATTGCCGACCCCGCGCAGGAACTCGACGTGGGCCGAGCCATCGAAGCGGGTGCGATCGCCGATCCACAGCATGTGCGCGCTGGTGTCGTACCAGTCGCCGGTCAGCGAATCCTGGCGAGTCATCGCCTGCTCGTAGGCGAGGTGCAGCGCCTCGTGGCTGGTGTAGAAGCTCGTGCCCTGGAGCTGCGGCACGGTCTGCGGGTCGATCCCGCAGGCTTCCATGAAGTCGAGCGCCTCACCGATCCGGTCGGCGGTCGCGGCGAAGCGGTCGGCCCAAGGCGAGCGGCCCATGAAGTCGAGCGTCCACTGGTGGACCTGGCGCAAGTTGGCGTAGCCGCCGGTGGCGAAGGCGCGGATCAGGTTGAGCGTCGCGGCCGACTGCGAATAGGCCTGGAGCAGCCGCTGCGGATCGGGAATCCGCGCTTCCGGCGTGAACTCGATGCCGTTGATGTTGTCGCCGAGGTAGCTCGGCAGCTCGATCCCGTTCTGGGTCTCGGTCGGGGCGCTGCGCGGCTTGGCGAACTGCCCCGCCATGCGCCCGACCTTGATCACCGGCTGCTTGCTGGCGAAAGTCAGCACCACCGCCATCTGCAGCAGCACGCGGAAGGTGTCGCGGATTGTGTTCGGGTGGAACTCGGCGAAGCTCTCGGCGCAGTCGCCGCCCTGGAGCAGGAAACCCTTGCCGCCCGCAACCTCGGCGAGATCGGCCTTGAGCGCGCGCGCCTCGCCGGCGAAGACCAGCGGGGGGAACGTGGTCAGCTTGTCCGTCACGGCGGAGAGCGCCGCCGGGTCGGGATAGCTCGGCAGGTGGCGGCCTTCGTGCGCCGTCCAGCCCTCGGGGGTCCAGTTGCTTGCCACTCGGTATGCGTCCTTATGCGAAGCGGACGCCCTTACTCCCCGTCATGCTGCAATGCAAAAGGCGCATTTGCAACCAGTCGGCGGATTGAGCTTGGCGTGGTTCGCCCGCATATCGGACAAGAGGAGAGCAGCCCAATGGCCGACGAAGAACCCCCCTACGATCCCGCCAACAGCTTCCCCGCCGGCTACATGCCCGCCAAAGTGTGGAGCTGGGACAAGGCCAGCGGCGGGCGCTTCGCCAACATCAACCGGCCGATCTCGGGGGCGACGCACGACAAGGTGCTGCCGGTGGGAGAGCACCCACTGCAGCTCTACTCGCTGGGCACGCCCAACGGGATCAAGGTGACGATCATGCTCGAGGAGCTGCTCGCGCTGGGCCACGCCGGCGCCGAGTACGACGCCTGGCTGATCAACATCGGCGAAGGCGACCAGTTCGGCAGCGGGTTCGTCGAGATCAATCCGAACTCGAAGATCCCGGCGATGCTCGACCGCAGCGAGAACCCGCCGGTGCGGCTGTTCGAGAGCGGCTCGATCCTGTTCTACCTCGCCGAAAAGTTCGGCGCGTTCCTTCCGACCGACCGCGCGAAGCGGGCCGAGACGATGAACTGGCTGATGTGGCAGATGGGCGCCGGCCCCTACCTCGGCGGCGGCTTCGGCCACTTCTACGCCTACGCCCCGATCAAGATCGAATACGCGATCGACCGTTTCGCGATGGAAGTGAAGCGCCAGCTCCACGTCCTCGACACGACCCTGGCGACCCGCCCCTACATCGCCGGCGACGACTACAGCATCGCCGACATGGCGATTTACCCGTGGTACGGCATGCTCACCCAGAACGGCTACGAGGCGACCGAATACCTCGCCGTCCACGAATACGAGCACTTCGGTAAGTGGGTGCAGCGGGTAAGCGCCCGACCGGCGGTCCAGCGCGGCCGAATGGTCAACCGCGCGCAGGGCAAGCCCGAGAACCAGCTACGCGAACGCCACGGAGCGCGCGACTTCGAGGTGAACACGCAGGAAAAGGTCGAGGCGCGGGGTGGAGTGCGGGCTTAGGAGTAAGGCTGGGCGCAATCTTCATAGCGGCTTCCCCGCAGCATCGCTTTCTCAGGCCGCCGCGATCAGCTTGGCGGCGCTGGGGGCTTCGTCGAGCAGCGCGATCAGCGCGCGTTCGTAGCGCGACAGCCAGCGCGTCTCGCGCGGCAGGCGCAGGCCGGCGCGCCATTTGACCTGGCGATCGACCAGCGCGATCACCGCCGGGTGGATGTAGCTCTTGCGCGCGATCGCGGGCGTATTGCCCAGCCGCTCGGAAACCGCCTCGGCCAGCGCCTTCAAACTCATCGCACCATCGGCCCCGGCGAGCGTCTCAAGCCCGATCGCGCTGGCGTGCCAGGTGCGGAAGTTTTTGGCGGTGAAGTCCTCGCCCATGGTCTCGCGCAGATAGGCGTTGACCTCGTCCGAGCCGACCGGCTGCGCCTGCCCGGCGTCGTCGAGATACTGGAACAAGTGCTGTCCGGGCAGGTCCTGCACCCGCTTGACGAAGCGCGCGAGGCTCTTGTCGGTGATCCGCATCTCACACTGCTTGCCCGACTTGGCCTTGAACCGCAGTCTGAGCACCCCGCCCTCGACCTTCGCATGACGCCGCCGCAGCGTGGTCGCGCCGAAGCTCTTGTTGGTCTTGGCGTAAGCCTCGTTGCCGACGCGGATGCCGCCGGTATCGAGCAGGCGGATCACGCTGGCGACCGCGCGCTCCTTGCTCAGCCGGGGCGACTTCAAGTCGTCTGCGACGCGCTTGCGGACCAGCGGCAGCAGCCGGCCGAACTCGGCGGTGCGGTCGAACTTCTCGCTTTCCTTGTGCGCGCGGAAATCGGGGTGGTAGCGGTACTGCTTGCGCCCTCGCGCGTCGATCCCGGTGGCGAGCAGGTGGCCGTTGTCGGCCGGGCAATACCACGCGTCGGTATAGGCAGGGGGCAGCGCGATCCGGTTGAGCCGGTCGATCTCATCGCGGTCGGTGATACGGTTGCCCTTGGGGTCGAAATAGGCCCAGCCGTGCGCCAGCTTTCGCCGCGTGAGCCCGGGCAGGCTGTCGTCGCAGTAGATCAGCCGGGCCTTGCCGGCGCGGATTACAGGCGGGGTTGCGGCGGCGGGCATGGACTTGGCGAACGGTCGGCGCGGACGGCGGTTCCCCCTTCCCCTCGCGCGCCGCCCGGCTATAAGCGCGCCTCCCCGGTGGGGCGTCGCCAAGTGGTAAGGCACCGGTTTTTGGTACCGGCATTCGCAGGTTCGAATCCTGCCGCCCCAGCCAATAGAGTCCTCGTGATTCGGTTTCATGCGCTACGGCACGACAGGCACGGTGTTGTGGCGACGCCTGCCCCACCCGAATGGCGGTGGAAATCGAGGCCAAGGCGGTGCTAGGCGGCGGCGCATGACTCAATCCGATCTTGGCCAGTTCGCGCTCACCGACGACCAGCTCGCAATCCAGGACATGGCGCGCAAGTTCACCGCCGACCGCATCACCCCGTTTGCGGCGCAGTGGGACGAGAACTGCCACTACCCAAAGGACGTGTGGAAGGCGGCCGGCGAACTCGGCTTCGGCGCAATCTACGTCGGCGAGGAGAGCGGTGGGATCGGGCTGGGGCGGCTCGAGGCGGCGCTGATCATGGAAGCGATGGCCTATGGCTGTCCGGCGACCAGCGCCTATGTCTCGATCCACAACATGGCGACCTGGATGATCGATCGCTTCGGCGGCGAGGAGGTCAAGGCTCGGTTCCTCCCCGATCTGGTGACCATGGACAAGATCGCCAGCTACTGCCTGACCGAGCCGGGCTCGGGCAGCGACGCCGCGGCGCTCAAGACCACCGCGCGCCTCGATGGTGACGACTATGTCCTCAACGGCACCAAGCAGTTCATCTCCGGCGCAGGCTACAACGACATCTACGTCTGTATGGTCCGCACCAGCGAGGAGAAGTCGAAGGGCATCTCCTGCCTGGTCGTAGAGAACGGCACGCCGGGTCTGTCGTTCGGCGCGCCGGAGAAGAAGCTCGGCTGGAACGCCAGCCCGACCGCGCAAGTGATCTTCGAGGACTGCCGCGTGCCGGTCGCCAACCGCGTCGGCGCCGAGGGCGACGGGTTCCGCTTCGCCATGGCCGGCCTCGACGGCGGGCGCCTCAACATCGGCGCGTGCTCGCTCGGCGGGGCACAGCGCTGCCTCGACGAAGCGGTGGCCTACGCCAAAGACCGCCAGCAGTTCGGGACCCCGATCGCGGACTTCCAGAACACCCAGTTCATGCTCGCCGACATGGCCACCGACCTCGAGGCGGCGCGCGCGTTGCTGTACCTCGCCGCGGCCAAAGTCACCGCAAACGCGCCGGACAAGACCCGCTTCTCGGCGATGGCGAAGCGGCTGGCGACCGACAGCGGCAGCAAGATCGTCAACGACGCGCTGCAGCTGTTCGGCGGCTACGGCTATCTGCGCGACTATCCGATCGAGCGCTTCTGGCGGGACTTGCGGGTCCACTCGATCCTCGAGGGCACCAACCAGGTGATGCGGATGATCGTCGGCAGGGACTTGCTGCGGCAGTGAGCGACGAGGTTCTGATCAGACGCGATAGCGCGGCCGGCGTGCTATCGCTCAACCGGCCGCAGGCGCTGCATTCGCTGACTCTGGCCATGGTTCACGCGATGGCCGAAGCGCTGCTCGAATGGCGCGGTGATGCGGCGGTCACGGCGGTCATCATCGACCACGCCGAGGGCCGCGGGTTCTGTTCGGGCGGCGACATCGCCGCGTTGCGCCGTTCGCTGGTCGAAGAGGACGGGACCAAGGCGCGGCAGTTCTTCCACGACGAGTATCAGCTCGACCACCTGATCTTCAGCTATTCCAAGCCGGTCGTCGCGTTCATCGATGGGATCGTGATGGGCGGCGGCGTCGGGATCAGCCAGCCGGCGCGGTTTCGAGTAGCGACTGAGAACACCCGCTTCGCCATGCCCGAGACCGGCATCGGCCTGTTCCCCGACGTCGGCGGCAGCCGCTATCTCGGCCGCCTGCCGGGACGGATCGGGCAGTTCCTGGCGCTGACCGGCGCACGTCTCGACGGCGCGGAATGCCTGTGGACCGGCCTTGCGACACACTACCTGCCGGCCAGCTCGCTGGCCGAAGCCAAGCAGCGCATCGCCCAGGGGCATGAGCCCGGAGGGGTGCTGACCGCGCTGTCGATCACGCCGCCTCCGGCACGGATCGAAGAGAATGCAGTACAGATCGCGCGCCATTTCGCCTCGGACCGTTACGAAGACATCGTCGCCAGCCTTGAAGCCGACGATGGGGTCTGGGCGGCAAAGGAGTTGGCGACGCTGCGCACCAAAAGCCCGCTGTCGAGCAAGGTCGCGCTGCGCCAGCTCGCGCAGGGCGCGGGGATGGACGACTTCGCCGACAACTTGAAGATGGAATACCGCATCGCCAGCCGGATCATCCCGCGCCCCGATTTCGCCGAGGGCGTGCGCGCGGTGATCGTCGACAAGGACAACGCGCCGAAGTGGAACCCGGCGACGCCCGAGGGGGTGAGCGATGCGCTCGTCGACTCGATCTTCGCTCCGCTGCCGGCCAACGAGGAATGGAAACCCGTATGAGCGATTACCAAACGATCCTGGTCGAGGCGCAGGGTCCAGTCACGCTGATCACGCTCAACCGCCCGCAGGCACTCAATGCGCTGAACTCGCAAGTGCTCAATGACCTCATCGACGCCTTCGCCAAGTTCGACGCAAATCCCGCCCAGCGCTGCGCGGTGCTTACGGGATCGGAGAAGGCGTTCGCCGCCGGGGCCGACATCAAGGAGATGTCCACCCAAGGGTTCGGCGAGGTGTACGGCGGCGGGCTGTTCGCCGGCTACGACCGCGTCACCGCGACCCGTAAGCCCTGGATCGCCGCGGTTGCCGGCTACGCGCTGGGCGGCGGCTGCGAGCTGGCGATGATGGCCGACTTCATCGTCGCGGCCGACAACGCCAAATTCGGCCAGCCCGAGATCAAGCTCGGCGTCACTCCCGGCATGGGGGGCAGCCAGCGGCTGACCCGGGCGATCGGCAAGGCCAAGGCGATGGAGATGTGCCTGACCGGACGGATGATGGATGCGGTCGAGGCCGAGGCCGCCGGACTCGTCGCCAGGGTCGTCCCGCTAGCGGAGCTCAGGGACGCCGCGCTCAAGACCGCCAACGAGATCGCCGCGATGCCCCCGCTCGCCGCGCTCGCCTGCAAGGAAATGGTAAACGCCGCGTTCGAGACCACACTCCAGCAAGGCGTGCTGTTCGAGCGGCGCTTGTTCAACGGCCTGTTCGGCACCGAAGACCAGAAGGAAGGCATGGTCGCGTTCGTCGAAAAACGCGCCGGGAATTGGAAGGGCCGGTAACGCACAAGGGCGAGTGCGCGCGACCTTTTGACCGGGCTCCTGCCAGCGCCCGCCTGTACGCCGCGGCGACCCCGGCGAGAGGCATGTCCGCCAGACCGCCCTGACCCTTCGCCTGGCGCTCGAGCGCCGCCAAGGCCCACCCGTTAGCGCGGGGAGCAGTTCATAATCTTCCGGCCTTGCGAGGTTGAGCGCGACCCGGCTGTCACGGCTCTCGAGCAGACGGCAGGACCGGTTCGCCGAAATGCGACCGGCCTGGTCAAGTCCGCCGGAAACGTCCCAAATCCGAAGCTGGTCGGCTGTAACCGCGAACAGCTACAGCGCCAGCCGCTCGCGCAGCACCTCCGCCAGCCGGCCGTTCATTCTTCGATCGCGGCAAGCAAGCCCCCACCCGCGCCTTGGCGCGGGTGAACATGGTGCTGAACGGGTAGTGAGGCGTTTCGTCGGCCATTGCGCTCGATCAATCGCTGCGTCCCGCGCCCCCGCCGGTGAAACGATGGAGACAAGGCATTCTTCAGACGTTGTCAGACGTCCTCGCAAGAAACGAATGGTGCCAGAAGAGGACTAACAGGGCACCGCAAGGAAACCGCAGATTTCCGCCATTACTGGCTGGCTCGATCTAACCCCAGTGTACTGCCCTGGTGTACGAGTTCAAGGGCTCAGGGCAATGTGGGTCCTCGTTTAGGACCCGCACCCTTAGCCAAAGAGCTGCGAATGAGAACCGAGCCTTGCGAGCCTTAAGAGGCCATCACTGGTCTTCTCGTAGATCAGGATCAGGTCAGGACGAACGTGGCAGTCCCGGAACCCCTTCCACTGTCCCTTCAAAGGATGGTCTGACAGGCTCCGGGGCAACTTAGCGTCGGTAGCCAACGCCTCCAGCACGGGCTGCAGCACCTCATCCAGGTCGGCGGAACCTTGGAGTTCGCGCCG
>Ga0068854_100002317_pt1 | contig 11739 bp, 9 predicted proteins | sample KBSCornC42_FD_66590 | JGI IMG/M metagenome (GOLD analysis project Ga0068854, IMG submission 66590) | Corn rhizosphere microbial communities from Kellogg Biological Station, Michigan, USA - KBS Corn C4-2 | ecosystem: Host-associated > Plants > Roots > Rhizosphere > Soil ... | reverse complement strand
TCGAGCTCGACGATGCGGTCGCCCTTCTTCGTCTCGATGCCGTCCTGCGCGATCCACTTGATCGAGGTCTGCCACTGCGGCAGCCGAGGGACAGCAAGCTCTTCGCCGCGCGCCGCCCGCAATTCGCCAGTGATGACGACGTCGCTGGCAAACGTCCCTCGCCGTACACGCAGCGATTTCGAGTCCGCCTCGGATCGATACCCCGAGAAGCATCCGGAGGCGACTACAAGCACAGCGCACGAGACCCAGGCTTTCACGTTCATGCGTTCGACGTATTGGACGGAGAACAGTTACGAAGGTTAGATGCCGAAACGCGGCAAACGACCGCAAATTTCGTACGGCAGTAGACTTCGCGGATGGCGAATCCGGAGCACGTGGCGAAGCTGAAGGAGGGGGTGGAGGCGTGGAACAAATGGCGAGACGCGAGTGATGAGACGCCAGATCTTTCAGGGATCGAACTCAACGGCGATTCGCTCACGCACTACAACTTCGCGTTAGCGGATTTTTCAGGCGCCCAACTCTTTAACATCAATTTTGAGGAGGCTCGGTGCCGTGAAGCCTCTTTTAATCTAGCCATCATCATCAACGCCATGTTCCGGTACACCGAACTGGATAGAGCCACGTTCAAGTCAGCCGCGGTAGCGCAAAGCATATTTAGTGAGTGTAGCCTCGATGGAACCGACTTTACGGAAGCAGGGTTCATTCACTGTACGTTCCCATGGGTTTCTTTGCGATCTTCGATAGGACTCACGACGAGCACTTCCAATTTCAATTCGATTGGTATCGATACCTTCTTCGACTCCGGCGGTCTGCCAGAATCCTTCTTGCGCGGTTCCGGGGTCCCTGAGGAGTTCATCGAATACGCTATGTCCCTCGTCGGGAAAGCAATCGAGTACTACTCCTGCTTCCTGAGCCACTCGTCGAAAGACGACGAGTTCACGCGCCGGCTGTACAACGACCTGCAGGGGAAGAACATCCGCACTTGGTTCGCGCCCGAGGACCTGAAAATCGGCGACAGGTTTCGTGCGCGCATCGACGAGTCGATACGCATCCACGACAAACTCGTGATCATCCTCTCCGCCAACTCCGTCAACAGCGATTGGGTGGAGACGGAAGTCGCGTCGGCGCTCGAGCGCGAGCAGAAAGAAGGGAAGGACGTCCTCTTCCCGATCGCCATCGACGAGGAAGGCTTCACCTCGAAGCAGCCGTGGGCGGCGGACATCCGCCGCAAGCGCCACATCGGCGACTTTCGCAAATGGAAATCGCACGACGACTACACCGCCGCCTTCGACCGCCTCGTGCGCGACCTCAAGAAGTCGCAGCCGCCGATCATCATGAAAGGGTGAGCGTAGTGCGGGCGTCCTCGCCTGCATCCGCTGTGGCGTCCCGCCCGGCGGGGGTGTCCGTGATCACCTCACATCCCGAAATTGAATCCCAGAAACCACCGCTGGACGAGGATGCCCGGCGGATGCAGGCGAGACGCCCGCGCTACGCTAGCGTTTCGTGTGGGCGCTTAGAAACTTCGTCAAGTGCGCGTAGGCGAGCGGTGAATAGTCGCCGGTCAGCGTGGCGTGCGCGGTCGCCTTGCAGTTCGCGGACGGAACTTCTTCGAATTCGATCTGCTTCACAGGAAACGTCTTCTGTAGCGTGGCGAAGCGCTGGCGCGTGGCCATGCAATCCTCCGAATACCGCATGGCCAGAATCGGCGTTCCGACCTTTTTGATCAGGTCCGCATGATCTCCGGTGACGCCGATCTTTGGACGTTGCCACAACGTGAGTGGCAACGGCAGTGACGGCTGCGCCATCACCACGCCAACGACGCCGGGCGCATCGGCGACCTCAAGAGCCACGCTGCCGGTGAAGCACATCCCGATCACGATCACTTTCCGACCCGCGTAACGCTCCGCGATCAGCGCGCGCAGCCATCCGGCGAAACGGCTGTCGCCGTTGCCGAGGCAATTGAGCTCGTTGAAGCACTTCCCGAAACCCTGCCGGACCGCATCGCTGCTATTGAAATCGCCGAAGATCAGCGGAACGTGAACGTTGTAATGCTCCGGTTCGGCCTTCAGCCGGTTCACAAGCGTGATCGTGTCGTACGAGAAACCCGGCAACTCGTGGAGGAGGATGACGTCCGGCCCACTGCCGCCGAATTCATACACATCGTGCGTGATGCCATTGGCTGTAAACGCCGGATGCTCCGGTTTCGCCACTGTCTCCGGCTTCGTCCTCGGCGCGCAGCGATGCGGCGACAACATGCAGCAAGCGCCGCAGCCGAAAAGCATCACCAGCGCAGCGAGGAGGATGAGAAAAGCGAGTAGCAGACGATGTCGTTTCAAGAGTCTCCTTTGCAGCGTGCGTGGATCAACTCATCGAGCACGGTCGCGATGTCCCCGCCGTAGCGATCCCAGTAGTGGAGGTGTGCTCCCTCGCCGATGCAGATCTCATCGATTCCGTTCGCCGAGGTCACGGTCGGAAAGCCCTTGTTTTGCGGGTTCTCAGCGCAGCGATTCCATCGCGATTCCTTGAAATCGCCCGTGATGATCCGTCCCACGTAGTCGCCGCTGCGGTAGGCGTTTACCCATTGACACACGCCGATATCGTCCGGCGTCTGGCCTGCCCATACCCACGGGTACAAAGCGGGGAAGGCGCGGGCGTAGAGCTGTTTCAAAGGGTTGCCCATGGTGAAAAGTGCCAGGTTCTTCTCTTTGAGAGCGTCTGAGAGCGGTACGTCCCACCACTGCAGAAAACGGAGAAGGTCGGCGGTTATGATCGATCCCTGACTGTGCGCGATGATCACGATCGCGTCGTAGTTGTGTTTGCATTGCTTTTCACTGAGGAGGAACCGAAGCAACGACGCGAAGCGCTCGGCGATTCGCGCGCGCGGAGTGCTTTTCTTTGGATGCTGACGCAGGTAGTTGTCGACATCCAGCATGACGTCGAGCGCCGCGCTGGCGCCCGGCAGCCAGAAGCGCGCGCCGATCATCGCTGCGAGCAGCGCGGCCGCCGCGGAGATGGCCGTCCACGAGCTGTCCGCTGGCGGCGTGCACGTGACGACCTGCTTGCAAGCAATGACAACGAACCAGACGAGAATTGCCCAGAACAGTTCCGCCGCGAAAGGAATGAAATTCAGGCCTCGGGTAAGCCACACGCCGAGCGCGCGCATTCGCGTCGCCTCCTTCGTCTGTTCCGGTTGGTTCGTTTCGACGAGGACCGAAGGAAGAATCGACCAGATCACCGCGATGACAAAGACCGCGAAGGCGACCGTGATGAAGATGAACCCTCGTGAGGCGCTCACAGTCAGTCCGTTCTTTACCCATTCAGCGGGTTCGACGGTCGATGGATTCAGACAAAAAAGCCGGTTGAGGATGACGCCCATCGAAAGGGGCGTGAACTTACCGGGCGGCAGCACATTCTTCAGACCTGCGAAAAGTGCCGCCCAGATGGCCAGCGTCAGATTGGCAAACAACGCACTGGAAAGCGTCAATGTCACCCGCGCCGTCCACACGGTGTTCCACGCACGATGCCGCCACTCGGAGGATGCCGTCGCCAGGCAGAGGAAACCGACTAAGATCGTGACAAGCATCCAGGGCACATGAAACCGCCAGGCGACCTGCAGAACGACGCTGACAATCTGCAGGTCGTGCAAAACAGCGGTGGTCAACGCCAGCTCGCTCCCATCGCCACAATCGAGGAAGATGAAGAGTGCCACGCCCACAATCGCCAGACCGATTCCGCCGACCAGCCGGGCGCCGGGCCGCATCGTTTCGTATTTGACGAGCAGGGCCCAAATCAGCCCGGCCGAAATCAGCCACGTTTCGAAAACGAGCAGGCGTCCTGCTTCCCAGACACTCGCAAAGCTCCAAGCGAGGAAGACCCCCAGAGCCGCCGCGACGACCGGCACGACGGCCCACAACACCCACCATGGCAGCCGCCGATGACGGAGAAAGAACGCCGTCCCGCCAATCAGCGCAAGCGCCAGGATCGCCTGCGTTAATACGTCGGGAATGGTGGCTCCTTGCTCCTTCGCCGGTGGCTTCGGCGTCACGGAATCCAAACGCCACCAGCCGGCGATCGGGCCGTACTTCGCCTGCTGTTCCTCCTTTGCCGAGGCCGGTGGCCGCGTGAGCCACGGCGCGAGCGCGGGTAAGACGAGCGATGCCAGAACGAGATTGAGAACGACGATGAATAGTGTGAGCCAGCGAATGGACCAGCGGTGAAACCACGAGAAAAGCGGCCAAAGGCGCGTGTTCTTGTTCTCGGCGCGCGCGTAGTCGACGGTATTGCGCCCGAGGCTGGGGAGGTGGAGGAGAAGCTGATAGAGCTCACCGAAGAAGGTGAGGATGCCCTGGGTAAGGCGCGATAGATCCGCCCAGTAGGCCTCGTAAACGTGAACGCTGCATTGCTCGGCGTTGCGCACACCGTCGAGGCGAACGGTTTCGAACACGCGGGGCTGGTCGTTGGCTTTGTAGTCGAGGAGCTGATCGAGCATGAAGCCAAGTTCCGGCTCGATGCCGACGTTTTCGCCGCGATGACGACGGAGCGCATCGTCGTTGCGATCTTCGAAGCGGGACCGCGGAATTACCGGCCGGGCGATCTCCTCGCCGTCGGCGTTCCTCTGCGGCTTGATCACCGGTTCCAACGGAATCCGGATCTTCTCTTCCTGAAACGTCGAGTACGTTCCCGGCGGACTGAGATGTGTCAGGAGATCGGCGATTTGGCGTGCGGAGTCCGACGGCTGCTGGTCCGCAACGCCATGGACTACGACGACAGCGACTTTTTTGCCGGCCATGCGGTCCACCTCAGATTTTCGGTATGCCGCCAGTTTAGACGTACCGAAATGGGGATTTCCAGCACGCCGCCATCTTCACGTAATCGCACGATCTGATTCCCGAGGAGGGCGAATTGCGGACAGAATTAGGCTTGCTCAATCATCGACGCGCTCTCTTCGCCATTGCCGTACTCGCCTTCGCGCTGCGTCTCGCTTACGCCGCGGCGACGGGCGAGCTGCGCGCGCCGCAGGTGTGGGAGACCGAGCAGATTGCGACGAACCTCATCGAGCATCACCAGTTCATCTTCCATTACACGCACGACGTGATGACGTCCCGGGCGTACATCGAGCCGATGTATCCATTCGTTGCGGCGGGCGTGTATCTGGTTACGAACCACAGCCTCCTGGCGATGGTTTTGTTGCAGCTCCTGATCGCGTCGGTGACCGTCTGGCTCCTCGGCCGCGTTGCCACTCTCGCCAGCGGCCGTATCGGCGTGGGTATCGTGGCAGCGCTGTTGATGGCGGTGCATCCCGGCTTCATCCGCTACAGCTGCGTCCTCCATCCGCTCGTGTTCGACACCTTCTTTTTCATCGCGGCTGGCGGAGCGGTGATCCGGTATCGCCAGCTTCCAACGCTGCGCCGCGGCCTGACAGCCGCCGCCGTCATCGGCCTCGGCGTGCTGACGCGCCCGACGATCCTGCTGTTCCTGCTGCCGCTGGTTTGGATCGTATGGCGAACGTCCGAGACTCTGAAAACGCGCTTCATGCGATCCGCCGCAGTCGTTGCCGTAACGCTCGCCGTCATCGCGCCGTGGACGATCCGCAACGCGATCGTCCTGCACGATTTCGTGCTCACGCGCAGCGGTACCGGGTACGTATTCTGGCTGGGACACAACCGATGGACGACCGGCTCCGCCCTCGATGCCGAGGGACGTCCGATCATTTTCCACGCATCGCCTGAACTGCTAAGGCGAATCGCGGCCGCTGACGAGCTGACGCGCGATCGCATCTTCACGCAGGAGGCGACGGACTACATCCGCCGTGATCCCGCCGCGGCCGTGGTGCGTGTCATCAAACGGCTCGGCTACTTCTGGTGGTTCTCGCCGCAGTGGGGTCTGCTCTACAGCACGCGTGTGAAGATCGTCTACATCGCGTGGTGGACGATGCTGCTGCTGTTCTGGATTCTCGGGGCGGTGCAGTCGCGGCGCTTCGACGTCTGGCTTCTCTCGGCGATGGCGTTTCTCGTCTCGTGCGGGCAGAGCGTTTATTACGTTGAAGGGCGGCACCGGCTTTCGATCGAAGCACTCATCCTGCCGATGGCCGCAACTGGCGTTCTGTGGCTGCTGCACGTCGCCGTGGAGAAGGGCAGCCAACCGCCGCGAGGCAAGACCGCGATCCGCCGATGACGCAGATGTGAGGGCAGCCGCAACTCCCCTCCCTTCCGGAACTTGACCGCAAACGCCTGCTTGCGATAACGTTTCGCGACCTCGACAACTTTGGGAGGGGAAAATGGTCAGTGTGCGTAGGGTGGTGGTTCCCGTTCTCCTGCTTGTGGTCGCCATCCCGGCATTTGGCGCGGCCCGGAAGTCCTCTTCGCATCCGCCGCGCGAGCTTCATCGCGCCGGCGATCACTGGACGGCGTACAACCCTCCCGATCCCGCGACCTGGCCGGCCGGCTCGAAGACCTACACGATCAAACAGGGCGACACGCTCTGGGGGCTGGCGCAGCAGTTTTTCAAGAACGCCTACACCTGGCCGCAGCTCTGGGAGTCGAATACCTGGATCACGGACGCGCACTGGATCTATCCCGGCGACGTCCTTCTGATCGATTCCGAAACGGCGCAGCAGATTGCAAACGCGACTACGCCGTCGGATGCGAATACGACCACCCCTCCCGCGCTGATGCCGGACACTGCCGCGGCCTCGGCCGCCGCTGCGACCGGCAGCTCGACGTCGGTGACCGGCGATGGCTTCATGACCGCCGCAGACGGTGTCGGCGGCAGCCGCAGCCCCGTCCCGCTCGGAACGGAGTTCGACGTCTATTGCTACGGCTACATTGGCGATCCGGCCGAGCCGATGCCGAACTCGATTCGGGCCTGGGAAGACGGCGAGATGCGCTACCAGCCGGGCGAAGTGCACCAGGACATCTCTGGTGCGGCCGGCGATCTGGTGCTCCTCGACGGCGGCACGGCCACAGGCCTCGTGGCCGGCGATACCTACATCGTGGTCGAGAGCGGCGAGATGGTTACGCATCCGAAACAACGGACGCAGATTGTCGGACGGCAGTACACCTACCAGGGACAGATTCGCGTGCTCTGCGCCGACGATCACCATGCCCGCGGCATCATCACGCAGTCGTGCAATGACATTCACATCGGCGCGCGCCTCAAGCCGCTGCCGCAGATTCCAATTCCTCTCGCGCGCATCCCGGACATGCCTGCGTTCTGCGATCCCGCCAGCGGCAAGCGCAACGGCTTCATCGTTAGTGCACAAGGCGGCTGGGACTCAGCCCTCGGCGAGGGTCTGCTCGTGCAGGTCAACCTCGGGCAGGCCGATCAACTCCAGCCCGGCGACTTCCTTACGGTCTACCGCGACAACGTCACCCCCGGCGAGCGGCACCAGGTTCTCGGCGAAGTCGGCATCCTGACGACGAATACACACACGGCCACCGGCAAAATCGTGGCGATGCGCTACTCGATGAAGATCGGCGACAGGGTCGAGATCCGCTGATTCGTCTGTCATCCTGAATCGCCGAAGCCGGTGAGCCGAAGGCGAGCGCGGCGCAGGACGATGAAGGATCTCAAGCTTCCCAGATCCGGCCGGAGCAAATCGGGATTCATCTCAAGCTGCGAAACTTGAGATCCTTCGCCGTCCTCCGCCTTTCCGTCGCTTCGCGACTCCTGGCTTCGGCGGCTCTGGATGACAACTCCCAAGGTTTCCATCGACACGGCCGATCCTTTTGCTAGAATCGCGCGTCCGGGTCCATAGCTCAGCGGTTAGAGCTACCGGCTCATAACCGGCAGGTCCCAGGTTCGAATCCTGGTGGACCCACCAGGCAACGATGCGCATTACCTCAAACCTTACGAACGATTTGCTCGCCTGCCGGCGCGGACCGGGTGGGCGATCGTTCGCGGCCGGCACGACGCTCGATCGACCGGTCCGCAATTCTCATCCCGCACAGGCGTTCCAGCACCGGAACGCCTTTTTTGTCTTTGGAGGCAATTGTTGAATCAGGACGTTGAAAAGCTTTGGGAGTTGCAAACAGTCCTGTCGCAGCTCGGTGATCGTGAAAAACAACTGACCAACAAGCCGGAGTCTTTCGCTGCCGTCGACCGCGAATGGCAGAACGTGAACTCCAGCATGGAGCGGCTGCGCGAGCAGATCGAGCAGCACTCCAAGGAACGGCGCCGCGTCGACGGTGAGTTGTCGGACCAGCAGGAGCTTCTGAAGAAATATCAGGGCCAGCTCATGCAGGTGAAGAATCAGCAGCAGTACGCCGCGGCGTGGAAAGAGATCGACGCCACCCGCAAGCACGTCAAAGAGCTCGAGGACTCGACGCTCAAGACGATGACGGACGTCGAGGCGCTGCAGAAACAGCACGACGATCTCGAAGCGGGCAACGTCGATCTGAAGTCGCGCTGGGACACGGAGCACGACGCGTGGCAGCACTCGCTCGGCGATCTGCGCACCGAGGTCGAGCAGTTGAAGGCGAAGGCAGCGATGATCGAAGCGTCGCTTCCCGAACGGCTGCGCCGCGAGTTCCATCGCATCTTCAAGCAGCGGCAGAACGTGGCGATGGCGAAGGTCGTGGCCGATTCGTGCAACGGCTGCCGCACGCGCGTGCGGCCGGCCGTCATGCAGCAGCTCAAACGCGGCGATCTCGTTCACTGCGAAGGCTGCAGCCGCATCCTCTACCTGGAGATGCCCCCATCCTGAAGATCACTGCCCACGTCGACGGCGCATGCCGCGGCAATCCCGGACCAGCCTCGTACGGCGTCTACATGCGCAAGGACGACGGCGAGATCATCGAGATCTCCGGCTTCCTCGGCAACACGACCAACAATGTTGCCGAGTATGCCGGTCTGCTCGAAGCGCTGGCGACGGCGAAGTCGGAAGGCGCGACGGACGTGGAGATCGTGTCGGACTCGCTGCTGCTCGTGCAGCAGATGCTCGGCAGGTATCGCGTCAAGCATCCGAACCTTGTGCCGTTGTATGAACGCGCGAAATTGATGACGAGGCACTTTCCGAAGTTCAAGATCAGCCACACGCTCCGCGCCGGCAACAAAGACGCGGACCGTCTCGCCAACGCCGCGCTCGACCGTCCCGAGCGCACTCCGAATGATCGATGGATCGAGCGGCGCCGTGTCCATTCGTGAGAACGCCGCCGAGGTCGAAGCGCGCATCGCGCGCACGTGCGAACGCGCGGGGCGATCGCGCGATGAGGTAATGCTGGTCGCGGTTTCGAAGACGTTCCCGGCGTCGTTCATCGACGAAGCGATCGAGGCCGGCATCACCGAGGTCGGCGAGAACCGCGTGCAGGAAGCGCGCGAGAAGAAGCCGCTGGTCCGCGGCAGCGCGCGCTGGCATCTCATCGGACATCTGCAGACGAACAAGTCGAAGGACGCCGTGAAGTTGTTCGACGTCATCCAGGCCGTCGATTCACTCGATCTCGCGGAGAAACTCGCGCGCGCCGCAGACGCTCACGGCAAGCGGCAGGAAGTCATGCTGCAGGTCAATATCGGCGACGAGCCGCAGAAGAGCGGCATCGCGCGCGGCGACGTCGATGCGATTGCGAAACAGGCCGCCGCACTCGGGTCGCTGCACATCATTGGGCTGATGGCCATTCCGCCGATTGGCACTCCGGAAGAGTCGCGTCCATACTTCCGCGAGCTGCGGTCGATGCGCGACGCGCTCGGATTGCGGCACCTATCGATGGGCATGAGCGAAGATTTCGAAACCGCGATCGAGGAAGGATCGACGATCGTCCGCGTAGGCCGCGCGATTTTCGGGAGCCGAGGATAGATGGGAATCATCGCGCCATTCTTCAACGCGTTTCTGATCGTCCTGCAGGTCATCCAGTGGATCGTGCTGGTCTGGGTGATCATCTCGTGGCTGCTTTTCTTCGCCTCGCAGACGTCGTTCCGCTGGCGCTACAAACAGGCGTACGTGATCCTCAATCAGCTCAACGACATTTTCACGCGCATGACCAGCCCGTTCCTGCGCCCGTTTCGCCGCCTCGTGCCACCGCACAAAATGGGCGGAATCGACTGGTCTCCGCTGCTGCTTCTGCTGGCCATCTACATCCTTCGCGGCCTGGTGTTGTACCTCTTCGGCATGATGGCCGTTCGCTGAATCACGGTGGCGGGTTGATGTTGGTTCCGGTGCACTGCGTCGAGCCGTTCGTGAGCGTCGTTCCCTGCGGGCAGACCAGGACACCGCCGGCGGGGGCGATTACTGCCCCTTTGCCTACTGCGGGCGAACAGCCGTTGCCGAGGGGGGCGGCGTCGAACTCGCCGGTCAGGCGGTTCCCCCCAGCGGTGTTGCCGAAGAACGTAACGGTCACCCAGTTCTGGCTCGGGCGCGGGCCGACCGTGGCCGAAGGGGCGGGCGACAGATTTGTCCGCGCGTTCGTCGGGAGCCGCTGGCCGCTGATCTCCTTAGTCACTGAGTAAGTCGTGCTGCCGCCGTTGTTGAGGTTGAGGTAGAACCAACCACCGACGTCGGCCGTCGAAATTTGCGGATAGTTTCCTGAAAACGTAGAGGTGGAAGCCGTGGCGTTCAGCATGGGCGGCGTCGGCGCCGGGCACGTAGCCGTACAAGGCGCTACGGTGTTTGGGTTTTCATGCTCATCGAACCTGACGATCTCCGAAACGATCATGGCTGACGACGCGAACGCATCCGCACAGTTGCCGATGCCGAAGCCCTCGCGCCAGATGGTCAGGTTCGTCGCGAACGCCCCGACTCCACCCTCAAGGTAGCGCGCTGCAAACGTTGAAGGAAGTGGCTGGCGACGGTCCATCGTCCGGTTTTGCCGCGGCGTGTAGCGGTCGTAGAACGTGAATGGCAGCCGCGTGTCTACATTCGAGCCCGCGCCGCCACCCTCGGGTACGGCCCGGATGTGTACCATCGGGTTGCCTGCTGCATCGTTTGAGGAAGCAGTCGACCAGGCAGGGTGCGGTACGACTTGCTGGTAGTCGCCGATCAGCACGTTGTCGAAGAGGATGTCGTTTGCGTAGTAGAGCGGATCAGCCGGAGAGCGCGATGTGCAACTCGCGACGACGTCAATGGTCGCGTAGCCGATGGCGTTGGCGTAGTTACTGCCGTAGCCGATGGCGGCGGCGTGGTCACTGCCTACAGCTCGGTTGCATGAGCTTGTCCCGCCAGTTGTTAGCGCCTTACGCACCTCCGCCATGATGGCCGCCGGCACGACTCCAGGAATCGTGGCGCAGTCGATTGAGGCGCGCAGATTGGGGTTGGCGGTAGGCCAGATCGATGCCGGTGTGGCGCCTGACGGGGCGCCGTTCGGCGGCGCGATCGTATTTCGTATGAGGACGTCGGCGAGATTGATGGGCTGTACGTCGTAAGCGCTGAGGAAAAGGTTGAAGGTCATCACCGGATAGGCGAAGTCGGTCCACAGGGTGACGTGTGCGATTTGCGGGTATCGCGAGACATTCGTGACGGTGAAGAGAGTCGTCTGTCCGGACGTACCGGCGAGATCGATCTCGAAGTACGGAAGCAGCAGCGTCGCGGCGGGGGCGAGCTTGATGTCGCAACTGTCGTCGTTGTCGGTCGATGAGGGAGGCAATGTGTTTCTCGCCGCTCTTCTTCGTTCTGCCGAAGTAACAAGAGGGGCCGAGGTCGCGTTCGTCTGAGTACATTGCGCGGTCGAGCCGTTCGTAAGCGTCGTTCCGGGCGGGCATGCGAACACTCCGCCGGCGGGACCGATCGGTGCCGCGGAAGTCGGGAGGGCA
>Ga0068854_100002305_pt1 | contig 11761 bp, 11 predicted proteins | sample KBSCornC42_FD_66590 | JGI IMG/M metagenome (GOLD analysis project Ga0068854, IMG submission 66590) | Corn rhizosphere microbial communities from Kellogg Biological Station, Michigan, USA - KBS Corn C4-2 | ecosystem: Host-associated > Plants > Roots > Rhizosphere > Soil ... | reverse complement strand
TCATTCTGGGTGCGGGTATCGCCGGGCTGGTTTCGGCATATGAGCTTACGCGCGCAGGTTACCGGGTCACAGTGCTCGAGGCACGAGACCGGATCGGCGGCCGTGCCTGGAGCATTCGCAACGGCGACCGCATCGTTCAGCACGGTCGTCCGGATCAGGTCGCGACCTTCTCTCCTGGCCTGTACTTCAACGCCGGCCCTGCGCGCATTCCGAGTTCGCACCGCGTCATCCTCGGCTATGCGCGAAAGCTCGGCGTCGGCCTCGAGACGTTCGTCAACGTCAACCGGAATGCCTGCTGGGATTTTGGCGGGAAGATCAATCCGGAGCGTCGAATGGTCGAAGATATGCGCGGCCAGCTCGCCGAGCTTCTCGCTAAAGCGATCGACCAGCACGCACTCGATGCGCATATTTCCAAGGACGAGTTAGCGGCAGTCCGCCAGTTCCTCGTCCCCTATGCTTCGCTGGATCCGAAGGGCAAATATGTTCCGACAGGATCGTCGGGCTTCGCCGTTGAAGGCGGAGGCTACGCGCAAGCGCCGGTTCCCTTGCCGCCGCTCGGTTTCAGGGAGCTGGCGCCATCGCCCGCAGTGACCCTGCCGTACATCTTCGAGCATATCTGGGACATGCAATCGACCATGCTTCAGCCGGTCGGCGGCATGGATCGCATCGCCCATGCGATTTACGAGCAGGTGAAGCCCCTCGTGCGGATGCGTTCGCCGGTGACGGCGATCCGCCGCTCAGGCAATCGGGTCCGGATCGAGCACGGGCCGGGCGCGCAGGTGACGGAAGCCGATTATTGCGTCTGCACGCTTGGCTCGAATTTGCTCGAGAAACTTCGCAATGACTTCTCGCCAGAAAAGAAGGCCGCGCTCCGGGGCGTTCCCTACTTGCCAAGCGTCAAGGTAGGCTTCGAAGCGCCACGATTCTGGGAGACTGATGACAATATCTTCGGTGGTCTGGCGTGGACCGACCGTGCGAACGAGAACGTAATTTATCCCTCCCATGGCTATGGATCGGCCAGAGGCGTGCTGGTGGGAGCCTACGTCGCGGGGTGGACCAACCAGGACAATCCGCAGAAGTTTGCCGGATATAGCAACGAGCAACGGTTGAGGATCAGCCGCGAGTCCATCGAGGCGTTGCACCCCGGTCGGTCGAAACACTTGGGCAAGGGGGTCAGCGTGGGCTGGGGACTAATCCCTTATTCCGAGGGTGTTGGGGCACTGTGGCCCGATGATGGCAATCCAGGCGCGGGGCGCGGGGCGGCCTACGCCGAACTACTGAAGCCCGAGGGGCCGATCGTCTTCGCCGGTGAACATTTGAGCTACCAAGGGCTGTGGCAGGAGGGCGCCGCGCGTTCGGCGCATGAGGCGTTGAAGCTCGTAGCCGCGATGACAAAAGGTGAAGCCGCCTAGTCAAAACTTGGGCTAGCGAAATGCGCTTGCAGAAACGTTATTAGAGCGGCTGGCGCACGGTCGTGTCCGGCAATAGAAGACGTTCACACTTCAAGAGGGAATGCGCATGCGCCTCGCCAAACTCCTCGCCGTCTCGCTCATTCTGGCTTCGCCCGTAGTTGCGAAACCCGCTCCTTCGCCGATCGCCGCTGCTGTCGCCGACACGGGAAGCCGCGGCGCCGATAACGTCAAGCTCGATGACGGCCGCAAACCGACGCAGGTCCTGACCTTCCTCAAGCTGAGATCGGGCCAGCATGTCCTCGATCTGTTCGGCGCCAATGCCTATTGGGCGGGCATCGCGTCTCCTGTTGTCGGGCCGAAGGGACACGTCACGGTCTGGATGCCGACGCAATTCTACAACGAAAAGAGGAAACACGCGTTCGAGGCCTTCGAGGCCTCACATCCCAATGTCTCGATCGTCACGTCACCTTTCGAAGCGCCGGACCTGCCGAACAATTATGCCGACTGGGTGATCCTGAACGACAACTATCACGACACTTACTGGCAGAATGACAAGTACAAGATCCCCCAGATGGATCCGAACGCCTTTCTGAAGGCGGTCTATGCCTCGATGAAACCGGGTGGGACGATTGGCGTAATCGACCATGTCGCTACTGCCAACGACGACACTCGAGCGACGGTGGAGAAGTACCACCGGATCGATCCGAATGTCGTGAAGGCTGACTTCAAGCGCGCGGGCTTTGTGTTCGTCGGCAGCAGCGATCTGCTGCGCAATCCCGCCGACACGCACGATGTCGAGGTCCATGATCCCAAGATAGCGGGCAAGACCGACCGCTTCATCTTCCTGTTCAAGAAGCCGCGTTGACCGCTTCCGAAAGTAAGGCCGAGAAGCGGGGAAGCAACTTGCGCGCTTATTATGCTCTTGCCGCGCTTGTCGTCGGGCTGATCGCCGGCATGATGGCCGGCGATCTGGCGCAGGGGGCACGCGACAATGCGCTCGGCGTGGCATCGTTCGTGGGCACCTTATGGTTGAACGCGCTCAAGATGACGGTTATCCCGCTGGTCGTAGCGCTGCTCGTTGTCGGAATCGCCAAGAGCGCCGAAGCCGCCCAGGCCGGGCGCATCGCCGGCCGGTCGGTCTTGTGGATCGTGATCATCTGCACGGCTTCCTCAGTCTGCGGGGCGCTTGCGGTCGTCGGGCTGACCGAGGCGTTTCCGCTGGCGCGTGGAACCGCGGCATTGCTCCAGCAAGCGCTGTCGCATGTCGAGCAGCAAACGTCGGGGCCGCTCCCCGGTGCGGCTGAGTTCTTCAAGGGCATTGTCCCTCCCAATGCCATCGCCGCGGCAAGCAACGGAGACATCCTGCCGCTGACAGTGTTCTCCGTTGTCTTCGCGTTGGCGTTGACGCGAATTGCCGCCACGGGACGCAAGGCCGTCGTCGATTTCTTCGATGCAATCGCCGAAGCGCTGCTGGTCGTGATCGCATGGGTGCTGGCGATTGCACCGCTCGGTGTGTTCGCTTTGGCCTTCACGGTGGGCTCCGCCGCCGGCGGCGCAGCCTTCGCGGGGCTCGGTCATTATGTCGTGATCATCTCGGTCATTGGAATCCTGGTGACAGTCGCTGCCTACCCACTGGCGGCGATTGCCGGAGACGTTCGCATGGGCCCGTTCACACGGGGACTGATCGCGCCGCAGGCCGTCGCGATCTCCACCCGCTCCTCGCTCGCATCGCTTCCGGCTATGCTCGACGCCTCGCGCGAGATGGGCATCCGCGAGGAGGTCAGCGACGTAACCCTGCCGATCGCCGTCGCGTTATTCCGGGCGACTGGTCCGGCAATGAATACCGCGGTCGCCTTCTACGTCGCGCACTGGCTGGGCCTCCAACCGAGTTTGGCGCAGATGATCGCGGCTACGGCTGTCGGTGCAGTGATGAGCTACGGGGCGGTCAGCCTGCCTGGCGAAGTTAGCTACATCAGCTCGATCGCCCCGATCGCCTTGGCGCTCGGAGTGCCTATTGCGCCGCTGGGACTGCTTGTGGCGGTAGAGATGGTGCCGGACATTTTCCGCACCGTCGGTAACGTCACGCACGATGTTGCGCTGGCCAGCATCGTCGACCGCGGGCCTTCGCGGGCCGAAAGCTGAACCCCAGATTACAAGTCGCCCCGAAGCTGAACGCCAGCTGACCACCGTTCGTCGATTGACCGCCTGACGAACGGCCTTCGTCGGGCGGACGACAAGTCGCAGTCCGGTCATCGACCGACAAGCGACCCCGTAACGACCGAGGCGCATATGACCCCTGCGACGCGGGGCAAACCCCTCATTCCCCAGCCGCCCCGCGTCGCAAAAGGGAGACGTACAATGTTGAAGACCCTTCCCGCGCTGGCCGCGCTCGCAATCGCCTCGGCGCTTGTCATTCCGACCGTTAGCAGTGCGGCGGAAAGGACATCGGTTCGTGTGTCCTACGCTGATCTCAATCTCACAACCGGCTTCGGCCAAAACAAGCTTCAGCACCGCGTCGCGTTCGCGGCTCGCCTAGTCTGCGACACCGCGTCGCCGCTCGATCTCAAGTTCCAGCGTGAGGTCGATGGATGCCGCAGCGACACAATTGCTGCAGCGCAGCCAGCGATCGTCGCTGCGATCAGTAAGTCCCGTCACCCCAGCGTCGAAGTTCTCGACGGTGCAGCCCTGATCATCAGCTCCCGGTGACGGTCAGCGCTCGACCGCCGCGCGTCCACTTCCCCAGACGCGCGGCGGTTTTGTGTTCAGCGTCCGGCGATTGCCCGGACGCGGTCTGAATAGAGCCTTCCGACCGGCTGCTCTGTCCCGTCAGCGAGCCGCGCGATCCATCGCCCCGACGGGTTGCGAGTGAAACCGGTGATGAAGTCTTTGCGGACAATCGCGGAGCGGTGAAGCCGGACGAACAGTTCCGGATCCAGACCCTCTTCAAGCGCCGCCATCGAATGATGAATTAGCCAGCTGCGGCGGCCGACATGAAGCCGCATGTAGTCGCGCTCTGCCGACACGCGGTCGACGTCGCGCGCGGCGATTCTGACCAGGCCTGACAGGTCGGACGCCCAGAACTCCTCGAGCCACTGCGATGCCTTGCCCGGGGCCGGCTGCGCGCTGCGCTGCTGAAGGTATGCACGGGCGCGGTCCAGTGCGCGCTGCAGCCGGTTCGGATCGACCGGCTTCATCAGATAATCGACTGCCTCGACCTCGAACGCTGCGACCGCGAACTGATCGAACGCGGTCACGAAGACCACTGCGGGCGAAGGGTTCTGAGCAGCAAGAGCTCGCGCGACGCCAATTCCATCAAGTCCCGGCATTGCGATGTCGAGCAGCAGCAGATCGGGGTGCAGCGCCTCGGTCAGGTTAATCGCACTGTCGCCGTCGCTCGCCGTCCCGACCAGCTGCGCCCCTTCGGCGCGCGCGAGCAGGAGCTGCAGCCTTTCGGCGGCAAGCGGTTCGTCATCGGCAATCAGGACACGCAGCGGGTCAGCTTCAGCCATTCGTCTCCACCGGCATTGTGAGCGCCACCTTGTACCCGCCGCTGGTCATTGGGCCATAGCGGCAACTCGCGCGGGTACCCCAGCGCGCTTCTAGTCGCTGGCAGACGTTGGCAAGGCCGAGGCCGGTCCCTTCATGCGTGGCGGCGGGAAGCTCGTCCTTGCCGCCATGCTTCAAGCGGTTGCTGATCTCGAGCACCATTCGATGGTTGTCGAGATGACGCGCCTCGATCCGGATCACCACCGCCTTACGGCTCTTTGACACGCCATATTTGATCGCATTCTCAACGATGGGCTGAAGGATTAGCGCGGGCATTCGCGCCTGCTCCAGCTCAGGCGAAACATCGATTTCGACCGTCAGGCGATCGGGGAAGCGTGCCATCTCGATGTCGAGGTAGAGCCGCTGCAGATCGATCTCTTCGGCCAGGCTGACGTCCGCGCTCGGATCGAGCGAAAGGCTTGTGCGGAAGAAAGTCGACAGCGCCATCAGCATATTTTCCGCCCGGTCGCTTCTACCCGTCATTACCAGCGACGATAGCGAGTTGAGCGTATTGAACAGGAAATGCGGGTTGACCTGGTAGCGGAGCGCTCGGACCTGCGCGGCTTGGGCGGCGCTCTCCGCGTCGGCCAAGCGGCGTTGTGCGCCCAGGGCCGCGGACTGCGCCTGGTAGGCGATGTAGAACGCGCACCAGCCGATGTAGAAAAACAGCCAAGTCATCGCCCCGTCGAGCGTGTAGCGGATGAGCTTGTTGGTCCCGAGTTCGCTGACCCTGGGCATGGTTAGGACGAGCGGTTCCTGGGATGTGCGCTCAATCCGGATCTGGTTGCCCTGCTCGACGACGGTAAATCCTTCGCGAGCCTGGAAGCGGAACTCCTCCGTGCTCTCGTGCATCCAGTCTTCGAGGGCGACGATCGCGCCCCCCATGATAAGCGCACCGACAGTGGCGCTGATCGCGGCGACGGTGACCTTGCGCCGAATGGGAGCGTTCGGCCCGACAGCGCCGATTGCCAAATACATGAATATGGTGATGACCAGCCCCACGCCGAGATAGAGCAGCTTGTTCCTGACCATCGTAAATGGATCGGCCGTCAAGAAAGCCCTGACGACAATCGTCAGGCCGTAGAACAGCCAGAAGCCGAGGATCGACTTCACTGCGAACGGCCAGTCGGCATACCGCGTCCTGGCCGTCGGGTGGGGCATCATGAGCATTGGCACCGTCATGTCCCAAAACTCTCCTCGCGAATACCGCCGCTTGCCCGTTGGCAGAAACACTGCCGCGTCCGGTCGAAACCCCGGGCGTGACGGAACGTCAACGCGCTTCCGCTCGTTTCCCGCCTGCAATGTTATACCGATGGAGACCGGGATCGTGAATGCCCACAAGGACGCTGACCAGGCCCCTCCGCCGCCGGTGATCTCCGCGCCGCCCGAGCGCGAACTCGAGCGCAAGCTCAAGCTGAATCCGGGCGACGAGGATGCAAAGGCCGACGTCGGGAGCGATGAATCGATGGACGCGTCCGACCCGCCAGCAGCTGCGCAGCCCGGAAGCCATGACGATCCCGCGCCATCGTCAGGATTCCCTGAGTAGCGAACGGTGAAAGATACGGCCGCGTCACAATAACAGCACGCCGTTGCAAATATTCAACAATCCACAGTTTTCCCGCGCTGAGTCAATTTCTTACCTAGACGCGCTGACTCCCCTCTGATTCAATCTGAACGGGGGGTGGGACTGTGGTTAAGTTTCTCGAAACCAATACCGCCGCATGATCCCGCCTGTGGAACGGGAGTCGGAGTCATGATTACGCGGACCAGCCAGCCGGCAAGCGGCGCGATGCTGATCTCGGAAATGAAGGAGTTCGCGAGCTTCGCGAAAGCGACGCAGCGCTACATCCGCAGATCCCTCGACGTGGCCTATGGCCGCCGCGATCCGATCGAGTGTTGGGCCCGCGACGAAGGCGAAGCCGCCTCGATCCGCGCTCAGGCCCGGCTCTACAAGCAGCTAGACCATCTTCGCCTCCAGGTTCCAGACGACAGTGGCCTCGACATGATCGAGCCGTTCGTCGGCATGCTGATCACGCTTTCCGCATTCGATCTCGGCCAGGACCGCCTGCCGAACTTTGCCGCCTATCGCTTCCTCTATGAGCGGCTGATCGGCGCGTCGTCGCGTCCTTGGCTGCCGAGCGCCTTCTGCGCCGCTGCAGCCCTGCCGCACCTTCACCCGGATCGCCGCCGGGTCCTGCTCCAGTCGATCAGCGAAAGCGCTGCGACCGCGCCGGGCTGGTCGAGCCGTGAGCCGGTGTTCTGGCCCGAGTGGGTCGAGAAGGTCGAGCAGCAGGCCGCCTAAGCCTCAGGCGTCCTCGGGCGCCTTCACCGACGGAAAGATCTTCGCCAGCTGCCTGAGGCTGTCCTCGGCATTCCTGTGGTGCACGAAGATCACGCCAGCTTCCTCATAGGCGGCGCGGTGCTTTTCGCGATCGTCCACCAGCACATCGCCCGGATGCATATGCTTGTGCTTGTCGCGAGCCATGCAGGTGATGATCGGCACGCCGGGGAAATGCTCGGCCGCCCATTCGACTTTCTGCGGCGCAGCCCAGCTACCCATTGGCAATCCCGTGAGGATCGTCGGCTCGAGGTGCTTGACTGCGTTAAACAGCAGTTGGGAGTCGGGCATCTGAGGCAGCGAGCCGTAAAAGTTCTTGGCCTTCGCGAGCCGCTTCCAGAAGATTCCGCGGCCGTGCTTCGCAATGAAAGCCTTGGGCTTCATGCCGAGCAGGCGCTGCGCACCGTGGTCGAAGTCGGCGAGCACGCCGTCTGCATCGAGGAAGAGCCGAGGCTCTGGCATCAGAAGCGCGCCGGTTCGAGGGTCACATCGACAGGCGAGGGCAGGGGCTTCCATCCCTGGTCCCTCAGCACATCATTGCTCTCGCGCGCTTTACGGCCCGGCCCGAGCGACCAGGTGATATGATAGGTCGAGCCGTCGGGCCGGTCGGTGGTGCCATCGAGCGCCACCACCAGGCATTCGAGGCTCTGGCCGTCGTCGGCGCGGCCGACGATCCGCGATTCCGGCTTGCGCGGGAGCGGGGTCCGCGGTGTCGCGCCGGTGCGCAGGGTCACATGGTCGGCGATGACATTCTCATACTTTGGCGGGAAGCGTCCGAGCAGAGACTCGCGTTCATCGCGGGGAAGCTTCCAGCCGGTGACGGTTCCGAGCTTGGCCATCAACCTCCAACGCCGAGCCGATCGACGAGGTCCCGCGCGAAGTCGATCAACGTGTCGTCGCGCGCGCCCATGATCAGGATGCGGTCTCCGGGCCTCGCCTCGCGGATCAAAGCATCGCCGATAGCCGTCCGTTCTGAGATGTGCTCGGCCTTTCTGCCGCGCTCGCGGACCTGAGTGGCGAGCCAGTCCGACCCGCGCACCTTGTCCACCGTGCCGCCCTGGTAGACGGGGTCGGGCAGGTAGAGCCGGTCGTCCGGCGCCATGCCATCGGCGATGCTCTCGGCCAGTGGCTCGCCCATCTTGGTCAACGGACCATAACCATGGGGCTGGAACATGATCAGCAGCCGTCCCGGCTGGGCGCGCAGCGTCGCCAGCGTTGCCGCGATCTTGTCGGGGTTGTGCGCGAAATCGTCGATCACCGTTACGCCACCGGCCTCGCCCACCGTTTCCAGCCGGCGCTTCAAGCCTTCGAAGCGGGCCATGGCGGTAACCGCATCCTCCATCCGAACCCCGAGCGACCGCGTCGCCGCGATCGCGGCAAGGGCGTTCGATGCGTTGTGACGCCCGGGGACCGCGAGGCGCACTTCGTGCTGCTCGCCGTCGGCGTGAAGCGCGAAGGTCACGCCGTCCGGCAAGAGCTGGAGGTCCTTGCCCATGAACGCTGCGCCCGGACTGTCGAAACCGTAGCCGATCAGCTTCTCGGGCACTGCCTCGGCGAGAGCTCGCGTTTCCGGGTCGTCGAGGTTCAGAACGGCCTTGCGCGCTTGCAGCAGGAAGCCGGCGAACAAGCGGCGGAGCTCGTCCATCTCCTTGTGATCGAGGCTGATGTTGGTCAGCACCGCGATCTCTGGGTGGTAGAGCGAGATCGAGCCGTCGCTCTCGTCGACCTCGCTGACGAACAGCTCTGGATCGCCGACCAGCGCGCTGGCGAAGGGAGCGGACGGGGTCACGAAGTTCTTCATGACCGCGCCGTTCATCACGGTCGGCTGGCGGTGGCATGCCTGCAGAATCCAGCCGATCATGCCGGTAACGGTCGACTTGCCGCTGGTCCCGCCGACCGCGACGCTGCGCTGTGCGTCGTTCAGCAGCTGCGCGAGGAACTGCGGGCGCGTGAGGTGGGTGAGGCCGAGCTCGTGCGCGCGGACTACGTCGGGGACCGTGGGTTCGACGGCGGCGGAGGTAACTAGCGTCATGCCCTCTTGAAGGCCCGACCCGTCCTGCGGAAACAGCTGGATGCCGAGAGAGCGAAGATAGTCGAACTTGTGCGGCGTCCGCCCTGCATCGAGCGAGCGGTCTGAGCCGGCGACACGCGCGCCGCCAGCGCGGACGATGGACGCGAGCGGCAGCATCCCGCTGCCGCCGATGCCGCTGAAAAAAACTGGAGAATCGATCATTGGCGCGGCCCTATTGGGTGCGGCGCGAATAAGCCAGCGGGCACGCGGAACGGCCTTAACTTCACTAATGTCACGAGGTCCGGCGCCATTTTGTGCGAACTTAAGGAAGATGGTCGTGAGGTGGCTGGACCGGATCGGAGTAGCGCCATGCGCCCGAGCCAAGCACGTCAAATCCTATTAGGAAAGCGGCTTTTGAGATGACGCGTAGTGTCTGCTTCGACCCAAAGCCGACATTGGCATTTGCAGGCTTCGTCGATGCCGCGCGGCCCACTGTGTTGTCGACGCTAGATTCGTAGATTGCGCTAATCGTGGCCCCAAATCTTGGGATTATCGATCGTCGCATGCATCGCGACGCGGCACGGACAAAGCGCGCAAACGGCAGAAAACGCGGGTTTTGACCTTCTGGCACGCCTCTTGATTAGCGGCTCTCGTCAACCGTCCGGTTGAACGCCAATCTACTCCAAGGAAGAATTCGAATGAAGAAAGTCGCGATTGCCACGGCCCTGTTGCTCACCACGTCGGCGGTGGAAGCTCAGATTGTGACGCCTGATCGACCAATCACCGACCCACGATCGCTCACGTCACCCAAGAATCCGAACGCGCGTCCTGTGCCCATCGACGATCTCGCCGTGTCGCGCGGCATTCGCGATGCCGTGTTCAGCGCTGATGGCCGGCGCGTGTTCATCAGCACCAATCTGACGGGCCGCTACAACGTCTGGCGGATCGATTCCGCGGGGAGCTGGCCCGTCCAGTTGACCCAGTCGGACGACATCCAGGAGGGCCTGGCCGTGTCGCCCGACGGGCAGACCCTCTACTTTATGCAGGATAAGGGCGGCAATGAGATGCACGATCTTTTCGCCGTACCCACGGGAGGTGGCGAGCCGCGTAATCTTACCGGGACCGAAAAGGTCGACGAACAATCCCCGGTGGTGTCGCCCGATGGTCAGTTCATCGCCTTCATCTCCCAGCGCGAGGAAGACCCGCATTCGGACATAGGGCTGTTCGACCTTGCGACGGGAAAGGTGCGCCTGCTGACACATGAGTCCGAGAAGGGCGTGCGCTGGGGCGTCGTATCGTGGACCGAGGGCGGCCGATCGCTCATCGCAGCCCGCGAGAGTGCATCGACGATGGACAGCGAGATCTGGAAAATCGAGGTCGACAGCGGAAAGGGAGTGGCGCTGGCTCGGAAGGCGGGCGTCCAATTCGCTGCCGCTGGAGCATCCGCCGACGGACGCGTCATCGCGGCGTCCACCAACGAAGGTTCGGGACAGATGCGCGCCGGCCTGCTCGACACGACTACCGGCAAATGGACGTATCTTACGCCGACCCCCTGGGAGCAGACGGCGACCGACGTGACGCCGGACGGGAAGACCATGATTGTCCGCACCAACGCAGACGGCCGTTCCTCGCTCAGCGCAGTCGACATGGCAACGGGCGCGGAGCGGCCCCTGGTTATTGCACCCGGACGCAATTCGACGATTGGCGCTCGGGCATTCAGTCCGGACTCGCGCTACATGCTGACGACCCATGCTGGTGCGGACACGCCGACCGATCTCTACGTTGTGGATCTCCACGCGAAGACAGACCCCCGACAGATCACGCATGTCGATGGCGAGCGTGGATGCCGCCACGCTTCCCAAATCGCAGATCGTTACCTTTCGCAGCTTCGACGGGACTCCGATCAGCGCCGTCGTTACCATGCCCGCGAACCTAAAGCGCGACGGCAGCAATCCCGCGATCGTGCTTCCTCACGGCGGTCCGACGGGGCAAGCGCAGGACGGCTTCAGCCGAAATGCCGCAGCACTCGCCAGCCGCGGCTACCTCACGATCGCGCCGAACTTCCGTGGCTCGACGGGCTACGGCTCTGCCTTCCAGGATGCGAACCGGATGGACCTCGGAGGCGGCGACCTCAAGGACGTCATCGCGGCCAAGCGCTTCCTCGTCGACAGCGGTTATGTCGATGCGAAGCGCGTGGGTATCGCCGGAGAGTCTTACGGCGGCTTCATGACGCTGATGGCGATCGGACGTACGCCGGACGAGTTCGCAGCGGCTGTCCAATCCTATGGAATCAACGACTGGGTCGCGCTCTGGGAAGGCTCAAACCCGTTCCTGCAGCAATATCAGAAGGGGCTCATGGGCGACCCGGTGGCGAATGCCGATGCCTACAAGGCCTCATCCCCGCTTACGTACCTGGGGCAGGCCAAGGCTCCCTTGCTTTCCCTGCAGGGCGAA
>Ga0068854_100002300_pt1 | contig 11769 bp, 8 predicted proteins | sample KBSCornC42_FD_66590 | JGI IMG/M metagenome (GOLD analysis project Ga0068854, IMG submission 66590) | Corn rhizosphere microbial communities from Kellogg Biological Station, Michigan, USA - KBS Corn C4-2 | ecosystem: Host-associated > Plants > Roots > Rhizosphere > Soil ... | reverse complement strand
CGGTGCTCGGCGATCGAGTGCCAGGGGTTGTACGACAGCCGCTTGGCGAATTCGAGCTGCGCCGGTGAGTCGAACGTCTGCCGCGGGATGCGCAGCGTCGCGACCGAGACGCGCGGCGACAGCCGCTCGGGCCAGAGCACCGAGGCGTCCTCGATCGGCATCAGGTGCGGATCGGTCTGGCGCTGGACGCGGAAGTCGAGCTCGACGTCGCCGGCGTCGAGTGCCTTGACCATCGCTGCGCGCAGGTAGTCGTCGGGCGGTCGCAGCGGCAGGTGCGGGATCGAAGTGCGCCTGGTCGTCTTCGGCCACACCGAATACATCATCGCCTGCCCTTCGCCGAGCAGATACGGCACGCAGCTGAAGTACGGCGCCTCGAACGGGCTCGTCTGCGTCTTCAGCCAGAGCGCCTGCATGATGCCGTCGAGCACGTGCGGCTGGTGCAGGTTGAGGAAGTAGAAGATCGACGCGTTCTTGCCGCTCTCGACCTGGAGTTGCGCGTTGGCGCGCACGTCGGGGGTGACGAAAGTCGGCGTCGAGACGCCGAACATGTCCTGGGTGAGTTTTTCCTCGTCCATCAGCTTGGGCCCCGGCACGCCGAGCAGCTTGATGCTGATGCTCATGAAGCCGACGTCGTCGATGTCAGGAGTGATGTAGGGGCCAGGCCCCGAGAAGCGCACCCAGGCGCGGTACGTCTTCGGCTCGGCGAAGACGCCGTGGCGGAACTCCGCGGGCAGGCCGTCGTGGACGATGAACTCGGCGCGAACGATCCCCTGCGTCTTGGTGTTGCCGCCGCGCTCGAAGCCGCCCGGCTTCCACAACCCCTTCATCTGCTGCGTGAAGCTCGCGATGATCGAGTCGACGAACTGCTCTTCGCCGGGGAACGGACGCTCCTCGGCGAGCGCGAGCTTCTGGTCGACGCGCCGCGCGTTGATGAGGGAAGTGACGAAGCGGGCGACCGGATCGCGAAAGACGGCGTCGAGCGCCGGCCGCACGAACGGATCGAACCGACGCTCGAGTTGCAGGACCGCGAGCATCGCGTCGGCGAGCGCGTCGAGCAGCTTCGATCCGGTGTTGGCCGGCGGCACCGGCCGGCTGACGTTCGAATTCTTGTTCGCGTCGATCATGACCGAGCTCATGGCAGGCTCCCGCGTTGTGCTCCGGCGAGCCAGCGCAAAGCGCGCACGCCAGGCAGGAAGAAGTACGCGCCGCCGACGACGGTGACGAACTGCGGCAATTCAGCGATGCGCTCGTCCGGGCCGTCGGCGCGCGGCAGCGAGAAACCGTCGGTCGCCGCGCCGTCGACGCCGGCCGCGCGCGTCCCGAGCAGCGGATCGCTCTCGTTGGCGACGCCGTCGAAATGGACTCCCATCGCCCATGCGTTCTGCACGAACTCGAACTGCCGCGCGATGTTGGCGCCGAGGCAGATGAAGTGCAGGCCCGGATCGTTTCCGTTCGAGGCGCTGCCGAGCGCCTGTTCGATCGTGACCCCGGGACCGTACTCGCGGCCGCGGCGCAGCAGGCGGTGGAACCGGGTCGAGGCGACGAGGTCGTGCGCGAGCGCGTCGGCGTCGAAGCCGAGCGTTCGCTTCGCCCACGAGACGAAGCCGCTCGGTCCCGCTGGCAGGTCGGCGTTGCGCGGGTTGCTGCGCCGGATGTGGGCGCCGAGCGGGCAGCGGAGGCCGTCGCGGTCGGAGCGGTACGTGAACGCATTGAGATCCTTGGGATCGCCGCCGCCCTCGATCTGCTCGATCGCGGGAACGATGAGCGGAGTGCCGTCGCGCTTGCGGCCGACCATCGCGCTGGCGAGCTGCTCGCGGCGCGCGGCGTCGCCACCGGCTCGGGCGTCGATGAACTGCCAGAAGCCGCGCACGTCCTGGCGCAACTGGCGAAGCACGAGATAGCTGCCGTTCCGGCCGAGGTCGGCGCGGTCGGGCGCGTCCTCGGCGTTCGGCAGCAGCGCGCCGGCGACGGCGCGGTCGAGCAACGGCCGGTCGGTGTAGCCGCCGTATTCGTTCGGATAGCCGAGCAGGACTTCGCCGAGGCAGCACAGGTTCGAGTACTCGGTGCGCTCGGCGTCGCGCGCGACGCGCTTGCGCTCCCAGTCGAGCAGCGGTTGCGAGATGCCGTCGGTGAAGCCGAACGGCTCGATGCCGTCGAGATCGCTCGTCGCGAGGCACGCCATCCGCTCGAATCCGCCCTGGCACTGCGACTCGATCGCCTGCTGCAGGACCGCCAGCCGTCCGGGGATCGCGTAGAGAAGCACGGCGACGTGCGGAACGCGATTCCCGGCGCCCCATTGCCAGCGCGACGGATCGTTGGCGCCGACGTCGCCGAGCCGACGCGCACGGTTGGCGTCGTCGCCCATGCCGACGACGAATTCGTCGGCGAACGCATCGACGACGGCATCGTCGACGCCGAGCGCCCGCATGCCGGCGGCGCTGAGCGCGACCTGGATCGCGAACTCGGGCAGCGGGTCGGTCGTCACCGCCGTGCTGACGGGAACGGTCGAAAGCCAGCGCCGCGCGGCGTCGCGATCGGTGACGCGCAGCAGCAGGAACGACGCCTCGGTGTGGTGCTTGTAGCCGAAGCGGACGAGCCCCTGGATGTCGTCGAAGTCGACGGCCAGCGCGCTGCTCACAGCAACCTCAGCCAGGCAAGCGCGTCGGCATCGCTCATCGTGGAGCGCTCGAGGCCTTCGCGGATTCGGTGGTTCCGCTTCATCTCGACCAGCGCGAGCCCGGGGTAGGCCTTGTACCAGACCTGCGTCGGCACCTGATGGCGGCGCTGGAAGTACTTGAACGACTGCTCGATGCGCGAGCCGCCGAAGACGAGCCAGCGCGTGCGCGGCCAGCCGACGCCGTTGCTGAACAGCACGTTCAAGCCCCAGCCGACCTTGTTGATGAAATCGTCCATGTAGCCCTGGTGACTGCCGTCGTAGTTGCTGACGAAGACGACCCGCGTCTTGTCGTCGAAGAAGAACCAGTGCGCGAAGTGGATCGTCTGCACGCGGGCGAGAAAGCCGCGCGTGTAGACGTGGCGGCACGCGTATTCGGTGAACGCGAGGAGCGCGGTCAACAGCCAGCGCCGGAAAAGGCCCGGCTTGACGGCACCGAGCGCGGTGTACTGGTTCGTCGTGTCGCGGTCCTCGAGCTCGTACAGCGCGGCGAGGTCGGCCTGACGCGGCCGCGGGCAGATCTCGGGATCGCTCGTCTCGAGCGCGCGCAGTTGCCAGACAAGGAAAGGCGCGAGCACGATCACGAACGGCAGCGCGGCGAGGCTGAGCAGCGGCACCGCGATCAGGTGCGCGAGCTTGCGAAGCTGCCAGCCGAGCGGAGTCGGCTCGGGCGGCGTCAGCGCGAGCCGGCCGGCAAGGACTTCGCCGGCGACGTGCTCGACGAGCTCACTGCGGACGCGCTGCGCATCGGCAGGTGTCGCGAGCGCCTCGCGCGGCACGCGCGCCGAGAGCGCGCGCTGCAGCGCGCTTTCCTCGCGGACTTGGCGGACGCTTCGCCCGACCCAGTTGACGAAGCTCGCCGCCGCGCGCCGGTCGCGCGCGCGCATCCATGCGAGCACGTCGGCGCCTTCGGCGAAGCCTTCGCAGTGGCTGAAGATCCGCGCCAGCCCCGGCCCGGCGCGCTGCGCGAGATCGGCAAGCGCGTCGTCGGCAGCGCCGTCGCAGTCGCCGATGAAGACGAGCACCGTCGGAAGCCGCGCGGGCTCGACGCCGTAGAGCTTCATGTCGACCTGCAGCGCGTCGTCGAGCACGACCAGGCGGGCGAAATGCAGGCCCTCGAACGCGCCGAACGGAACGACCGCGTTGCGCGGATCGGCAATGCCGGGCGCCGAGTTCATCGACGCCAGCAGTGCACGCAGCGCGGTCTCCTTGCCGCCGACGACCGGCGCGACCACCATGAAGTGGTCCTGCGGCGTCATGCTCAGAACTGCAGGCAGAAGTCGATCAGGCGGTCCTTGGCCCAGTACACCTTGCCGAGATAGAAGCCCGGGCCGATCAGCCGGATCTCGTCGCGGATGTAGTGGGCGACGAGCGACGTCTCCGAGTAGTCGAGGACGATGCACTCCTTGTTGTCGAGCCAGCTCGGCGCCTTGTAGACCTTGGCGACGATCGCCTCGATGCCGAAGGCGAGGATCCTGTTCTTCAGATAGCCGCGCTCGGCATCGAAGACCTTGCCTTGCCAGCCGAAATGGTTGATGACCTGGGCGATCGCCGGCGTGAACTTGGTCCCGGGCGCGATGATCGCGGTGCCCGTGGCGCTGCCGTTCGGGATCGGCCCGGCGGGATTGGCTCGAAAGAGGTCGTCGAGCTCGGCTTGCGACATCGACATCAGCTGGGTGGCGTCGTAGGCCATGGAGGGCTCCTTGCGGTCTGGCCGCGGTCAAGAAAGCGTCGTCTGCGCGCGCTCTTGCGCCGGCGCGCGCGCGTCGTCGAGGATCGCGTCGGCGGCCTTCTCGGCCGCCATGTACACGGCGCTCGCGATGAAGAAGCCCGGGATGCGCGGGAACACCGACGCGTCGACGACGCGCAGGCGCTGCGTCCCCCGGACGCGAAAGGCGCTGTCGAGGACCGCCGCGGTGTCGCCGTCGGCGCCGATCGCGCACGTCCCCGATGCGTGGTGGCCCCAGGCGGTGTTGCGCACGTACTCGGCGATCTGTGCGTCGCTCGTGACCGTCGGACCGGGAGCGAGCTCTTCGGCGATCAAGCCGCTCGCGAGCAGCGGCGCGGTCAGGCTGCGAACGAAGCGGACCCCGGCGACGACCGCTGCGAGATCCTCGGCGGCAGCATCGCTGCCTTCCTCGAAGTAGCTGAAGTTGACATCGGGCACGTCGCGCGGATCGGCAGAGCGCAGCCGCACGGTGCCGGCACGGTTCTCGGTATGCGCCTTCAGGATCGCCCACGTCAGCATGTCGCCGGGCCCGCCGATCAGCTCCGAGAAGCGCGGACGGTAGCCCTCGAAGCGCGCGAGCAGCGCCATGCAGAAGAGGTCGGGCTCGGGCTTGGTCGGCGCCGACTTGCCGATCAGCGCGAGCGCCGCACCGTTCGATCCGTACATGCCGGCGCGCGACTCGCTCCAGCGCTGCCAGAGCGGGTCGCCGCTCTTGAACGTCGCGCCCTCGAGGACTCGCCACGGGCGCCGCATGCGGTGCGTCAGCGCGACCTCGTAGCGGTCCTGCAGGTTCGCGCCGACTCCCGGCAGGTCGACGCGCACCGCGATGCCGTGCGCGCGCAGCTGCGCCGCGGGTCCGACCCCCGAGAGCATCAGCAGCTGCGGGGTGTTGAACGCGCCGCCACAGACGATGACCTCGCGCCGCGCCCGCACTTCGCGTGCCGCTCCGGCATCCCCGCTCGCTTCGGCGTGCGCGCGATAGAGGCGCTTGCCCTTGCGATACGCGACGCCCCGCGCGACGCCACCGTCGTCGAGGACGACGCGCGTCGCGAGCGCGTCGAGCTCGACGTGGAGCCGGCCGCGGTGCGCGTGGGCGACGTCGAGGACGCGTTCACGGCTGCCTGCGCGCCGGTGGCCGCGGGTCGTGAGCGGCGTGTAGCAGAGGCCCTCGAAGCTGCCGAGCCGCCACGGCCTCAGGTTGGGATCGGCGCCGCGCCGCAGCCACCGGATCGTGCTCGCGAGCGGCGTCTTCAGGCCGCGGACGAAGGTGCGCGTCGTTGCGCGCATGAACTGCACCAGCTCGTCGTCGCCGAGCGCGTCGAGCGGGATCGACTTCTCGGTGCGCAGCCACCCGCCCCAGCCATGGCCGGTCGGATCGATGCCGAGCTTGGCGAGCGCGCGCCAGAGCGGCGCGTGGTGGCAGTCCTCGACCTGCCGTGCGTAGCGTCGCATCCGCGGCGCGCGCCACGACACGTCGCCGGTCAGCTCGGCGATCCGGTTCCAGTCGGAGTCGTGCGGTGGCATGTAGATCATCGCGTTGTGCGCGGTGCAGCCGCCGAGCGTCGCCGCGCGCGGATAGAGCACGCCCTCGCCCGCGCTGTACTTCGGGTCGCGTGACTGGCGCTCCTCGCTCGCGTAGTGGCGCACCTGGAAGTTCCAGCTCATCGCCGGGTTCTCGCACGCGTAGGGGTGGAACGCCGGCACGTCGTAGTCGTCGGGCATGCGCTCGGCTTCGGATGCGCGCGGATCACCGCCGGCCTCGATCAGGAAAACGCTCGCGCCCGCCTCGACGAGGCGCGCCGCGAGCGTTCCGCCGCCTGCGCCCGAGCCGACGATCACGTAGTCCCACGCGGGTTCCTCGGCGCCGTCTGCCATGGGCGCGTTCGCTAGGGCCTGTCCACGCCATGCGAGCGCTCCGCGCGCGAGCTCCCCAGGCCCGAGGCCAAGGCGCGAGCGAGGCCGCGTACCGGGCGTACGCAACGAGCGAGCAACGCCGGCCTCGGGCCTGGGGAGTTCGCGCCCTTCGGGTGAGCACGGCAACGGGCGCCCTCGGCGTTGCAAATGCTCGGCGTAGCAACTGCTACGCCTGTGCTTTGCGCCTTGATGGCGCCCGTTGTCGTGCTCACGCGGGGCGCTCGCATGGCGTGAACAGGCCCTCGCTCAGAACGTCTTCAGGAAGGCGATCAGCGCGCGCTTGTCGGCGTCGCTCAGCTCGGGCTCGGTGCCGAACGCCTTCTCGTCGGCACTCAAGCCGTCCTGCTTGTTGAATTCGGCGGTGCCGAAGTAGTGCCCGCGGTTGACGACGAAGTCCTTGCACTTGCTGAGCTTCATCATCGGCTCCTTCAGGTTGGCGAAGCGTTGCCGAAGCTCGGCGTCGCTCGCTCCCGCGGGCGCGGTCGCGAGGTCGACCTTGAGCTTGACGAGGAAGTCGCCGATGTCGCGCACGTGCGCCGCCTTGTCGCCGAGATCGTCGCTCTCGGCGCGAAGCTTCATGTTCGACAGCAGCCCGACCGGGATGCCCTGGGGAATCGGGCCGAGCTCGATGTCGTCGCCTTCGCCGACGAGCCATGGCAGCCAGCGGTGCAGCGCTCCCTGCAACGGACGCGCCGCCTCGGGCAGGTAGCCGCTCGGAATCTTGATCTTGCTGCGCTCGGTGGTGCGGTCGATCGTGCCGGGAATCTTGCTGCCGAGGACCGAGTCGTGCTCGCGCTTCTCGGGCCAGAGCATCTGCTCGATCGACGCGTCGAAGACCTTCATCCGGGCCGCCACCGAGGGGCTGCTGTCGAACGGGCCGACGCTGTTGTTGAGCAGGTACGGACCGGTCGACCACAGGCCGATCAGCGAAGGCACGCGCGTGTAGCCACGGCCGCCCGCCGGCATCTGGTAGGGCATCGGCTCGCCGGTGAAGGGGTCGTAGAGCGTCACCGTGCCGACCGACGGCAGCTGCTTGTACGACTGCGAGGAGAAGTTGTCCCAGATGTTGCCGCCGAGCGCATTGGTGGCGAGCGGGCTGCAGGCGTTGGTGCGCAGCAGCGTCACCGGGATGCGCGCGTCGCTCGAGAGATAGTTGCCGTCGAGGAAGTCCGGCGCCTCGACGACCTTTCGCATCTGCTGCTTGAACTCGTCGCTCTGCGTCCGCTTCCAGTACGCCTTGAAGCAGTCGAGGTAGCCCGCGCCCTGGCACGACGCGGGATACGGCGCCGGCGGCGGCGGACCCTTGCTCGAGTGGCAGCGCGCGCAGGTGTCGGCGAAGACGACCTTGCCGTGCTCGACGGTCGCCTGGTCCTCGGTCAGATACTGGGCGCCGCCGGGCGCGTCCTTCAGGTGGTCGGGCTGGGCCGCCTTCAGGAAGAACAGCGCCGTCGCCGGCGTGCCGAGCTCGGTCGCCTGCCAGTAGCCCGAGTTCTTCTGGGCGTCGGCGATCCTGATCGGCGAGATGTCCTTGCCGCCGATCACTGGGTTGAAGTGCAGCTGCCACTCCTCGCTGAAGACGCCGATGTTCATGTAGACGCGGTTCAGAGCGCCGAGCAGTCCGACCGAATCGGCGCCGTCCTTCAGCACGTGCGGCGTCTTCGCCGTGGCGTCGGGCTTCGACCAGTACTCGAGCAGCGGGCCGCTCGTCACGAAGTCGTTGAACTGCTTGTTGTCGAGCTCGCCGTCGGCGAGCTTCTCGGCCCCGATGCGCTTGGCCATGCCCAGGCGCGCCCCGAAGGCGTAGACCGCGTTCATCGTCCGCGGGTTGTTGATGTTGTCGGTCGACACGAGCGAGGTGTCCATGCTGCCCGGCCGATAGGTGTGGGCGAGCTGGTACATGAAGTTCGTCCGTCCCTCGGGCTTGTTCGAGTTGAAGATGAACAGGCGGTCGACCCACATGTACTGCGCGCCCACCGACGAGCTGAGATTCGCGTACGTCGGATGGGCCGGATCGGCGGGCGGATGCGTCGGGCTCGGACCGACGTGGCAGAAGCCGCACGACATGCCGACGCGATAGGGGCGGACCAGGTCCCTGCGGTTGTAGTAGCTCGGGTCGGTGTAGTAGCGCTCCGGATCCCACGCCTTGGCGGCCTTCTCGTCGAACGCCGGGTTGGGAAAGAGGCGCAGGCCGACGATGCCGGTCGCATAGCCGTAGAACGAGCCGACCGGCTGCGTCGTGCCGTCGCCGAGCGGCTTGCCGCGCGAACCGATCGCGACGCCGGGGTACTTCGTCTCGTCCTCGAAGGGATCGGGCGTGCAGTCCTTGGCGCGAACGTCGAGCCAGAGGCCGCGTCGTTTCGGGTCGGGCCCGGTCGCGCTCTCGAAGCATGGCTCGTTGACGAGCCCGAAGATGTTCCAGCGCGATTCGCGGTTGTAGCCGAGCGACGGATGCGAGCTGATGGTCTTGAGCAGATCGAAAGCGCCGAACGTGTAGCCGCTCAAGCCGTCCCAGAAGCGGTCGTTGCCGCCGCTCCAGACGATCCACATGTTGCGGCCGGCGATCTCGGTCGGATCGAGCTTGACCGCGTTGTCCATGTCGTGGAAGTAGTCGTCGCTCGACTGCTTGAACGACGCGCCGTCGCGGCCCGCCTGCTTCGCCTCGTCGAGGACGGCGCCCGGCTGCGCCCCCTGCGAGCACGCCGCGAGGAGCGCAGCGCACGACAAGAAGGAAGCGGTCGTGACGCGCCAGCGTTGGAGAGCCATGGGTGCTACCTCGTGCGTGTTCTTGTCGCGCAGAGGATGCCGAATCGCGGGCCGGCGCGCAAGCCGCTCGTCGGAGGGCGGCGTCGATCAAACGAAGGATGACGGCGCGTCGCGGCGGCGGCACCGCCGAGCCGACGCAAACAACTCGACATCGGCAACGCAGTGGTGCCGGCTGTCCGAATCGAACGGACGACCTTCCGCTTACAAGGCGGGTGCTCTGCCAACTGAGCTAAGCCGGCGACGTCGCAACCTGCGGCGGGCCAGTATAGGTGTGCGTGTCGTGGCAGCGCTCTTGCGCGGCCGCTACTTCACGCGCTTCAGCGAAGGCCGCTTCGGTCCGGGCGGCGGACTCGGCGGAGTCGGCTCGGACGGCGCGTCGCTCGCGCTCTTCGGCGCCGGCAGGCCCGGCGTCGGGCTCAGCGTCAGCGCGGTGCCGCCCTTGCGCGACGCCGGCGCACCACCGGCGAGCCGCGGCCCGCGCGACGTCGTCGCCGGCGCGTCGGCGTTCGCCCCGTCGGCGGGATCGCTCGACGTCGTCGGCTCGCTCGGCATCGGAAACGCCATGCCCTGCCCGTTCTCGCGCGCGTAGATCGCGATCACGTGGTCGATCGGCACGGCGATCTCGCGCGAGGTGCCGCCGAAGCGCGCCTTGAACTCGATCAGCTCGTTGCCGAGCTTGAGCGCGCTGGTCGCCTCGAAGCCGACGTTCAGCACGATCTCGTTGTTCTTGACGTATTCCTTCGGCACCTGGACGTGCTCGTCGACGTACACCGCGATGTACGGCGTGAAGCCGTTGTCGGTGCACCAGTCGTGCAGCGCGCGGATCAGGTAGGGCCGCGTCGACGTGCCGGCGGTGGCTGGGGCGATCGGCGACGTCATGGTGCTGTTCTACCGCGGGCGCCCTACTTCCGCATCACCTTCTCTGAAGGGGTCAGCGCCTCGATGTAGGCCGGCCGCGAGAAGATCCGCTCGGCGTACTTGAGGAGCGGCACCGCGTTCTTCGACATGTCGATGCCGTAGTAGTCGAGCCGCCAGAGCAGCGGCGCGATCGCGACGTCGAGCATCGAGAAGTCGTCGCCGAGCATGTACTTGTTCTTCAGGAAGATCGGCGCGAGCTGCGTCAGCCGGTCGCGGATCTGCGAGCGCGCCTTCTCGAGCTGCTTGTCGGTGCCCTTGACGCCGCGCCCCTCGAGGACGTTGACGTGCGCGAACAGCTCCTTCTCGAAGTTGAAAAGGAAGAGCCGAACGCGCGCGCGCGCGACCGGGTCGCCCGGCATCAGCTGCGGGTGGGGGAAGCGCTCGTCGATGTACTCGTTGATGATGTGCGACTCGTACAGGATGAGGTCGCGCTCGACGAGGATCGGCACCTCGTTGTACGGGTTCATCAGCGCGATATCTTCGGGCTTCGCGAACAGGTCGACGTCGCGGATCTCGAAGTCCATGCCCTTTTCGAACAGCACGAAGCGGCAACGGTGCGAGTACGGGTCGGTGGTTCCGGAATAGAGCACCATCATGGTCGAGAACTCCAGGTCGAACTTGTCTTGAAAAGCGGAAGGCGAAGCCGCCGCGCGATCGCCGGCTTCGCCTCGCGAGCGCGCCGCGGGGGCGGCGCTGGGGGTCTAGTGGACGCTTCTCCAGTACGCCGAGCTCAGCCGCCAGGTGATGACCACGAGCAAGCCGAGAAAGAGCAGGACCCAGACGCCGACGCGCACCCGGGTGCCCTGCGACGGCTCGCCCATCCACTGCAGATAGGCGACGAGGTCGCCGACCGCCTCGTCGTACTGCTCGTTGCTGAGCGTTCCGCGCGTGATCTGCTCGAAGCCGGCGAAGCGGTGCTCGGTCCTGCCCTCCTCGTGCGGGTTCTTCACCTCGATGAACTTGGCGCGACGCTCGCCCTGCAGCTGCCACAGCGCGTGCGGCATCGCGATGTCGGGGAACGCCAGGTTGTTCCAGCCGGTGGGCCGCGAGTCGTCGCGGTAGAACGTCCGCCACAGCGTGTAGAGATAGTCGGCGCCGCTGCCCTTGCCGACCTCGGCGCGCGAGCGCGCGATCACCGAGAGATCCGGCGGTGCCGTGCCGAACCAGTCCTTCGCCTGCCGCGGATCGATCGTCGAGCGCATCGTGTCGCCGACCTTGTCGGTCGCGAACAGCAGGTTCTTCTTGATCTGGTCGTCGGTCAGGTCGATGTCGTGCAGCCGGTTGAAGCGCATGTACGACGCCGAGTGGCAGCCGAGGCAGTAGTTCGTGAAGATGCGCGCGCCGTTCTGCAGCGCGGCGATGTCGGTCATCTTTTCGGCGGGGAAATGGTCCCACGGATAGCCGCCTTCGTTCGCGGCCGCCGGGGCGAGCGGCGCGACGAGCCCGAGGACGACGAGGAATCGGATGAGGAAGGTGTGCATCGTCGACTCGCTGCGTCAGTGGGCGTTGAAGGTGACGCGGTCGGGCACCGGCTTGAAGACGCCCATCCGGCTCCACCACGGCATCAGCAGGAAGAAGCCGAAATAGACGAGCGTGCCGAGCTGCGAGATGTAGTTGCCTGCCGGCGACGGCGGCTGCGACCCGAGGTAGCCGAGGGCGAGGAAGAAGATCAGGAAGACACCGTAGACGATGCGGTGCCAGCTCGGACGGTAGCGGATCGACTTCACCGGGCTGTGGTCGAGCCACGGCAGGAAGAAGAGGATCAGGACCG
>Ga0068854_100002297_pt1 | contig 11771 bp, 9 predicted proteins | sample KBSCornC42_FD_66590 | JGI IMG/M metagenome (GOLD analysis project Ga0068854, IMG submission 66590) | Corn rhizosphere microbial communities from Kellogg Biological Station, Michigan, USA - KBS Corn C4-2 | ecosystem: Host-associated > Plants > Roots > Rhizosphere > Soil ... | reverse complement strand
AAGCTGCTCGGGCAGCTGCGCCTGGCGGTCGCGAAGAAGGAAAATCTCCTGAGTCCCGAGGCCTACAAGTTTCTGTGGGTCACCGACTTTCCGCTGCTGGAGTACCACGAGGAAGACGGCCGCTGGTACTCGATGCATCACCCGTTCACGTCGCCGCTCGACGACGACATCGCCCGGCTCGAGAGCGATCCCGGCGCGGTGCGCGCAAAGGCGTACGACCTGGTGCTGAACGGATCGGAGATCGGCGGCGGCAGCGTCCGGATTCACGACGCCGCGCTCCAGGCGCGCATCTTCCAGCGCCTCGGCATCAGCGACGAGGAGGCCAAAGCGCGCTTCGGGTTCTTCCTCGAGGCGCTCGAGTACGGCACGCCGCCGCACGGCGGCATCGCGCTCGGCCTCGACCGTATCGTGGCCATCCTCGCCGGCGAGTCGTCGATCCGCGAAGTGATCGCCTTTCCGAAGACCGCCAACGCGGTCGACCTGATGGCCGGCGCGCCCTCGACGGTCGACCCGAAACAGTTGCGCGAGTTGCATTTGAAGATTCAGAATGGAATTTGATGAAGCGCATGACCGTCCCTGAAGAGGGGATCGAGACGCTGTTCGGCTCCTATGACGAAAATCTCAAGCATCTCGAATCGCTCTTCAACGTGCGCATCCGCACGCAGGGTCACGACCTCATCATCGAGGGGGAGTCGCCGAATGTCGACAAGGTCGACCGCGTCGTCGCGCAGCTGTCGTCGCTGATGCGCGATGGCTACAAGCTGTCGAACGCCGACGTGAAGACGGCGTCGGATCTCGTCGCGCAGGACACCGCCGTCGATCTCCGCGATCACTTTCTCAAGGGCAGTCTCACGCCGGCGGGGAAGCGGCGGGTTGCCCCGAAGACCGTCAACCAGCGGCGCTATCTCGACGCGATCGAGCAGAACGACATCGTCTTCGGCATCGGCCCGGCCGGCACCGGCAAGACCTATCTGGCGATGGCGCAGGCGGTCGCGTTCCTGGTCGCGAAGAAGGTGAGCCGGATCATCCTGGCGCGGCCGGCCGTCGAGGCCGGCGAAAAACTCGGCTTCCTGCCCGGCGATCTCCAGGAGAAGGTCAACCCCTACCTGCGGCCGCTCTACGATGCGCTCTACGACATGCTCGACGTCGAGCGGGTGGCGCGCTACATCGAGCGCGGCACGATCGAGATCGCGCCGATTGCCTTCATGCGCGGCCGGACGCTCAACGACTCGTTCGTGATCCTCGACGAGGCGCAGAACACCACCACCGAGCAGATGAAGATGTTCCTGACCCGGCTCGGCTTCGGCGCCAAGGCGGTGATCACCGGCGACATCACGCAGATCGATTTGCCGGCCGGCCGCACCTCCGGCCTGGTCGAGGCGATGAAAGTCGTCAGCGCGATCGAGGGCATCTCGTTCATCTACTTCGACGACCGCGACGTCGTCCGCCACAAGCTGGTGCAGCAGATCGTCAAGGCCTACGAGTCGTACTCGAACGGCAACGCCAGGAATGCCTGAAGGCGAGCAACGGCTTCGGATCGTCGTGTCCGATGCATCCGGACGGCCGGCGAGCGCACCCGGGCTGGCCGCCTGGCTGCGGCGCGTCGCGCCGCGCGCCGCCCGCGGCCGTGTGACGATCGCGCTGGTCAGCGACGGCCGCATCCGCGCGCTGAACCGCGTCTACCGCCGCAAGGACTACGCGACCGACGTGCTGTCGTTTCCAGCACGCGCGCGAAGCGCGCAAACAGCCAGCCGACAGCCCCCAGCCCCAGATTCCGAGCTAGGGGACATCGTTATCGCGACAGGCGTGGCGAGACGGCAGGCGCGAGAGGCCGGACACTCCGAACGCACCGAGCTCAAAGTGCTGGCGCTGCACGGCCTGCTGCACCTGCTCGGCTACGATCACGAGCGCGACGCGGGACGGATGTCGCGCGTGGAGCGGCGGCTGCGGCGCGCCGGCGGCCTGCACGAAGGGCTGATCGAGCGGGCCGGCGTGCCGGCACGCGCGAGACGACGATGATTCCGCTGGGAGTGTTCCTGCTCGCCTGCGCGGGCGTGTACCTCGGCGCCATCGATGCCGCGTTCGGCGCGCTGATGCGGCTGTCGCTCCGCCTGGTGGCAGAGCGGACCAACCGCCCGGGGTCGCTCGACGTGTATCTCGACGATCCGCTGCTGCTGTTCATCCCGATCCGCCTGCTGCTCGGCCTCGTTACCGGCGCCGCGACCGCGCTGCTGGCGCGCGCCATTGGCGTCGACGGCGCGCACACGGTGCTGTTCATCGCCGTCGCGATCCTCACCTTCGTGGTGCTGGTCGAGCTCGTCCTGCCGCTGCTGATCGTCGGCCGCGACCCGGAGCGGGTGCTCGATCTGCTGCTGCCGACCTTCGCGCCGGTGGCCCGCGCGCTCGGTCCGGTGACGCGCGCGATTGCGCGGCGGGTGGGGACCGGCCGCCGCGCCGGCCCGCCGCCGACGCCGGACGAAGCCGCGGAGGAGGCGAACGAAGCCGCCAAGGCCTATATCGACACCGCCGAGCAGGAAGGCCTGATCGAGGGCGAAGAGCGGCGGCTGCTCCAGAGCATCGTCGACTTCGGCGACACGCTGGTCCGCGAGGTGATGACGCCGCGTCCCGACATCGTCGCCATTCGCGACGGGGCGACGATCGGCGACGTGCGCGCGCTGTTCCGCGAGCAGGAGTACTCGCGGTTTCCGGTCTACAAGGAATCGCTCGACAACATCGCCGGGTTCATCTTCGTCAAGGACCTGCTCGCGCTCGACTCGGCGAGCGACGCGCGGCCGATCACCGGCCTGCTGCGGCCGGCGGTGTTCGTTCCGGAAACCAAGCGCGTGCCGGAGCTGCTGAAACAGTTCCAGCGCCAGCAGACGCAGTGCGCGATCGTCGTCGACGAATACGGCGGCACCGCCGGCCTGGTCACCATCGAGGACCTGCTGGAGGAGATCGTCGGCGAGATCCGCGACGAGTACGACATCGAGTCCGAGCCGATCGTCGACGAAGGCAACGGCCGATTCGTCTTCAGCGGCAAGGTCGACATCGACGAGGTGCGGCAGCGGCTCGGCGTGGACATCGAGCGCGAAGGCTTCGAAACCGTCGGCGGCTATCTGCTGTCGCGGATCGGCCGCGTGCCGACTGTCGGCGAGCACTTCGAGCTCGACGGCTTGAGCGTCGACGTGCTCGACGCCGAGCGGCGGCGCGTCAACAAGGTGCGGATGCAGAAGCCGCTCTCGCCGGCGGCCAGCGCCGAGGATGCCGAAGAAAAGACGCGGCTGGTGTGATGAAATCCGGGTTTGTCTCGTTCATCGGCCGGCCCAATGCCGGCAAGTCGACGCTGCTCAATCGGCTCGTCGGCACCAAGCTCGCCATCGTCTCGGACAAGCCGCAGACGACGCGGAACCGGATCCTTGGCGTGAAGAACTATCCCGACGCGCAGGTGGTCTTTCTCGACACCCCGGGCATCCACCGGCCGCTGCACCGGATGAACGTGCGGATGGTGGACGCCGCCGTCGACACGATCCGCGAAGTCGACGTCCTCGGGCTGGTGGTCGACGTCGGCGAGCCGCCGGGGAAGGGGGACCGGTTCGTCCTCGATCTGGTGAAGCACGCGAAGGCGCCGGTGTTCCTGATCCTCAACAAGATCGACCTGGTCAAGAAGTCGCGCCTGCTGCCGATCATCCAGCAGTACGGCGAGTCAGGGACGTTTGCCGAGATCATTCCGCTGTCGGCGGCGACCGGCGACAATGTCGACCGGCTGGAACGGGCGATCATCGATCGGCTGCCGGAAGGCGAACGGCTCTACCCGGAGGATTACCTCACCGATCAGCCGGAGCGCTTCTTTGCCGCCGAGATCGTGCGGGAGAAACTGCTCCAGTTCACGCACGCCGAGATCCCGTTCTCGAGCGCGGTGGTCGTCGACCGCTTCGAGGAGCCGTCGGGGCCGAAGGCGATTCTGCGGTTGTACTGCACGATCGTCGTCGATCGCGAGTCGCAGAAGCCGATCGTCGTCGGCCGCGGCGGCGAGATGGTCAAGAAAATCGGCACCGCCGCGCGCGAGGACCTCGAACGCTTCTTCGACACCCGGGTGTTTCTCGATCTCCACGTGCGGGTCAAGTCCGAGTGGCGCGAGGACGATGCCGTGCTCGATGACATCGGTCTGAAGTAGGCTAAAAGGTCGCATGCCGCTCCATACCGCCGACGCGCTGATTCTGCGGACTTACAAGCTCGGCGAGTCGGACCGGATCGTGGTGTTCCTGACGCGCGATCGCGGCAAGAAGCGCGGCGTGGCGAAGAACGCCCGCCAGAGCCGGCGGCGGTTCGGCGGCGCCCTCGAACCGCTCACCTGCGGCCGTGTCGGCTACGTCGAGCGTGAGCGCCGCGACCTGGTCCGCCTCGACTACGTCGAGGCCGTGCGCTCGCCGCTGTCGGCCGCCGATGGCGCCGCGCTCGGCTACGCGGGTTATTTCGCGGAGCTGATCGACGAATGGGCGCAGGAGGCCGACCCGAACGAGCCGCTGTTCCGGCTCGGCGCCTCGATGGTCGACGCGATGGCACAGGGGGTTCCGATCGAGCCGCTGGCCCGCTACTTCGAATACTGGGTGCTGCGGCTGCAGGGCGTCTACGAACTCGATCCGCGGCTCTCGGCCGACGCGCAGGCGTTCCTCAGCACCGCGCGGGTGATGAGCCCGTTCGGGCTCGGCGGCGTCGCGGTATCGCCGCGCGCGCTCGGCGAGCTCGAGGCGTCGCATCGCCACCTGATCGCGACGCATCTCGAGCGCGAACTGAAATCGATCCGCGTGTTACGGGAGATGCGGAGATGAGCAGCCCTGAAGGGCTGCGCTACAAGGCGCGCCGTGCTGCGGGAGATACGGAGATGAGCAGCCCTCAAGGGCTGGGCTACAAGGGGCGCCGTGGTGCGGGAGATACGGAGATGAGCAGCCCTCAAGGGCTGCGCGACAAGGCGCGCCGTGCTGCGGGAGATACGGAGATGAGCAGCCCTCAAGGGCTGCGCTACAAGGTGCGCCGTCGTGCGGGAGATGCGGAGATGAGCAGCTCTGAAGCGTTGCGCTACGGGTGTAGCGCAGGCCTTTAGGCCTGCCGTGATCATGACGTTTCAAGGGTTGATACTGAAACTCCAGGAATTCTGGGCGTCGCGCGGCTGCGCGCTGCAGCAGCCGCTCGACGTCGAGGTCGGCGCCGGGACCATGCACCCCGAGACCTTTCTCCGCGTGCTCGGCCCCGCGCACTGGAACGTCGCCTACGTCCAGCCGTCGCGGCGTCCCGCCGACGGCCGCTTCGGCGAGAACCCGAACCGGCTGTTCAAGCACCATCAGTTCCAGGTGATCCTCAAGCCGGCGCCCGACGAAGTGCAGCAGATGTATCTCGACAGCCTCGAAGCCTGCGGCATCAATCCGCGCCAGCACGATATCCGCTTCGAAGAGGACAACTGGGAATCGCCGACGCTCGGCGCCTGGGGCATCGGCTGGCAGGTGATGTTCGACGGCATGGAGATCTCGCAGTTCACCTATTTTCAGCAGGCCGGCGGCATCGAGCTGGCGCCGATCGCGGCGGAGCTCACCTACGGGCTCGAGCGGATCGCGATGGTGCTGCAGCGCGCCGACAACGTGTTCGACATCGAGTGGGCGCCGGGCGTGAAGTACGCCGACGTGCGCCACCGCGAGGAAGTGGAGCAGTCGAAATACGTCTTCGGCCAGGTCGATCTCGGCGGCATCGACTTCGGCGCCTTTCACCGCGACCTGTTCGAGAAGTACTACCAGCTCTCGGCGGCGCTGCTGAAGCAGCAGTTGATCTGGCCGGCGCTCGAGCAGTGCCTGAAGTGCTCGCACCTGTTCAACATCCTCGATTCCAGCAACAGCATCGGCGTCACCGAACGGACGGCGTTCATCCTCCGCATCCGGCAGCTGGCTGTCGGGATCGCGCGCGCCTACGTCGAGGGCGGGCAGCCGTCGGCCGAACAGAGCGCGGCGGCGGGAGCGGCGACCTAGATGGATCGTGAGCTGCTGCTCGAAATCGGCTGCGAGGAACTGCCCGCCGGCTGGCTGCCCGGGTTGACGCAGCAGGTCGGCGAGATCGTCGACGCGCAGCTGCGCGAGCATCGTCTGCCGCCGGAGTCGCCGGTGGAGACCTACAGCACGCCGCGCCGGCTCACCGTTCGCATCGTGCGCGTGCCGGAACGGCAGAACGATCTCGAGGAGCTGGTCAACGGACCGCCGGTGTCAGCCGGCTTCAAGCCGGACGGGTCGCCGACGCCGGCCGCGACCGGATTCGCGGCCAAGCAAGGGGTCGAGGTCGCCGCGCTCGAGCGGGTCCAGACGCCGAAAGGGGAATACCTCGCGTTCCGCAAGCGGCAGCGCGGCAAGGCGACTGTTGACGTCCTGCCCGGTGTCCTCGGCGATGTGCTGCGCGCGCTGTCGTTCCCGAAGGCCATGCACTGGGACGCCTTGCTCGAGGACGGCCGCGGCGAGCTGCTGTTCGGCCGGCCGATTCGCTGGATTCTGTTCATCTACGGCGGCCGCGTGGTGCCGTTCGGGATTTCACGCACCGCCGCGGCGCAGACCGGGCAGGTGCAGGAGGTGCCGTCGGGCGCCGTGACCTACGGGCATCGGTTCCTGACGACGAGCGGACGCGCCGGCCGCGCGATCAAAGTGCGCTCGTTCGACGAGTACCGCGCCCGGCTGCTCGAGAACTTCGTCATCCTCGAGCGCGGCGAGCGCCACAACAAGATCGCCCGCGAGCTCGACGCCAAGGCGCAGCGCCTCCAGGGGCGCGTCAGCCGCACCGTCCGCCAGGACTCGGCGCTGCTCGAGGAAGTGCCGGACCTGGTCGAGTATCCCTCGGTGGTTGCCGGCACCTTCGCGCTCGAGTTCCTCGATCTGCCCGATGAAGTGCTCACGACCACGCTCGTCCACCATCAGCACTACTTCCCGGTGGAAGGCGACGACGGCAGGTTGAAGAACGCCTTTCTGGCGGTGATCAACACCGAGCCGGACAACGAGCGCACCATCGCCCGCAACGCCGAGCGGGTGGTGACGGCGCGGTTGCGCGACGCGCGGTTCTTCTGGGAAGCGGACCGGAAGTCGACGCTCGAATCGCGGATCGACCGGCTCGGCACGCTGCTGTTCCACAAGAAGCTCGGCTCGTACAAAGAGAAGGCGGAGCGGATCGAAAAGCTCGCCGGCTGGATCGCCGAGCACGCGCTTGGCGCCGACGCGTCGACGGCGAAGGCCGCGGCGACGGCGGCGCGGCTGGCGAAGGCGGATCTCACCACCGACATGGTCCGCGAGTTCACCGAGCTGCAGGGCACGATGGGCGGCATCTACGCCCGTGCCGAGCGGCTGCCCGAAGAAATCTGGAAGGCGATCTACTACCACTACCTGCCGGTCGGCGTCGAAGCCGACGCGCCGCCGTCGCGCCAGCAGCTGGGCAAGGCGGCGATCACCTGGGCCGCGGTGTCGCTGGCCGACAAGCTGGACACGATCGTCGGCCTGTTCACCGCGGGCGAAAAACCCACCGGCTCACGCGATCCGTACGGCCTGCGCCGCGCCGCGCAGGCGGTCATCAAGATCCTGGTCGATCTGAAAGAGATGACCGGAAGCGACGCACGCCCGACACTGCGCACACTTTTACAACAGGCGGGAGCTGCCGACGTGGATCCGGCGTTCCTGATGGACCGGTTACGGCATCTGATGCAAGTTCGCGGGCTGGAGTACGAAGAGATTCAGGCGGCGACAGGAGACTACGAGAAGATTCTCGACGTCAATCCACTCGACCTGTTCGACCGCGCCGCAGCGTTCCGCCGCGAGCGCGGCTCGCCGGCGTTCTCCGCCGTCGCCGAAGCCTACAAACGCGCGAACAATATCGTCGACTCGGAATGGGCAGGGCTGGTCACGAGCAATCGGTGGGGCAAGCATGCGGACAAACTCCGCGAGCCGGCCGAATTGAGATTGCGCGACGCGACGACGCTGCTGAAGACACAGCTCGCGCAGGCATTGCAGGCGCGGCAGCCAGCGAAGGCGCTCGCTGCGATCGCGGCAATCCAGCCGCAGTTGGCCTCGTTTTTCGACCAGGTCCGCGTCGTCGTCGACGACGAGGATCTGAAGGAGGCGAGATTGTCGCTGCTGGCGGAAATACGCGACCACATTCGGGACGTTGGCGATATATCGGTGTTGGCACCGAAGCCGTGAGGTATCGCTCGGCTGACTTTTCGCGCGACCAACGGAAAAAAGAGTTTCTTTGCGGTCTCTGCGGCCTCCGCGGTTTCCGCGTTGTTGAATCGGAGTGACGATGGCGAAGAAAGCGGCAGCGAAGAAGCAAGCCCCCAGCCCCAAGCCCCAGGCAGCGAAGTCCCGTAAGCAGTACGTGTACTTTTTCGGCAGCGGCAAGGCCGACGGCAATCGGAACATGAAGGACCTGCTCGGCGGCAAGGGATCCGGGCTCGCCGAGATGACCAACGCCGGGCTGCCGGTGCCGCCCGGGTTCACGATCTCGACCGAGGTCTGCAACATCTACTACGAGCAGAACAAGAAGATCCCCTCGGCGGTCGACGCCGAGATCGCCGACAACCTGAAGAAGCTCGAAAAAGCCGCCGGTGCGACGCTCGGTTCGACGGAGAACCCGCTGCTCGTCTCGGTCCGCTCCGGTGCGAAGTTCTCGATGCCCGGCATGATGGATACGATTCTCAACCTCGGGCTCAACGACAACGCCGTTGAGGGATTGAAGAGCCGCACGCAGAACGGCCGCTTCGCCTTCGACAGCTACCGCCGCTTCGTCCAGATGTTCGGCAACGTCGTGCTGGAAATTCCCAAAGAAGCCTTCGAACACGAGTTCGACGGCGTCAAGAAAGCGCGCGGCGTGAAGAGCGACACCGACCTCGACGAGCAGGCGCTGCGCGAGGTGGTCGAGCGCTACAAGAAGGTGGTCAAGGAGCGGGCGAAGCGCGACTTCCCGCAGAACCCCAACGACCAGCTCAAGATGGCCCGCGACGCGGTGTTCCGCTCGTGGATGAACGCCCGCGCCATCGAGTACCGGCGCATCTACGACATCCCCGATCACATCGGCACCGCGGTCAACGTGCAGATGATGGTCTTCGGCAACACCGGCGATCGCTCCGGCACCGGCGTCGGCTTCACACGCAATCCAGCCACCGGCGCCCGCGAGTTCTACGGCGAGTTCCTGATCAACGCCCAGGGCGAGGACGTCGTCGCCGGCATCCGCACGCCGCAGCCGATCGGCGAGCTCGAGCAGGTGATGCCGAAGGCCTACAAGCAGCTGCGCGAGATCACCACCCGGCTCGAGAAACACTACAAAGACGTCCAGGACTTCGAGTTCACGATCCAGGACGAGCGGCTGTTCATGCTGCAGACGCGCAGCGGCAAGCGCACCGGCTTCGCCGCGGTCGTCATCGCCACCGATCTGGTTGACGAGAAGCTGCTGTCGCCGAAAGAAGCGGTCCTGCTCGTCGATCCCGAAGCGCTCAATCAGCTGCTGGCGCCCGGGTTCGATCCCGACGAGTGGAAGAAGATCCCGGTCGCGACCAAAGGGCTCCCGGCGTCGCCAGGCGCGGCCAGCGGGCAGGTGGTGTTCTCGGCCGATCACGCCGTCGAATGGGCCAACCAGGGCAAGCCGGTGATCCTCGTCCGCCGTGAAACGGTGCCGGACGACATCCACGGCATGTTCGTGTCGCAGGGCATCCTCACCGCCACGGGCGGCATGACGTCGCACGCCGCCGTCGTCGGCCGGCAGATGGGCAAGCCGTCGGTTGTCGGCGCCGGCGGCCTCGAGATCGACGAGCGCGGCAAGCGCTTCAAGGTCGGCGACAAGACCGTCAAGGAAGGGGACTTCATCTCCTTCGACGGGCTGACCGGCGAAGTCAAGATCGCGCAGGTGAAGTCGAAGCCGAGCGAGATTCTGCAGGTCCTCGACGGATCGCTCAACGCGAAGAAGTCCGATCTGTATCAGCGCTTCGAGAAGCTGCTGTCATGGGCCGACAAGTTCCGGCGGCTCGGCGTCTATGCCAACGCCGATCAGCCCGACCAGGCGGAGCTCGCGTATCGTTTCGGCGCCGGCGGCATCGGCCTGTGCCGCACCGAGCACATGTTCTTCGGCGAAGGACGAATTCCGATCGTCCAGCGGATGATTCTCGCCGACACCGAGGCCGACCGCCGCAGGGCGCTCGACGAGCTGCTGCCGCTGCAGCGCGACGATTTCTACGGCGTGTTCAAGGCCATGCACGGCAACCCGGTGACGATCCGCACGATTGATCCGCCGCTGCACGAGTTCCTGCCCAAGCGCGAAGATCTGATGGTCGACGTCGCACGCCTCGAGGCGACCGGCAAGACCGGCAAGGAGCTCGACGAGAAAAAGCGGCTGCTGGCGCGGGTAGAGCAGTTGCACGAGTTCAACCCGATGCTCGGCCACCGCGGTGTCCGCCTCGGTATTACCTATCCGGAAATCACCGAGATGCAGACGCGGGCGATCATCGAGGCCGCCTGCAAGTTGAACAAAGAAGGCGTCAAGATCGTGCCGGAGATCATGATCCCGCTCGTCGGCCTGCCCAAGGAGCTGAAGGATCAGAAAGCCATCGTCGATCGCGTCGCCGCCGAGACGATGCAGAAGATGGGCGTGAAGATCAAGTATCTGGTCGGCACGATGATCGAGGTGCCGCGCGGGTCGGTTGCCGCCGAGCAGATCGCCGAGGATGCAGAGTTCTTCTCGTTCGGCACCAACGATCTCACGCAGCTCACTTTCGGGTTCTCGCGCGACGACGTCGGCAAGTTCCTGAAGATCTACCAGGACAAGAAGATCCTCGACAAGGATCCGTTCGCGACGATCGACGTGGCCGGCGTCGGCGACCTGGTCCGGATGGGCGTCGAGCGCGGCCGCAAGGGACGGAAAAACCTGAAGCTCGGCATCTGCGGCGAGCACGGCGGCGACGCTGCCTCCGTGCACTTCTTCCATAACGTCGGCCTCGACTACGTCAGCGCGTCTCCGTATCGCGTCCCGGTCGCGCGGCTCGCCGCGGCGCAGGCGGCGCTCGCGGTCAAAGTCGGGGACTGACGCCTGGTCACCATCTTCGTCCACCGCAACGGGCAGACTGAGCAGGCCACGAGCGTCGATCGCTCGTGGCTGAACCCGTCGGCGGGTTCGATCATCTGGGTCGATCTCGCGGCGCCGTCGATTCCCGAATCGCTGATCCTGAGCGACACCTTCGCGTTCCACCCGCTGTCGGTGGAGGACGCGATGTCGAAGCTGCAATATCCGAAGGTCGAGGCTTACGACGGCTACCTCTACGTGATTCTTCACGGCATCGAGTCGAAGGCGGCGGAGCACTGCTTCGCGACCCACGACGTCGACTTCTTCGTCGGGCCGAATTACCTGGTCACCGTCCACGACGGCGATTCGCGCTCGATCGCCGATCTGCGCGACCACGCGACCAGGAATGCGAAGATCCTCGCCGAGGGGCCGGTGGCGCTGCTGCACCGGATCGTCGATACGATGGTCGATCATTATCGGCCGGAGATGGACAAGCTCGAGGATCGCCTCGACGCGCTCGAGGACGAGATCTTCGGCACCGCCGATCCGAAACTGATCCGGCAGATTCTCGACGAGAAGCGGCAGGTCGCCAGCCTGCGCCGGATCGTCACGCCGCAGCGCGACGTCATCGCCCGGCTGGCGCGGCGCGACTTCGTCGACGTCAGCACCGAGATGTCGTTCCGCTTCCGCGACGTCTACGATCACCTGGT
>Ga0068854_100002296_pt1 | contig 11772 bp, 19 predicted proteins | sample KBSCornC42_FD_66590 | JGI IMG/M metagenome (GOLD analysis project Ga0068854, IMG submission 66590) | Corn rhizosphere microbial communities from Kellogg Biological Station, Michigan, USA - KBS Corn C4-2 | ecosystem: Host-associated > Plants > Roots > Rhizosphere > Soil ... | reverse complement strand
TCGGCAAAGACTGTGCCAAAAAAGTAGAACCCGAATGGGTAGGACCAAATGAGCATTGGCCCCAATGAGCGGCCTCAGCAGAAAAGAGGGAATAAAATGACTACCACTAAATACAAAGGATACACGATCAAGAATGTTGGCATCTCGCAGTACATCTATCGACCTAACAACCCTATAGTAGACAGATTCTCTGTCTCAGATGGCTACGCTCAGTCTCTCGCGGCTGCAAAACGCTGGATCAACGCCGACATTGCAACGAATGGAGGAATGAAATGAATACTTCCTGCTTCGTCCCGTCCGAGTCCACGATTGCACATGCTAAACTGAACACGTGGAACGATGCTTCGGCAGCGTCGCGCACCTTATCGCTAGCCATGTCGAATGGGATAGGTGGATGATGGCTTTGCGAACGGGACACACACGACAACGAAACCGAAAAGGAGAGACCCATGACAACCACCGCCGATGACCGCTCCCGCAAGATTGACGCGATCGTCCAGTGCCGTCTCCAGGGTGCCGACGAAACTGAGATCCGCCGCCTCGCTTCCCTCAACGGGTGGGATACCTCAATTATTGAGAGCGGGCTCGCTCGGAGGATGAGCACCACAGCCACAGTGATGTATGGATACGACGGCAACGGCTACAACGTCGGAGACCGCGTGGAGCTTCACCCGAGCACTGATCTCTGGATGCGCGGCGCGCGCTACGGGGACGTCCTTGACGTGGCCCGTAAATGGCGACGCAGTGGTTCGGGTTGACAAGACCGGCGAGCTGCTACGCCTCTCTGCGCGCTCCTTCCGCCGCATCGCGGTGCGCCGCCTTCCTGGCCCTTTTCTCTCTGACGGCTCATGCCGAGCCTTGCAAGGTCAACGTGAATGAGCCGCCGAAGTACGGCATCCGGTCACCTTCAGAGTTCTTCAAGGTGGACCAGTTCAAATACGCGTGGGGACGTCTGAAGAAGCATCTCACCTGGCACGAATGTGGATACTCTGTGCAAAGGGAGGAATAAGAAAGTTCGGAGAAGAGTGTTTTTCTTACACGGTTGATAGCACGTCGCCCGAGGATCAGGAAGAGTAAAACCAACCGCAACCCCATTGGAGACCCACCGCCCATGAGTTTTCCAAATCTCAAAAATCTGATTATCCCCAAGTATGAAACTCTTCCGCCACACCCGGAAAGGAGGTGCAATCTATAATTACTATATAGTTATAATTGAACCAAGGAGCAAGAACTAAAAAATTTCTCTTCACCAAGACAGAGGAGACTAGTTATGAAAAAGCGCATCAATAAGCTTATGATCAACAAGGAAACTCTTCGCCATCTTAGCAATTATGTCCTAAAGCAAAGAATTAAGGGAGGCGACGGCAATACCCTTCAGGGGTCATACATCTCCTACGACTATTGTCCGGAACAGCAAAATTCGACTGTCCCCGGCTACTGTTGATGTTTTACGGCGCCCCTTTCGTTGGGCGCCGTTATTTTTTATCTTATCACCCTCTCTGGCCCCCATGTCAGACCAAGTCCAGTAATTACCTTCACTAACTCATTAAACGCATTACTCGACGCATCCACCTGGTCATCAAATTTTCCGGCCGGGAAGCTACATAATTCGGATAGATACTCCTCATTCCAAGGGCCTCGCACTATTTTCACATTTCCGGCATGGCACTGAGCCCGAAACGGATTCGCACGTTCTATCTTTGAATCTGTTTCCGGAGAAAAGTCAAAATCATATCCTATAAGCAGCATAGATCTAGATTTGATTGTTGCTTTTCCACTTCCAGATCCTTCACGAATCTTGCATCTTTTCCCATCTATTTCGGCGGTAGATTTAATTAATGCATCTACTAATGTAGATCTCGCCGATACAACAGATTCCACATAGAAAGTCCCGCCGAGCCGAGCAATCTTTACTCCACGTGTCCAATCTCCGCCGTCCTCTGTTTCTGCAATATCCCACCCGCGGCAGCGAATTGCTTTTTCTGGAACAGCATCAACGATCTCAAACCAATCACGTTTGAAGAGACCACCACCGAGAGGGATAGGACGCTGTTCGAGTTGACCCGCGGCCCCGAAATCCGCCAAGCTGATTTCTTCTTGTCGTACCATCTCCTCAGTGAATCGACTCGGCCATAATAGCTCACCGGGGATCTTTCTTTTGTCCCTCGGATCTGGCTCATACTCTAAAGGGTCCACTATTGTAGGGCCGCTAGCGGGACGGTAGTGCATTGGGAAGATTACCGTATGCCAGCCATGCGGATTTGACTCTGACCACTTTCCAAATTTTGATAGCAGATAGCCGGTTGGGTCTAACTCGTGAAGTCGCTGCATGATTAGAATAAACGCTGGGTTATTTGCTATTCTGGTACTAGCAGTAATGTCTACCCATGCGTTAGCTTCATTGATTGCAGCTCGCGTAGTGCTAAGGCTATCCTTCGCTTTCAATAGATCATCCATGATCAGATAATTTGGATGATCTCCTGTGCCCTGACCCCCCACAGACGTGGCAATCCGCCAACCTTCCATGGTTGTATCCATGCGCTTCGCCCCTGCCTTACGAAGCCGCAAAGGATAGTGGTGCTTAAATTCCTCTGAAGTGATGATCAGACGGACTCTCTCGTTATCGCGAATGGTATTATCGTCTGAATAGGCACAAGTGAGAAATTTTTGGCTAGGGTCTTCTGACCATATCCATGCAGGAAAAAATACATTAACGATGAATGATTTCATCGTTCCAGGAGGTTGATTAATGATCAGTCGCTTGATCTTACCAGCTTTGACGTCTGTTAGTACATCGCAGATTTCGTCTAAATGCCAATTCCAGGAAAGAGGCACACCCGGCTGTGCACAATTCCAAAACAAACGGGTAAATTCTGGAAGGGATTGTTTTGCTAGGGAAAAATGAGTGAGGGAGCGTAGGATATGCACAAAGTAGTAAAAATTAACCCTAGAGGAGATTTATCCAAACCACGAATGAGGAGTACTAATCTCTTGATCTGCTTTATATCGAGCAGCGATGATACGGAGAATGATAAAAACTGATAATCCTACCAGTACCCACCAAGGGAAAAGATGAATCTGATATGGATAAATGAAGATGAATAGTATAGTACCGATTGCGGTTAGCCAAATGAAATCTTTATGCGCGGGGGCTTCTCTGCTTATGTGGGTAACAAGTCCATCCCCAAGATAGAGCCCAGAGGCTATCTGCACGAGAACAGCAAAAGTAATGGGGTTATCTAACCCGAGAAAAAGGAATGCAGAAATAAGTGTGGTAATTCCGCCGTATGCACCAATAACGAGAAGTATTTTTACCCAACGTGGACATGTAGGGCCAAAAAGGTATCCGGCGATGTTATGTCTACTCTCGTTTTTTTGATGGTAGACAGCAAAGATAAGTAGTAGGATAAGAAAACAAAAGAGAATCATCATAGAACCTTTCATACTCTTTGGGCTATAAAGATAGACACAGCTACTTCAATCAAAGAGAATGCATAAATAGAAACAATTTCCACCAATGAAGGAGGATCATATGAAAACCCAAGAAGTAGTAGAAAATAGATCATGATCTCTCTCCTTTTTTAACACCTGCTCCAGTATCCGATTCGAACGGATGAGGGTGATAGTTAAATGGTTCCATAGCAACCTCTATCAGCCCTTTATTCTATAGTTCAGCCTTTATCCTCTCAGCCAACTGGAATGCAGGGGCCTTGCAAGTCCTCCCTAGCCGGAAGATTTTTCCAACTGATCCGCGAGGTGACGGAGCAGTTGAGGCGTGATCATGTTGGAAGAGTTAGTGGTACTAGTGCTAGCTGGTGTCTTGCTGATCAAATCTTCCACAAACGCGATGTAATCCTGTCTCGTCAGGACACCCCCCCAATTCTCAGACGGATCTGCTAGGAGACGGTAGTAACCTTCGACGTACCAGGCGATTTCCATCTCGCGAGTGAATGGAGCGCCCGGCTCTCCCGGATGTAACGAGGTCTGCACGCGCAGTGCCGGATTGAATCTACTCGGCCAGTGAATTCCATCCCGGTGACTCGGTGTGTGTGCTTCGATCATCTCTTTTACGGATAGGAAATGTGTTGTTGTCGGAAGAGGTTCCGGCTTGAAGTCAACGCCACCGAGAACTTCCGCGATTAGTGGATCATGGCGGTCTTTCACCGCATGCTTGAGGTCGTACTGCTCTTGCGCGCTAGGTTCCCAGGTGGCCGCCTTTGTAATACCAAATTTCGTCTGCAAATATCCTGTTTGGAATACTGTCTGGAACCATGCACTTACGATTCCAATGCCTTCAATACCCTTCAAAACAGGAGTGCTGAGGAATCCCAGCCCATCTTTGAGATCTTTTCTCGTGAGGTCGTCGGAGTAGTAACGATCAACACCCCTCTCACCAATATAAAATGGTGCCTCGATTATCGTGACGACGAGATGCCCATCAACAGGGTCATTCGTATGTCTCTTGTGCCAACATTTTCCACCATTATACTTGAAAAGTGCTTGTGCGAAAGCATCCTGTGTATCAATGCTCATTATATATTCTCTCCTTGCTGTTGCTGCTGCTGCTCCCAATTCTTTTCAAATGTTACTGTATGGTGTCCTATACGTCCAAATTTTACTCTCACTCTGGAAATAATGGGTTCATCTTCTGGAGAGCCCTCTAGATAAGCAGAAAATCCATTCGAGTCTCTACCATATCCCATTGGTAGACGAAGCTTAGGAAGATTCATCCATGGGCCATCAAAATTGAAAACTTTTCGAATATCCCATGGACCATTTCCGTGCAGCTCTCTCATGATTGATGGGGAACCACCACCGTAAATTGTATCTCTCCACCATTTTTCAGATTTTGCCGGGCCTTGCTGCGGAAGTCCTTGAAACATTCTGTAGATAGAATCACCGATTTGAGTAATAGGTCCGCCATCTCCTCGACATCCTGGGAGAATCACTTGACCATCGGGAGTAGAACCTGCATGATCGAGTGCTAATCTCCATATCCACCATTGATTATTCTCGGTGAGAATCAATTGATGATTATTTTCGATGGCTAGTTTGCGGATCGCTGCGTGGGCGCCGCGATGGAAGGTATCATGGGGCATTGGGCAGGTTTGCTCATGGAGTTGATGCCCGATCTTTTTTTCTTCGGCGTATAGATCAAGAATGCGCTGAGAGCTGAGGCGGATTTTATTTTCGTCTTTGGATCTTAGTGCCCATCCCCACCACCATGCTGCGGCCATCCATTTAAAATTGGACGTGCCGGAATCCAACATTAAAGTTTTGCCCACAGGTTCTTTAGTTGGAATTCCGGCTGCAACGTGCAGACAACCGCGAAAAAGAACTGTATGCCAGCCACCCATTATTGCTCTTCAGTTGTGCTAGTGCCAGTGCCAGTATCAGGAGTAGTATTCGGATCGGCTTGCAATGCAGCCTCAAAATCAGCATTTGCCACATCCAGATCATCGGCGAGAGAGTCCAGCATAGAAAGATCCGCGGTCGGGTTTTGAGCAAGAGCATCCGCAACCGCAGAACGAACGATCTCCGGGAATCCTTGGAAGAGTTTAACCGCGGACGCCATGAGACCCTTCGTCTGTGCTACTTCAGCGGTAAGGCGATCAATTTTATCCTGGAACTGGCCCATAATTCTCTCCTGTTTGTGCTGGTTGTCTATGATGGAGCGTTGGTTGGCAATAATGGAATTTTGATTTGTGAGTATTTTATTCTGATTCCACAAGATACGTTCTAACTTTACGTCAAACTGCCGTATAAAATTAAAACCAAAACTGGCAAAGAGATTTTTCAATCGTTTTCCTGGATTGCCAGAAGGCGAATAGTTTCGCGGACGAGCTTGAGGGGTTTCATGTAGGGTGCCCTAATTTTCAGAAATTTGTAGTTCAAACAGAATTCATCTTTTACTTGCTCTTCCGTTTAATCATCGTTGGCTTCCATAGGACTCCAGATCCCAACGGGTCCCCAGCAAAATGAATTGCAGTATTAACTTGCAACGATTGGCAAACAGAAATAAATTTTTCAGTGCACAAAATAAATCGCGGAGAAGTTTCTCCCATGACAACCACGGGGAGAAAAACTCCGATTGGATCTTGGGAAACTGCTGAAATGAGATTTGAAAAGAAAGTAAGTTTTGGATCACTAGAACCAATTGATGCCAAAGTTGCAACCGCAGAAACGGAAGGGCCTGTAACAACTCCATCCCATTCCGCGTTACTTGCTGTTACTCCACCTGGAAGAAGAGCACGAAGAGTTGCACAGCCGGAAAGGGAAAAAGTAATAAATGAAAGAACGAGAAGGAAAAAAAGGATTGATCTAATTCCATTATTCGGTTTCAAATTTTTCTCCCTAAGCCCAATAATTTTGAGTTAAAAAATAGGATCAACTCCGCCAACAAAAAACTTCCGCCCAAAGTTCTTTGTTTTCCGGGGCCAAAACACGAAGCCTCAGGAAGAGCCATTTCCCTTGACCGGGGCCGCGCCAGATGGTGGAGTTGATCCATGGACGGATCATAGCAGAGACGGGAATCAAATGTCAAGGTCTAAAACTTGAAGACACCGCGCCATGTATTCCATGCGTTTGTCCTATGGTGCTATGGCCCTTATCACCAACAAACCTTCTCACGCGCGCAATGGACTTTCTCTATATTCTCCTATCCCCCCTATAGTCCCCCCTTCCCTCTATACCCACTACCTACTAAACGCCACCCACTACCCACTCCACTACCCACTATGAAATTTTGCATGTGGCCACCCACTAAACACTACGTTGTTGGTGCTGTGGTCCTTACAAGAGAACCAACAAGTCAGTACTTAGTCCTCGATTTTCACCCTTTTGTGGACTAAGTACTACATTTCCTCTGGTAGAATGGCACGATGTTATATTGGGTTTTGCACCAACAAACAAGTAGGTAGTAGGTAGGCAAAATCCGGCGTTTTTGGGGTCTTGGTGGGTCTGTTGGTGGTAGAAGCCATACAACCATACAACCAAGAACGTAGTACTAAGTGTGCGTACGGTTTTGGGGGTTTCCGAGATCCGCACACTAACCACTTGACACTAAGTACTTACTATGCTATGGTCCCTCAATTATGGCAATTTCCAAAAATCCGCGGCTAAAATCTACCTGTCCCCACTGTTCGAGCACCAATACGATAAAACACGGAGTACAATCGGGAAATATAAGAAGAATTTGTAAAGAATGTAAGAAATCTTTTACGGAAAAATCCTCTCAGCTAAAAAAATTAAAGGAAGTCTTCGCTGCCATTCAAAGAATAGCAGTTGTAACTCCAAATATTCCTACAGTGTATATGGAATGGGTAGCTAAACTGGAAGAATACTATAAGGAAAGGATCAAAACACTTGAGAAGAAGCTTGAGAAGGAAGACTGAAGGTTCATAACTTATGGCAATTCGTTATTGGTAGTACTTCAAATGAGCAGAATCCGCACAATCGTCAAAGCCCGTGTCGTAGCTGGGAGCTGTGAATTCACGAGATCTCGTGAGCAGTCGGGGCTTGACAGGCTCCGGATAGTCTGGTAGAGTCTAGACATTGAAGAGGAGAGACACGATGTGGCATGTCCATGACGATCTATCAAGGAGGAGCTCGTGGGCAAAAATATCGGAGCTGGAGTGGTGGAAGTCCGAGTCAAAGGAAGAACCAAGATCTCGGAGAAATAGGCATTTGACTCCCCAATCCCTCGCCCATCTCTCCTCTCTCCTCTATGGCCCACACTGGCAAACTGCCCTATCCCACTCTCTTATTCAACCCTCGACCAATCGCCGAGGGACCCCCATTCCCGGCCGTGTAGGGGTCTCTATCTCATTGGTCAATCGCTGGGTGTCAGGAGAGCGACCAATTCCATCATGGGTAGAAGGAGAGATGGTTAGGTTACTTAAAGAAAGAGAAGAGGAAATACGGAAAGCAATTGTAAACCTATCATCAAAAGGGGGTATTAAATATTGAAACAATACAAAGTATCAGGTGGTGCTAATCTTCCACCAACAGATCCTGCCGGCCAGCGAGCTGCATTACAAAGTATCAACCCGCAGTCTCTCGATTGGACGTGCCTAGATTGCCACGCCCGGTTCGATAATACTTTCGACGCTGAGAGGCACATGCATGTGACCGGACATCGTCCGGCGCTTCCAAGCTAATTGTTCCACGTGGAACATTATCCCTACTTCCACTATTATATTGCTAATTTTCATTCACCTTTCAACCAACCGATTAAGACATTACCAATCTCGTATCTCAACTTAATTCTACTTAAAAATACCTCTGTAACTCTCTGCATTTCTTTTTTATACTGAGGATGGATATTCTTTTCATCCTGTTTTCCCATTGCTATAATTACTGCCAACACTCCGACTATACTCGCTGGCATTGCAAGTACACTTGACACTCCGTTTAACCCATCGTAGATATATCTTGGCATCCATAGGTTTTTTCGATGAGAGCCAGAGTCATTTAAACTCGGTTCTGATATTTCTGTCTTTGTTAGAATCGAATTGGCCTCGGATAGTTTCCCACCATCTACCTCACCACCTAGCGAATTCACTTCTCTATGGATTTCGATTAACCCTTTAAACGAAGGCAGAGATGATATAACACTGATTCCGTGATAAATAGAACAAGTCAGAACTAAGCATACTGACGGCTCTGTGTCTCCATCGCAGAGTGGGCATAATCGGGCAGCAGAAATTAAAACCATGTTAGGGACGGAGTATAAAGTGAATTGTTTACTGTTATCATCCAACGATGATCGTTTGCAGTTATACAACGGGCGATTGAAAGATAATTCTTCGATGATGTTAAATGGTGATTCTGATTCCAAATCCGTATCTATATATCCGTCATTTGAATTATCGGTGTATATTAGTTGCTTTGATTCAGGGTCTATTTTTAGTCCTCTGGATTCGTTATCGCTTGACGGTCGATTTAATTTTCCACGTTTACTTTTTGGGGTGGAAGCAGTAGGAAGGGGCATTATTTATTTGGCTCCAGGCAGATGCGGTCCAGGGCGGTGCGGAGATCGATGACACTGATTACAGGGTCTTCAGGAAGCTCATTACTCCCAGCAGCATTCCAAGAGTAGGTAGAGATGATTTCTCGTAGTTCCCGGCGAATTCGAGCACATTCCTCCTGTGCGCCGATGATCCTCATTGCAGCATCACGTTCGCTACGTTCGGCGGCTTCATTGGTCCTACGAGTGTTCCAGCCTTCCATTGGTGCCCATTATTATTTGTTGCTACTTTTTTACTCTGCCAAGGGCCAATCAGAATCTAATTCAATATATTGGCAAGCGTCCAGCACATTACCCGAATGTAAAAATACAACCGAAGTATACGGCTGCTGATTATTCTCCCTAGCCAGCCGGCCCCTTTTGGTAATCTTGTGGATTTCTCGAAACTGATTAGTGAGGTGAAGGCCAGACAGATCGACTATGGGGGGAAGACTGATAGATATCGGCTTCAGAGTCTTCCGGCCAACGCCGTTAACCAAAATATGATCGATGGCGGAATCGAATGCAGTAATACCCGTATTCATTTAGCCTCTCTCCTTTTTTTGGTACCGCTGGATTATTTAGTTGGTCCACGGTCCTGGATTTGAACCAGGTTCCTTCGGTTTATAAGACCGCTGCACATACCAGAACGTGCTCACCGTGGATACTTGCTACCCGGATACCTATTTTCCACTCGCTCAATAGCACACTCCAACGCATCAAACCATAGCCCAGAGTACTCTTCCCATTGATCGGGAATCCAAAAACAAATCTGATAACCGATGGAGTGGAACTGTCGGAGAATCCTATTAATCTCAATATTCCGCGGCGTCCATTTTTGTTCATCGGAAAGGTATTTATACAGGCGATCTAATATCTCGTCTCTGTGGTCTTCCACGTGTTGGTCCGCTGTCGGTTTTGTCATTGTACCAACGAGAGTATAATAGGTCGGTTATGTTTGTCAAGACCAGAGAAGAAATTTAGAGGGATGGAAAAATGAGATTAGACTGAGATAAAGAAAGGATTTTGATTAGTCTAAAAAGTAGATAGGGCCTTGACAAGACGGCATAGAAGATGGCATAATATTGGAACATGGAAACCACCACACAACCCAAAATCGGAGACGTCTGGAAGTGTATCTACAGTCGCCGGAAAGATCGGCGGATCGTAGTTCTCGACGTTGGGCATGATGACGAACATGGTAAAGTGGTAACAGTAGCTCCGATTAGGAGAAAACGGGTAAGTAGAGAAAAGAAAACCGCAAAGTATCTTCTCAAGGCAGAAGATATATTAATCTACTTTTCACGAGCGTCTAAAAACTTGCTTACTTTGAGACAGCGAAGGAACTACCGAATGTTGTACGCCGAACGTGCTTGAGAATATATGAACATAGAGAGAAAGGGTTTAAGAAGAGCCATATATCCTATAAGCTAATCTGAAATAGGTGGTAACGAAAGTGAAAATTATAGTTTATCATTCCGGGTACGGTTGTGAATCCGGATGTTGCGGACATGTGCTAGAAGTCGATGGACAAGAAATACTGAATCAATTCGATCTTTGTGGGCATCCGGATACCAAAGCAGAAGCTAGACAGTACGCCGAGGACCTTATCCGGAGGGTTCTGGGGGAAGATCATATTAAGGATCTAGATTGGGACTCATGCAAGATTATATCCGATGATGAAGAGTAATAGATTAATCTCTCTTTTCTTCTGCCCCTGCCACTGCCGCCCCTGTCATCTTCTCTACCGCGCTCCTAGCCGCTTCTACTGCGGTCCCAGCCCTTGCCAGAGCAGCTCTCGACACCACAGCATACCCGGCCATCTCTATCGCGGTTAGTGTTTCTTTAAGACCCTCTATATTGTAGTTTTTTGCCCAGGAAGATAGTTGACTCCAGGGCGAGATTAGGTCTTCACCGTCACCCTGTGGAGATGGTCGAGAATTTATCCCTTGACTTAATAACCGATTACACCATAATTCGTGTTGATCGGAGGCGATGCATTCGAGATCAGAATCATTCATCGGTATTTCCTTTTTTGGATAGTAACTCTCTTAAACTAATTTTTTTCTCCTCGCTCAACTCCCCGTCTATATCCGCCAGAATTAACCTTTTTACTTCTGGGCTCAACTTATCTATCTGCTCTTTGATCCCTTCATCATTACTTTGACTCTGCCCCTGAATCTGCCCCTGAATCTGAATATTAGTATCCGGTTTAAGATCTCCGCTAATCTGATAAAAAATCCTTTGGTGCGGTGCAGATCCTTCCTTTGCCTCTCTAAATAGCGCGCTATTAATCTGTGGTCTATTCAATCCCCATTCTTGTTGTTCTCTAATTCTCAATGCCTGAATAAAAACTCTATTCTCCGCGTATTTGTAAATCATTTTTACAGACACGCCCGCACGTTTTGCAATAGATACAATAGACTCTTTCGGATCGGCAGTAATAAATGCCTCAATTGTGGACAGCATTTTAGCTGTAGGACGGGGTTCTCTATCTTTCGTATCTGTATGAAAGATAGACCGTTTAGCTGTAGCAGTTGCAATATTAGCCATAGTGGTTCAATGGACTGTACCAGTGTACCAATGTACCAGTACACCAATATTAGTTGATGTATGTACTGTTTTCATATGAAGTATAAAGTGAGATATTAGGTACACAAAAAATACTTTTTGACGTTTTCACTATTTCTCATCTATGGTGCACAATCCTTCCGATATCAAAGCCCAACCCAACTTCAAATAATTAATAGCATCCGCAAATCTCC
>Ga0068854_100002294_pt1 | contig 11775 bp, 12 predicted proteins | sample KBSCornC42_FD_66590 | JGI IMG/M metagenome (GOLD analysis project Ga0068854, IMG submission 66590) | Corn rhizosphere microbial communities from Kellogg Biological Station, Michigan, USA - KBS Corn C4-2 | ecosystem: Host-associated > Plants > Roots > Rhizosphere > Soil ... | reverse complement strand
CGTCCTCCTTGAGCCGCGCGACGACATCGACGGCGTCGCCGCTCTCCACGGTGGCGTTCGGCCAGTCGAGCGGGTCTTGCAGGGTCGTCGACACCACCGTCGTCGGGAGACTCCTCATCCGGGTGACCCAGGGGTCGCGCACATCGGACTCCTCGGTGCTTTCGGCCAGCATCTGCTCGAAGAGCCGGTAGGTCTTGGCCCCGAAGACCATCCGCTGCTCGCCGTCGTACAGGGCAAGGCGGTGGTCGAGCAACTCCGGCCCCTGCTTGCCCCAGTAGCCGGTCCAGTCGCCGCCGGCGGCGCCGTAGCCATCGAGGCTGGAGAACACGTCGAACGTGTAGGTCGCGGTCATGTGGTCCTCCTCGGGTTGCTTCGTCGGCTCGTCCTTCGAGCCGTGACGGTCTTCCCGGTCGAGACCGCAGCGAAGCGCCGATCTCATCGGTCGCCGCGGCGCGAAGCTCAGGCGCTTGGAAGCTGCACCGTGACGCGGAGCCCGCCGGCGGCGCGGGGAGTCAGGGCGAGGGTCCCCTCGTGTGCCTGGGTGATGCTCTTGACGATCGCCAGGCCGAGGCCGACACCCGCGTGGTCGGCGCGTATGCGCTCGGTGCCTCGCAAAAACGGCTCGGCCAGCGTGGCAACCGACTGCGGGGTGAGCTTCTCGCCGGTGTTCTCGACGGTGAGCACCGCACTCTTCGGCTGAGCGCTGGTCGTGACCCACACGGTGCCCTGCTCGGGCAGGTTGTGGACGATCGCGTTGTGCACGAGGTTCGTGCTCAGCTGCAGCAAGAGCGCGTGCGAGCCGATGGCAGGGGTCGGGTCGCCGACGGTCTCGATGGTGTGACCGCGTCTTTCCGCCAGAGGGAGGAGCGTCTCGGTGGCTTCCTCCGCGACGAGGGACAGGTCGACGTGCTCTCGTGGGAAGGAGCGCTGGTCGGCACGGCTGAGCAGGAGCAGTGCCTGGGTGAGGTCGATCGCACGTGCGTTGACTGCGTGGAGGCGGTCGACGAGCTCGGCCGTGTCGCCCTCGGGATCGTTGCGGGCCACCTCGAGGAGCGTCTGCGTGATCGCCAGCGGAGTGCGCAGCTCGTGGGAGGCGTTCGCCGCGAATCGCTGCTGCTCGGCGACGTGCGCTTCGAGCCGCGCGAGCATGGCATCGAAGCTGTCGGCGAGCTCGCGGAACTCGTCGTTGCGGCCTTCGAGCTCGATCCGGTGGGAGAGCGATCCGGATGCGGCCACGCGTGTCGCGTCCGTGATGCGAGTCAGGGGGGCGAGCATGCGGCCGGCGAGGAACCACCCTCCCACGAGACCGAAGACGAGCAGGAACCCCAGCACGATGGCAGCGGTCGGAGCGAAGGCGCGCCAGAGGGCGCCGTGGCTGCGCACCATGAAGATCACACCAGGGTGGACACCGCGCGAAAGCGAGAAGTACCCGACCACGAGCAGCACGGCACCGATCAACATGAGGAAGCCGACGTAGCTGAGGGTGAGCTTGAGGCGAGCGCTCAATCCGGGCGCTCTAGCCACGGTCTCCTCCCCCACGCCCTGTCTCCGGTTGCGTGTCGATGCGGTATCCGACGCCGGCCACGGTGGCGATGAGCCAGGGCTCGCCGAGCCGTTTGCGCAGTCCCGAGACCGTGATGCGCACGGCGTTGGTGAACGGGTCTGCGTTCTCGTCCCACGCCCGCGCCAGGAGCTCCTCGGCGCTGACGACGCCCCCTTCGGCGGCGACGAGGACTTCGAGCACCGCGAACTGCTTCCGGGTCAGCGCGACGTAGCGGTCGTTGCGGTAGACCTCTCGCCGGAACGGATCCAGCCGCAGGCCGGCTATCTCTCGCACGGGTGGCCTCGAGTGGGCGCGCCTGCGGTCGAGCGCTCTGAGGCGGAGCACGAGCTCTCGGAGCTCGAACGGCTTCGTGAGGTAGTCGTCCGCCCCGAGCTCGAACCCGGTCGCCTTGTCGTCGAGACGGTCGGCAGCGGTGAGCATCAGGATGGGCGTGCCGCTACCGGACGCGACGATGCGCTCGGCGATCTCGTCGCCGGTAGGCCCGGGGATGTCCCGGTCGAGGACGGCGATGTCGTAGGCGTGGAGGCCGAGCAACTCCAGAGCGGTGTCGCCGTCACCCGCAATGTCCGCCGCGATCGCCTCCAGGCGCAGCCCGTGGCGGATCGCGTCCGCCATCAGGGGCTCGTCCTCGACGATCAACACGCGCACGCTCAGATGCTAGAGCCGGCGCATATCGCCGGCGTATCGAAAACCGGAGACGCGCCGGCAACGCCACCCCTTCTTGGATTGGCGGCATGGCCTCCTACCGAGGAGCACGAAGGGCGGCCCGTCGGGCTCGAGCTCGCAGGATCCGTGCCGCCGGTCTGCTGGGTGTCATCGCGGTGGTCGCCGCGGCGCTCGGTTGGCAGCTGCCGTCCTCGTCCTCGACGGCCGCACCACCGAGTCACGTCGTTCCCAAAGAGCCGCCTCGCCCGCCTGCCGAAGCTCGCCGTGACCGCCCTGATGCGCTCGGCGAGGCTGGCGGGGCCGTCCCCAGCGGCACCACGGTCTTCGATCAGCATGTCCCGGGTGTCGCCAACCTCGATCCAGCTCTCCTCGAGGCCCTGCGTTGGGCTGCGGCCGATGCCGCGGCCGCCGGCGTCCAGCTGGTGGTCGACAGCGGCTGGCGTTCCCCGGCGTACCAGGAGCGACTACTCCACGAGGCGGTCTGGAAGTACGGCTCGGAGGAGGAAGCTGCCCGCTGGGTTGCGACCCCCACCACGTCTGCTCACGTGTCGGGGGACGCCGTCGACATCGGGCCTTCCGATGCCGCAGCGTGGCTTTCCGACCACGGCGCCGCGTACGGGCTGTGCCAGATCTACGGCAACGAGCCCTGGCACTACGAACTGCGCGCCGACGCCATCGATCACGGATGCCCACCGGTGTACGCCGACGCTGCGCACGATCCGAGGATGCAGCCGCGTGGCTGATGGGGCACACCGAAGTTGCCCGGCCGGATCGCCAATGCCCCGATCACCGCCATGGGCACCGCATCGGTCGTCGCAGCGATCATCCGTTCAGATGGGTTTGCCCGCCGTAATACACCGCGCTTCCCGGGGACGATGAGGGCCGACTTCTTCTCCGACCCCGCAGCGGTGGCGTCGTACGCCGAACGCACACGCCGCTCGGTCCCGGGCCTGGATGTCCTGCACGGCATCGTCGAGCAGATCCTGGCGGAGTCGGTGCCGAACGACGGCCGCGTGCTCGTGGTCGGCGCGGGCGGTGGTCTCGAGCTCACCCATCTCGCCGAGCACCACGATGAATGGACGTTCGACGGCGTCGACCCGTCCGCCCCGATGCTCGACGCCGCCCGCGAGGCGATGGGGCCGCTCGCCGCCCGTGCGGCGCTGCACGACGGATACATGACGGACGCGCCCGAAGGCCCGTTCGACGCCGCCACCTGCCTGCTCACACTGCACTTCGTCTCCCGCGAGGAACGGCTGCGGACGCTCCGCGAGATCCACCGCCGCCTCCGGCCGGGCGCCCCGCTCCTCACGTTCCACCACAGCGTCCCCGACGGCAATGCGCGGGCAGCCTGGCTCGAGCGCCACACACGCTTCGCCGCCGGCCCCGACGCAAGCCCCGCGCAGGTCGCCGAGAGCGCCGCGACACTCGCCACGCAGCTGCCGATTCTCCGACCGGACGAGGACGAGGCACTCCTGTACGAAGCAGGCTTCGAGGACGTCGGCACGTACTACGCCGCACTCACCCTCCGCGGATGGCTCGCGTATGCCTCGGACACCACTGCCGACGGCTGAAAGCATGTTGCGGAGCGAGCCTTGCGCCCGCTCCGCAACGTCGATCCCCTCGGCGCCTGTGGCTCACTCCGCGGGTGGGATGTGGTGGTTGCCCCGGAACAGGTCGCTCGGGTCGTAGAGCGCCTTCGCCCGCCGCAGCCGCGCCCACGTGTCCGCGTCGAAGAAGCGGCTGGTGTCGGTCGGCTCCATGACGAAGTTCGCGTAGTCGCCGACGCGGTACGGGCGGACGGCCCGATCGAGGGACTCGAGGTATCCCCTCGCCGTCGCCTCGGATTCGTCGTCCTCCCGAACCCCGAGCGCGATCAGGCTGAGCGCGCCCGGCAGCGTCGCCCGTGCACCGGCGCCCGGCGTCTCCCGTCCGAAGGCGCCGCCGAGCTGACGCAGCTCGACAAGCGCGAGGTTCGTGCCGGAATCGGGCCCCACCGCGAACACCAGCTCGTCGACGCCGACACCCGGCAGATCGGTCAGGAGCGCCGTGGTGGTGACGAAGGGCAGGGGATCGGGCGGGTCCATCGCCATGTCGCCGAGCGCTGCCGGCGGCACCATCGCGAAGGTGTCCATCGCCGGGCTCAGCTCCCGCACCGGGCGCAGCAGGTCGCGGCCCTCCGCCTCGCTCCCGAGGAAGGCGCCGTAGACGACGGTGAACGAGCCGCCGCGCACCGGCTCCGGCACGAACGGGGCGTCGGGGAACTGCAGGAGCGACGCCCACGACATCATCTCGTCGGGCAGCGTCGGGACGAGCGCCGTCCAGGCGTGGAGCACCTCGGCCGCGCGCTCGAAGGGGAAGAACATGACTCCCGCGTAGAGCTCCTCGACCGGGTAGACGGCGAACTCGAGCGCCGTGACGACGCCGAAGTTGCCGTTCCCGCCGCGGAGCGCCCAGAAGAGCTCTGTCTCGTGCTCTCCGTCGACCCGGATCGCGCGACCGTCCGCGGTGACGAGCTCGATCGCGGTGACGCTGTTCGCTTGAAGGCCGTGCTTGCGCCCGAGCCAGCCCATGCCGCCACCGAGCGAGTAGCCGGCCACGCCGACGTCGGGAGACGAGCCGTGCAGCGCGGCGAGCCCGTGCTCGGAGAGCTTCGGAGCGATGCGGCCCCACTTCACGCCTGCTCCGGCCCGCACGCGCCGGGCCCGGGGGTCGATGGAGGCCTCCTGGAGCTCGCGGACGTCGACGAGGAGTGTGTCCTCGAGCGCGCCGTACGCGTCGGCGTTGTGGCCGGTGGCCTGCGACGCAACGCGCAGCCCGTTGTCGCGGGCGTATTCCACGGCCGCGACGACGTCGCGCACGTCCTGGGGGAGCGCGACTGCGGCGGGCCTCAGGTCCGTTGCCAGGTTGAACACCTGCCGCGCCGCGTCCCAGTCGGAGTCCGACGAGGTCACGACGCGTCCGCGCATCTGCGCGGACAGGGTCTCGAACTGACTGGTAGCGAGCATCTCGATCATCCTTTCATTGAGCAGAGTGTCTATCGATCGGCCATGCTAACATGAATGAACACCATGTCAACTCGAATGAGAAAATACGAGCTGAAGGCCCGGGCCGAGAGCCAGCGCGAGACGCGCGAGCGGATCGCGAAGGTCACAACCGAGCTCCACGAGGAGAGGGGCGTCGCGCACACGACCGTCGCCGAGATCGCCCGCCGCGCCGGCGTGACGCGCCTCACCGTGTACAACCACTTCGCCGACCTGAGCGAGCTGCTACCGGCCTGCGCCGCCCACTACGAGCGGCTGCACCCGACACCCGACTTCGCGACCGCTCTCGCACAGTCCGACCCCGGCGCGCGCGTCCGGGACGCGCTCGGCCGGCTCTACGGGTGGTACCGCGAGACCGAGCCGATGTTCGGCAAGCTCTTCAGCGACCGCGCGTCCGTCCCCGAGCTCGACCGTTTCCTCGAGCAGAACATCGATCGCACACTCGCGAACCTCGCTAACGACCTGACGGCGGGGTTCGCCGTCCGCGGCCGGCGAGCCGATCGCCTCCACGCGCTCGTCCGGGTCGCGCTCGACTTCTGGACCTGGCGCCGCCTCACGCGCGAGGGCCTCGTCGACGAGGACGCCGCCGACCTGATGACGGCGGCCGTCGCCGCCGGTATCGGTTAGGCCCGAGCGACGGGGCCTTCCCGGCTGGAAACCGCCTTGCCCGTTCTGCTCGAAGCGTCAGCGTGGGGTGAGCCCGTAGCGCTTCATCACGGCGCCGATAGCCGCGAGGTCGGGAGGCCTGCCGGCGGCGGCGTCGAGGATCGCCGCGACCTCGCGGAAGTAGTCGGGGCCGAGGATGCCGGGGGTGACGATTGCGAGCGCCCTGGCGTCGACCTCGGCCCTGTTGGCAAAGTGGTGGACGGCACCGCGCGGGATACAGAGCGCCTCGCCGGGGTCGACGTCGATCGGCGTCCCTTCGACGGTCCAGGTGAGGACTCCCTCCAGCCCGTAGATCGTCTCCTCGTAGTCGTCATGGCTGTGCGCGGCTGCGACTCTGGAGCCCGCAGGAACGTCGAACTCGAAGACCGACACCGACCCCGCCGACTCGTCGCCCTCGACCAGGAAGCGGATCGCGAGCTCCCCGACCTTGATCTCTTCACGCGTGCTCGTCGACATCTTGCGCCTCCTCGTCCATGGATGGTAAAGTCACTTGACAATACATGTCGACCACGAACTCGTCAAGTGTCTTTACGAGACAACAGGGAGAAACCGAGCCCTTCGGGCCGCCGCTGATCGGCGCGCTCCTGCGGATGCCGTGGGAAGCCGTGCAGCGCCGAATGCTCGAGCGGCTGCACGAGCGCGGCTTCGACGACTTCGACGCGGCGTACCTCGAGGTCTTCCGGTACCCGGGACCGCAGGGGACGAGGCCGTCCGAGCTGGCCGCTCGGCTGCGAATCAGCAAACAGGCGCTCAACTATCTGCTCGGCGAGCTCGAACGGCTCGGCTACCTCGAGCGCCGGCCGGATTCCGAGGATCTGCGCTCGAAGCGGATCGCCCTCACGGCGCGCGGCACCTCGGCGATCCGCGTGATCCGCGAGGCGGTCGGGGAGATGGAGGCGTCGTGGGCACAACAACTCGGCCCGAAACGCTTCGCCCAACTCCAAAATCTCCTGCTCGACCTGAATCGGCCGACCTCAGCGTCGGGTGACGCCGCGCCCGCCTAGTAAGAAGGCCCCTCAGGCGACCGGGGTGCGGCGGTGGTTGAGGAAGGTGAGGACTGCGAGGACGCGTCGGTGGTCTTCTTCGTCTGCGCCGAGGCCGAGCTTGGAGAGGATGCTGGCGACGTGCGTTTCGACCGTGCGTTCGGTGAGCCAGAGCCGACGCGCGATGCCGGGTGGCATGCGGATGTCGACGATTGCGAGGTCGGCGAGCGTCGTATCGACGGCGGCGATCAGGCTCGGTGCGTCGACGGTCTTCGCGACGACCTCGTGGCCGGCGTCCTCGAGGAGACGCGCGAGCCCTTCGCGGAAGAGGGTGCCGTCCTCGCTGATCACGATGCGCAAGGCAGGATCGCCTCCAGCACATCTCTCGGAGAAAGGAACGAGGAGACCATGGGACAGCGGGCGCCACTGGCCGTCGCTGTGCTCGCCGCGTTCGCGTTGCCTTCGCTGGCGCTCGAGGCCGCACGCTCACCACCGCCTGTCGATCTCGGCAGGCGGTGCACTCCGCGAAATCGAGCGAAAATCCCATGGTGAGCATCTCCCACACCCACCCGAGCCCCGCAGCGCGAGCCATCGGCTGGCTGCGAGACGACGTCCACCTCGCGAGACTCGCAATCGGTGTCGTCGCCCTCCACGTCGTCGACGACAACTTCCTGCAGCCGAATCCCGGGACCACCGCCGGTGGCCATCTCGTCAGCGGCCTCGTTCCGGTCGCCCTCCTCGTCACGGCGGGAGCCCTCTACGGGCGGCTCCGCCCGGGCGCGCGCGCCGTGATCGCATTCCTCGCGGGCTTCTTCGGCGTGCTCGTGGCGATAGAGGCGTTGCATCACACCAGAGAGGGCGGGCTGGTCGCCGACGACTACACGGGACTGCTGTCGCTCGTCGCCGGGATCGGGCTGATCGCGATCGGCGGCGTCACGCTCTGGAGGTCGCGTCGGCGGGATGATCGCGTCTGGTGGCGCTACGCCCGACGCGTCCTGCTCGCCGTCGGTGCGGCAGTCGTCGCCAGCGTCGTGCTGCTCCCCGTCACGATCGCCTACGTCGCGACGCACGCCTCGCACGTACTCGTTCCGTCCGCCGACCTCGGGTCGTCGTTCGAGGACGTGCGGTTCTCGACGAGCGATAGATTACGGCTGGAGGGGTGGTACGTCCCGTCCCGGAACGGTGCGGCGGTAATCGCCTTCCCCGGACGGCAGCCGAGCGTGCAGAAGCGGGCGAAGGTCCTGGCGCGGCACGGGTACGGCGTCCTGCTCTTCGACCGCCGCGGCGAAGGCGAGAGCGAGGGCGACCCGAACCTCTTCGGATGGCAAGGCGAGCGCGATATCCACGCGGCCGTGCGGTTCCTGCAGGGTCGCCCGGGCGTCGACCCCGAACGGATCGGCGGCATCGGCCTGTCGGTCGGAGGCGAGATGATGATCGAGGCCGCGGCCGAGTCGACGGCGCTCGAGGCGATCGTGTCCGAGGGCGCGAGTGGCCGCTCCGTCCGCGACATCCTCGCGAACGGCGACGGCTGGCAGGACGTCCTCGGCAACGGCATCGCAACAGCCGCGACAGCCGTCTTCTCGAACAACGTCCCCCCGGCCGATCTCAAGAGCCTCGTGCCGAAGATCTCAGGAGCGGTGTTCTTCATCTACGGCGAACGCGGCCAGCCGGTCGAGGAGCCTGCCAACAAGGCCTTCTTCGCGGTCGCGCGTGGCCCCAAAGAGCTGTGGGAGGTGCCGGGCTCCGGGCATATTGGCGGGATCGACGCCCAGCCGGAGGCGTACGAGCGACGTGTCGTCGGTTTCTTCGATCGCGCTCTCCTGCAGGATGCGTGACTCGCGCGAGTGACGCGCGGCGGTAAACCGGAGCTCGAACGGCGCGCTCATTGAACCGGCGGCCACCGCGGTTTACGGTCTCGTCGTGCCGGCGAGACAAGGGTCGTGATGGAGAACGTGCGGTACGACGTCGCCGTGATCGGCGCGGGGCAAGCGGGGCTGGCGATCGGTCATGCGCTGGCCGAGCAGAAGAAGCGGTTCGTCATCCTCGAAGCGGCGGACTCCGTGGGCTCTGCATGGAGGAATCGCTGGGACTCGCTCGTCCTGTTCACGCCGCGCCGCTACGACGCATTGCCCGGGCTCGCCTTCCCCGGCGACCCGGACGGGTACCCGACCCGCGACGAGGTCGCTGCCTACCTCGCCCGGTACGTCGAACGTTTCGGGCTGCCGGTGGAGCTCTCGACGCCCGTGCGCTCGCTGAGCAAGGACGCCGACGGCTTCGTGGTCGACGCGAACGGCACGCCGATTCGCGCGGACGCGGTCGTGGTTGCGACCGGGCCGTTCCACGCGCCGATCGTGCCGGACATCGCCGGCGGTCTGGCGGCCGAGGTCTTCCAGACGCACAGCGCCGGCTACCGTCGGCCGGCGGACCTGCTGGAAGGCCGTGTCCTGGTGGTGGGTGGCGGCAACACCGGCTTCCAGATCGCGAGAGAGCTCGCCGGCAGCCGCGAGGTTCACCTCGCGATCGGCTCGCAGCAGAAGCCCTTGCCGCAGCGTCTGCTCGGTCGCGACCTCTTCTGGTGGCTGACGAAGCTCGGCGTGCTGTCGAAGTCCGTCGATTCCCGGATCGGCCGGCGCGCGCGCGACCGCGACGTCCTGATCGGGTCGAGCCCGCGCGATGCCAAGCGCCATGGCGTCGTCGTGCAGTCGCGCGCGGTCGGCGCGGTCGGCCGCACGGTCCGGTTCGCCGACGGCACAGAGCTCGATATCGACGCGGTGATCTGGGCGACGGGCTCCAAACCCGACCACTCGTGGATCGACCTGCCGATCAACGGCGACGACGGCCGCCTACGCCATCGCCGCGGGGTCAGCGACGTTCCCGGGCTCTACTTCCTCGGTCTGTCCTGGCAACACACGCGCGGCTCCGCACTGCTCGGATTCGTCGCCGACGACGCGGCGTTCATCGCAGATCAGATCGCCGCCGACCGCGAGGCTCGGAGCGGAGGAGCACCGGTCCCCACCCCGCAAGATGAGAGCGCCCAAGGAGGCTCGTAGCCATGGAACACGACGAGCATCAGCACGAGCACGACTCCACCGACGTGACCGCCACGTTCCCGACCGACACTGCCGGCCTTCCACACGCGGTGCCGACCCAGGTCGTGGAGCTCGGCGACGGCGACACCTTCGAGCTTCGAATCGCGCCGGTCGCGACACGGATCGGCGACGACACCGTGCGGATGATCGCCTACAACGGGTCAATCCCTGGTCCCACGCTCCGTGTGCGCGAAGGATCGTCGCTCGTCGCGGACGTCGTCAACGAGGGCGACCTGGAGGCAACCGTGCACTGGCACGGACTGCGTCTGGAGAACCGCTACGACGGCACGCACGAGACGCAGGCGCCGATCCCCGTCGGCGGCCGCTTCTCGTACCGGATCTCGTTCCCCGATCCCGGCGTCTACTGGTACCACCCGCACATCCGCGAGGACTATGGTCAGGAGCTCGGGCAGTACGGCAACATCCTCGTCGACCCGGTCGAGCCCGACTACTGGCCGCCGGTGCACCGCGAGCTGCTCCTGACCCTCGACGACATCTTCATCGAGGACGGAAAGGTCGCGCCGTTCAGTCGCGACGAGACGACGTTCGCGGCAATGGGCCGCTACGGCAATGTCATGCTCGTCGCAGGCGAGACGGCGCCCTCGTTCGCCGCCCGGCAGGGCGAGGTCGTCCGCCTCTACCTGACGAACACCGCCAACACGCGCGTGTTCAACGTCGCAATCCCAGGCGGACGCATGAAGCTCGTGGGCGGCGACAGCGGCCGCTTCGAGCGCGAAGCGTTCGTCGAGTCGGTCGTGCTGGCGCCCTCGGAGCGCGTCGTGGTGGACGTGCTGTTCGAAGAGCCGGGACGCACGGCGCTCGAGCACCGAACACCCGAGCAGACCTACACGCTCGCGACGTTCGACGTGGCAGCCGAGCCGGCCACGCCGCCCCTCGCCGACGGGTTCGCGGTGCTGCGCACGAACCCGGAATGGTCCGCCGAGCGGGAACGGCTCGAGGTCTTCGCCGACGCGCCGCCGGACAAGACGCTCGCCTTCGTCGCGGAGATGGACATGGCCGCGCCCGAGGGCGAGGTGATCTACATCTGCCCGATGCATCCAGACGTGGTCGGCGAAGAGTCCGACCGCTGTCCGAAATGCGGCATGAAGCTCGTCGCCGTCGCGGCCCCGGTGACCTACGTCTGCCCGATGCACCCCGAGGTCGTGAGCGAGCAGCCCGACCGCTGCCCGAAATGCGGCATGAAGCTGGTCGACGCGTCGCTCGTCACCGCGTCAAGTCACGAGCACGAGGGCCACGCCCACGAACACCCCGTCGCGCATGCCGCTCACGAGGAGGCGCCCGCGGGCGAGCACGACCACGAGGCAGGCGGGATCGAGTGGGAGGACGACATGCTCGAGCTCAACCGCCAGACGACGCCGGCCAACATGCGCTGGATGCTCGTCGACCGCGACACCGGCGCGGCCAACCACGGCATCGCGTGGCAGTTCACCGTCGGCGACCGCGTCAAGCTCCGCCTGGTGAACGAGATGGACTCGGACCATCCGATGCACCACCCGTTCCACGTCCACGGCGCCGGACGCTTCGTCGTCCTCGCCCGCGATGGCGTGCCGGAGACCAACTACGTCTGGAAGGACACCGTCCTCGTCCGCACCGGCGAGACCGTCGACATCCTGCTCGACGTCACTAACCCCGGACGCTGGATGGCCCACTGCCACATCGCCGAGCACCACGAGAGCGGGATGATGTTCAGCTTCGACGTCGCACCTGCCAACGCACCTTGAAGCCACCCGGCGGGCCGATCTACC
>Ga0068854_100002292_pt1 | contig 11776 bp, 10 predicted proteins | sample KBSCornC42_FD_66590 | JGI IMG/M metagenome (GOLD analysis project Ga0068854, IMG submission 66590) | Corn rhizosphere microbial communities from Kellogg Biological Station, Michigan, USA - KBS Corn C4-2 | ecosystem: Host-associated > Plants > Roots > Rhizosphere > Soil ... | reverse complement strand
TCCCGCGCACTTCGACTCGGCGCCGACATACGATCCGGCGTTCTTCACCGAGATGGAATTCGAGAATCGAACGTCGCTGATCACCGACCCACCGACCGGTCGGCTACCCGCCTATACGGCCGAAGGCCGGCGACGCCGCGACGCGCAGCCACCGGCCGAACCTGGATCAGTCGCGGACTTGTCCATGGCGACGCGCTGCATCACGTTCGGCATGCCGCGCATCGCTGGAATCGCCGGCACGCCGAGCGCCGGGATCTACGCGTATTACCAAATCGTGCAAACGAACGACTACGTCGTGTTCTTCATGGAAGCGATCCACGACGCCCGGATCATCCCGCTCAACGATCGCGTGCATCTGCCGCCGTCGATGCGAGCGTGGAACGGCGATTCGCGTGGACACTGGGACAACGACACGCTGGTCGTCGACACGACCAACTTCCGTCCCGAAACGGACTTCATCGGTGCGGGTGCGGACATGCACCTGACCGAGCGCTTCCGGCTTGTCGCACCAGACGAGCTCGACGAGGAAATCCGCGTCGAAGACGCGCGGACGTGGACGCGTCCGTGGACCGCGATGATTCGCCTGAAGCGAACAACCGAGCAGCTCTACGAATTTGCCTGCCACGAAGGTAACGCGGACACCATCAAAGCGATTCTAACGGCGCCAGGTCGCTAGGCGGGTGGCGGTCGTGCACCGTGATCGCCGTCACATCGCGCGACTCGCTTGATCCGCCCGGGGCATTGCGGTACGAATAGCGCGTGCCGCGCGCCCTCGCTGTCCTTCTTCTCGCTGGGACCGTTGCCGGCCAGGCCGGCGATCCATGGTCTCGTGTCGCCGCGTTCTATCGTCAGCGTCTGCAGGATGCGGGCATCGCCGGCAGCAGCCTGATGGTGGTGCGGAACGGCACGGTCGTGCACAAGGCGTTCGAGGGATTTCAGGATCTCGACGACCGACGGCCGGTCGACGAAGACACGATCTACCACTGGGCGTCGATTACCAAGACGTTCACCGGCGTCGCGATCATGCAGCTGCGCGATCGTGGCTTGCTGTCATTGGACGACCCGGCGGTGAAGTACGTGCCGGAGCTGCGCCTCGTTCACAATCCGTACGGCGACATGTCGCAAGTCACGATTCGACAGCTGATGTCTCACAGCTCGGGATTTCGCGCCGCGACGTGGCCGTGGGGCGGCGACGAGCCGTGGCATCCATTCGAGCCGACCCGATGGGAACAGGTGGTTGCGATGTTCCCGTACACGCAGCTGCTCTTCAAGCCAGGCACGCAATACAGCTATTCCAACCCTGGCGTGATTTTTCTGGGACGGATCATCGAGCTCTTGTCCGGAGACGATTACGAGGTCTACATCACGAAGAACGTGTTCATGCCGCTCGGCATGACCCGGAGTTTCTTCGACCGCGCGCCTTACCACCTCGTCGCCCACAAATCGCACAGCTACGTTCGCAATGACGACGGCATCACGGAGCAGCGCTTCGATTTCGACACCGGCATCACGGTGTCGAACGGCGGTCTGAACGCCCCCCTCGGCGACATGGCCAGGTGGTTGACGTTTCTGATCGAGGGCAGCGATGCCATCCTGAAGCGATCGTCGGTCGACGAGATGTTTACGCCGCAGATTCGCGCGCGTGACGGCGAGGGTGGCAGCGGTTCCGATGTCCAGGCGGGGCTGTCGACGTTCATCGAGCGGCACGGCAAGGTCGAACTGGTCGGCCACAGCGGCGATCAGAACGGATTCATCTCGCACCTGTACGTGCACCGGCCCTCGCACTCCGGTTACATCGTGTCATTCAACACCGACACAGCTTCGAAACGCGACCCGAAACGCACGACGCGAGCGGTGGACGATGATGTCCGCGACGCGATCGTCCGCGAGTTGTTTGCGCCGCGGTAACGATCGCAACGAGGTCCGCGATGGCTGAGACACGATGCGTCGGATGCCCGCGGGTCGTTGGGGCTGGTCTCGTCTTCACGGTAGCGGCGCTGCTAACGGTCGCTGCGGCACCCGCGTCGGCGGACTCCCGGTGGACGCTCCTCACCGCCGGGAACCTCACCATCATCGGCGACCAATCGCCGGCGACGCTCCGCGACATCGCCCTCCAGATCGAGCAGTTTCAAGTTGTCGTCGGCGGGCTGATTCGCAATGCGGATCGTCCGCCCTCTGTCCCGACGATCGTCTACGTCGTCGGCAACAAGAAAGCGCTCGACCCGCTCGTGCCGCTCTACAAGGGCAAGCCGGCGAGCATCGCTGGTTTCTTCGGCCAATCCTCGGACATGAACCACATCGTGATGTCCCTGGAGGGCTTCGATGAGTCCACGCAAATCGCCTACCACGAGTACACGCATCTGCTGGTGAGGAACGCGGTTCGCACGCTGCCGGTGTGGCTGAACGAAGGGCTCGCCGAATACTACAGCACCTATCACCTGATCGACCGCGGCAAGGCGGCGACAGTCGGCCGCGCGCAGCGGGACCACATCCTGCTGCTGCGCGAGCGCTACCTGCCGATTGCCACGCTGATCGACGTGGACCAATCGTCACCGATGTACAACGAAGGCGAACGCCGGACGATCTTCTACGCCGAATCGTGGGCGCTCACCCACTATCTGATGGTCGCGCGGCCGAATGGCGGCGAAACGATCAACCGTTACGTGCACGAGATCGCCGAAGGTCGGCCGCCGGTCGAGGCGTTCACGACCGCCTTCGGCAAAACGCCGGTCGAGCTCGATAAGGAATTGCGAGACTACCTGCGCGGCCTCACGTTCAAGGAATATCGCTACCAGTTCGCCGACAAGGTGTCGGTCGCCGAACCCGGCCCGGGCCGACAGCTCACGGCCGGCGAAGTCGACGCGTGGCTCGGCGACGCGCAGCGGCGCGTCCACCGCGAGGCGGAAGGCGCGCCGCGCATCGAACGCGCCGCCGCCGCCGAGCCTGACAACGCGACGACGCAGATGGCGCTGGGCCTGCTGCGCGTGTCGCAGAACAAACTCGATGAGGCCTTCGCGGCGCTCGGCCGCGCCGCCTCACTGGCGCCGCGCGATTTCGTGACGCAGTTTGTCTGCGGCGTCGCGCGCGTCTATGCCGACCCTCGCGGCTCCGAGGAGCACCGGCGGCAGGCGCTCGTCACGCTGAAACAGGCGACACAGCTGAACGGCGCCTCCGCGGAGGCGTACGCGACGCTCGCCTACGTCCAGATGCTGTCGGAGGAGACGCTTGCCGATGCTCGCGCGTCGATCGAGCAAGCGGTCGCGCTGGCGCCCGGACGGATCGATTACTGGCTCCGCTATGCGGACGTCAGGCTGCTGCAGGGCGACCGGGCCGGAGCGCGGGCGATGCTGACGCCGATCGCGGCAATCACGTTCGATCGCAGGTCGGCTGAAGCCGCCCGCGAACGGCTCGACGTGATCACCGAGCACGAACGGGAGCGCGCGCGCGTGCAGGCGCAGCGCGACGCCCTGCCTGCGGGGCCGCCGACTGCCGCAGCGTCCCCGGGGTCTGCAGCGTCCGACGGAACGAAGGCGGCACCGGAGACGACGGCTGCCGGCCGCGATGTCGCACCCCACGACGAGACCACCGAACGCCGCGGCGGCCTGATCCTGCGTGCCGTGCGCGCCGGCGAAGAGCGCGCGCTGGGCCGCCTGCTGCGGATCGATTGCTCGAGCGACGCCGTCCGCTTCACCGTCGATGCCGACGGACGCCACATCGTCGCGGCGGCGGCGCGGATGGAAGACATCCAGCTGACGGCGTTCGGCGACGACCGGAACTTCACCATCTCCTGCGGTCCGCGGCCGCCGAACGAGCGCGTCCTCGTGACCTGGCGGCCCGACGATCGCTGGGGCCCTGGAGCGAACGGCACCGCTGTCGCCGTTGAATTTGTCCCGCCGTCGTTCAAGCCCTGACGCGCACCAGCGCACCTCGAGGTACGACGCGGTCCTCACGTCACCGAAGTCGCGCGCAACCCATGCGCTCGGGCTGGGCCAGACCTAGGATGTGTATCTAGCTGCGCGGCGTGTCGCCTTCGGGTCTCGCGCGCCGCCATCGTCCATCGTGCAGGTTCGGGTACCACGCCGACGGCGCCTGATTCGCTTCCGCCAGCTGGTCTTGCGGTATCTGATCGGCGAGCCGGTTCAAGTCGTCCAACGCCGGCTCGACGAACTCGCGAATCAGGGCAACGCCGTCCGAAGGCGGCGACGGCAGGTCGACCAACGCCACGAATGCCGTCAGGCGACGCCAGGCGTTCATGAGACGGACGGCGTCCTCGTTACTCAGCACCAATCCAGGGGTCGACATAATCAGCGACGACGCATCAGGCGTAACGGGTTGGAGTTGGGAGCCAATCGGTTGCAGCCGCGGACGCATCGGCGGCTTCACATGAGCGCTACGACTCGCGATTCCGCGCTCGACGTGGTATGCGACCAGTTCCGCCGTTGCGGGCAACAGCAGGAAGCCGTCGCAGCCTGCGTCAAGCGCCGCCGCTCCGTACTCTGGCTCAATGCGGGTCGTGACCACGACGACGGCGACGTCACGAGTCGCCGGATGCGCTCGGACGCGCCGCGTCAGTTCGATGCCGTCAATCGGTCCGCGCTGCATGATGCGCGTGACGATCGCAGCTGGCGGCGTGTCGGTCGCCATGCTGAGAACCACTTCGGGTTCGGCGAACGCCTGAACCAGAAAACCCATCCGCCGCAGACAACCGCCGAAGATTTCCCGTTCATCGTCGGACAATCCGACGAGCAGCACGCGGCGGGTGGACGGGGCGTCGTTCAACGGTAGCTCGTGCAGGCTGCGTGGTCAGGAGGCCTGTTCCAGGTCGTCGTCGCCGGCGTCGAGCGATGGGCTGCGAACGCGGCGCCGGTCGCCGAAGGCCGGGCTCGCCGGCCTCCGCCGCCGCTCATCTGCCGTCGCCCAGCCCTCGGCGATCAACGCTCTCGCCTCTTCGGGTTTGAGGTCAAGCACGTCTCCGACGTGCTTGCGTGAGACATTTACGCCATCAAGTTGGTCGGCGAGTTTCCGAATCAGCCGCACCTTCATACGCAGCGCGAGGCGAAGCAATGGGAATGCCGACATTGTTGCGTGCACTAATGTTGACGAGGTAGGACGACCGAGAGCGGCCGAGGGGCAGCGCCGCTGGCGACAGCGGCGACGGGTGCCGCGTGCGAAGGCGTCGCTGATCGTTTCAGGTCCGACAACCGATACTGATCAATCATGTGCTCCGCACGTGAATGAAAAGGTGTGCACTCCTGACGACATGGATGGACCTGGGGCGCTGAGCCGACCGTCGGACGCATCGGACCCGGGTCATCGCCTCGAGCGCCAGGCGGCCGGGTTAATACGGGTGCGCCTGGACGGCGGGCTGCTCGCCTGCAACGATGCCGCGCTCAGCCTGTTGGGAGGCGGTCCGCGGCCAGCGATCCTGAACACCAACCTGAGCGACTGCCTCGTCCCGGGCCAACGCGCTCAGTGGCAGGAATTCACGTCGCGATGCTGGTCGGAAGGCGCCGCATCCTTCGAATGCGATCTTCTCCTCCGCGATCACACGTCGCGCCGCGTGCTCGTTCAGGCGGTTGCGCTCACGGAGCATCCGGACGGTCTCGAGTCGCTGCTGCTCCACGTTCGCGAGCAGCCGCCGGGCCAGCGCGTCGAGCAGTCGACCGGGAGTGCCGCGACCGACCGGCACAACGAGGCGACGTTCGCGGCGCTCGAGAAAAAACTCGAGCACAGCCAGCTGGCGGCGCTGCAGAAGGAACGTGAGTACGGCCGCGATGTCGCGATGCTGAAGGCGGCGCTGGCGGCTGCGCATGCGGCAAAAGCGACGGCGATTGCCGAACAGGGACGCCTCCAGGCGATCGTTGCCGACCATGACGCCGAGCGCGACCGCGTCGCTGCCGACCATCGCGTGGCCGTTGACGCGCTTCGGCAGTCGCTGGTGGAAGCGGTCGCCGAGCAAAGTCGTATCGCAGCGCGTGCCGAGGAGCCGACGCGCGAACTGGACCTGCTGCGCGCCGAGCACCACCGTGCCCTCGCCCATCTGAAGACGGCCACGGGCGTCGTCGCCGATTATCGACGCCAGATCTCCGAGGGGTCGGCCGAACAGGGTCGCCTCGCCGCGCGCATCGAGGAGCACGAGCGCGAACGCAATGCCCTGATTGCCGCGCGTCAGCGCGCGCTCGCTGAGCTCGAGACCCGCGACAAGGCGCTGGCCGACCTGCGCGCCGAACAGGAACGGCTGCAGGCTCGTGTTGCCGCATACGAGGCCGACCGCGCGCGCACCGCCGGCGAGCATCAGGCAGCCGTCGCCGCGCTCGAGCAGTCACTGGCGCAGGCGCTGGACGAACAGACCGACATGCGCGCGCAGCTGGCGCGAACGTCAGCCGAACACGCCAGCCTCGCCGAGCGGGTCGAGGCGCGGGAGCGCGAGCTGGAGCTGCTGCGCGCCGCGCATGCGCGTGCACAGGAGCAGCTCATCGCCGAGCATTCACGGGTGCTTGCCGACGTCGAGGCCGGCAGGCGCGGGGCGCTCGACGACCTACGATTGCAGCAGGCGGGCGCGCTCGACGAGCTGCGCTCGCAGCTGGGGGCGTCGCTCGCCGACCAACGTCGCCTGACCGCGCGGGTCGAAGCGCACGAGCGTGAGCGCGCGACGCTGATTGCCGAACATCACCGGGTTCTCACCGAGATGGAGGCCGGCAAGGCCGAGGCGCTGGCCGAGGTGCGGACGCAGCTGGCGCAGGCGTTCGCCGATCAACGCCGCCTGGCCGCGCATGCCGACGAGCAAACGCTGGAACTGGATCGCCTGCGCGCCGAACACATCGCCGCCCTCACCGACCTGGAGACCAGGAACCGCGACCTGCTGACCCAGTTGCGCGCCGAGTTGGCCGAGGCTGCGACCGAACACACCCGACTGCTGGCGGCGCGCGCCGAGCAGCACGAGCGCGAACGGCAACGGACGTGCGCTGAGCGCGATCTCGCGATCGCCGACCTGCAGGCCAGCCAGGAAACGGCGACGGCGGAGCTGCGGGCGCGACTATCGGAGGCGCTTGCCGAACAGCAGCGGCTGACTGCGCTCGTCGAGGAGCAGGACGCCGAGCGGGAACGCGTCGCCGCGGAGCACCGCCGTGCGATCGCCGACCTGCAGGCCAGCAAACAGGAAGCGGTGGCGGAGTGCGAGCGCGTGATGACGGAGGTGCAGCAGGCGCTGCTCGTCAGAGATGCGTCGCGCCGCCTGGAGGTCGAGCGCCGTCTCGTCGACGGAATCGGCGAGAGTCCGCAAATGGAAATCGACGGACAGCGCCTCGCGTTTCTACAAAAAGGGTTGACGCAGGCGGTTTCGCGGATGCACTCCGTGCTCACCGACGAAGCGGCGCCGGAGAAGCCTGTCGCAGCCGAACCCGAGGCCGATCTCCTGCGCGAACCGTTCGACGATGCAGACGATGCCTTCGTGCACCAGCTGCTCGGGGGCGTCAGCGGAACTTCACGTGCCGAGACTCATACCGCTCCCGCACCTGTCGCAGCCGCGCAAAGTGCCGCCCCGATGCCGGCGCTGCCGGCCGGCGACGAGTCCGCCGACGCCGTGTTCGACGCGCAAGACGCGGCATTCGCGAGCCGCCTCATGAGCACGCATCGTGCGCCGGAGGAATCCGGCGAGCCAGCCGACGCTCAGCCGTCGCAGGAAGGTGCCAATCCGCAGCACACCGCCTCAGAAGACGCCTAGGACGAAAGTTTCACTGGCGCGTCTGCGCGTTCGCCGGCGTCAGCTTCAGTAACTTGCCGCCCGCTCCCTCGGTCAGCACGTACACCGCACCGTCCTGAAAGACGCGCACGTCGCGGATCCGCTGGCCGAGATCGGTCAGTAGCGGTTCCTCGTGGACGACTTTGTCGTTCTTGTCCAGTTCCACACGGAAGATCGCCATGCCGGCCAGGGCACCGACGAGCGCGCTGGTCTTCCACTGCGGGAAGAGGTCGCCGCGATAGAAGGCGAGGCTGGACGGCGCAATCACCGGATCCCAGTAATACCGCGGCTGCTCGAGGCCCGGCTTCTCGACGATGGCCTCGCCGATCTTGGTGCCGGGATAGTTGATGCCGTGCACGATCACCGGCCAGCCGTAGTTCTTCCCCTTGTCGATCAGGTTCAGCTCGTCGCCGCCGCGCGGACCATGTTCGACTTCCCACAGCCGTCCATCGGGCGCGAAGGTCAACCCTTGGGGCGTGCGATGGCCCATCGTCCAGACTTCCGGCAGGCCAAGCGACGGATTGCCGGGCGCCGGCTTTCCTTCCGGCGTGATGTGAATGATTTTGCCGAGGTATTTGTCGGGCTGCTGCGCCTGCAGCGGAATGGGATCGCCGGTGGATCGGTCGCCGAGCGCCACGAACAGCATGCCGTCCTTCGGGTCGATCGCGATCCGAGAACCGGTCTGGCTCACTGCTCGGTTGGTGAACGGCGTCCCCTGGAAAATCGTGTGGACGTTCGACAGCGTGCCCGCGTCCTCATCGAGCGTGCCACTGTCGATCGCCTGGACGCACGTCTCAGCGTCGACAATGCGCATGTAGACGAAGAAGATCCGGTGGTTGCTGGCGAAGTTCCGATCCAGCGCGACGTCGAGGAGGCCGGCCTGCCCGCGGTAATAGACCGGCGGCATATTCGCGGTGATGGTATGGAAGGCCGACCCGTCCTTGTTGAGGATGCGCAACCGGCCCGGCTTCTCCGTGATCAGGAACCGTCCGCTGGGCAGGAGCACCACGGCCCACGGGTTGTCCAGGCCGCTCGCCACGGTCGCGATCTCGACGTCGGTCGTCTTGTGATACGGCGCGTGCGTCTGCCCGGGGAACACCGGATGATCGGTATCCAGTTCTGGAGGACGCCTGTCGACGGGCTGGCCTTCGACCGTGAATTTCTCGAACGAACGGCGAGTCGTCTGGGCCATCAGTACTGAAACCGCCGCCAGTGCGGCGACGGCGCCAATCGCCAGGAATCGTTTCATCTCGCTCCTCCCATTCCAGTCATTATGCGCCATCGCCGCGTTTCATCAAGGTGTCCGGCCGCTCCTCTTGACTGTCTCGAGGAGGATGTGGAGTGATGCCTGCAGGCGCTCCCGGTCGAGCATCCCCACGAGCTCGCGTCGATCGGCATCGACGGTCACGGCAAGGGGATGGCGTTTCGCCGCGCCGTTCACACCGAAAGGCTGTGGCGCGGGCTCTACGCGAGCGGCAGCTTCTTCGACGGCCTCGGCGTGCATGCGCAGGTTGGCCGCGTGTTAAACGACGCGGACGATCAACCGGGTTGCGCGACGCCGCCGGCCGTCCTCTCCTACACCACCTGGCGCTCGCGCTACGCCGGCGACGCCGGCATCGTCGGCCGAACGATCAGCCTCAACCGCCCGCCGGCGTGTGCGCGGGGTTTTTTGTCGCCTACTGGCTGAGCACCACGCTCGTCGCGTGGCTCAGCACCGACAACAGCCGCATCGTGCTCAACCTCGGCGCCGATCGACGGACGTTCGCCGTGTTGAGTGCGCTGGCGCTCGTCGCCTGCGCGATCTTCGGCGTCAGCCCGGCGCTGCGCGCGACAGCGGCCGCGCCCGCCGACGCGCTTCAACCGGGCGGACGATCCGCCACCGGCGCAGCGTGCGGCGTCGCGCTGGCCGCGCTCGCGGCGCGCTCCGCCGCGGGGTTGCTCTACGGGATCGATGCGCTCGACGCGCCGTCGTTCGCCGCCGCCGCGGCGCTGCTCTGGATCACCGGCCTGCTCGCGGCGTGGGTTCCCGCCCGTCGCGCAGCGCGGGTCGCGCCGACTGTTGCGATTCGGGATTAGGAGAGCGCCGCCGCTACGGCGGCGAATCGGCCGCGCGTCGAACCGTCAACGAGAGGCCCGGCACGTCCAGGGCTTTCGCGCCGTGGGTCAGCACGCGCGGCAGCGCGTTGCCCAGCGTCGTGATGTCGAACGGCTTGCAGATGATGCCGTCGCACCCGGCCAGGCGGGCCGCCTCTGTTTCCGATTTCATGGCGTGCGCTGTCACCGCCAGCACGATGATGTCTCTGGTCCGCGGATCGTCTTTGAGCGTGCGCGCCGCCTGCCAGCCGTCGATGCCGGGCATGCTCAAGTCCATCAACACGATGTCCGGGCGCACCGACCGGGCGATCTGAATCGCCTGTTCGCCGTCGGCTGCGGTGTGCACCGTGAAGCCGCGGAACGTCAGGTACTCGGCGAGGAGCTCCCGCCCATCGGCAAAATCATCGGCAACGAGGACACTCGGCAAGCGTGGCGCGCGCCGCATATTTAGGTATGGAACAAACCATAGCACAGCGTGGTCAGGAAAGCCTAAGGGCTTCCGACCACGCTGCGCCGGGTGGCTGTGGAGGGCGGCTGGATGACTTAGTGCTGCACGCCGGCGTCCTTCAGTGATTCGAGACCGCGAAGATCGAGCCCGCTGACGGCACTCTTCAACTCGGCCAGCGTGACGCCGGTGCCCTGCGCCGCGACGACGAAGCGATCGCCGAGCACGACCGAGAACTCGGTGGCGCCGCCGCGCGACACTTTCTCGTGCACCAGGCGGCCGTCCACTTTGTGCGTGCGCTCGGATCCGTTGTCGTCTTCGCGCTCTTCACGAACCGCCGCCCAGCTGGCCAGGCTCACCAGTCCGCTCGCACCGCCAGAGTCCGAGATCTCGAGCGTCACCCGCTTCTGGCCGTTGTCGCCGTACGAGGCGCGCGCTTTCGACACCAGCAACGCGGCCACGCCGCTCTTCTCGGTGTTCAGGCTGCGCCTGGCCAGGCCGGCGAACGTGTCGGGCACGAACGGCTTCAACTGGTCGATGCCGATCGGATCGACGCGGCGGCCGCCCCCGAGCAGCGTCGCCAGGCTCTCCATCGCCGCCGTCGCCGCCGCTTCCTGGTTGCCGGCCTTCTGCGCCGCTTCGACTTTCTTGTTGCTGGCGTCGAGCGAATCGCCGAGCGCCTGCAGCTTGCCGAGCGGGCTGTTCTTGTCGAACTCGACGCGGTCGCCCGATGCGCGCGAGGCGCTGCGCGCCGCCGCGCTGCCGCCGAGCGCCGCGCTCGTCATCATCCCGGCGCCCGCGACAGCCACGCCGACTGCGCTGGTCACGAGCGTCAGGACGATTGCGCAGACGACCACCACCGCGGTGTACGGCAGCGCCTTGTCGTCGGGACATTGCATGAGGCGCGGCAATCCGAGATACAGGAGGTAGAGGCCGTACAGCGCGGCGATGATCGCCAGGACGCCAAGCGGCGGCACCACGTGCAGCGCGCCCGCAACCCACGCCGGCGTGTACGAATACACGGCAACCTTCAGCGCCTGGCTGCTGTTCTGCTGGCCGTTGAACGTCGGCGCGAGCGCGTTGATGACGAGCGACAGGATGAAGACGCCGACGATCGCCATGACGAACGTCAACACCGCTCCGGCCAGGCCGGCGAACAGCGGCACACGGTAGGTGCCGCCGAACGGGATTGTGATGCCGACGAGCGAGCCGCCGATCACGCCCGCAACCGCGCCGATCGCGGCGAGCGGCGCTACGTAGCTGCCGAGGAGTGCGGCCGCCGGCGTCTGTTCGGCGGCGATCACCGGCCATTCGGTCAGTGGCGTCAGACAGATGTTCTTCGCACGCGTAACTAGGTCCATGTTTGTCCTGAGTGGAAATCGGGGTGTGAAATCGCGTCCGGCTCCTTAAACGACGGCCCCGCCGGGAACGAACGCCGCGCAGTTGAGCTGTGAGAGGACGACTCGCCGGCCTCCACAATCGCGTGCGACGCTCGT
>Ga0068854_100002277_pt1 | contig 11813 bp, 6 predicted proteins | sample KBSCornC42_FD_66590 | JGI IMG/M metagenome (GOLD analysis project Ga0068854, IMG submission 66590) | Corn rhizosphere microbial communities from Kellogg Biological Station, Michigan, USA - KBS Corn C4-2 | ecosystem: Host-associated > Plants > Roots > Rhizosphere > Soil ... | reverse complement strand
CGATCCGCGGTGCAGCGCACCAGGATCTGCGGGCGCGGGCGTTCGAATTCGTTCAAAGCGCGCAGCAAGGTGGCGCAGGCGTCGGGATATTGGTGCAGTGCGTTCGAGGCGGCGCGCAGCGCGCGTTCGGCACTTTCGAGATAGCGCGTGTCGCCGGTCAGGTGCCCCAGCCGCAGCAGTGAACGAATCGCGACCGCATTGCCGTTCGGCAGCGCGTCGTCCGTCCAGCTGCGGCTGCGCGCGAGCGGGGTGCCGTGCGCGGGCGTCGAAAACCAGAAACCGCCCGCTTCGCGATCCGCGAACTTGTCCAGCAGCGCCTCGGCCAGCGCGATCGCCCACTCAAGATCGCGCGTGGCGAACGTAAGCTGCAGCGTTTCCAGAAGCGCGTCGAGCAGGAACGCATGGTCGTCGAGGAAGCCGGGGATGCGCGAGGGCGGTTCCGCGGCGTTGGCGGACAGCGCGCCGTCGATCCATGTCGATTCGCGCAATGCGTTCAACGCACGCAGCGCCATATCGGCGGAACGTGCATCGTCGAGCAGGCGTGCGGCGCGCGCGAGGCCGGAAATCGCGAGCGCATTCCATGCGGTCAGGATCTTGTCGTCGCGCGCCGGGTGCCCGCGGCGTTTGCGCGCATCGAACAACTGAAGCCGGACGGCGGCGTATTCGGTTCTTGTTTCTTCGATCGAGTCACCGAGCTTCCGTGCGATGTCGTCCAGGTGCGCATCACGCAGCAGGTGCCAGGCCTTGCCTTCGTAGTTCGGCGACGCGTCCAGTCCGAACGCGAGTTCGGCCAGGGGAAACTCGGTCTCCGTCAACGGCGACTTCATCTGCTCGCGCGTCCAGAGGTAGAACTTGCCTTCCTCGCCGTCGCTGTCGGCATCGAGCGAGCTGTAGAACGCGCCACTCGGCGACGTCATATCGCGCGCGAGCCAATCCACGATGCCGCCGACGGCCGCATTCGCTGCTTCGCAAAGCGACGCGCCGGCATCCGGATCGACGGCGAGGCGCGCATACGCCGGCAGCAACTGCGCGTTGTCGTACAGCATCTTCTCGAAATGCGGGATGGTCCAGTTTGCGTCCACGCAATAGCGAAAAAAACCACCACCGAGATGGTCCTGCAAGCCCCGCGCGGCCATGTTCGCGAGGGTGAGACGCGCCATTTGCCTTTCCTTCTCCCCTCGGGTGAAGGTGGCGCGTAGCGCCGGATGAGGGTTCGGAGTCGTCGTACCCTCACCCCTACCTCCCTCCCGAAGGGAGAGGGGTTCAGAAGCAGAGTCGAGCAGCCATTCGAGTTCGGTGGCGCGCGGGAACTTGGGCGCGCCCGGATTGCCGCCCCAACGCGCGTCGAAACGGGATTCGATGCGCTGCAGTGCTTTCGCATTCGCCTCCGCCTTCGAGACGATTTCTCCCGCGGATGCCGCTTCCGCGTGTCGCATCCATCCGCTCAATTCGGAGGCGTGCGCGCGGAGTTCGTCACGGTTTGAATCGAAGTAGGCGCGCACGCGCTGCAGCACCTCCGTGAACCCCGGCAGGCCATGGCGTGGCGTGGGCGGAAAGTACGTGCCGATGTAGAACGGCGAAAGGTTCTGCGGATCCAGAAAGGCGGTGAGCGGCCAGCCACCCCCGCGCTGGCTCAGCGCCTGATGCGCAAGTTGATACACGCGATCGATGTCCGGGCGTTCCTCGCGATCCAGCTTGATGTTGACGAACGACGCGTTCATCAGCGCCGCGATCTTCGGATTCTCGAAGCACTCATGCGCCATCACATGGCACCAGTGGCAGGCGCTGTAGCCGATCGAGAGCAGGATCGGCGTGTCGGTTTCCCGCGCATGCGCGAGCGTCACCTCGGCCCATGGCTGCCAGTGCACCGGGTTGTCCGCGTGCTGGCGAAGGTACGGGCTGGAAGTGTCGTCCAACCGGTTGCGATCGAATGTCGTGGCTGTCATCGCTCCATGCTAGCGCGAACGTGAAAGCAGGAAGCCCGGCTCGCGCCGGGCTTCCTGACGTGCAATGAAAGGCCGCTTCAGTTTGGCGCCGAAGCCGTGTTGCCGACCCCGATGTGCTTGCCGAGGAACGGAAGGATCATGTTCCAGAGTTCCTCGTTGTGCTCTTCGCTCGCGAAGCCGTGCAGTTCCTTGGCCTCGGCCAGCCACTCGTAGGGTCTGCCGGTCTTGTCGAGGTACGAGCGCAGGTCGGTGGCGTTCTGGTACGGCACGCGCGGGTCGTCCTTGCCGTGTGCGATCAGCACCGGCACGTTGAACTTGTCCATCATGCTGACCGGCGACATCGTATAGGCGTCTTCGCGTGTGCCGATGGCGTCCTTGAAGTACAGGCGGCCCCCCGCGAAGCGGCGCGTATCGCTCTTGTCCATGCCGATGCGCCAGTCGTAAACGCCGGCGTAATCGACTGCACACTTGTACAACTTGGGTGCGAGGATCGGTTGCATCAGCGACGAATAACCGCCGAAGCTGCCGCCGAACACGCAGATGCGGTTGGGGTCGACGTAACCTTGCGCGATCGCCCATTGCACGCCATCGATCAGGTCGTCCTGGATGCCGGTGGCGAACTGCTTGTATCCGGAGCGCTGGAAGTTGTAGCCGCGGTCGCCCGAACCGCGATAGTTGATCTGCAGGCTCGCATAGCCGCGGTTCGCCAGCAGCGCAGCCCACGGGTCGTAGAACCAGCCATCGCTGGGACCGATTGGTCCGCCGTGCGGGATCAACACGAGCGGAAGATGCTTGTGATCGCCACCGTTGGGCAGTGTCAGGAAGCCCGCCAGTTCCACGCCGTCGCGACCCTTGAAGCGGATCGGCAGGCGCTGGGGCATGTCGGCCGGCTTGATCCAGGGCAGCGCCTGGTACAGCGGCCGCGCGTGCATGCCGTTGCGCTCGAACAACGCGAACGCGCCGGGATTGCGATCGCTGCGCACGCTGATCAACAGCGTCGCGCCGTCGGTACTCGCGCCTTCCATCGACACGAAATCGGCGGGCTGGCCCTGCGAAAGCGCCTGCATGATTTGTGCGTAGGCATCGTTGCCGATGTACTGGACCTTCGGACGGCCGCCGGCCCCGAATGCCGCCGCGATCGGGGTGCCGGTTTCCGGATTCCACATCACGTTCGTGACGGAGGAGAACGGATCCGACGCCAATACGGTACGGCCGCTGCCGTCGAGGTTGCACTCGATCAACTGGTCGGGACCGCCATCCAGGCTGGACCGCGCGTACAGGTGCTTGCCGTCGCGGCTGATGCGGAGTGGATCGAACGACTTGCCGACCACGGAATCCGGCATGCGCGTCCAGGTCTTGCCGTCGGTGCTGGAAAAAGCTGCCGGATTCATATGGGTGTCATCACCCGCGGCGATGCGTGCCACGCCGTCGTGCGGCAGCATCGACATGCCGCCGTGGTCGATCTCGCCAATCTTGGCGGCGCGGCCGCTGGCGCCGTCGACGTCATACAGATCGGATTTGCCGTATTGCCAGATATCGCCCTCCGCGCCCGCGGACATGCGGTCCAGGCTCAGGTAAAAGTGCCCGTTCGGCTGATAGGGCGTGCCGACGATGGATGGGAAACCCTGCGGGATGTCGAGCGAGTTCATCGAAGAAAACGTACCGCCGCGATGGCGCAAGCTGTACAGCGTCTTCTTGTGCGTGCCATCGAAATCCACGCCCACGATGTCGCCGGTGACCGAAGGCGCCACCAGGGTGCCGGTTTCCCGGGCAAGGCCCATGATCAGTCGGGTATTGCTGACCCAGTGCAGGTTGTACGGCATGAAGCGCGGCGCCATGTCGAGGCGGCTGACGGGCTTCAGGTCGGGCAGGCTCAATACCGCCAACTGGTAACTGGCATCGGTGCTGTTGGTGTTTTCGTTGACGGTGACGGCCAGGTATTTTCCGTCCGGCGAAATGACGGGATTGGTCAGCGTCGGATGTTTGACGAAGTCGGAAACCGGCAGTTCCGCGGCGACGGCGGTTGCGCAAAACGACATGCCGGCGACGAGCAGCCAGCAGGCAAGGCTTGCAAAACGCATCGATGTATCCCCGTGTGAAAAACCCCAGCCCGAGTATGCCAGTGCGATGCGGCCTTGTTAAGGCGCGTGGTTCGCCGATACTGTTGCACGTTGGTTCGAAGGAATGCAGTCGTGGATGAAGGCGTCGAATATCCCGCGTTGTATTTGAAGCGCGGCGAGGATGCGCGCCTGCGCGCCGGCCACCTGTGGGTGTTCGCCAACGAGGTGGACGTCGCCCGTTCGCCGTTGACTTCATTTCAACCGGGTGACGCCTGCGTGATCGTGGATGCTCGCGACAAGCCGATCGGCGTTGGGTACGTCAATCCGCATTCGTTGATCTGTGCCCGCCTGGTGGCGCGCGGCATGGAGCATCCGCTGGATGCCTCACTGCTGACGCATCGCCTGCAGGTGGCGCTGGCGCTGCGCGAACGCGTGCATGCTGAACCGTATTATCGCCTGCTGTACGGCGAGTCAGATGGCGTGCCAGGGCTGACGCTGGATCGCTTCGACGACGTGATCGTCGCGCAGGCAACCACCGCCGGCATCGAACGCCTGAAGCCGCAGGTCGAAGCGGCGGTGCAGAAGGTGTTGAAGCCGCGTGCCTTGATCTGGAAGAACGATGCCGGCATCCGCGCGCTGGAAGGCCTGATGAGCTATGCCGACGTCGGTTTTGGCGATCCGCCCGGTGCGCTGCGCGTGCGCGAAGGCGGCGTTGAATTCGCGATCGATGCGATCGGCGGGCAGAAGACCGGCTGGTTCTACGACCAGCGCGCCAATCGCGACGCGCTGGCGTCTTACGTGAAGGACGCGCGCGTGCTGGACATGTTCGCGTACCTCGGCGCCTGGGGGTTGCGCGCCGCGGCGATGGGTGCGAAGGAAGTCGTGTGCGTCGATGCATCAGCGTCGGCGGTGAAACTGATCGGCATGAATGCCGAGCGCAACGGCCTGGCCGAACCCGTGCGTGCCGAACGCGCGGACGCGTTCGATTTCCTGAAAGACTTGCGCGAACGCCGCGAACACTTCGACGTGGTGATTCTCGATCCGCCCGCATTCGTCAAGCGCAAGAAGGATCTGAAGGAGGGCGCGCTGGCGTATCGCCGCATCAACGAACTGGCGATGCAGGTGCTCTCGCCCGACGGCATCCTGGTGACGTGTTCGTGTTCGTATCACCTGCCGCGCGCGGCATTGCTGGATGCGGTGCAGCGTGGGGCGCGCCATCTCGATCGCAACGTGCAGGTGCTGCAGCAGTTGCAGCAGGCGCCGGACCATCCGGTGCATCCGGCGATTCCCGAGACCGATTACCTGAAAGGATTCATCTGTCGCGTGCTGCCGGCATGAAAGCCCCTCTCCCATCGGGGCGAACCGACGCGTTTAGGCGATGCCATGAATGGCATCGCCTACGTCGGTGAGCGCTTGGGTCAGGGATGATCCAAGCGGGGTTGGCTTGGCGAGGCAGGATGCCGAGCGTAGCCAGGGTTGGGGTGAGGATGCGATTTCGCGCATAATGCCGCGTTCTCGTCTCAACCGAACCCGAATCCCCGCCCTTCTCCCGAAGGGAGAAGGGCGCAAAACATGACCCATCCCTTCTTCGTCGACATCGATCCCATCGCGTTCCACATCGGTTCGTTCGGGGTGCACTGGTACGGGCTGATGTACCTGGGCGGTTTCATCGGCGGACTGTTGCTGGGCGAATATCGACGCCGGCGTGGACGGCTGCCGGTCGATCGCGACTCGTTCCTCGACCTTGCGTTCTATTGCATGCTGGGCGTCATCGTCGGCGGCCGCATCTGGTACATGCTGACCTACCAGCCGATCAACTGGATCTGGACCGACCCACTGCAGATCTTTCGCGTGTGGGACGGCGGGATGTCGTTCCACGGCGGACTGCTTGGCGTGTTGGTGGCGAGCCTTTGGTGGTGGTGGCGGCATCGCGCCGCGATCACGCATTATTTCGACGTGGTGGATTTCGTCGCGCCGCTGGTGCCGATCGGGCTGGGGCTTGGGCGGCTCGGCAACTTCGTCAACGGCGAGCTGTGGGGCAAGATCAGTGACCTGCCGTGGGCGATGATCTACCCGCACGCGCTGCAGGAGAATCCGAAATTCGCCGGGATGAGCGTCGCCGAGCTGCATGCGCTGTATCCGAGTGGCGTGCTGGATGCCTACGCGCGCCAGCCTTCCGAGCTGTACGAATTCCTGCTGGAAGGCGTGGTGATGTTTACCGTGCTGTGGGTGTTCTCGATCAAGCCGCGGCACCGCTATGCGGTGTCGGGCTTGTTCGCGCTGATGTACGGTTGCTTCCGTTTCGCGATCGAGTTCGTCCGCGAACCCGATCCGCAACTCGGGTACCTGTTCCACACCGGTTGGCTGACCATGGGCCAGGTGCAATCGCTGCCGCTGATCGTGGTCGGGCTCGTGCTGCTGTGGATGTCGCGCCGCACGCCGGTGATCCAGCCGCGGCCGGTGGTGCCTGTCGAAAGCTTCGCGAAAGGCTGAAGTGCTAAGCCTTGCGCGCGCGGGGTGAAGTTTCCTCTCGCCGGATTGCATTTGCGACCCCAACCTCTGGGTTGATGGACGGGATGTTGCGAGGAGGATCCACATGCCGACTTTGCATTCCCTTGCGGAGCGGTTTGCCCGTTATGGCCGGGCGGGTGGCTGGCTGCTCTGTATCGGCATGGTCGCGCCACGCATGGCCTGCGCGGCGGACCTCGGTCCATCCATCTTGCCGAAGATCGATGCGGTTACTTTCGAAGTGGTGGCTGCCAAACCCGTCCATGATCCGCTGAGTTACGAGAAGGCGCTGCCGCTGGACCTGCTCCCGTATCAGCAGCGCACCGACAAGTATTACTCGATCGGCACGGCCTTCGCGTTGGGCGGCAATCGTTACGTGACGGCGGCGCACGTTCTCCTGATTGGCATGGACAGCCTGTGGGGACCGCCGGAACTGCGTGATGCCTCCGGTCACGTGTATGCCATTGACAAGATCGAGAAGTTTGCATTGCGCCGCGACTTTGCGGTGTTCTCGCTGGTGACGCAGCCCCCAAACGTCACCACGCTGTCGACAAATGCCAAACCCGTCCTCGATCAAGCGGTGTACGCCGTTGGCAATGCGCTGGGCACTGGCGTCGTGGTCCGCGACGGTTTGTACACATCTGACACGCCGGAACAGCAAGATGGGCAGTGGAAATGGATCCGGTTCTCCGCAGCGGCATCGCCAGGCAACAGCGGCGGTCCGCTGCTCGATCAAGACGGCAAGATCATCGGCGTGGTGCTGATGAAATCGCCCAACGAAAACCTCAACTACGCGCTGCCGATCAGTGAGGTGTTGAACGCGCCGGCGAACGCGGCCGTGATCGACAAGCGCATGTCGTCAGGATTCGACCTCTTCGATACGACCATCACCGGCACCTTCAACACACGATTCGCATTGCCCACGAGCTTGGCGGATTTCTACGCCAAGTTGCAGGCGCTGCTGCACGGTTACGAGGACAGCCAGTTGAAGGCGGTGTTCGCGAAGGACGCGGAGCAGGTCTTCCCGCATGGCACCGGTTCGCATCGGGTGTTGTATGGCGTGCCCGGGTTTTTTGCATTCCCCACCTTGCTCAGGCGCAACAGCGCGGGCGAGTGGGAGCCTGGCGGGAAGCGGGCCGCGAAAGTGCCGTTGCCCGACAACGGATACCTGGCGATCGGCCTGGTCGGACACGACCTGCTGTTCCACCTGCGCAAGCCGGATGACGTCAGCGACCAGCAGCTCTATGGCGATCCAGCGCGGTTGATGGATGCGTTGGCGAAACCGGGGCTGTTTCGTCGCGACGTTGCATCGGAACGTATCAAGATCACCGGATTCGGCAAGCCCGGACTCGACACGACATACACCGATCACTGGCAGAGAATCTGGCAGGTGCTGACCTGGCCGATGCCGTTCGCCAATCGGCGGATGATGGTTTTCGCACTGCCCGTGCCGGATGGCTATGACGGCTTCGTGCGCGAGCTTCCTGCGGGCGAGAGGCACGGTTACCTCGTCAACTTGGAAGCCATGACCGATTTTTTCTATCTGTCCTATCGCGGCTCCCTGGCACAGTGGAAGGACTATCTGGAGAACACCGCGCTGTCGCCTGCCGCGTTCAAGACCATCCATATCGACGCCGATTACGGCAAACGTTTCAGTTACGCTTCGCCGCGCGTTGCATTCTCGATCACGCCGCAGGTGCAGAAGATCCAGCCCGACAGCGAACTTACGCTGGAATTCATGTATTTCCCCGACCACGACAAGGTGGTCTGGGACGTGGGCGACATACAGTTGAGGGTGGACGACAACGACAAGGACTGGATCAACGTGCAGCGGAATTTCGCACCCGCACCGGATCTGGGCGAGGGCTTCCAGGAAATGTGGCACAAGGTCGTGGCCCGCCAGCATCCGATGGACGGCGTCGCGCGTGACGGCAACGACGTGATGAAAATCAACGCTGTCGTGGACGCGCCCGGCAAGAATCCGCAGGTACTCTACACGGCCTTCTACGCGGAAGATGGATCACATCCGCAAGCCTACATGCGGAAGAAACTGGACTTGCTGATGAAGAACCTGCACGTGCACGAGTGAAGCTGCTTCGCGTGCGCCCGTTCAGAGCCACTTCGCCCGCTTGAGTACCACGTAGAGCGTGATGCAGATGACGATGGTGGCGGTGATGATGCCCGGATAGGCGTAGCGGCTGGCGAGTTCCGGCATGTCGTGGAAGTTCATGCCGTACCAGCTTGCCAGCAGGGTGGGCGCGGCCAAGAGCGCCGCCCAGCCGGCCAGGCGCTTCACCACTTCGTTCTGGCGCACTGTGATCAGCGACAGGTTCACGTTCATCGCCGCGCCCAGCATTTCACGCATCGAATTGATCGCATCGCTGACGCGGGTCACGTGGTCCTGCACGTCGCGGAAGTAGGGCCGCACTTCGTCGCGGATCACTTCCGGGTGCAGCCGCACCAGTTGTCCGAGCATGTCCTGCAACGGCGTCGCTGCCAGCTTCAGCGTCAGCAGTTCGCGTTGCATGCCGTACAGGCGCCGGGTGACATCGCGGTTGGCAAGGTCGGCGAAGACGTCCTGTTCCAGTTCCTGCAGCTCCTGCTTGAAGTCCTGCACGATCGGCAGGTAGTTGTCGACGATCAAATCGAGGATCGAATACAGCGCGAAGCTCGGGCCGAGCGCGAGGTGTTCGGGCGTCTGCTCGCAGGCGCGGCGCGCCGGCGCATACGATTGCGACGCGCCGTGCCGCACCGACAGCAGGTAATGCTTGCCGACGAAGATGTGGGTTTCGCCGAACGCGATGTTGCCCTCGGTCATCTGCGCTGTCTGCGCCACCACGAACAGCGAGTCGCCATACGATTCGATCTTGGGCCGCTGATGCGCGCTGTGCGCGTCCTCGACCGCCAGTTCATGCAGCCCGAATTCCACCTGCAGCTTTTCCAGCAACGACTCGTCGGGTTCGACCAGGCCCACCCATACGAAGCCCTGCGCCGGCGCGAGGAAGTCGCTGATCTCATCCAGCGTGATGTCGCGGATCTTTTTTCCGTCCGCGCCGTAGGCGGCGCAGTTGGCGACCATCGATTTCGCGTCGGGCGTGTCCATGCACCGATTATGCAGGATGGATGCAAGCCGCGCGCATCACGCGGTCGGCAGCAAGGCTTCCACCGGTTCGCCGAGACGCGTGAGGTCCCGGCCGTGAACGAGGATGCCGCTGGTCGCATCATCGAAGGATGGTTCGTCCACCTGGCGCACCGCGGCGACGGCGCGGTTGGCGTCCAGCGACAACACCCAGCCGAGCTCGCCGCGTGGAAAGCGCAGCAGCGTGCCCACTGGCCAGATGCCGAAATGATCGACGTAGCGCTCCACCCAGCGCGGATCGAATTGCGTCGGCGACCGCCGCAGGTGCTGGTAAATGCGATCGATCGGCAGTCCGGCGCGGTCGGCGCGGTCGCGTCCCATCGCATCCACCACGTCCACGATGGCCGCGACGCGCATCAGCGCGTGCAACTTGTCGCCGCTGCGATGACCTGGATAACCGCTGCCGTCCAAGCGTTCGTTGCCGCCTTCGACCACGGTCTGGATCGCCACCGGCGATAGCCAGTGGCAGGCGGCGAGCCGATCCTTGATGAGCGCCACGTGTTGTCGGAACTGGCGCTGCTGTTCCGCATCGAGCTGTGTCGCGTCGCGGAGCGGCGCGGGCAGCAGGGCCTTGCCGAGGTCGTGCACCAGGCCAGCCGCCGCCAGCGCCCGGCACACGTCCGGCTTCAGGCCGAGCGCCGTGCCGAGATCGACCAGCCGCACCGCGACCGCAAGACAGTGCCGGATCAGCGGCAATTCCCGATGCAGGCAGGTCAGCGCAAACAACAGCGCTTCGCGATCTTCCGCGTGCAACGCCATCAGCTTGGCCGCGTGCTGCGAGAGCAGTTTCTGGTCGATCAGGCCGCCCTGGCGCAACTTCATGATCTGGGTCGCGAGGAACGACGCGCCGCCCGCGAGTTGCCGGGCCATCGGGTTGCGATAGGTGTCGGACTCGTCGGCCGCATCGTCGATGGTGCTGCCGAGATACAACGGCGACGGCCGCAAATCGCTCTTGTCGGAAGCGGCATGGCGCGCGGACTCGCGTTCGGTTTCGCGCACCAGGAACCACAGCCGTTGTTGCTGGTCGCGTCCGCCCACGTCGAGCCGGAACCCGCACAGGATGCGGTCGTTGCGGAAGGTCTGGTGACGCGGCCAGCCCGGGACGATGAATCGGCTGCCGTCGGGAAAAGTCATTTCGAGTTGCAGCGGGCGGCTGCGATCGTCCAGTAGCGCCGCCGCCGAGGGTTCCGCTTCCACCATGCAGCCGTGCAGCGACAGGTCGCGCAGATAACCGGTCGCGGTGGCGCCGGCATCCTGCAGGTTCACCCTCACCTTCATGCCGCGGCGCAGCCGCGCACGAAACGTGTCGCGCTGCTGGTGCTTTTCGAGCCACCCCGGGAATTCGCACCTGCAAAGACGTCGCTGGTCTTCTTCCCAGACCAGTTGGACCGTCAATATCGGCGTGCGCAGGACGCCCCTCGACCCTTGGCCGTTCAGCCGGAAAACGGCACCCTCGCAGAACGCCGTGGCGCCGTCGGCGATGGCGCTGACGTCCAGGTGCAATGCCTCGCCCGCGTTGGTGGTGGCCACGGTCACGGGCAACTCGACCATTTGGTCCTGCTCCAGGACCAGGCAAGCAGTGCCAGGCTGGCGCAGGGTTTCCAGCAACTCGATGATTTCCGCGGGATGGTCGATGCGGGTGTAGAAATCGCCGCTTTGTGTCATGGAGGCCTCGTCACCGGGGCAATCACGGTTGATCGATGGTGTTTATCGGCCGGTGGAGGGTTTCCTTTAGCGGTATGTGCCTTCACATGCGCGGCAGGCGCCGTTCATGCATCAGCGCCATGCCACCCGCGAGCCCCAGCCACGCGGGCAACGCGAACAGGATCCACGGCAGGTTCTGCTGCGGGAATGCCGGCAAAAGCTTGGAAACCAGCGCGAACAGTGCCAGCAACGCCATCAGCGCCGCGATCGCGAGGCTGAAGCGTGAAGCGGCGGCGCCGTGTTTGCGCACCCGCAGCAGCGCCGGAACCAGCAACCACGCGAGCGGGTTGAACAACCACAAGTTTTCATTGGCCCAGGCGGCGCGATGCGCGGTGCCGAACCACAGCACCAGCATCAGCGCGCCGGCGAAGCCGGCCAGCAGCGCGTACAAGCTGCCGACCACGGCGAACCACCATCGGTCCACCTCGTACTGGTTGCGCAACCATGCCGAAGCGA
>Ga0068854_100002274_pt1 | contig 11823 bp, 13 predicted proteins | sample KBSCornC42_FD_66590 | JGI IMG/M metagenome (GOLD analysis project Ga0068854, IMG submission 66590) | Corn rhizosphere microbial communities from Kellogg Biological Station, Michigan, USA - KBS Corn C4-2 | ecosystem: Host-associated > Plants > Roots > Rhizosphere > Soil ... | reverse complement strand
AAGGGCAGCAGCGGCAGCAGCACGCTGAAGTCACTCGCCAACAATCCAATGGTCGCCGACATCGTCGCGACGGCACTGGTGGCCACTGCCGCCGCGCTCAAGGATTCCAAGCGGGCTCGCGCGCTTGCAACCGGCGCCGGCGATGAACTCGCCAAGCTGTCGAAGGCTGGCGCGAAGAGCGGCGGGGCGCTGTGGGACATGGCGCTGCAAATCGGGAAGCGCAGCCTCGACGAGCTGGTCGGAAGCACCAAAGCGGCCGAAGCACCGAAAGCCCCGAAGGCGCCAAAAGCTCCCAAGGCCCCGAAGGCGCCCAAAGCACCGAAGGCAAAAGCCAGTAAGGCGACCCCCAAAGCGAGCAGCACGAAGAAACCAGCGTCGGCCGGCCGCAAGAAGTGAGTCCTAGCGCGTCGCAACCGAAACGCGCGCGGGGCATTTCGCTGGCATGATCCCGCCGCCGCTGGAGACCCTTCCGCACGAGCTCGATGGCTCGAAGATGACATGCCAGGCGATCGTCGAAGCGCCCGCTGGCTCACGCGTAAAGGTCTATTACGATCCCGACAGCCACCGTTTCCGGATCGGCAAGTTCCTTCCACTCGGCATGGTTTTCCCCCTCGACTTCGCCTTCATCCCCTCGACGCTCGCCGGCGACGGCGACCCGTTCGACCTTCTCATCCTGCCCGAAGCCAGCCTGCCCGTCGGCTCAATCGTCACGGTGCGGATTCTCGGCATTCTGGAGGCGGAGCAGTTCAAGCCGAACAAGAAGCCGCGCCGCAACGACCGAGTCATTGCACGGTTGGTTGAGAGCCGTTTGTTCGCCAAGATCCAGCACATCGATCAACTTGGAAGCACGTTCGTTGAAGAGTTGAGCACCTTCTTCAGCACCTACAAGCGGCTGCGCGGCCAAACCTACAATGTGGTTGGCGTCGGTGGTCCCGAGCGCGCGGTCGAGCTCATCCTCGAAGGTGCTGATGAATATTTGAAGGATGCGCGGTCGAGCTAGCCCAGGCTTGACAACTTTGAGCCGTGACGGGCGTTTGTCGGCACGAGGACAGACGGTTGTCGAACTATCGCGGAACCGCAGATCGCCCCGACCAGGCGAAAGCCATCGCCGCGGTCGTGCTGGTACACGCTCTCCTGGCCTTCATCATCCTCTCTGGACTGAAAGGCGGAGTCATCCGCAGCGCGGTCGAGAGCCTGACTACTATCGACATCCGCCAGCCGCCGCCTCCGCCACCGCCCGTTCCGCCTCCGCCAAAGCCTGCCCCGAAACCGCAGGCAACGAAGAAGCCGGAAGGTGCGGTCGGCAAGAAGTCCGAGCCCACACCAGTCGTTGCGCCTCAGCCAAAGCTTCCAGTCCAATCGCCGATCCCGGCTGCAAAGGTTGCGGGCACCGGTGCCGCGGCCAATTCAGGTGCTGGCGTTTCCGGCAACGGCACCGGCGCAGGGGGCACTGGAAACGGGCCCGGAGGCGGCGGCAACTTCGTCGGCTTCACGCCTGCCCGCCGCATCTCCAAAATTCCCGATCGCGAGTATCGCGCGCTCGCGGCGACCGGACTTCGCAGCGGCAGCGTGGGCGTCACCATCCGCGTCAACACCGACGGCAGCCCTTCCAACTGCCGGATCGCGCGGTCCAGCGGCGACGGCTCGGTCGATGCGCTGATGTGCGATCTGACGCTCCGCTATATTCGCTTCGATCCCGCCCGTGATCCGTACGGACGGCCGGTCGGTCAGGATATTACCTTTTTCCCCAACTGGTGGCGGCCCTGAGGCCTAATGCGTGCCGGTGGTGGCGACGCCCTCCGGAGCGGCGCTGCTAGTCGTTGCAAGTCGCGTTCCATCGCGGCCATAGACGTCGTCGTAATAGGCGATCGACGACCCCTCGGGCAGCGCAGTCAGGTAGGTGATGTAGACCGGGACAAGGCTCGGCATCGGCACGCGCTGCTCGGTTCCGGCAACCTCCCAATCCAGATCGTAGCCGAACAACCATCGGCCAAGCCGCGCGGCATCTTCCAGCCTGACGCAGCCGCCGCTGTAAAGCCTCGACGCCTCCGTGAAGAGTTCGCGCTCGGGATTGTCGTGGAGATAAACCCCTGCTTCGTTGGGGAACATGAACTTCATCCGCCCCATCGAATTGTGCGGTCCCGGCAGTTGGCGGATGCGAACTTCGACCTTGCCGTCGGCAACGCCCTTCCAATCGATCGACTTGGGATCCACGAGCTCCGCGTTCTCGTCCCAGTCGGACATGACCTGATAACCGAGGTCATCGAGGTATCGCTGACCACGTTTCACGACGTTGGGCGCGATCCTTTCCGCGGCGAGGTCGGTGGGGACGTACCAATAAGGGTTGAGGCTTGCGAAGCGGATGTAAGCGGTGATCAACGGCGTCGGATATTTGGGCTTGCCGACGACGACGACCATCGAGTCGACCATCTTGCCGCCTTCAAACATGTAGAGCCGCTGCTGCGCCGCATTGACGACGACATAGCGCTGCTTTCCGGCCGGAAGCGCGCGCGTCCGCTCCAGGTTGAGGGCTATCAGCTGACGTTGATGATCGTCGGCATATTGATGGTTTGCCAGCGCCTGGCGGAGCTCACCGTAATAAGGGTTCATCCAGCCCATGGTGCGGACATATTCGCTGAGCGATTTGGCCGCGGCCGCGTTCAGCAGCGTCACCAGCGGCGATGGCGGCTTCGGCCTGAGGCCGGCGTCTACGTACAATATGCCGATGTTGGGATCGTGGACGAGATCATCGACGTACGAAACGAAAGCATCGGAAAGAGCGCGCTCTACACGGTCCTTGGCTTCCACCTGCTTCTTCGGGTTCTTCTCGGCCAGCGCCTGGTCCAGCCCCTGCTGGAGGGCGTCGGCGTGATATTTGTCGGGATAAAGCCCGTCGAGGTTGGAACTCCTGAGCAGCGCGATCAACTGCTGCGGGGCATCGCCAGCGGTCGGCGACAGCCACAAGGGGTAATTGTTCCGCGCGCGGTAGAAGTCCGCGATACTCTGCCCGGAAACCGGCGCCTGTGCCGCGGCCAGGGAGACCTTTTGATCAGCCTGCGCCGGGCTAGCCGCCGCGACGGCCATCGCCGCCGCAACAATCGTCAGGCCTCTCAGACAAAAGTGCACCGGCCAGCGGCCGGTGCACTCTTCACGCTTCAAGTTCACGCCTTCTCCAATCGGATTCCCGTCAAAGACCCGCTTCGACGGGCCCGGATTTAGCCGCGCTCACCGCTACGTGTTGGGGCCGGAGCCGGCATCGGTGCCGGAGCCGGAGCAGCATTGGCCGGCGGTCCGGCATAATATTGCCCGTTGTAGACGTATCCGTCCACCCGGCCGTCGTTGTCCCGGTCGGCCCAGACCGCGCCGGCGAGACCGCCGACGGCAGCGCCGATCACCGCGCCCTGAAGGACGCTGACGCCCGGGATGACCGCGCCGGCAACTGCGCCAAGCGCTGCGCCGCCGAGGGCGCCGGTCGCCGCACTGCCGAGAACGCTGCGCGTACCCGGATCGTAGCCCTGCGGCGTGCCGGCATAATACTGGCCGTTATAGGTATAGCCGTCGACGTAACCGTCATTATTGGTGTCGGTCCATACCGCGCCGGCCAGACCGCCGATCGCCGCGCCTACCGCAGCGCCTTCAATCACGCTGACGCCCGGAACCACTGCACCGACCGCGGCGCCGCCAGCCGCGCCAATCGCGGCGTCCTGCGCGACACGCGGATTGTTGGCGCAAGCGCCAAGGGCCGCAGTGCTGGCAAGCGTAATTGCTAGGATTGATTTACGCATCGCTCTTTCTCCCGTTCTATTGAGCTGCTCTAACATGCGCACGCCGCCGCTTCCGCCAGCCGCGGTACATGTTACATCCGCTGGAACGACGATGGCGGCTCATCGTTCCGCAAGCGCGACAAAGCAAGTCGCCCAAAGTGTGCCCGCAGCGTTAAATACTTGTTTAACTTACTGAATCGGTTCGAGGAACTTGCAGCGTATGAAAGCGACGATTTTTCACAACCCAATGTGCGGCACCTCGCGAAAGACGCTCGAAATCCTTCGCGACGCCGGATGCGACGTCTGGATTCATGAATATCTAAAGACGCCGCCTAGCCGCGACGAGCTCGCCCGACTCTACAAGCGCGCCGGGATTAGCCCGCGCGACGGACTTCGGGCGAAAGAGCCCTTGGCTCAGGAATTGGGGCTGACGCGCGCCGATGTCACCGACGATGCGGTGCTCGACGCTATGGTGGAGCACCCGATCCTGATCGAACGGCCGCTCGTCGAGACAGCGAACGGCGTCCGCCTCTGCCGCCCGCAGGACACGGTTCGCGAGATTCTGTAGACTGGCGGCATGAGTCGCCTGGACCCGCGCCTATTGCTGCAGGGTTATGCCACCGGCATCTTCCCGATGGCCGACAGCCGCGAGGCAGCGGAATTGTTCTGGGTCGAGCCACGCAACCGCGCGATTATCCCGCTCGACCGATTTCATGTCTCGCGTTCGCTCAGACGCACCCTTCGCTCCGGCAAGTTCGATGTCACCCGTGACCGCGCCTTTCAGGCGGTCATTACCGCCTGCGCCGACCGCGAGGAGACCTGGATCAACGACGAGCTCGAGCGGGCGATGCTGGCGCTCCACGGGTCGGGCCACGCTCATTCGCTCGAGGTCTGGCTCGCCGGCGAACTCGTCGGTGGCCTCTATGGCGTGAAGCTCGGACGCGCCTTCTTCGGCGAAAGCATGTTCAGCCGGGAGCGGGACGCATCGAAGATCGCGCTCGCGTGGCTGGTCGCGCGCCTCAGGGCCGGCAATTTCACGCTGCTCGATTGTCAATTCATGACCGAGCATCTCGCCTCGCTAGGGGCGATCAGCGTGCCGCGCGAAACCTACGTCGCGTTATTGTCGGCGGCACTCGGCGGTGGCGCAGTCGGCGGTTCCGCGGCGGGCGCATTGGTTGAGGCGCTCGGCAAGTCGCCGGACGCTGCGCCGGACTTCTTCGCGCTCGACAGATTGCTCGAACTCGCCGGCGCTGCGGGTGCAGCAGGCCCGGCCGGATACGTCATCTCGCAGCTCTTGGGCCAGACATCGTAGACCGGGTGCTCGACCACGTTGAGCGACGGGGATTCCTTGTAGAGCCAACCTGAAAAAACGCGGTTCCAGCGTTTGTCTGGCTGTTGCACGTCGACCTGGACGAAAGCGCCAGTCAGCTTCTCGGCCTCCCAGGGCGCGGTCGTCTCGCAGGCGCGCAGCCGGACGATCACATCCTTCCATCGTGCCGACTGGCCGGGATGCAACGCAATATCCTGGACGATGCCGTTGCGCTTGTTGAGGATTCCGATGACCGCCACGCGCTGCGCCATCGGCGTGACGCCGCCCTCGCCATTCGCCGTCGAGGCGGCCTGCCTGGCGGCCGGCAATGGGGCATTGGCTTCCGGCTTGCCCTTACCGCAAGCGGCGAGCGCGAGCGCGATCAGCAGCGGTGCCCCAAGCGACCGCACGCTTATTCTGGGATCCAGGGCTCGTAATCCCCGGTAGACGCGGGCCTGAGCTTGCTGGACCCTAGCGCTCCGTCGGGCCGGAAAGCCTGCATCGTGCCGGTAAGATTGCCCGTCGGCTTCTCCTGGAACTTGCGGACCGGCGGCAGCACCTTCTCGGGCAGGTCGTCGATCGTACCCCGGAGCCACAGCTGCCAATCCGGTGGCACCCGGCTGCCGTCATTGGCTCCGGCGTAGATCACCCAGCGCCGGTTCGGCCTCTTCTTGTCCTGGTAGTAAACATTGCCCGCGTCATCTCGGCCGACCTCATTGCCAAAGCGGCGTGTCGTTAGCGACGTTCCCCACGTCGCGCCGTTCCACCAGGTGAATGTCTTGGACCAGAAACCCATGGCCGAGCGCCTTAGCGCCGCCTCTCCTCGCGAAGCAAGCTAATGGGTCCACTCGGCGATATCGCCTTCCTGGATACCGAGCTCGGCCGCCCGTCCGCTGCGGATTTCCAGCACCGCTGCGATCGGTTCTCCCGACGGCAACGGCGTCAGGTCCATCGCCTCGGCATGCGTAATCCTAACGATCGTCCCGTCCTTGCGAATGTAGACGATGTCGAGAGGGATCAGCGTGTTCTTCATCCAGAACGCGACCTCCTGCGGAGGATCGTACGGAAATATCATCCCGCGATCGCCGTCCAGGCTCTTGCGGAACATAAGGCCCCGCTCCTGCTGTTCCTCGGTCGCGGCGACCTCGACCGTGAAATGATGGACCCCATTCTTGGATTTGATGGTCAGCGGCACTTTGCGAAGTCCGGTTTGCGCGCGCGGGTCCTGCGCGGCCTTCTCGATCGGGGCATTCTGTGCGGGAGCCTGAGGACTACAGGCCAACAGGGCTGCGAGAGCGCCTAGTCCTCCGGCCCGCCAGATTCGCGCAGCTCGATAGCGGTCAGCCCTTTTGCGCTGGGCGCGATCCTCGCCTCCAGCATCTGGCCCGGCTGGAGCTCGGGCAGGTGCGAAGTCCGAACCGTCTCCATGTGGACGAACACGTCCTCGCCGCCCGACTCGTCCGGCCGCTTGACGAAACCATAACCCCGTACGCGGTTGAACCATTTGACCTCCACCGGCTCGAACTCGCCGGCATCTTCCGCAAGCGCCTTGCGATCCGACCGTTCGCCGGCTGGAATGGACGAGCGCGGCTGCTGCGGCAAGGCCGTGGATGTGTCGATCGAGATCACCCGCTTGGCCTGCAGCCCGCGGTCCAGCTTGACCGGCACGCATTCGATGATGGCGCCTTCAGGGACGCTTCGACGCCCGTGCTCGCGGAGAACGCTGAAATGCAGGAGGACGTCGCCTTCAATCTCATCGCTGACGAGGAATCCGAAGCCGCGAGTTGCATCGAACCACTTCACGCGACCCCTGATGGGCGCCATCTCGCCCGGCCGCGGGCTGTCGTCCGACTCCACGGGTCGATTTCCCCCCTCAGCCACTTGCACACTCGCACGCACCATAAGCTAGCCCCATTAACATGGGTGATTGTGTCGGCAAACCGACTTTAGGTGCCTGAATTTTAACCTGGGTTTAGAGTTCGGCGGTTCCCGAGCGTTCGCGGAGAAGATCGACGTCGATCTCCGCCCCAGGTGAAAGGCGTGCAATCTCACGGGCCAGGCCGAAACCGTGGCCGGCGCGGACCATGGCCGCGAGCCATTTTTCGCGTTGCCTGGGATCGGCGTCGCCGTCGGCGAAGGGACCAATCCGGCGGCGCTCAGCGAAGCGTAGGGCGGCGTCGACCGCCGCTCCGTCGGCATGCGCGTCGGCCTCGGTTCGATCCTCGTCCTCTACCCCTGCGAGCCGGAGCTTTTGCTGGAGCCGCCGCTTGCCGTAGCCGCGGCTGCTGAGCGAACGTGACTGGCCAAGCGCGTAGGCTGCATCGTTGATGTAGCCCAGCTCGGCGAATCGGTCTGAGAGCACGTCCAGATCGGGGTTTCTGTCGCCGTCCCAGCCACGCTCTCGAAGCTTGCGCGCGAGGTATGATCTCAGCTTCGCGCGTGTCGTCGCATATTTGCCGACGTAGCGCAGCGCGAGCTCCTGTAGAGCCTCTCCAGTAAGCGGCGGCGGCGCACGCCTGGCCTTGAACCGTGCCTTCACGCCCTTTTTGTGCCACAGTGGCTCGGCAAGGGGAAAGCGGCTGCAATCATTTGTGCCGCCACAGAGAATGGAAACAGCCAGGGAATGGACTGCGTGCTCGAGCGCAACCCGTCAGTGACGAAGGACCTCGCGCCCGCAGGGGCAACGCCGACTTTGGACAGCCTGGCCCGCCGTCTCGCCGATTTCGGCACGATCGGCGAAGCGCTGGACTATGCGGCGCAAGGCGCCCGCGGTCTCAATTTTCACGATGCGCGCGGTTCGCTGACGCGGGCCTATCCTTATTCGGAACTGCGCGCGGACGCCTTGGCGGTCGCACACCGCTTCGTCGCGCTTGGAATCAAGCCCGGCGACCGGGTCGCGCTCATCGCGGAAACGGGCCAGGAATTTGCTGCCGCCTTCTTTGGCGCGGTCTATTCGGGCGCCTGGCCGGTGCCGCTGCCGCTGCCGACCAGCTTTGGCGGGCGCGAAGCCTATGTCGACCAGCTCGGCGTCCAGCTGAAGAGCTGTGATCCTGCGCTGTTCCTGTATCCGCCCGAATTGGCCGAGTTCTGCGCGTCCGCTGCGGATCAAGCGGGCTTCACCTCGCGGAGCTGGGATACGATTGCGGATGTCGAGCCCGCTGCCGGCGATCTTCCGGCGGCCAAGACTGACGACATCGCTTATCTCCAATATTCGAGCGGCTCCACGCGCTTTCCGCATGGCGTCGCGGTCACTCACCACGCCCTGCTCGATAATCTTCACTCACACGGCTTCGGCCTCAAGGTTATCGAGACCGACCGTGTTATCTCGTGGCTGCCCTGGTATCACGACATGGGCCTGGTCGGCTGCTTCCTGTCACCGATGGCCATGCAGATGTCGGTCGACTATCTGAAGACCGAGGATTTCGCTCGCCGCCCGCTCGCCTGGCTCGACATGATCACCCGCAATCCGGGAACGTCAGTCAGCTATTCCCCGACCTTCGGCTACGACATTTGCTCGCGCCGGATGAGTTCGCAGACGCGCGCCGAGGACCGCTTCGACCTTTCGCGTTGGCGGATTGCCGGCAATGGGGCCGACATGATCCGCCCGGACGTGATGCAGGCCTTTGTCGACAGCTTCGACGCCGCCGGCTTCCACGCATCCGCCTTCTGCCCCAGTTATGGCCTTGCCGAGGCGACGCTCGCGGTCTCGTTGATGCCGCCCGGCGAAGGGATCAGGCTGGAGCTGGTTGAGGAAAATGAGCTCTCCGGCGGCACGCCTGACGATGAAGATCGCCCACGCCGCTATCGCGCCGTCGTCAATTGCGGAAAGCCGGTCACCGGCATGGAGATCGAGATTCGCGGTCCGGGGGCAGAAATCCTGCCAGACCGAGGCATCGGCCAGGTCTTCGTGCGCGGTGCTTCGGTGATGCACAGCTATTTCCGCGACGAGGAATCGACGAAGGCGTGCCTCAGCAACGACGGTTGGTTGGATACCGGCGACATGGGCTACATGTCGAAGGGCTACATCTTCATCGTCGGCCGCGCCAAGGACATGATCATCATCAACGGGCGCAACCACTGGCCGCAAGATATCGAATGGGCGGTCGAGCAGCTACCGGGCTTCAAGTCCGGCGACATTGCCGCCTTCGCGATCACCGGCCCGAGCGGCGAGGAGACTCCGGCCGTGCTCGTCCACTGCCGCGTCAGCGACAATGAGGAGCGCGGCCGCCTCCGCGACGAAATCCGCGAGCGCGTCCGCGCCATCACCGGCATCACACCAGTCGTCGAGCTGGTTCCTCCCCGCACGCTGCCGCGCACCAGCTCGGGCAAGCTGTCGCGCACAAAGGCGCGAAACCTCTATCTCAGCGGTGAAATTCAACCTTACGATATCGCGGCCTAAGCCTGGTCGCCACCAATTTAATCCATGTTAAGACCTACGGCGTACAGCCGATGCTGTGCTCAGTGGGGGTTTCGGATCGTGCAGCGCGTGCATGGTTGGATCGGCCGGAAGGACAGGCATTCTGTGTCACTCGACGCGGTCGTGCACCGCGCCGAGGGCAAGACCACGCCTGTAAAGCTCACCAATCTTACCGACGAGGGGTGCCGGATCGAAACCGGCGATCATTTGCGCATCGGCGAGCGCTTTGAAATCGCGATCCCCGGCGTCGGCAAGCTGAAAGCCCAAGTGCGCTGGGCCTTGCACGACTGCGCCGGCGCGAAGTTTATCGACGAGCCTGCTTAACCTGCCTATCGCGGCGAGACGGCTGGGAGCATCCTCTCAAGGACGCGGTCCTTCAAGACATAGTGATGATACAGCGCTGCGGCGGCATGGCCGGCAGCCAGCACGATGATCGCCCAGCCGACCCAGTTATGCACGTCCTGAAGCTGATGAGCGACTTGCTTGCCTGACCCAATGTACGGCGACGGGATCTGCAGGCCGAAGAAGCTCATCGCCTGATTGCCTTCCCACCGCGACAGGAACCCGAGCACCGCCTCGGCAAGAAGCAGCATGTAAAGTAGGTAATGCACGCTCTTTGACGCGACCAAGACCCACTCGGATTCGAGCGAGCTCTTTTGGTGACCCAGGCCAAACCGCCAGACAATTCGAGTCAGCACCACGACGGTGAGTATGATCCCGAATGACATGTGGGTGACGACCATCAGGTGATGCGTTGGGCGGGCGAACCAGCCCCAAGTTTGGCCAAGCGCGAATTGCAGCACGACCAGAACCGCCGTTGTCCAGTGAAGCGCAATCGCGAACCTGTCGTAATTCGTGCCATCGTCGCCCGCGGCAATGCGGGTGGCGGTATCAAAACTGGTCTGATCGGTCATCATGAATCCTGAGCTGCCCAGTGGACAAACGCCCCGTAGCGAAGGCGGTCCCTAATGCAAACCATTCGCAACTAGTTCGATTGCGCGACGTGGGAACGCATGCAAATGAGCGCTGACGAGAGGGAGTCGCATGCGCTTTTCGAGCTTAGCATTCGCCGCCGGGCTGTCGCTGGCCTCGCCACTCACCGCCGAAACGCACATTCAGCCTGCCGTCCAACCCGGCGGCGACATCCCGCGGTCAATCCGCCTTGTGGCGCCGATCCCGAAGGGCGGCGACATCCCCGTCGTTTTCAATGCACCGCGCGGCGAGTTCCAGTACGTTCGCCGCGAAGTGCACATCCCGATGCGCGACGGCGCAAAGCTCTATGCGGTCCTGATCATCCCGCGAGCGCCGGGCAAATATCCGATCATGCTCGACCGCACGCCTTACTCTGCAGACAAGAGTACCAGCCGCGGAGGCTTCGGCCCCTGGCCCGAGAACATTCTCTCGCCGCTATATGCCGAGCTGGTACGCGCCGGTTACATCGTCGCGGTCGAAGACGTCCGCGGCAAGTATAAGTCCGAAGGCGATTACGTCATGAATAGGCCTGTAAAAGGGCCACTAAATCCGACCTCGGTCGACCATTCGACCGACGCGTGGGACACGATCGATTGGCTCGTGAAGCATGTCGGTGAGAGCAATGGCAACGTCGGCTCAATCGGCACCAGTTACGACGGCTTCACCGCGTTGATGACGCTAGTGAACCCGCACCCGGCACTGAAGGCCAGCGTTCCCATCAATCCTATGGTCGATGTCTGGAAGGGCGACGACTGGTTCCACAACGGCGCTCTACGGCAGGAGATGATCGGCTACATCTACGGCCAGACCGCCAACAAGAAGTCCGAAGAAGAGTTCTTCACAAACGCCTACGACGATTATGCCACCTTCCTTCGCTACGGCTCGGCCGGCGAATATGGCCGCGCGATGGGGATGGAGCAGCTGCCCTTCTGGCTCCGCCTGACGCAGCATCCTGCCTATGACGAATATTGGCAGGACCAGGCGGTCGACAAGATCCTCGCGCAAAAGCCACTGACTGTCCCGACCTTGCTCGTCGACAGCCTTTGGGACCAAGAGGACATCTACGGCGCGCCCGCGGCCTTCAACGCGGTGAAGGCCAGCCCGAATGCTCATCTCGCGCTGGGGCCCTGGCACCACGGACAGGTCAATATCGCGGCCAATTCGCTTGGGCCAATTGACTGGGGTAACGACACGGCAAAGTGGTTCCGCCAGAACGTCATTATCCCCTTTCTGAACGAGCATTTGAAGGGCGGCCCGCCAGGCAACACCGCGCGCGTCACCGCGTTCGAGGCCGGTACCAACCAGTGGCGGCGCTTCGACGACTGGCCGCTCGCCTGCGCCAGCGGCTGCCCGGCGAACCT
>Ga0068854_100002273_pt1 | contig 11825 bp, 17 predicted proteins | sample KBSCornC42_FD_66590 | JGI IMG/M metagenome (GOLD analysis project Ga0068854, IMG submission 66590) | Corn rhizosphere microbial communities from Kellogg Biological Station, Michigan, USA - KBS Corn C4-2 | ecosystem: Host-associated > Plants > Roots > Rhizosphere > Soil ... | reverse complement strand
TTGTCCTGCCGCGACTCGGCCGGGCCCTGGGCAATCGCGCGGTGCCGATGGTCCTCGTCCTCGACGACCTCGAGCGAATCGAGTCCCCCCAGGCGCTGGCCGTGATCGCCGCAATCGCGGGGCGGCTCCCCTCGGGCTCGCGGCTTGCGCTCGCCTGCCGTACCGAACCGGCCCTCCCAATCGGCAGGCTGCGTGCCCACCGCATGCTGACCGAGCTGGGCAGGGCGGAGCTGATGATGACCAAGGCCGAGTGCGCGGCTCTGCTCGCCGGGCTCGGCGTCGAGCTGACCGGCAAGCAGCTCGACGCGATGATCCTGCACGCGGAGGGTTGGCCGGCCGCTCTCTACCTCGCCGGCCTCGCCCTCAGCGAACAGCCCGACCTAGACGGAGCGATCTCGCGGTTTGCCGGCGACGACCGGATCGTCGTCGACTACATCAAGGAGGAATTTCTCGCGTCGGTCTCCCAGCGCAGGCTGGAGTTCATGCGGCGGGCCTCGATCCTCGATCGCCTCAGCGGCGATCTCTGCGACGCGGTCCTCGGGCGCACCGGCTCGGCGCGGACGCTCGTCGACCTCTCGCGCTCGAACTCGCTGCTGACGCCGCTGGACCGGCGCGATGAGTGGTTTCGATTCCACCCGATGTTCCGCGAGATGCTGCGCTCGGAGCTGCACCGCGTAGAGCCGGGGGTGGAAACGAAGCTGAACCTTCGCGCCTCTGAATGGTGGGCGGAGCAGGGCGATTGGGACCGGGCAATCCAGTACGCGATCGAGGCGGGAGACCCGGCCCGCGCCGGAGAGCTGCTGTGGTTAGGAGTGCCGAGGTACATGACCCGCGGACGGGTCGCCACTGTCGTCGGCTGGCTGGGCCGCCTCGGGGAGGAGACCATCGCCTCTGATCCCGCCCTCAGCCTGACCGCGGCCTTCGGCGGGATCACCCGCGGCACCGGCTCGCAGGCCGAACAGTGGACCGCGGTGGCACGGAGCCTGCTGCAGGCGGAAGGGAACTCCGACAGGAGCCTCGACCTGATGCCGGGCTTGGCGCTGGCCGAAGCCGGCCTCGCCCGTCAGGGGGTCGAGGCAATGTGCGCGAGCACCGAGGTCGCCGCGGCGGATCTCGCCGACGAGAGTCCTTGGTTATCGATGTGCTGCATGCTCGACGGGGTCGGGCTGCATCTCCGCGGACTGCGCGAGCAGGCACAGGAGAGGCTGGTGGAGGGCGCGCGGCGCGGCTCGGTCAGCGCCCCGACCATCCAAGTGCTCGCGCTCGCCCAGCTCGCTCTGCTCGCGATCGAGGACGAGGACTGGCAGCTCGCCGAGTCGCTGGCGGCCCAGGCCCGCGCGCAGGTCAACCGTTCCGGGCTGATCGAGTACCCGATGGTCGCGCTGGCGATGGCGGTCTCCGCCCTGGTCGAATCCAGATTCGGAAGGGTCGACAAGGCGGTGGCCGACATGCGGATCGCCATCGATCTACTCGGTGAGCTCGATGAATTCGCGCCCTGGTACGAAGTCGAGGCGAGGATCGCGCTGGCCCGTTGCGCCTCGCGCCTCGGCGATGGGCCGGCGGCCGAGGCGTTTCTGGCCGAGGCGAAAAAGCTGCTGAAGCGCACCCCGGACGCGCTCTTGCTCGGCGAGTGGATCGAGCAGTCGGCCCGGGCGGCCGCGGAGCTTACCGTCGCCGAGGTGAGCGGCCTCTCCCCCGCCGAGCTGCGCGTGCTCCAGTTTCTCCCGGGCCATCTCTCCTACCCGCAGATCGCCACGGAGACCTTCGTCTCGCCGAACACGGTCAAGACCCAGGCGCAGAGCATCTACCGCAAGCTCGGCGCCTCCTCACGGCGGCAAGCGGTCGAGCTGGCGCAGGACGCCGGCCTGCTCTGACGATCACCCGCTTCGGGCGATGCGGACCCGGCGAGGCGGACCTACGTTGGGACGGTTGCTCCCCTGCGGGCAGCCGCGCCGATGCCAGAGCTGATCGCCATCGCATACACGGAGGAGACCGTCGCCGCCCAGGCAGCGGCGGAGCTCGACCGCTGCGCGGCTGAAATCCCGCTCGACCCCGACGCGATCGGCGTGATCGTGGCCGAGAAGAACGGGAACCACCAGTTGCTGAGCAGCCGCCATCCCGGAGCGACCGCAGCATGGAGCCGATTCTGGGGAGCCATCTTCAGCGTCGTGATGAACGAGGACGAGCCGAGCGAGCTCGACCTGAGCTTTCGCCAGCAGGCCAAGGGGCTGTTGAGGCCCGGGAGCTCGCTGCTGCTGGTCGCGGTCAGGCAGGCCACCCGAGAGGCGGTTTTGGCGGCCGTCAGCCAGTACGGCGGCAAGCCGTTGACCTGCCCGCTCGATGCCGACATGACGGCTGGTCTCTGGGCCGGTTCAAATCCGGCGTCGACTTCTACCGCTGGCCGAGGCGATGATTGAGGGAGCCAAAGGCCGCCTGCCGCGGAGGGTGGCAGCATCGACAGCCTCGGCTCCCAGCCTTCACCCGACGCGCTTGATTCCGCGTTTCACCTTCTTCGCGGCGCTGTCCATCCCGCTCTTGGCCTTGCCCTTGGCGTTGTCGACATGGCCTCTTTCCTTGAGGCTCTGATTCTCGGTCAGGTCGCCCGCTGCCTTCTTCGCGCGACCTTTCGCCTTGTCGATCTTTCCACCCATTTCACTCACTCCTCTCTATTTAGAGCCCTTCGATCCATCTGCTGCGCGCTGAATCACGATTGCGACCCTGCCGACTTCTTCCCCAAGCGCTCCGATGCGCTCGGCAGCGCTGGCGAGGTCAAAGCCCTTGGCCTTGCGGCGTCCCCGGCGTCGATTGACGAGAGCAAGGCCGCCCGCGATCCCGACGGTGAGCCCGCCGGCCGCCGCCAGCGGTCCTTTCGCCTGAGCGGCGGCAAGCGTCATCGCCCGTCCCGCGGCCCTGGTTCCCGCCATAGCCGCCTGACCGGCAAGGGCCGCGTTGGCTGCCGCGTCAGCGGCCGCGGGCACCTCTTTCACCGGCTGGGTCGCCTCCCGGGTCGGCGTCGCCTTCGCGTCTGCTTTCGTTTTCCTCGCCGGCGTTTTCGCTTTTTTGCTGCTTGCTTTGGTTGCTTTCGCCATGTCTATTTCCCTCCAGCCTTGACATCCGGCCCGACCATTGGATCGATTGCCTCGTCTAAAACGGGGTACCCCATAGCCGTGCAGTCGAAAGCCTCGTCAACCCCCGAGCGAGCCGCCGAGCGAAACCGCCACCAGCGTGCGCACGCACGCGAGCTGCGCCGGCGCTCGACGATCCACCACCTCCTCGAGCAGGTTCGCGCGCGCCACAAGCTGGACGACTCCCGACAGCGCCTATCAAGGCAGGTGTCGGAGTCCAAGCACCGCGGCCTGCTGGCAAAGGCGAAGTCGCTGGTCGCCGCCGGGCGAGCCAAGAACGACGCGAGGCGCCGCTCAGGGCTGATCCATTCCCAAGCACAGCAACGGAGGAGGAAGTAGCCATGCCGATGAAGAGCCTGATGATCGCGACCGGGCAACGCCTTACCGGCAGCCGCCCCTCGTCGCTGCGCGCGGCAGCGGGAGCGGGTGCGGCCGGCACCGCCGTCGGGGTCGCGGTCTATCGCCTTTTGCGCCACGAGTCCAAGAGCGACTAGCGGCCGGGGAACGGAAACAGGATCCGCTCGACCCTGTCCATGATCTGGTGGCTCGGATAGCGGACGTCGTCAACCGTCGAGATCAGGTAGCGCACCAGGCGCTCGGCCTGCTCCCGTTTGTAGACGATGTTTTCGGCTCGCTCGATCAGCTCGTGGCTCGGATAGCGCACCTGCGTGATCCGATCCAGAAGCGCGTCGATGTATTCGTCTCGTAGCTGCTCTCCGATCATCATTTCCTTTCGTTGGCTCTAGATCAGCCGCCCCAGCGGCCCGAGGTCCAGGTTGAGCTCCTCGTCCTCGATCTCAAAGGCCTCCTTGAGTTCGTTCATCCGCTCCTCCAGCAACATGAAGGTCTCCCCAAGGCGCTCGACCTCGTCAGCGGTCAGTGAGCCGCCGTCTATCCGGCGCAGCGCCTGGCGCTCCATCAGCTGGCGCAGCAGCTCGATCAGCGTCAGGACCAGTTGCGCCAAGCCCTTCTCGAGGTTCTCGCGGTCGGCGTTGACGCGCCGCCGCAAGGCGCCGTCGAGTCGGTCGAGCTCATTGCCGAAGGGAGTGAAGTCAGGATCGCCGGCGAGCAGCTTGCTACGTCGCGAGGGGTTGGTTTGAGCGCGCTTGCTCATCTCCCGCGCTCCGCGACGAAGCTGTAGGGCGGCCACGGGCCGGTGCAGCTGACCCGGGCGCTGTCGAGATCCGCGTTCAGCTCTCCAACCCGGCTGCCGAAATCCTCCACGCGCTCCGCGTCGACCAGATAGGCCGCCTTGAACTGGTGGGGATCGCGAGTGCCGACCGGCGGCACAGAGCTCCGGGCCAGCGCAGCCAGCGGCCGGTGCACCAGCTCGACCGCGCTCCTCCCCCGCCGCTCCTGCTCGGCTCGCTCCATCAAGTAAGCCGTGCCGCTGCGCGGGGGTGGGGCGGGGTCCAGCCTCGGCGCCTCCAGCAACTCCGCCCTGACGCTGAGCTCGACCGCGCCGCGCACGCGCTCGAGCGCGTCGACAAACTCCTCGCGGCGCTCGGCCAGCATCGCGATCACGTCCTCGGCTCGCTCGACGCTGCTGCCGAATCGCAGCGGCAGGATCGTCGCTGAGGACATCAGCTCCTCGATCACCTGCTCGTGGGCCCAGAGCACCTCTTCGTCGGGCTCGGGAGTCGTCGCGTGTTCGCTGACCAGAGCCGCGAGCCGGCCGCTCTTGATTCTGCGCAGGGCCGCTCCGTGCAAGCCGGTGGCAGATGGCGCGGCGAGCGAATCGGTGATCGCGTAGACGTAGAGCACGCCGCTCACAGCGCACTCGCTTTCAAGGACGGGCCGCTGGCACTGAGCGAGACCCCCGCGTCGCGCTCGATCGTCTCCACGGAGGCGACAAGGGCTCGCAGCCCAACGTAGACGAGGTCGACGTCGGCGACCGCGAGCGTGATGTCGCCGTGGATGACGACGCCTCCGTCGAGCAGCCGATCGACCAGATCGAGCAGCGAAACGTCGCGGTCGCGAAGCGCCCGCGAGACGCCTCTCTCCTGCCTTTCCTGGGACGCCTGGTTTCGCGCCCGCCAAGCCTCGCGGTCGCGGTCGCGGCGGCGAGCAGCGGCCTCGCGTCGGCGCTGCACTTGTTTGCGCTGGTCGCTCATCGCGCTGATTCGATCGAGCTCTTGACGAAGTTGTAAGCGGGCCACGGGCCGGTGAGCTGGACCGAGACGCCGAGCCCGCGGTACTCCTTGCTCAGCTCGGCAGCGACCCGCTGGAGCTGCTCGACGCTCTCATTTTCGACCAAGTAGACGCCGTTGAGCAGCATGTCCCCTTCGTGCCCGCTTACCTCGCGCCGCTGCAGCGGATTCAAAAGCGCCTCCGAGGCACAGCGCGCGAGGCGCTCGTGGATCTGCTGCGCCCATCCGTCGGCGATTTCCTCGGCCTCCTCCCGGGCGCGGGCCTCCCTGCGCCTGCGGTCCATGTAGGCGGCGCCGGGCGAGAGGGGGGCCTCTCCCGATTGCTCGGCGGCGCGCTCAGCAGCCGCTCGATCAAGAGCACCAGGCTCGGCGAAAGCCTTCGCACCCCACTCGGACTTTCCGTCGAGGCGCTCGAGCGCCTCGACCAGGACCGCGCCCTCCCGTCCCATCATTTCGCGCACGTGCTTCTCGTCACCGAAGATCGTGCAGAGACGGGTCGGCACGACCGTGGTCGACTCCAGCATCGTCTCCAGCACCGCCTCGTGCGCCCGCGCCTTCTCCTCCAACCAGGCGACGTCGTTGAGGTTCTCGCGTAGCTGCTCCTCGCCGAACTCCTCCAGGGGCACGGAGCTGACGATCGCCGCCAGCTCGTTTCCTTCGAGCAGGAACACCCCGTGCCGAGAGTCGACTCCGGGCAGCTCACCGCTGAGCCGCACGTCGGCGCGAACTATCCCATAGAGGTAGAGCCCGAGAGCAGGCTCTTCCGTGGCGGGCGGGGCGGGCGTGCCGCGGCGCGCTCTCACGTGTTCTTCCGACGCGGGCGGCCTTGGCTGTCGCCGGGAGGCATCGCCCCGCGGGGCGCCGAGCACGTCCTCGGACTCGCTGAGCAGGGCCCGGGTGATCTCGCGCGAGAGGATCGAGCGGGCCTTCGCTTCCGCCTCAGTGCGGGCCTCGGCGACGAGAGCCGGCGCCGTCTCGGCGGCGAGCGCTTCCACAGCCGCTTGAAGCTCTCGCGTGGCCTCTCCGCTCACCGGTCCCCCTCTGGCTCCTCGACTTCCTCGAGGGCACGGGCAAGCTCCTCCTTGCTCATCGTCGAGCGCCCGGGGATGTCGAGGATCTGGGCTTCGCGCAGCAACTCGTCCTTGCTGGGCTCCTCGTCCTCTTCGACCACTTCGCGCGTGCGGGTCTCGACCACTACCTCCTCGCCCGGCTCGGCGGGCGGCAGACCGATCCGCTCCTCGAGCCGCTCGAGCCGCGCCTTTAGGTCCTCGTTTTCCTCCTCCAGCTCTTTTGCGTGACTGCTCAGGCTGGGGTCAGACTCCCACCAGTTGATGCCCATCTCCTGGGCGCGCTCGACCGAGGCGACGAGCAGCCGCAGCTTGATCGTCAGCAGCTCGATGTCGAGCAGATTGATCTGGATGTCCCCGGCGATCACTATGCCCTTGTCGAGCACGCGCTCGAGGATGTCGGCGAGGTTCGCCGGGCCGCCACCCCGTTGCACTTCCATGCGCTGGCCGCTTGCCTGTCGGGCCTCGTAAGGGCCGGAGCGGGGGCTGGGGTCCAGAGCCATAGCTAACCCTCCCCAGCCTCAGCGCGCGGGTAGCGGCGGGTCCGTTGCAGGCCGGTCAGTTCTCCGTCTTTATCGAGGGTGACCTCGTAACTGCCGAGCACATCCGTGGTCGAAGGCACCCGCTCGAGCTCCAGCACCTCGAGCGTCACGGTCCACTCGCTACCGTCCTTTTCAATTCCGGTGACGGCCTCGATCCGGCGATCGACCAGGTTCTCCATCTGTTCCACCGCTTGCCTGGCGATGTCGCGGGAGCCACCTTTGCTGTTGCGTTTGGCCTCAGCCACGATCAATCCACTCCTCTTCGAGTTCTTCCAACGGCACTAGGTCCTCGGCTTCGGCCTGGCGCTGACGTGAGATCGCGAGGCGCTCGAGCAGCTCGTCCTCCTTGGCCGCGCGCTCCTTCTCGCCGAGCCGGCCTTCGTCGAAGTCGATTTCCAGCTGCAACATCTCCCGCTTGATCGCGTCTTCGTCATAGAGCTGGCGTTCGGCCTCGCCGGCGATCTGCTCGGCCACCCAGGCGGTGCCGCGCACTGGCGCCAGCGGCAGCAGGACGAGCTCCTTGAAGAGGCCCACCTCAGCCCCCGATCCCGAGCTCGACGAAGCTGTGCGGGGGCAGCGGGCCGGTGTACTTGAGCTGGATCCGCCCGGCCTGCTCGGCCCCGATCTGGTCGACCACCCGGTCGAACTCCTTCAGCCGGGCGCGCTCGACGAGGAAGGAGGCGTTGACCGCCATCCGCTCGTGCACCGGCTCGCCGACCCTGACGTCGACGGCCAGGGGAGCGAGCCGATCGATGACCTGCGGTGCCGCCGCCGCCCGCTTCTCTTCGAGCGCCGCCGCGATCAGTTCTCCGAGTTCGATCCGCTGGTAGTACGTCGCCTCCTCGGGCTTGCCGTGAATCGCCTCGCGCAATTTCGCGATGGCACGGTCCTCGGCGATCACCTCCCGCAGCACCGCCGCTTCGTCGTAGATCCCCTTGATCGTGATCTCGACCTTTCCGTCCATTTCCTCCAGCTGCGCTTTCAGCTTCTCGCTGTAGGGATCGAGCAGCCGCTGGTGCACCGTCTCCTCATCGGGCATGACGACGCCGAAGCGCATCGGCAACACAACCGCCTGCGCCATGGTTTCCTCCAGCACGCGCGAGTGCCTGAGCAGCTCCTCTCGGCCGGCCTCGAGGAAGTCCCCCGCGACGTCGCTGGCGAGCGCGGCGACGTCGCCGTGAGGGATGACGCCGATCGGCGCGTCGTCGATCCCGGGACCCTTGGGCGGCGACGCCGCTGTGGAGACGACGCCATAGACGTACTTCGCCATGTCGTGCTTGGTTGCGGGCATCGCCTCCACCGCCCCCTAGCCGCTTTTCGAGCGGCGTTCGCTTGAGCCCGACGACGAGCTGGCGCGGCGCCGTTTGGCGCTTGTAGAGCTGGTGCGGCGTTTGGTAGTCGCGGGTTCCTTCTCGTCCTCTTCGTCTTCGTCCCCGAAGAGCGCCTCTTTAGCGCCCTGCAACATGCCTTTGGTCTTGCTCGAGGCCCCGCCTTCGGTGATCCCCTCCATCAGCTCCGGCAGCCCCTGCGTCTCGGTCGACATCAGGTCGAGGCGGTTGACCGCCTCGGCGAAGCGCAGGTAGGTGTCAACGCTGGCAATCACGATGCGAGCGTCGATCGTGAGGATCTCGATCCCGATTAGGGAGACGCGCACGAAGACGTCGATCACCAAGCCCTTGTCGAGGATCAGCTCGAGAACGTCGTAGAGCCCACTAGAGGAGCTGCGCGCCACGTACCCGCTTCCCCCCCTGTACGGCTGCTGTTGCATCGCGGTTGCCATCTAGCTTCCTTTCCTCGTTTACTCGTCTTCCTCGGCCTCTTCGGGCTCCTCGTCCCCCGCCGGCTCCTCGCTCTCGGCCGGTGTCCCGATTTCGGCGGACTCGTATTCCTTGCCGTCCTCCCAGAGCTCGGCCACGGCCTTGAAGCGCCGCAGCTCCTGAGCGAGGACTCGCTCCGGCAGGCCGATAATTCGCGCCAGTTGCTCAACTGGACCTTCGGAGGCCCGCTCGATCGTCAGCTCCAGGCGGGTCAGTCGCGGCGCCAGGGGATGGAAGGTGAGGACGCCGGAGTGCTCGAGCTCGCCGCTGCACTCCCAGTCGAGGCGCTCTGCGGGCACTTCGTCGACCAGCTCGACGGAGAGCTGGTGCTCACGCCCGCGGACCCGCACGAAGACCTCGAAGTGGGTGTCGTCATCGACCTCCACCGCGGTCACGCGGTCGACGATCTGCGGGTACTCCTCGAAGCGGGCGCAGAGGTCGAATACGGCCGCGACGGGAAGGGCAATGTCGATCGATCCTTGGACCGGCAGCGGCGCGCCCGCGCCGATCGCGTCGCCGACCGCCACCCCGTTTTCCTCGCCGGCGGAACTTTCCGGGCCTGAGGGTTCCGCCCCTGCACCCTCGACGTCGGAATCGGCTTCGCCGCCGCCGCGGACGCGCTCGACCAGGCGACTGCCCATTTTCACTTTCGAGGCGAAGCGGCCGGGAGGGCCCAGGCGTGCCAGGGCGACGTCGGCCAGATCGCCCGCCTTGCCGCCCTTTTCCGTCTGGGTCGGGTCGAGGCGCTGCTTGAGGCTCGGCTTGTCTTTAGCCGTCTCGCGACGAGCCTGCAGGGCTCGCAGGCCGTAGCGGGCGGCCTCAGACCATTGCGCGAGCGCCTCGCGCCCATAGTCGCCTGCCCCCGGCTGCGCTTTTTCGCTCTGAGCCATTCAGCCTCCGGCATCCGCCGCGCAGCCGTCTCAGACCTTTTTCACCGCGTCGTCGGCGCTCTCGCTGACCTGCTTCACCGAGCTGGCGATCCGGCTCACCCCCTGGCCGAAGGTGTCGGCTCGCTTGGCCGCGTCGGACACGGCACCGGCCACCTTGCGGGCATCGGACTTGAAGCCGTTTTTCTTCGGCAGGCTCATCTTTGAGCGCTTGGGAACCGGCACGCCGAGGACCTTGCGCTTGCGGCCCGACCGGCTCGCCGCGAGAACCGCGCCGGCAACCCCGGCGACCGCGGCGCCACCGGCCAGCAGCGGGATCTTCGCCTTCTCCAGGATCGGAGCGGCGCCGTTGCTGCTCGTGCTCTGCGCGCCGTTGGCTTTGGCTTTGTTGGCGTCGGCTTTAGCTTTGGATTTCGAAGCCGAACTCGCCGAAGGTTTTTTCGACTGGGGTTTTTTTGCTTTGGCTTTTGATTTCGCCTGTTTGGTGTCAGCCATGCCGACCGTCCTCTCTGTCGTTCGAGTCCGTCTCCCTGGCTGGGATTTGGAACAGATTTCCGAACGAACTCCAGAGTGAAACGGGGCTCCGGCGAATTTGTCAGTCCTGAAAACGGAACTCAGTCGCTGAACTTCTTTTCGTGACCCTTGGCCTTGCCGTGGGGGCTGTGGGAAGTCGATTGGGGGGACTCCTCGGCTTCCGGCGCCTGGGTCGTTTCGGCTTCTTCGGGGGCCAGGTCCGGCGTGGCTGGGGCAGCGGCGGGATCCTGCGAGTGTGCGGGATGAGACGGGTGTTCCGGATGCGCGGGATGCACCGGGTGTTCCTTGCCCTTCGCTTCCGTCTCGCCGGTCTTTTCTTCCTGCTTTTCCGCCTTCTTCACAGCATTCGGTGGCGTTTCGCTCGTCGGCTGCTTTTCCAATCCAGGGGGGTTCTTGGACGATCCGGACGTCGTCTTGATCGGCGACGCCGGGTCGCCCTCCCCACCGGGTGCAGGACCGGAAAGCTCCCTTACTGGAACCGGGGCGCGGGTCTGCGTGGCGCGATCTCGCGCAGCCGGTGCGCTCGGCTTGCCGCGCCCCACATCGACTGGGGAAGAACCGCCTGTCGCAACCGAGGCAGGGGCCGCCGGTATACCGGCGGCCTGGCGTTGAGCCGGCCGCAACGGATGCCGTCCCGCCCCCGGCGATCTTCCCTGGGCAAGGTGGCCCCGCTTGGCCGGGGGCGTAGCCGTGGCATCTCTCCCCGAACCGCGATCGTGCGCGCCCCGATCCACCACGGCTGTCCCCACAACCGCCACTGCCGCCACCGTGGCCAGGGCCTTGAGCACACCAGCGGCTCCTGCCGAGCTCGCGGCACCGCCGCCGAGCGCGGCAGTGATCCCGCCGGCCCCAGATCCGCCCGCACCGGCGAGCACGGACTGAAGAGCACCGGCAGCCACTCCGACGGGCAGCGGTGCGATCCCGGCAAACGTCGCCTTACGCGCTTCGATTCGGTCCTGAAAGCGCCGGCAGTCGGGACACTCCCTCAGGTGCGCCCGAATCTCGCGGCGGCTGGATACCCGCCTGTCGGCATCGGAGAGCACCCGCGTTACCGCCTCGCATCGCAGGCTACGCCCGAAGTCCATCTGCTCGAGGTTGCGGCGTGCCTCGTAAAGAGCTTGGCGGACGACCGCGCCGCTCGTGCCGAGAGTGGCCGCGATGTCGGCGAAATCGAGGCCGCTCAACTCGCGCATAACCAAGACTGCTCGCTGGCGCTGGGGCAAATCGCCGAGGTCTCGGAACAGCCACTCGAGCCGCTCGCGCTGCTCGACCCGTTCGGCGACGCTCGAATGCTCGGTGAGCTGCTGCCAATCGAGCGCCTGGGTCTCGCGCTTGCCGCGGCGCAGGTTGATCGCCTCGTTGTGAGCGATGCGGTAGAGCCACGGCCGCAGCGCTATCTCTCGCTTCTCCCCTGGCAGGGCATGCAGAACCTTGACCATCGTGTTCTGCAGAGCGTCCTGGGCATCCTGCGGTTCGCCGAGCAGGCCCAAGCAAAATTGATACAGCTCCTGCTGATAGCGCTCGAATATCTCGCCAAGGGCCTGTCTGTCCCCAAGGGTCCCACGACGAGCGAGTCGCGCATCAGAGCTTCGAAGGGCAGGCCTCACCAGCTGGCGTATCGCAGCCATCAGCGCGGCCCACCGCGGTCAAGCGGTTGCACCGTAACCATGCCCTGTTCATACCCTTAGTAAGGGATCTCAATG
>Ga0068854_100002264_pt1 | contig 11841 bp, 10 predicted proteins | sample KBSCornC42_FD_66590 | JGI IMG/M metagenome (GOLD analysis project Ga0068854, IMG submission 66590) | Corn rhizosphere microbial communities from Kellogg Biological Station, Michigan, USA - KBS Corn C4-2 | ecosystem: Host-associated > Plants > Roots > Rhizosphere > Soil ... | reverse complement strand
GCTCCAAGCAATCGAGACCGCGTGCCTGCGGTGCGCGGCGTTGCCGGACCTTCCGTTTGCCGACGATGCGCCGCTGATCAGCGTGCTGACCGGGGCGGCGTTCGGGGTCGATCGGCTTGCGGTGGCGCTCGTCGCGGAAAAGCTCGCGCCTGCGGATACGGCCGCGCAATGGCGGATCGAGACGGTGTTGCCCGCGCCGATCACGCTCGCCGCCGAAGCCGCGTGGGAGGATTACGCATCTCAACGCCCACTTCCGAGCAATGTGGATTTGCGACCGGCCTATGCGGCGGTTTGGCAGGAATTCCTGGCGCAATGCCATTCGGTAACGATTTTGCCTGCGACATGGCGGCCCGACGATAGGGCCTCACAGCGGCCGCGTATCGCGCCGCTCGATCATGTCCCGCCCTTCATGCCGGCCGAAAGGATCGAGGGAGATTATCGGCTGAGCTATGTGGCCGCCGCCAATTTCCAATTGCAGCAAGCCGATATCCTGATCGCGGTCTGGGACGGCAAGCCGCCGCGGGGGCCCGGGGGCGTGGCCGATATCCTGACGCGCGCCCATGCCGCGCGCAAGCCGGTCATCCTGATCGACGCAAGCGACCTCGACCGGCCGCCGGTCATGCTGCGCTCGATCGAATCCGGGCCGGACCACAGCAATATCGTGGGCTGGTCGCCCGCCATCCTGGGCGCGGTCACCGAAGCCGCCGATTGCCGGGACGCCGCGATCGGGGACGCGGTGCTCTCGCTCCTCACGCTCCATCGGGCGCCGTCCGAGAAGGACCGCGAGCATGGCCATCCGGCTCTCACGATCGACGATTTCTTGGCCGAGGGTGCCAAGCGGCGCAAGCCGTCCCACGTTTATGCGCATTTCGTGCGCCTGCTCGGCGGCGGCAGGCGGGCACGGCCTGGGGCGGGGCGTCATGACGGCAGCCGTTCGGACGCGAGCTGGACCGCCTGGGCCGACGCGCTGCGGGGCCAAACCGGGCTGTCGCTCGATCTACAGACGATCCTGCGCGGGCGTTATGCAGCCGCCTCGGCACTCGCGAACGTCTATGCATCCCGCTACCGATCGACCTTTGTGGCGGCCTTCATCTTCGGTGCAATGGCCGGCGGCGTGGCGGTAGTCGGGCAGGAGATCAGGCTCGACGGCATGTGGTGGCCCAAGGCGGCACTGATCGGCTGCGAGCTGCTCGCCATCACGGCCGTGATGCTGCTGATCCAGACCGGGCGGCGGCGCAAATATCACGCCAAATATGTCGAATATCGCACGCTCGCGGAATCGCTCTACAGCCTGCGCTTCCTGAGCCCGTTCGGGCTGCATCCTCCGACAAGGCTGGTGGCGGCCGATAGCTGGTCGGACTGGTATGTGGAGAGCACGGCCCGCGAGCTCGGCCTCCCCAATCTCGATCTGGGTCCCAATTATCAGCGGCGCTTGCTGAAGGTCGTCTGCGAGCAGGAGATCAAGCCGCAGATCGCGTATCACGAACAGAGTGCCCACCTGATGCGGCGCGTGGAGCATCGCATTCATCTGCTCGGCAATTTCCTGTTCTTCTCGGTCTTCAGCGCCTTGGCGCTGATGCTCGCAATCTGGACCGGCAAGGGAGAGCCTTTCCCAGGCGTGCAGGCCATGGAAAGTGCCGGACCGTTCCTGACCTGTATTGCCGCCTTCTTCCCCACGGTCGGCGCGGCCCTTGCGGGAATCCGCTTCATGGCAGATTTCGACGGGCGGGCGGTTCGTTCACGCGACATGGCCGACGCGCTTCGCGACCTGGGTCGCCGCGCCGCCGAGGGCGAGGAGGTTCAGGATTTCGCCACAACCGTCGGCATCCTCCGCGATCTGGCGGCGACCTTGTCCGAGGACGTCAAATATTTCCACGCAATCTACAGCCGTCGGGAGCTCACCCTACCGGGCTGAGAGATTACCGACCGCAGAAATGGCGCACTCGGCATGAAAGCGTGGGGCACGCTCACAGCTTAAAGGGTCAATTCAATGAACTGTCTACCACGCGACCTTTGCCGGCAGGAATTCGGCGAAAAGATCATCGTAATAGGGCTTTAGATGGGCCAGATCCGGCTTGGCATGACCTTTCGAGTAAAGGTCGTACTTGTTGAACTCCAGCACCCATTTCAGCATGGCGCGATCCTCGTCATTGCAAAGGTGATCGTAAGCGCCATGCTTGTGCCACGGATAGAAGGAATGGAAGCGCAGCATATAGAGCGCTTCATCCGGCAGATAAGGCTTCATCACCTCGGCAATATAGCCATCGTGGCCGAAGGACATGTGCACATTCTCAAGGCCGCAATTCGGTTCGTAAATGCCATATTTTGTCTGGTATTCCGGTACTTCACGATCCGGGTTGCCGGCGAAATATTCGTGGAAGACGATATGCTCCGACCAGGCGCAGCCCACGGGATAGGTATCCCCGACCACGCCCCACTGCGGTTCACCCCACAAGCAAAGGCATTTTCCCAGATCGTGCAGAAAGCCCGTCAGGATCATCCAGCGCGGTTGTCCGTCGCGGCGCATGGCCTCCGACGTCTGCAAAAGATGATCGGTTTGCGACAAATCGGTGTCCGGATCGCTCTCATCGACCAGCGCATTCAGAAATTCGGCCGCCTCCCAGATCGACTTCTTGCCCCGCGTCAGGCCGAAATATTCGGCCTCCTTCCGCAGAACATAGTCGACGGTCATCTGCTCGTGATTGTTGCGATAGAACCGGGCCACGCCCGGAACGGCAGCCGCGTCATATTGACGAAACTGTTCCTCGGTCTTGCCTTCCTTATAGCGGCTTTCATCGACAGCCTGTGTGGCGTTCGCACCCATCTTCACCCATCCTCTGATCCTGGCATGCTTTGCCAACGTTACCGCTTACGTAAATGGACTATCGCAAGTCACCACAAAGCTCAATAACCCCCCATTCCTGCTCTGACGGCGGCGCCTTGACACATCCAACGTTATGGGTAACGCTCCCTAACTGCTCCAAACCTTCCCTCAGAGAGAAGGACGAGCCGATGGAAACGAGGATGCGGATGAACGAGCAGCACGCGACACGTGCGTCCATAATGCGCGCTGTTTTAACTGATATTCAGTTCTGGATTCCCGCGCTGGTTCTTGCCGCCGGCATCCTTCTCCTGGCGATCATCACCTAAAACACGCCTCCCGAAGCCGGATAGGATCCCAGGAAGGAAAGGACCGCCATCATGGCGTCTGCACAAAGGGCGGTCGCGGCATCGGCCAATCCTCAACACATGCTGGGCGTTCTGTGCGGCCTGGCTGCCGGGGCCTGGCTTGGCGCAGCGGAAGCGCCGACCAAGCTGGTTACGGCGGGTTTTTCTCCCTTCGCCATATCCCTGTGCATGGTGGCGGGCGTCTTCACCGCGCGCTGGACCTTCCCGACCCTGATGAAGGGCACGGGTTTCGTGTTTTCGGACATCGCGTCCAAGCCTCACCTCATCATCTGGGCGCTTCTGGCCGGCGCCCTATGGGCCGTCGCCAACACGCTGACGGTATTCGCCATCCGCGATGTCGGCCTCGCGACGGCCTTTCCGCTATGGAACGCCAATTCGCTGATCGGGCTGTTATGGGGCTGGCTGCTGTTCCGTGAAATGCGCGGGAGCGGCGCGCGAACCGCCGCCAAGGTGTTGCTCGGCACGCTGGCGATCATCGCCGCCGCCATCATGCTGGGCTTCAGCACGCTTCACGATGGGGGCGCATCGCCACATGCCGCACGTGGCCTTGCCGCGGCGGCAGGCGCCAGCCTGATGTGGGGCACCATGTATGTGCCCTACCGCAAAGCCTATCTGAGCGGCATGAGCCCGCTTTCGTTCGTCACCATTTTCACGTTCGGCGAACTGGGCACGATGCTGACCCTGACCTGGTGCTTCGATGGCGGCCCGAATTCCTCGGCACTGCTGCTCCTGCACCACCGTGAGGTGTTGTTCTGGCTGTTTCTGGGCGGCTTCGTGTGGGTGATTGGCGACCTGTTTCAGCAATATGCCACCAAATATCTCGGCATCAGCCGCGGCATTCCGCTGTCCAACACCAATCAATTATGGGGACTGGCCTGGGGCGCGCTTGTGTTCGGAGAGCTAGCGGCGGCCGACAGGCTGCATCTCGGGCTGGTCGTTGGCGGTTCGCTGCTCATGATCCTGGGTGCGCTGGCCATCAGCACGGCGGCAGCCGGCGCGGACGAGATGGGTAACCGCGATGCAGCTTTGCGACGCGAATGCGACCGCTACGGCCTTGATTACAGTGCTGCACTAAATGCCCAGAATGGCGAAGACGCCGAAGCGTCGGGCAAACGCCGCTGGTGGGACTGGGCCATCGTGGCCGCCGCCATCTCGCTCTTTGTCTGGCTGGGCGCCGATGCGGTCGTGCCGCCGCTGGACATGCGTTGGGAATGGGTTGCGGTGCTGTGTGCCACCCTGCTGGCAACGCTGGCGGCCGGTTGCTGGGCATTGTGGACGCGCACGCGCTTCAATTAGGTCGTGAACATAAACGCGAGTGACCGCTAACGACCCAAAGGCGGCCGATTAAACGCGGCTTCCGCGATGCCAGGAGCGGACATAGAATGATTCGATGACGACCCGTGGACCTAAATTGCTTGTTAGCGCGTGTCTTCTGGGAAGGCCCGTTCGCTATAACGGCTCCGCAAAGCCGCTGGACGAGCAATGTTTAATGCGATGGATCGCGGAAGGGCGTGTGGTTTCGGTGTGTCCGGAACTTCTTGCGGGACTGCCAACGCCTCGACCGCCCGCAGAAATAGCCGGTTTCAAAGGTGGAGCTGCCGTGTTGAGTGGCGAAGCCACCGTGATCGACGCAGACGGCCAGGACGTAACGGCAATATATGTGCGAGGTGCGCAAGCCGCGTTGGCCTTGGCGTCCCAGCAGGGATGCCAATATGCGCTGCTGACGGACGGCAGTCCGTCTTGTGGTGTGTCCTTTATCTATGACGGCAGTTTCACAGGACGTCGTCATCGGGCCGATGGCGCGGCCGCCGCACTTTTGCGGCAGAACGGTATCCAAGTCTTTAGCCCCGAGGACATGCGTGATTTGGCAGCCTTAATGGACCTGTAGCGGTCATCCGCGTAAATCTCCGCAACGGCAGCTATCGGCCTTGCCTTTGCCGTAAGCTGGCTTTCAGCAACCCACCCAATCCCGGACGTTCGCGACTTATGAGTCTACGGCCTAGACCCCCGTCCCTACTGGACGCCGTCAGGGGAATGTCTGAATAGACCAGAGAACAGTTTCAACGCACTTGAAAAGCTCCCTCAATGGCGGTCAGGCTCAAGGACATAGCCCGCGATCTCGGCGTTTCGACGGTTACCGTTTCAAAGGTTTTGCGCGGCCGGACCGATATTGGCCACAAAACCCGCGAGCGCGTGCTGAAGCGGATGCGCGAGCTGAACTACCAGCCCAATATGCTGGCGCGCGCGCTGGCCGGCGGACGGTCCCAGGCGGTCGGATTGGTCGTGCCGGATCTGATCCATCCCTTCTTCGCCGAATTCGCCCGGTCGCTGGCCGGGGCGCTGCGTTCGGAAGGTCTGGTTCTGGTTCTGGCCTCTTCCGAAGAAGATCCGGATATCGAAGAACAGGAAATCAAAACCCTTCTGGCGCGCGGCGTCGATGTCTTGCTGGTGGCATCCTGTCGCCCGGCAACGCATGCTCCCACGGCTCTGGCGGAAACCACCACGCCCGTTCTGCTGATTGATCGCCATTTTCCCAAATTGCCGATGGATTTCGTCGGCACCAACGATCTTATGGCTGGTGAACTGGCGGGTCGCCATCTGGTCGGCATCGGCCGCAGACGGATCGCCCATATTGGCGGGCGTGGCACCAGTCCGACGACGGACCGGCTCAAAGGCTTCCAACGCGCACTGGCCGCAGCCGGCATCGAACTTCCCAAAGCTTATGTGGTCATGCGCGATGGCTTTGAAGAAAGCGGCGATGCCACCGGCTACCATGCCATGCAGGAATTGCTGTCCTTGCGCGAACCGCCGGACGCCGTCTTTTGCTACAATGATCTGTCCGCCATTGGTGCGATGGACGCCGCGATGCAGGCCGGTCTGCGCATTCCCCAGGATATTGCCTTCATCGGCTGCGGCAATCTGCGTTACGCCGATTATCTGCGCGTACCGCTGACCTCCGTTGACCAGAGCAGTCATCGGCTGGGGGATATGGCGGCGAAACGCGTTCTTGATCTGAGTGCAGGGGCCGGCGGCGCACCTCAAACCCTACGCCTGGAGCCCCGGCTGATTGTCCGCAAATCAACAATTGTCTGAGCCGCCGTTCAAATTTTCAGGCAAAGCGTCTTCAGATCGATCGGCCGCACCCAATAGCGAGGCCGCGGCTGGGGTCGGGGCAAGGCCCCCCATTGGTTCAGCACCATTCACTGACTGAAAGAACCTTTTTTGTAAGGCGGAGCGCTAGCGGCCAAGCTATTGAAAAAATGGCGCACCCGAAGGGATTCGAACCCCTGGCCTCTGCCTTCGGAGGGCGGAGAAATGAGCCTTCCTAGGACTTCCTGAAACAGAAAAATGCCGCCCGCTGCCATCATATTGTTAGAAGGCGAGTTCGGGCCTGCGCGCTGCGGCCATGCCGGAGGAACGCTCGTACCAGTCATCGATCATCCCGGTGATCCGCTTTAGAGCCGAGGGGATGTAATGATGAATGTGCGAATATTCTTCGCGCGTGAGATGTTGCTCGAGTTCGATGATCGAAAAATTGTCCGGATAATTCTGCGCAATGGATCGCCACGCATCGTTGAAGACGGCGTGAACCAGATGCAGCGCAACCGGGTCGCAACCGCGATGGACATTGTACATTTCAACCGGAGCCGACTGCGGGGGGAGGAGCAATAGGCACTTGCGGTCGCCGCTCACCACAACCTTTTCGGCGAATTCATTCATGCAGCCGAGGACAAGATCGACGTCTCGGCCGCGCGGGGTCCGTTCCTCCCAACGCCAGGTGACGTAGTCGCTTGCGGCCGCATAGACGAGATTGGGCGGAAAGCGCTGGGTTTGATACTCCCCGGTATGCATCATCGGCAAGGTGAAGAGCCGTGGCCTGTTGTCATAGTCGATCAGATCGCGGAAACGGCTATAGTGGTAGAAGGCGCCGGACTGACAGTCGGCCATCACGCGGATCTGAATCGCGGACCAGTCCCGAGGCGCTTCCCTGGCTATCAGCCGCTCGCGCACTTCGTCGCTGTACAATTCGCGCGTGATCGCGCGGGCGTCTTGCATCGGCAGCGGCTTCTTGAGCTGGGCGCCATCGACCTCCACGCGGCATTCCTTGAACGCCTCGATCAGGAAAGCTTCGACCCCCATGTGCATGACACGACAGGAGAATGCGAAATGCTCCATCCTGTTGGCGTGAAAATCATATATTCCTATCCCGACCAGGCCGTAGTAGCCATATTTGTCCCAAACAAACGCAGAATATACATGGTAGTGATCGATATCGAGCAGATAGCGCTTGACTTCGCCAGGCGCCACGCGGCTTTCGGTATAGTTCAGCTGATTGCTGCGGTTGATGAGTTCTTCGATTCTGTCGGCAAAATCGAGATTGTCCATCCGAAAGACGGCAACGGCGTGGATGTCGCTTTGGGTTAGAAAATCCTGGTCGGTGAGCTTTTCCGTGTCGCGCGCCGTGATCCTTGTTTCAAGGATACGGTACTCATCGACGCGGTTCTTCACTAGGTTCCGATGCTCATCGGCGATCGTCTGGAGCAGGAGGTCGCATTCGGGCGAGGTCGCGTCAACGACGCGGATACCCGGCACGGCTGCCGCCACTTCATGAAGGTTGTGCGGATTATCGTCGATGAACAGGACGTTGGCGGGTCGGAGCTGCATATCCTCGATGAGCCGCTTAACCGCCGGCCCCTTCGGAACGAAAGCGATGCGCGGGAAGACAAACTCGCTCCATAAGCCGAATCCTTCCAGCGCGGGGCGTGCCACGTCGGGATCATTTTTCGAGCAGATGGCAGAGACGATACCGTGCTGGTTGAAAGTGCGTACGAAGTTCGCGCGGCGTTGATCGAGCACGAGCTCGTCGCCCTCCGCAAGCGTGCCCTGCCAAAGCGTATCATCCAGGTCCCAGATGATGAGCTTGGGCTTGAAAGCTTCCTGGTCTCCGCGATCTGAAAACCGCTTGGCAATCTCACCGGCGGCCTTGAAAAAATAGAGACTGGTGCGGCCCACCCCCGCTTCACGGATCAGGTCGGATATTGAAGAGCCTTGACCAGCCGCGCCGAGCAGCAGGGCCGCGCAAAGTACCGCAGCGTCGTCGAGGTCGACCGGATCGGCGGGGCCGTCGTTGCCCCCAAGTGCACGCAACAGCAGCTCATGCGCTTGTTGAGCGACCTCCCTCGGACAATCCGCCATCGCGGCGAGAGCAGCTTGCGCATCGCCCAGGTTGAACTGGTCGAGTAGCAGAGCAAGCATTTCGGTCAGTACGAGTTGACCCTGCTCGGCGCGCCAGAATCCGCCGCTGTCGGCGGTCACGGCAAAGATCTGAGGGAAGAGGCGCACATCGCCGAGCGCCAGGACGTCTGTGACAATCGCATGAAGGGTGTCGAACGGCAGGCCCGTTCCGTCCCATGTTCCCGTATCCACCTGCATGCCACCGATCCAACGCCTGTTTCGGCTCTGGTAGCGAAAAGTGGGTTAATGGCGCGTAAAGCACTCGTCGCGCCTTGCCGGCAACTCGTCACGTTGCAGGATGCGAGGAAACCGCGTCCCATTTCAAAGGAAGCGGTTCCCCTTGTCAGACAGGCTTAACGCGAAAAGCCTGACCTTCAATCAGGCATATTCATAGACGATCACGACGCCATTGGCGCCGGCGCCGCCAGCGCGTGCCGGCGCGCTCGCGACCGAACTCGCGCCGCCGCCACCTGCTCCGGGCGTGGCCGCCGCAGAGCCGGCAGCGTTACCGCCCGGATCGCCACCCCCACCGAAGTGGGATGAGGCGCCCGTGCCGCCGGCGACCACCGTGGTTGACCAGCAGAGAGAGCCACCACCTCTGACGCCGGCTCCCCCGACGATGTTTGCGCCTGTGGGCGAGCCCGCGGTGAGAGCGGAGCCGAACGTGAATGGAGGCGTCACCGCGGCTCCGGCCCGACCATGCCCGCCACCGTTGGCCTGAACGAGACTGCCGAAGCCGCTAGCGCCGCCATCGGAACCGTCGTTAGCACCCGCCGCAGGCGCTGCACCACCGGCACCGACGGTAACAGTCACCCCGGAAAAGCCGCTCGTGATCAGCGCCTTCGCGTAGGCGCCCGAGCCGCCGCCGGACGCGCCGGAAGCCGTCGTGGAGCCCGTCGCCGCACAGCTGCCGCCGCTGGCACCGCCGCCCTGCACTTCGACAATCACCTTTCGGGTGCCCGCCGTGGGAGTGTAAGTGCCGCTCGTCGTGAAGGTCTGGACATTGAGCAACGCGCCAGCCCCAGTGCCCATGTTGGTGAAGTCTCGCTCGTCGGTGAGCATTGCATTGGTGATCGCCGTGCTCGTCGTCTGCAACAGAACCTGCGCGACCGGTGATTTGCCGGCGGGAATGGCAGGCGCAGCTGGGCTTGCGGATTCGACGCCAGTCACGACTGACACCGCCCCGGTCGCATTGTCGACGACAATCCGGTCGATCCGCGGATTGGTGACGGGTGCCGTGATCGTGCCGGTGCTTTGCGCAGCCTGCTCGACAAGAGTTTGGCCATTCATCAGATGGCCGGCGTCGAGCGCCACGGTCATGTCGGGCGTAGCCTCCGCGTGCGGTGCGAAACTATCCCCCGGGCGCGCCAGGACAGACACCGCCGCGTCGATATTCCCCGGATAGGTTGCTGCGGGTTGGCTAGTGGAGTCGGGTTGTACAAAGGTCTTCACAGACATAAAATAATCCTTATATAATGGAAAGCGCGTGGCGCTCTCGATATTGCGCTAAAATACCACGCCCGCCGCTGCCCGCTGGCCGAACATCTCAGAAGAAATATATTATAATTCGGACACGTCGATCCGCCTCCTCGCCACATATGTTGGCGAACAGCTGGAAAGCGCGCAGCGATGACGTAAATTGGAGAGGAGGCTTAGTTATTCAGCATGGTCTATTCTCCCGAGTCGAACTGAACATAGGGAGAACATCGGATTTCAAATCCTATAACGCAAGCAGGCGCCTAAGAATTTTCCTGCGCCTCGCCGTCAGCGGAGCTTGCGCGACGCCCAGATCACACGGCCTAGCACGTCAATCTCGTCGACTGGCACGTCCGGCCATGTCGGATAAGCGGGGTTGTCGCTGACGATCGTCACCGTACCCGCGCGCGGGGCCACCGCCAGACGTTTGACCATGAGTGACTCGTCACGCCGCAGGACGTAAATCCCGTCTCGCACACGTCGGCCCGCACTAGAATGGTCGACCAGTCCGTCGTCACCATCATTGATGGTCGGTGCCATCGAGTCGCCCACGAACGTGATGATTGATAGTTCGTCAGGACTGGCCGGCGACAGTTGTCGTAGCCAATGCCGCTCGAACCGGAACTTGCCGACGGCAAACTCATCGTCGATCATGCGGCCGCGCCCGGCCGCCGCCTCGATGTTCAGGTGCCGGACTAACACCATGTCTCCGGAAGGGGGAATGTTTGATGGGGAGCCGCCTAGCACTTCCTCGTCGATCCGGAGATAGGCGGCGAGTACCTGCCGGTCCTGTTCTTCGAGCCGAGCTGGAGACCCGCGCGTGACGAATTGCTGCAGATAGGCATCGTTACGTCCGATGTAGCGAGACAGGTGTGCGAGACTCTTGCCTTGCTCCTGAGCAATGCGACGCAGAGCGTCGCCGGGATTTTCGTCAGCCATGCCGTGCGTTAGCATAAGATTTTTCCTAGACAAATAGGAAATGTCGTGAGAACACATAAGGAACATTAATCGGAGGATTGTTCCATGCTTCTGCGTCGTGTGGAGCGCCACCTGAGGCGATTTGACGTTCCCCCTGCGCGCTTTGGTACCGAAGCCGTGCATGATCCTCGCTTCGTGTTCGATTTACGCAATGGACGCGAGCCCCGAGCTCGCACGGTAGCGCGCGTTGAGGCTTACATCCGTCGCATTGAGGCAGGGCTGGACTAGGAAGGGGCCCTGCGTCGCTGTCAGGCCGCCTTGGATACTGACTGCGCTCGGTGATCCGTTCGAGCCGATTTGACCTTGGTGGGCGTTGGCTGTGTCAGTGGTACGAGTGGATATGCGTCAAGGTTTTGATAAGTCACGGCGGAAAAGCGCGGACGCATATGAGCGGTAAACCCGACGGCTTTCCCGCGGAATGCTCGACCGCGCTTCGATTACTGAACGCCTCCATCAACGCCAGTTGGGGGGGGCAGATGCCCGCCTGCCCGGCTGATGCTGCATGGCAAATCCATTCGGAATCGCGGATGCAACTGGCGCTCGCTGAGACCGGGTTTGTTCCAGCGCAGCTGACCGAGCAGGAGCCCGCTTTCCGTACGTTTTCCGTACGGAGCATGATAGTATCTACTAAGTTATTGAAATAATGGCGCACCCGAAGGGATTCGAACCCCTGGCCTCTGCCTTCGGAGGGCAGCGCTCTATCCAGCTGAGCTACGGGTGCCGGTGCCGTAGAGAGGCGCTTAGCAAAGGCTTTGCGCCCCGGCAATTCATGGCGTGCCCTTATCTTTCGGCGCGGGCGTCTTGGGCTTATAGGCGCACAGGTCGATCTCGACGCAGCGCCAGCACTCCGGCTTGCGCGCCTTGCAGATGTAGCGGCCATGCAGGATCAGCCAGTGATGCGCGTGGCTCTTGAAGACCTGCGGCGTGACCTTCTCCAGCTTCGCCTCGACCTGGTCGACATTC
>Ga0068854_100002261_pt1 | contig 11849 bp, 11 predicted proteins | sample KBSCornC42_FD_66590 | JGI IMG/M metagenome (GOLD analysis project Ga0068854, IMG submission 66590) | Corn rhizosphere microbial communities from Kellogg Biological Station, Michigan, USA - KBS Corn C4-2 | ecosystem: Host-associated > Plants > Roots > Rhizosphere > Soil ... | reverse complement strand
CAGGGCGCGCATGGCAGTCTCCAATCACAGGCGCGCCAGTCTAGCGACGATATGCGGGGCGTCCAGCGGAAGGATCAACCGCGCTTCGGCGGCAGGTTCTCGGCCATGCGCGGCATCGGCGCCGTCAGCGCATCCCCGTTCAGCAGGAAGCGGACGTTGCGATTGGCGAAATCGATCGAGACGCGGTCGAAAGCATGCAATGCGTCCATGCCCAGCAGGAGCGCCGGCTTGGAATCCAGGCCCAGCCGGTGAAAGATCTGCACGTCCGCAAAGGCGATCGGCATGTCGTTGATGCTCACGCCGCCGATCCGCACATGCCGGATATAGCTATAGTCCGCCATCGTCTGGCCACCGGTGACGCTGGTGATGGTGATCGGCACGAAAGGTCCGAGACGGTGGCGCTTCGCCAGCTTCGCCCGCAACAGCGGGTTGCCGATCGACACGGCCGAGCCGGTGTCGATGATGACGCTGATCTTCTGTCCGTCGGCGTCCGCATCGACCAGGATGAGCTGGCCGAGCCTGCGGCGCGCGGTCACGACGATCTCATCGCTCGCCACGGGCATCGCGCGGGACGCGTCGCTGATCGACATGCGCATCTTGCGGAAATCCATGATCACCCGCTTGGTCTGCAGGCTGTCGATGCCGAGCATGCCGACGGCGCCGAGATGGTCTTGCGACAATATCGGCGCTTCGAGATCGGACAAATGGCTGCGGCTCGAGGTCAGGCGGAGTTCCGCGACCAGCGCCGTCTGAACCTCGTCCATGCCTGCGATGCTGAGCAGCGTGACCGGCTTTGCCGGTGCCAGTGTCAACCGGTCGGCCAGTTCGCGTGAGATGACCGTGCGTTCGGCGCCGGTGTCGACCACGAAATGATAAGGGCCGCCGCCGTTGATGGTCACGGGCACGGTCAGTCGCGCACTAAGGTCGCGACCGCCCTGGACCTGCTCGCTGTCGGCGACGTCGGGCGTCGCAGCCGGGAGCGCGCAGGCGAGCAGGGCAAGCGCGGCGAAGCCCGCAACGTCGCGGCAGATCGGCGGGATCCTCATCGTCGGCTCCTCTCCAGCTGTTGCGGCAGAATACGCCTTTGCGGGCACGGCCACAATCGGGCGTGCCGATTCGGATACGGAACCGGAGCAGCGACCGCCGGTTTAGCGACGATGCAGTAGTATGCGGAGAGTGAGATCATGAAAAAACTGCTTTATATCGCCCTCGCGGCGGCGAGCCTCTCGGCGCTCGCCGTGCCCGGCGCCGCCATTGCCGGTGACGAGGATGACGCGCGGGTCGCCATCGCAGCGGCCAAGGCCAAGCTCGACGCGGCCGAGAAGGCCGGTGTCGGCGGCAATGCCGGCGATGTCCTCAATCGCAGCCGCAGCGTCCTCGACGAGGCCAATGCCAGGTTCCGCAAGGACGAGGATCGCCACGCGCTGGTGCTGGCGCAGGAAGCGGACGCACTCGCCGATCTCGCGGCGGCAACCGCCGAGCTGCGCGCGCTGGAAAATGAGCGCTCGAAGATCGCTGCGAACTGATCGGTTGAAGAGGAAGATATAATGAACAAGCTCATGCTCAGCCTCGCGGCCGCCACGGCGCTCGCGGGCGTCGCCGGCCCTGCCTTCGCCGACAAGACCGACAAGCTCGTCACCGACGAATATCGCGAGAAGATCGCCGTCGCGCGCGCCGAACCCGGCGTCGCCGAATATGGCGCGGTCTATCTCGATCGTGCGTCGGACCGGATCGCCAAGCTCGACAAGAAGCTCGACAATGACAAGTCCGGCCAGGCCGAAGCCGTCGCCGGGGAAATCAACGCGCTGATCGAGACGGCGCGGACGCGTGCCCGCATCGCCATGCTCAAAGCGGATGTCGAGCGCGCCAAGGCGCAGGCGGCAGCCCAGACCAATGAGAAGGTCGCCGACGCGCAGGCGACTGCCGCCAGCGCCCAGGCCGATGCCGCTGCGGCGCGCGCCGAGGCCGATCGGCTCAAGGCGAAGATGCGCGACTATCAACTCAAGCAGACCCAGTTCGGCGCAACCCTGGTTCTCCAGGATGTCGTGTTCGAGACCGGCAAGGCCGACCTCAAGGCCGGGTCGGCCCAGCGGCTTCAGCCGCTCGCGCAATATCTCCAGGCCAATCCCGCGGTGAAGGTGCGGATCGACGGCCACACCGATTCACAAGGGGCGGACGCCTATAACCAGCAGCTGTCGCAGGCGCGTGCCGAGGCGGTGCGGACGGCGCTGGCCGGCATGGGCGTTGCGTCCGACCGGATTACGGCGGTCGGGCATGGCGAGACCCAGCCGGTGGCCGACAACAAGATCGCCGCGGGCCGCCAGCAGAACCGCCGCGTCGAAGTGACGCTGGTCGGCCAGCAGGCGGACGCTTTCGCCGCGGTAAACTGACGGCAGGCGACCATCAGCGCGCTATTCGCCCGTCCGCCACCTCGGCGGGCGGGCGTTTTGCCGTTCGCCTTGTTGCGGGCTGGCAACGAAGCGGATTAAGTGCCCCCGTCACGGGATTTCAGCGGTGACATCGCGCGACATGAAAAGGACTCTAGAAGCGTCGGCATGAAGACGGACGATCGCCCTGCCCAAGCCGTGCGCCCCGGCCTTGCGCTGGCAGTGTTGCTGCTGTCCGCGTGCAATGCGGGCCCGGATTATCGGCCGCCCACCGCTTCCGCGCTCAAGATTCCCGATCAGTTCCAGTCATCCTCCACGATCACGCCCGAGCAGGACATGGTCGACCTCGCCCGCTGGTGGGAGAGCTTCGAGGATCCGGTGCTTACCCAACTGGTCGATCGCGCCTTTGCCGGCAATCTCGACGTCGCCGCCGCTGGCGCGAGGCTGCGCCAGGCGCGCGCCAACCTGCGCGGTGCGCGGGGCCAGGCGCTGCCCTCGGTCGACGCCAGCGCCTCGGTTTCTCGGAGCATCGGCAATGACGGTTCGTCGATCATCGATCCTGCGACCGGGCAGACGATAAGCCGCGGCGGTGACAGCACCGTCTATCGCGGCGGCTTCGATGTGGCGTGGGAGGCCGATCTGTTCGGCGGCATCCGCCGCTCGATCGAAGCGGCCAGGGCATCGGCCGAGGTCGGCGAGGCCGACCTGCGCTTCACTCAGGCGAGCATCGCCTCGGAGGTCGGGCTCAACTATGTCGACGCCAGGCTCGCCCAGATCCGGCTGCGCATCGCCCGCGAAAACCTCTCTTCCCAGGACGATACGCTGGAAATCGTCGGCTGGCGTCGTCAGGCCGGGCTGGTCTCGAGCCTGGACTATGAACAAGCGCGGCAGCTCCGCGCCCAGACCGCGGCGTCGATCCCGACGATCGAAAACGACTATAGCACCGCAGTGAACCACATCGCCGTGCTGCTGGGGGAGGCGCCCGGAGCCGTCACGGCGCTGATCGATCCGCCGGCCTCGATACCGCTCGCCCCCGGCGTCGGTGCGCCCATTCCGGCGCAGGTCATCGAGCGTCGGCCCGACGTCGCGAGCGCCGAACGGGCGCTGGCCGCCGAAAGCGCGCGGGTCGGTGTCGAAACCGCGCAGCTCTATCCAGCGCTGCGGCTGTCGGGCACCTTCGCCGGCTCGGCGACGTCCGTGGGAAATCTCGTCGGCAACGGCATCGGCAATCTGATTGCCGGCATCACCGCGCCGATTTTCGAAGGGGGGCAGATCCGCGCTGCGATCCTCGGCCAGCGCGCTGCCGCCGATGCGGCCTATGACGCTTATCGCAAGGCCGTCCTGACCGCGCTCGAGGAGGCGGAGAATGCGCTCAAGGGCCGGGAGGTGGCCGAGCGGCGCGAGGGCGATCTGGTGGTGAGCTACGAAGCTGCGAACAATGCGGCGACCTATGCCCGCCTGCAATATCGCTCCGGCCTGATCGATTTCCAGACGCTGCTCGATGCCCAGCGCAGCCTGTTGTCCACGCAGGATGCGACGGCGACCGCCCGCGCAGCCCGCGCCAGTGCTACCATCCAGCTCTACAAGGCGTTGGGTGGCGGCTGGCAGGCCGCCCCGATCCCGGCGCCTGGCCCGTTCGAAGATCGCGGAAATACGGCCGAGCTACCCATGCAGTCCGAAAAGAGACCTTGATGGACGAGACCGACAAGCAACCTTCACCGCCGCCGGCGTCGTCGCAGCAGGATCTGGACGAATTCCTGGGCATCGAGCCGGCATCGCCGCGCGCGGCGCTGTTCCGGCGGATCGGCATAGGGCTTGCGATCCTCGTCGTGCTGGTGATCCTGTGGCGGCTGATCTTCGGCGGCGACGACAAGGCTGGATATGCGACGCGCCCGGTAGAGCGCGGAGACCTCACCGTCGTCGTTTCCGCGACCGGCAACCTCGCACCGACGAACCAGGTCGAGGTCGGTTCGGAGCAGTCGGGCACAGTGGTCGAGGTCTATGTCGATAACAATGATCGTGTCCGCAAGGGCCAGCTCCTCGCCAAGCTCGATCCGTCGCGGCTCGAGGATTCGGTGAACCAGGCGCAGGCGGGCCTCGCGTCCGCCCAGGCCGGAGTCCAGCAGGCCGAGGCCACCGAGCAGCAGGCGCGTGCGACGTTGCGACGACAGGAGAGCGTCTGGCGATTATCGGGCGGAAAGGTTCCGTCCGCGACCGAACTGGACGTCGCGCGGGCCGATGCCGCCCGCGCGGCGGCCGGCGTTGCGACCGCGCGTGCGGCGGTCGACCAGGCGCGAGCAACACTGTCCTCTGCACAGACGGCGTTGTCGAAAGCCTTCATCAAGTCGCCGGTCAACGGCCAGGTGCTCTCGCGATCGATCGAGCCCGGCCAGACCGTCGCCGCTTCGCTCAATGCTCCGGTGCTCTTCACCATCGCCGAGGACCTCCGCCAGATGCGGCTGGAGGTGAAGGTCGACGAAGCCGATGTCGGGCAGGTTCGCAAGGGCCAGCGCGCGACCTTCACGGTCGATGCCTTTCCCGGCCGGACCTTTCCCGCGACGATCGAACGAGTCGACGTCGGCGCCAACGCCACGACCGGCGGCACGTCGAACACCACCGCGACGAGCAGCGCGGCCACCAGCGGGGTCGTCGCCTATACAGCGCGCCTGACGGTTTCCAATGGCGACGGGCTGCTTCGGCCCGGCATGACCGCGACCGCGGACATCATCACCACCGAAAAGAAGAATGTCCTGCTGGTGCCGACCGCTGCGCTGCGGTTCTCGCCCGATCGCCAGCGCGCCGCGAGCGAGAGCGGCGGGCTCGCCAGCGTGCTCGCCCCCCGGCCGATGCGCCGCAACAGCGGCAGCGCCAAGGAGGCTTCGATCGGGCGCGGCAGCAAGCAGACGGTCTATGTCGTGGCGGAGGGCGGCGACACGCCGCAGCCCGTCCAGATCACCGTCGGCGAGAGCAATGGCAGCCAGGCGCAGGTGACCGGCGGCGATCTGACCGAAGGCACCCAGGTCGTCATCGGCCAGTTTGCGGCCGACGGCCAGGGCGCGGGAAGCGGGCAGCGGCGCAATGGCCAATGACATCGCCATCGGCGAGACGCTGATATCGCTGCGCGGGGTAACCAAGGTCTTCGGCGAGGGGGCGACAGCTTTCGCCGCGCTCAAGGGGGTCGACATCGATGTAGCCCGCGGCGACTTCGTCGCGGTGATGGGGCCGTCGGGATCCGGCAAGTCGACGACGATGAACATCCTCGGCTGTCTCGACGTGCCGACCGCCGGCATTTTCCTGTTTCGCGGCCATCATGTCGAACGGCTAGAGCGCGATCAGCGGGCACTGCTGCGCCGACGCTATCTGGGCTTCGTCTTCCAGGGCTTCAACCTGCTGGCGCGCACCACCGCGCTCGAGAATGTCGAATTGCCGCTGGTCTATCGCGGCGAGGACAAGATCACCCGCCGCACCATGGCCATGTCGGCGCTCGACAAGGTCGGCCTCGCCGACTGGTGGGACCACACGCCGGCGGAGTTGTCCGGGGGCCAGCAGCAGCGCGTCGCGATCGCCCGGGCGATCGTCACCCATCCCGATGTGCTGCTCGCGGACGAGCCGACCGGCAATCTCGACAGCGAACGCTCGGTCGAGATCATGGAACTGCTGTCCGACCTCAACCGCAACAGCGGCATCACCGTGCTGATGGTGACGCACGAACCGGACATGGCCGCCTATGCCCACACGATCATCCACTTCCGCGACGGCCTGGTCGAGCGGGCCGAGGCGACCAGCGGCCCAGGGGTGAGGGCGTGACCCTCTTGCGTTCCCCACTCGTCGTTCCAGCGAAAGCTGGAATCTCATGCGTCGTTGGCGCGCATTCATCTCCTGGGATTCCAGCTTCCGCTGGAATGACGATTCGTTTCGCCGGATCGTCCTGATGTACGCCACGACCCTCCTCCTCGCGGTGCGCGAGATCCGGCGGCACCTGTTGCGATCCTTCCTGACGATCCTCGGCATCGTCATCGGGGTGTGGGCGGTGGTCACGATGGTCACGCTCGGCAATGGCGCTACCGCCGCGGTGAAACAGCAGATTTCCAGTCTCGGCTCGAACGTGCTCCAGGTCCGTCCCGGCCAGGGCTTCGGGCGCGGCGGCGGCGGGCCGCAGCCGCCCGACTTCAAGATCGAGGACCTCGACGCGATCCGCAGCCAGATCGTCGGGGTGACCGCGGTCGCGCCGCTGGTCCAATCGACCGGCCCTGCGGTCTACAACGCCGCCAACTGGTCGACGACCGTGAACGGCACCAACAGCGAATATTTCGTCGCCCAGCCGTGGAGGTTCAGCGGCGGGCGATCGTTCAGCCCGGCCGAGGAGCAGGGCGGCAAGGCGGTGTGCATCATCGGCAACACCGTCCGCACCCGGCTGTTCCGCGGCACCGACCCGGTCGGCAAGCGCTTCCGGATCAAGAATATCTCCTGTGAGATCATCGGCACGCTCGCCGCCAAGGGGCAGGGCGGCTTCGGTAACGATCAGGATGATGTCGTGTTGATGCCCTACAAGGCGGTGCAGCGGCGGATGACCGGCAATCGCGACGTGCGGACGATCATGGTATCTGTCGACGCCGCCTATGACAGCCAGCAGATCCAGGCGTCGTTGCGCAAATTGCTGCGCGATCGCCGTCACCTGACCGCCGACACCGAGGACGACTTCAACATCTTCGATACCAAGCAGATTTCCGACACGCTGCAGGGCACCACCCAGATCCTTACCTCGCTGCTCGGCGCGGTGGCTGCGGTCAGCCTGCTGGTCGGTGGCATCGGGATCATGAACATCATGCTGGTGTCGGTCACGGAGCGGACCCGCGAGATCGGCATACGCCTCGCCATCGGCGCCGTGGCGCGCGAGGTGTTGCTCCAGTTCCTGGTGGAGGCGGTGACGCTTGCCTGTCTCGGCGGACTGCTCGGGCTGTTCCTCGCGCTGGTTTCGACGATCCTTCTCGCGCCGATGCTGCAGGTGCCTTTCATCTTCGATCCGCAGATCAACCTGCTCGCCTTTTTCTTTTCGGCGCTCATCGGTGTGGTATTCGGCTATTTCCCGGCACGCCGTGCGGCGTCGCTCAACCCGATCGAGGCTTTGCGGCACGAATGAAACGCGCGTTCCTCCTGCTGGCGGCGATGGCAGCGCCTGTCGCTGCACGGCCGGTCGCGCCGGCGGCGGCTTGCTCCGAGCCCGTGAAGCCGCAGCTGTTCATATCGCCGATGGGCGAACCCTTCCGGCCGAACGGGGACAACGACAACCCGGTCAAGCGCTGGTTCGACGAGGCCGATCGTGATCATGACGGCAAGCTGACGATCGGCGAGATGATGCTCGACGGCGACCGCTTCTTCGCAACGCTCGACAAGGATCATAGCGGCGAGCTGCTGCCCGACGAGGTCTATGCCTATGAGCAGGATGTCGCCCCTGAGATCCGGCTCTACCAGCGCCGGCCCGAACCCGATCGCGTCGCCGGCGGGGAGCGCAGCCAGGAGCGGCCGCGTGCGCAGCGGCGCAGGCCGGGCGGGCTTGGCAGCGACGGTGCAACGGGAGCCGGTCGCTATGGTCTTCTCAATATCCCCAACCCGGTCGCGTCGGCCGACGACGATATCAACCGCGCCGTGTCTGCCAAGGAGTTCCGCGCCGCCGCAGCCGAGCGCTTCCGTGACCTCGATCCCAACCAGAGCAAGGCGCTGAGCCTGGCCCAGTTGCCGAGCACGCCGGCCCAGATCGCCGCCAACGCCGCCTGCATTGCCGGCGTAAGGGACGCGAAGGCGCGGCGATGAGCAGCGCCAATCCCGCGATCCTGGTGGTCGACGATGACGCCGACCTGCGCACGCTGATAACCGATTTCCTGCGTGCCAACGGCCTGCGCGTCGAGAGCGCGGCCGATGGCACCGAGATGGATGCCCGCATCGCCGCGGAGCGGCCCGACCTGATCGTGCTCGACCTCATGATGCCCGGCGAGGACGGGCTGTCGATCCTGCGGCGGCTCCGCAAGCCGGGCGGACCGGCGGTGATCATGCTGTCGGCGATGGGCGAGGATACCGACCGCATCATCGGGCTGGAGGTCGGCGCCGACGACTATCTCGCCAAGCCGTGCAACCCCCGCGAACTGCTCGCCCGCATCCGGGCGGTGCTGCGCCGTCGCGGCGACGAGGCGGCAGGGGCGACTGGTGGTGCGGTGCGGCGCTTTGGTCCCTGGTCGCTCGACATCGTCCAGCGCGAAGTGCGGCGGCTCGACGCTGCGGCGGCGCCGCTTACCGATGCCGAGTTCCGGGTGCTGGCGGCCTTTCTCGACCGTCCCCAGCGAGTGCTCAGCCGCGATCAGCTGATCGAGGCGGGCAAGGGCATCGACAGCGATGTGTTCGACCGCGCGATCGACGTGACGATCAGCCGGCTGCGCAAGAAGCTGGGGCCCGACGATCCGATCCGGACGATCCGCAACGAAGGCTATATGTTCACGCTGCGGGTCGAGGGCGAGTAGAACAGCGGATGAAGCGCGCGCGCGGCCCCGCCCTGTCGATCTTCTGGCAGACGCTGCTGCTGCTGCTCGCCAGCGTTGCCGCAGTGTTCGTCGTCACCGTAAGCTTGTTCCTGTCGTCGCCGCCGCCGCGTCCCGACTTCAACAGCCTCTCGGATATCGCCGAGGCTTTGTCGGGGCGTCGCGTCGCGCGCAGCCCGTCCTGGCAGGCGATCACCATCCCGCGCGATCGCGACGGCCGGCTGGCGGAGCCGCTGGAGCCCCCCCGTTCCGATTATGAGGAGCGCGAGCGCGAGCGGCGGCTGAGCGCCATCCAGACGATATCGGTGCCGCAGCCCGAACATGAGATGATCGCCATACCCTATTTCACGGCACGCCTCGCGGCCCAGATCGGTGTGCCCATCGATCGCGTGCGCCTCTATTTCGATCCCGACCAGCGCGGTCATATGCCGTTTCGTGCGAATGGCGACCGTCGGGTGATCATGCGCGGCGGCGAACCGATCTTCTTCGATACGGTGGTGGCCGGCCTGCGGACGGAGGCCGGCTGGCGGGTGGTGCGCACCCCGCCGCGCGCCTGGCTGGCGCCATGGCAGATCCGGGTCCTCGCGCTGTTCGGCCTGAGCATCCTGGCGGTGATTCCCTTCGCCTGGGTCTTCGCCCGCGCGCTCGCCAGGCCGATCCGCCGGATCGCCGAGGCCGCAGACCGCATGGGGGCCAATCCGCAAGCCCCGCTGATCGTCGAGGAGGGGCCTGCCGAACTGCGCGTCACCGCCCATGCCCTCAACCGGATGCAGCAGCGGCTGCTTGCCTATCTCACCGAACGCACCAACATGATCGGCGCGATCGCGCACGACTTGCGTACGCCGCTGGCGCGGATCGCTTTCCGTATCGAAGGCGCGCCCGACGAGATGCGCGAGAAGATCCAGGGCGATATCGAGCAGATGCGGGCGATGATTGCCGCGACGATTTCGTTCGTGCGCGACACGGCGCGGATCAGCATCGTCGAACCGGTGCGGCTCGACGCGCTGCTCGCCGATCTGGCAGCGGGCGAGCGCGAGATCGGGAGGCCTGTCACCTTGGGCGAGGTCGAACCGGCGGCGGTCGCGGGCGATCCGATGGCGCTGAGGCGTCTGTTCCAGAACCTCATCGACAATGGCGTCGCCTATGGTGGCGGGGTCGAGATCGGGCTGGCCTGCGACGATGGAGACGCCCTGGTCCGTATCGCTGACCGCGGACCCGGCGTCCCCGCGAAGAATCTGGAAACGATGTTCCGGCCGTTCGAGCGGGGCGAACCTTCGCGTAATCGCTCGACTGGCGGGATCGGCCTGGGCCTGAGCATCGCACGCGCGATCGCGCAGGAACATGGCGGCGGCCTGACGCTGGCGAATCGCGAGGGCGGGGGGCTACAGGCGATTTGCCGGTTGCCGGCCCTTCCTGCGAAGTGACCGGACAACCTTTTGTTTCGCGACCTTCGCTTCACGTCACAGGAAATTTCCCGGCGCATGCCACGCCCGACAGGATCAGGCGTTCGCTAGCTACAAGCGTCAACGGCTTTGTAATTTTATATCGCGATGTTATTATTTCCTGACTAAGCCGCGCGCTCGCCTGGGCCACGGCGTCGAGAGGATCCTGTCGATGACCGGCCGTAACCTGCCGCCCCTGTCGCTCCACGTACCGGAGCCGCCGTTCCGGCCGGGTGAGCCGGCCGATTACAGTAGCTTCGAAATGCCGGTCGCCGGTGCAGTGGCACGGCCCGCGATCGATGCCCGGCCTGCCGATATCCGCGACCTGAGCTATACGATGGTACGCGTGCTCGACGGCGAAGGGCGGGCGCAGGGGCCGTGGGATCCGCACCTTAGCCCCGAAACGTTGCTGAAGATGCTTCGTAGCATGGCGCTGACGCGCGCATTCGACGAACGGCTCTACCGCGCCCAGCGGCAGGGCAAGACCAGCTTCTATATGAAATGCACCGGTGAGGAGGCGACGTCGGTCGCGGCGGCGCATGCGCTCGACTATGACGATATGTGCTTTCCCAGCTATCGCCAGCAAGGGTTGCTGATCGCGCGCGACTGGTCGATCGTCGACATGATCAACCAGATCTATTCGAATCGCGCGGATCGACTGAAAGGCCGGCAGCTGCCGATCATGTATTCGGTGCGCGAGGCCAACTTCTTCTCGATCTCCGGCAACCTGACCACCCAATATCCGCAGGCTGTCGGCTGGGCGATGGCCAGCGCGGCGCGCGGCGATACGCGGATCGCTGCGGCCTGGTGCGGCGAAGGTTCGACCGCGGAAGGCGACTTCCACTCGGCGATGACCTTCGCCTCGGTCTATCGCGCGCCGGTCATCCTCAACGTGATCAACAATCAGTGGGCGATTTCATCCTATTCGGGCTTTGCCGGCGCGGAAGCGACCACCTTCGCAGCGCGTGCGATCGGCTATGGCATCGCGGGGCTGCGGGTCGACGGCAATGACGCATTGGCCGTCTATGCCGCGACCCAGTGGGCAGCCGATCGTGCGCGCGGCAACCATGGCCCAACCCTGATCGAGCATTTCACCTACCGCGCCGAGGGACATTCGACATCGGACGATCCGAGCAAATACCGCTCGGCCGAGGAGAGCAGCAAATGGCCGCTGGGCGATCCGATCGTGCGGCTCAAGCAGCACGTCATCGCGCTCGGCCTCTGGGACGAGGAACGCCACGCCGCGATGGACCGCGAAGTGGCCGAGCTGGTTCGGACGGCCCAGAAAGAAGCCGAGAAGAACGGCGTCCTGCAGGACGGCCTGAAGCAGTCGTTCGACAGCATGTTCGAGGATGTGTTCGAGGAGATGCCCTGGCATCTCAAGGAGCAGTCGCAGCAGATGCACGACGAACGCAAGGCAGCGGGGATATGAGGGCAGCATCCTTCGTTCTCCCAGCCGTCATTCCAGCGAAAGCTGGAATCTCCCTGTT
>Ga0068854_100002258_pt1 | contig 11855 bp, 16 predicted proteins | sample KBSCornC42_FD_66590 | JGI IMG/M metagenome (GOLD analysis project Ga0068854, IMG submission 66590) | Corn rhizosphere microbial communities from Kellogg Biological Station, Michigan, USA - KBS Corn C4-2 | ecosystem: Host-associated > Plants > Roots > Rhizosphere > Soil ... | reverse complement strand
TGCGGCTGGAGCAGCCCGCCGACGCCGACGCCGTGGATCGACCACGCGCCAGCGCCGGTTCGCTCGACCGTCGCGCCCATCGCCCGCATCGCCTGCGCCGTGGCGAGCACGTCCTCGCCTTCGAGTAGTCCGGTGACCCGGGATTCGCCTATCGCCAGCGCCCCGAGCATCAGCGCGCGGTGGCTGATCGACTTGTCGCCCGGCACGCGAACGCGCCCCTTGAGCGATCCGGTTGGCAGGAAACGACGGGGAGCGGGCGCAGCGAGATCGGTCAAAACGCGCGGCTTTTGACAGCGGGGGTGCGCTATGGCAAGGCGCGCCTCCTTCGACAGGCTCAGGACGAGCGGGCGTTGGCGCGAGCCGCCGCCGACTGTGGATTTACCCGATTTTCGCCGCTTCATCGCGGCCGACGAGGAATGAAAATGGTCAAGCCAGAATGGGGCGCCAAGCATGGCTGCCCGAAATGCGGCACCCGCTTCTACGATCTCGGCAAGGAAGACCCGGTGACGTGCGTCGAGTGCGGCTATGCCTGGCATCCCGAGCCGGTGCTCAAGTCGAAGCAGCCGATCCCGTACGAGGAGGTCCAGAAGGCCAAGCCCGAAGCTGAGCCCGATGCCGACCTGGCCGAAGAAGACCTGGACATCGACGAGGACGGCGATTCGCCCGACAACGACGTCGATCTCGGCGGCGACGACGACTTGGGCGTCGGCGGCCCGGAAGACGAAGACGAGCATGGATGAAGCCCGGGGGCAGGCGGAGATAATCCGCTTGCCAGTCCGCCGGCGGTTGGCTTAGAGAGCCGCTTCCGCGCCGCCCAGGGCGCTGGATTTGCGATGGACACGGGGCCGTAGCTCAGCTGGGAGAGCGCTACAATGGCATTGTAGAGGTCAGGGGTTCGATCCCCCTCGGCTCCACCATCGCGCGATTTCCCTGCGCATTCGATTGACGCAAATCACAGCGAAGCGTAATTTTCCGTGCCAGGACGCGAGCCGGCGGGGCGGTTGCGTCACTCCCGCCCTTTGTCCGGCCCCGGCGTCACCCGGGGGATCAGCAGGGATGGGTCGAGTGAACCGTATCAACCGTGCCGCGCGCGCTGCCGCGCTTTCCACTGCCGCCGTGTCGTTGCTCGCGGCCATGCCCGCGCAAGCCCAGTTCGGCGGGCTCATCGGCGCTTTCGGCAAGAAGAGCTCGACGCCCGATCAGACCGCCCAGGCCTGCCCGAACGGCAAGCAGAAAAGCGTCGGCGCCTCGATCCTCGGCAGCGTCGCCAAGTCCGCGACCAGCCGGATCGGCGGCAGGTTCGCCAGCTTCGTGCCGCTGCCCGAGTTCGCCGAGATTCTCACCGGGGCGATCGCCTGCCAGCTCGACAACAAGGAGCAAAAGCAGGCCGCCGAAGCGACGCTCGCCGCCACCCGCGGCGACGACAGCGGCATGGTCAAGATCGGCGACACCGCCGAGTGGACCTCGGGCAGCCGCAAGGACGTCAAGGGCAAGTCGACCATCGTCGCGGTCGAGCAGGCCCCGCTTGCGGCCAACCCTGGCGGAAAGGGCAAGGGAGGCGGGAACGGCAAGGGCAACGCGGGCGGCAACGGCAAAGGCGCCCAACTCGCCTCGGCCCAGTGCATCACCGTCAGCGACGTGGTCATCGTCAACGGCGAGGAGACCACCGCCAACAAGCGCATGTGCAAGGCCCCCGGCCAGGCGCGCTATTCGCTGATGGCCTGAGGTGCGCAAGCCGGGTCGCGCCCTGCTGGCTTGCGCCGCGCTCGCCACCGTCGCCGCCGCGCCGGCCAAGCAGGCGGCGCAGGCAGCTGGTCCCGATCCCGACAACCCGAGCTGCCCGGGCAAGCCCGAGTGGGGCCCCCTCAAGGTCATGACGATCACCCCGGCGGTGAAGGACGGCAAGCACATCCTGATCCTCGAAGGCGTGGTCGAGGAGACGTTGCCGGCGCGGCTCAAGGCGGCGATCGCCAAGGACGACCAAGTCGAGGAAATCTGGCTCAAGTCGCGCGGCGGCGATGCCGAGGCGGGCAACGCCGCGGGCCGGGTGATCCGCAGCTTCCCTGGCATGGCGACGCGGATACCCGCGGGCTGGACCTGTTTTTCGAGCTGCAACTTCATCTTCATGGGCGGCGACCGCCGCTACGTCGACGCCGGCGGAGTGTTCATGGTCCACATGTTCACCCACACCCAGGACCGTGACGTGATCGACCTCTCGGTCGAGGAAGGGACCGAGGAGACGATCAAGCTGATCGGCGAGATCGAGCAATCGAGCGCGCTGCTGGCGAGCGAGGACAACGATTTCCTGATCCGCATGGGGATCAGCCGCAAGCTGCTGACCGACGTGATGTACAAGCAGCAGGCGGTGGCCAGCGGGGCGAACAAGTCGACGCGCTATTGCCTGAGCCAGGCCGAGGTGCGGAAGTATAACGTGGTCCCGCTGGAGACGACCGGGTAAAAAACCGCGCTCTTCCAAAACTTGCTCGTGCTGAGCCTGCCTAAGCATCGCACTTGGTCTTCGAGCGTTGCGTGGCGATCCCCGAAGGTAAAGAACCGCCATTCGACAAGCTCAGGACGAGCGTGTGGGGATCAGGGGTGTCTAATCCCCTGCGATCAGCGCGGTGATCCGCCACTCGTTGCCCTGACGGTCGGCGATGAGGCGATAGTCGAGCAGACTGCGCAACTTCGCGGTTTCCATGTAGCCGACGGTGCCGTCGCTAAGCCGGACTTTGGCGTAAGCCGCCTTGGGATCGAACCCGGCGCCTTCGAGCTCTACCACCGGCCAGGTCAGGTGGGCGAGCAGGCGCGACGCGGCCGAAGGCCCGGCACGCAGGGGCAAGATCTGGCCGGTACCGTACATCGCGGTCGAGGCGTCGTCGAAGCCCTCCGGCAGCCGCGAGAAAATCCACGGCAGCGTCGCCACCCCACGGTCGGCGGCGCAGCCGAGCGTGGCGAGCTGGGCGATCTCGGTCCACAGCGGGGCCTTGGGATCGGCGAGGCGCTTCTTGAGCTCGTCCGTCCCCGCCCCGCCGCCGAAATCGAGGTGGATTGCCGGGTCGGCGAGCGCGGCCAGCGCCTCGGCGTCCTTGGCCTTGGCGGCGGCGAACAGCTTGGCGCGGAAGGCGGCGAAGCCCGGGAGCTTGGCGCACTCGTCGCGGGGCGGGTAGGATACGGCGGGCGTGAGCGACGGGCTGGCGACGGGTGTCGGCGTAGCGCTGTCGCTCGGCTCGGGGGTGGGATCAGCCGACGCGCTCGCGACCGGCTCGACCGGTGGCCTCAGCGAAGCAACATCGGCGGCGGGCGTCCGCTCAGCGGCAGGCGGGGGCTCACCCGAACCGCAGCCGGAAAGCAGCACCACCGCCGCGAGCACCGGCCAAAGCCCCCGAGCCACCATCGCCTAACCGTCCTGCGCCGCCCCCGCCTTGTGGTCAATGAGCGGCGCTGCGCCGGGTTCCGGATCGTTGGCCGGCTCGCCATGGCGCGGCAGGCTTTCGACGATCGGCACGTCCTCGATCTCGCGCTTGCCGATCTCGATACCCTTGTCGCGCAGGCGGCGGCCCGAGATCAGCACGTTGCGCTCGAAGCTGCCGACGAAGTCGTTGTACTTGCGCACCGCGCGGTCGAGCCCCGCGCCGACGCCCTTGAGGTGTTCGGCGGCGGTCGCCAGCCGGTCGTAGAGCTCCTTGCCGGCGTTGCCGATCTCGATCGCCTCGCGCGCTAACTGGTCCTGCTTCCACACCATCGCCACGGTCCGCGCGATCGCCACCAGATTGGTGGGAGTGGCGAGCAGTACCTTGTTGCGGAAGGCGAAATCCCACAGCTCGGGATCGTGCTCGAGCGCCGCGGCGACGAAGTGCTCGCCGGGCACGAACATCACCACGTAGTCGGGCGCTTCGTCGAACTGGCTCTGGTAGCTCTTGGCGCCGAGCGTCGAGACGTGGTTGCGCATCGACTTGGCGTGCTGGTCGAGGTGCAGCCGCCGCGCCTCGTCGTCCGCCGCCTCGAACGCCGCCTGATAGGCATTCAGCGAGACCTTGGCGTCGATCACCAGCTTCTTCTGCCCCGGGACGCGGACGATCGCGTCGGGCCGCAGCCGCCCGTCCTCGGTATCGAGCGAATGCTCGAGTTCGAAGTCGGTGTGCTCGCTAAGTCCGCATTGTTCCAGGACATTCTGCAGCGCGCGCTCGCCCCAGCGGCCGCGTGCCTTGGGGGCATTGGTCAGCGAATTGCCGAGCCGCTGGGCTTCGCGGCGGACCTCTTCCTGGCCCGCGCGTAGCGCCTCGATCTGGCCGTGGAGCTGGCCGAAGGCGTCGACCCGCTGCTTTTCCAGCGCACCGACCTGCTCCTCGTAGCTCTTCAGCCGTTCGCCGACCGGCGCGAGCAGCGTGCGCAGCCGCTCGGCGCTCTTCTCCTCGCTTTCGGCCAGCCGCTGCTGGGCGCGATTGAGAAACGCCGCCTGGGCGTCGGCCAGAACTTTGGCACCGGCGTTCTCGAACTCCTTCTTGAGGGATTCCTGAGCGTCGAGCAGCAGCCGCTTCTGCTCGTCGAAATGCGCGGCGTTGGCCTTGAGCGTGGCCAGTTCGCCGGCGACCGCGGCATGCAGCTCGCGCAACGCCGCGAGCTCGCCGCGCAAGCTCTCGGCGTGCTTGGATTTCTCGCACTCTGCGGCGAGGTTGACCACCGCCTCGCGCAACTTGCCGCCGAGCTCGCGCGCCTCGGCATCGCGCGCCTCATGCCGCGCGCGCCACTCCGCCGCCGGCCGCCCGCCGAGGAACCAGCCAAGCCCCAGCCCGAGCACCAGCGCGACGATCAACAGTAGGGCCGCGGTCGTGTCCATCAGCGGAACATATAACGAACGGCGCCATGTAGGAAAGCGATTTCGCCGAACTTATCCTCATCCCGCCGTTTGCCAATTTGCGAAACGCAGGAGACAGCCATGGCCGAACTAGACGCCAAGCATCGCAACGCGCTCGACGACAAGAGCTTCGCCTTTCCCGACCAGCGCAAGGAGCCGCTCGAAAACGCCGCTCACGTCCGCAACGCCGTCGCCCGCTTCAATCAGGTAAAGGACGTCAGCGACGACGAACGCGACGCGGCGTGGAAACGGATCAAGTCCGCCGCGAAGAAATACGATGTCGAGTTGAGCGAGAAAAGCTGGCGCGAGATCGGGAAGACGTAAACCGCCCTAGGGCGCCGACCTACGCCGCCTGACGCAGCTTCTGCAGCTTCTTCAGCGCCATCTGACGCTTGAGTCGGCTGAGGTGGTCGATGAACAGGATGCCCTCGAGGTGATCCATCTCGTGCTGCAGGCAGGTCGCCCACAGCCCTTCCATGTCCTCCTCGTGGACGTTGCCGTCCAAATCCTGCCAGCGGGCGCGGATGGTCTTGGGACGCTCGACCTCGGCGTATATTTCCGGGACCGAGAGGCAGCCTTCGTTATAGACGTTAAGCTCTTCGGACGGATCGAGAATTTCCGGATTCACGAAGATCCGCGGCGCGCGCTTGACCGGCCGATGGTAGTGCGGTTCGCCGCCGTGCGAGTGGCAGGCGACGGGCTCGGCGTCCTCGTCCTCTTCCTGCAAGTCGATCACCAGCAGACGCAGCGGCACCCCGACCTGGACCGCGGCGAGGCCGATGCCGGGCGCGTCGTACATCGTCTCGAGCATGTCGGCGGCGAGTGTCTTGAGCTCATCGTCGAACACCTCGACGCGCTTGGAGACGAGCTTGAGCCGGGGATCGGGGACTTCGAGGATTTCGCGGATGGCCATGGCGGGCCAGATAATACCGCGCGGCTGAAGCTGCAATGACTCAGCCGACGGGTCTCCGCGCGCGCAGCGCCTGGGCCAAAGTCCCTTCGTCGAGGTAGTCGATTTCGCCGCCGACCGGCAGGCCGTGGGCGAGTTGGGTGATGCGGACGGGATAAGTCTCCAGCCGCTCGGCGATGTAGTGCGCGGTCGTCTGGCCTTCGAGCGTGGCGTTGGTGGCGAGGACCACCTCGTCGATTCCGCCGGCCGCGACGCGCTCGATCAGGCTGGCGATCGCGATGTCCTCGGGCCGCACCCCGTCGAGCGCCGAGAGCCGCCCACCGAGCACGTGGTAGCGCCCCTGGAACAGCCGCGCGCGATCGAGCGCCCAGAGATCCGCGACTTCCTCCACCACGCAGATCTGCCGCTGGTCGCGGCGCGGGTCGGCGCAAATCCCGCAAGGGGTACGGGTGTCGACGTTGCCGCAGAGCGCGCACTCGACCAGCGCGCCCTGGACCGCGCCCAGCGCCTCGAGCAGCTGGACCAGCGCGGTCTCTCGGCGCTTGATCAGCCACAGCACCGCGCGGCGCGCCGAGCGCGGGCCGAGCCCCGGAAGCCGGGCGAGCGCTCCGCTCAGCGCCTCGATCTCTTGCGATGCCATGGGCCGGCAGATAGGGCGCGGGGCCACAAACGGGAAGGCAGCAATGCGCGTCGTTTTCATGGGCACGCCCGAGTTCGCGGTGCCGACGCTGCTGGCGCTGGCGGACGGGCACGAGATCTCCGCCGCTTACACCCAGCCGCCGCGCCCGGCGGGGCGGGGAAAGCAACCGCAGAAGTCGCCGGTCCAGCTCGCAGCCGAGAAGCTGGCGATCGAGGTGCGCCACCCGATCTCACTCAAGGGCGCGGAGGAGCAGGCGGCGTTCGCGGCGCTGGAGGCGGACATCGCCGTGGTCGCCGCCTACGGACTGATCCTTCCGCAAGCGGTGCTCGACGCGCCGCGGCTCGGCTGCCTCAACGTCCACGCCTCGCTGCTCCCACGGTGGCGCGGCGCCGCCCCGATCCAGCGCGCGATCCTTGCGGGCGACGCGGCTACGGGGGTGTGCATCATGCAAATGGAGGCGGGACTCGACACTGGCCCGGTGCTGGCCAAGCAGGTCGTGCCGATCGCGCGCAAGACCGCCGGCGACTTGACCGCCGAGCTGGCGGGGGTCGGCGCGGTGCTGATCGAAGGGGTGCTCGGCGATTTCGCGGCGTTTCATCCGGTCGCGCAGCCCGGGGAGGGTGTCACTTACGCCAGGAAGATCGACAAGGCGGAGAGCCGGCTCGATTTCGCGCAGCAGGCTGAGGTCGTCGAACGCCAGGTCCGCGCCTTTGCGCCGACCCCGGGCGCATGGTTCGAGCTCGGTGCCGAGCGCTATCGGGTGCTGGCGGCTGAACTCGTTGACGGCGATGGCGAGGCCGGCGTCACGCTCGACGACCGCCTGACGGTCGCCTGCGGTGACGGCGCGATTCGGCCGACCCTCATCCAGCGCGCCGGACGGCCGGCGATGGACACCGCCGCGCTACTGCGCGGTCGTGCGATCCCGGCGGGAACGCGTCTCGCTTGACCCGCTTCGCGCTCACGCTCGAGTTCGACGGCCGCCCGTTCATGGGGCTGCAGCGCCAGGCGCACGGGCCGAGCGTGCAGCAGACCGTCGAGGAAGCGGCCGAGCGCATCGTCGGCGAGAAAGTGACGCTCCACGCCGCCGGTCGAACCGACACCGGGGTCCACGCGCTGGCGATGCGCGCGCACATCGACGTCGCTCGCGGCATCGCGCCGTTCCGGCTGATGGAAGCACTCAACGCCCGGTTGCGGCCCGATCCGATCGCGGTCCTCGCCTGCGAGGCTGTGCCGGACGACTGGCACGCGCGGTTTTCGTGCATCGGTCGGCGCTACCGCTACCGCATCGTCAACCGCCGCGCGCCGCTGACGCTCGACAAGGGGAGGGCGTGGCAGGTCGCGCGAGGGCTCGATGCCGAGGCGATGGAGGACGCGGCGCAAGTGCTCGTCGGGCGGCACGACTTCACGACCTTCCGCTCGGCCCAGTGCCAGGCGGAGAGCCCCGTCAAAACGCTCGATCGACTGACGGTACGGCGCGAGGGCGAGAACATCCTGATCGAAGCCGGGGCGCGCAGCTTCCTCCACCACCAGGTCCGCTCGATGGTCGGCTGCCTCGCGCTGGTCGGCGAGGGCAAGTGGAGCCGCGCCGATCTCGCCGCCGCGCTCGAAGCGCGCGACCGCGCAGAATTGGGTTTCAATGCGCCACCCGATGGGCTTTACTTCGTGAAAGCGATTTTCCCGGGAGAGAAAGAATGACGACCACCGGCAAGCAGCTGCTCACCACGCTCGAGGCCGACGGCACGCTGACCGTCGAGATCGCGCCCAAGACCTTCGACGAACCGACCGGAAGCCAGATCCTGGTCGAGGTCGAGGCCGCGCCGATCAACCCGTCGGACCTCGGTCTGCTGTTCGCCAGCGCCGACACGGCGGGAGCGCAGTATTCGCCCGGCAAGGTCGTCGCCAAGATGCCCGATAACGCTACTCGGGCGATGAAGGCGCGCCACGGGATCGCGATGCCCGCGGGCAACGAGTGCGCCGGGACGGTCATCGCCGCGGGCGAGGATCCCGCCGCGCAATCGCTGATCGGCAAGCGTGTCGCCTGTGTGCCGGGGACGGCTTACGCGACGCATGCCATTGCCGACGCGCGGATGGCGATGCCGCTGGCGGAGGGGGTGACCGCCGAGCAGGGGGCGTCGAGCTTCGTCAATCCGATGACCGCGCTCGGCTTCGTCGAAACGATGAAGCTCGAAGGCTATACCGGGATCGTCCACGCCGCGGCGGCGAGCAATCTCGGCCAGATGCTGGTCAAGATCTGCCAGGAAGACGGCATTCCGCTGGTCAACATCGTCCGCAGCGAGGCGCAGGCGCAAATCCTGCGCGACCTCGGCGCGACGCATGTGCTGGACATGACCGCCGCCGATTTCCAGGCCAAGCTGACCGATGCGATCGCCGAGACCAAGGCGATGCTCGGCTTCGATCCGATCGGTGGGGGCACGCTCGCCGGGCAAATGCTCGCTGCGATGGAAGCCGCGGCCAGCCGCGGCGCGGCGTTCAGCCGCTACGGCTCGTCCGAGCCCAAGAAGGTCTACATCTACGGCGCGCTCGACCTCGGCCCGACGATCCTCAACCGCGCCTTCGGGCTGACATGGGACTTGTCCGGCTGGTTGCTGACGCCGTTCATGGCCAAAGCGGGGATGGAGATCGTCGGGCGGATGCGGGCGCGGGTGATGAAGGACCTGACGACGACGTTCGCCAGCCACTACAAGGCCAAGGTCGGGCTCGAGGAAATGCTCACCAAGGAGGCGGTCGCCGAGTACAACGCGCGGCGAACCGGCGAGAAATATCTGGTGACGCCGAACAGCTAAGCTACCGCCGCGCCCGCGCCACCACTTCGTCGCGTACTGGCGGCGTCACGAACTTCGAGATGTCGCCGCCGTAGAGCGCGATCTCCTTGACCAGCCGACTGGCGATCGGCTGCAATGCGACGTCGGCCATCAGGAAGATCGTCTCGACCTGGTGGTTGAGCTGGCGGTTCATGCCGGTGAGCTGATATTCGTATTCGAAGTCGGTTACCCCGCGGATGCCGCGGATGACCACCGCGGCGCCCTGGGCGCGGGCGAAATCGACCAGCAGCGAGTCGAACCCGACGACCTCGATATTGTTCGCCACGCCGGCGACCTCCCGCTCGACGATCGCGATGCGCTCGTCGTCGGAGAACATCGGCGACTTGGCGATGTTGGTGGTGACGCCGACAATCAGGCGGTCGACCAGCTTCGCGCCGCGCTCGATGATGTCCATGTGCCCGAGCGTGATGGGGTCGAACGTGCCCGGATAGACGCCTACGCGTTCTGCCATTCAGTGGTCCCTCTCCACCACGTAGCGCGCGACCGCGCGCAGCACGTTGGCCTCTTCGCCATAGCCCGACAAGTGCTCGATCGCCTGGCGGACGAGCATCGCGGCCTGCTCGCGCGCGCGCTCGGGGCCGAGCAGGGTCAGGAAGGTTTGCTTGCCGGCGTCGGCGTCCTTGCGCAGCGCCTTGCCGGCGCGGCCTTCGTCGCCCTCGGCGTCGAGCAGGTCGTCGGCGATCTGGAAGGCAAGGCCGAGGTCGCGGGCGTAGCCGCGCAGGTGGTTCCGGCCTTCGACGGGGAGACGGGCGAGAATTGCGCCCATCTCCACCGCCGCGCCAAGCAGCGCCCCGGTCTTGAGCTGCTGGAGGCGGGTGACCGTGGGGAGGTCGAAGCGCGCGTCCGCCGCCGCGATATCCATCATCTGGCCCCCGGCCATGCCACCCCCGCCACTCGCGGCGGCCAGCGCGTGGACCAATTCGGCGCGGACGAAAGGATCGCCGCTGGTCACTGGATCGGCGAGGATCTCGAAGGCCAGCGCGTGCAGCGAATCCCCGGCGAGCACCGCGGTCGCCTCGTCGAACGCGCGGTGGATGGTCGGCCTGCCGTGGCGAAGATCGTCGTCGTCCATGCACGGCAGGTCATCGTGGATCAGCGAGTAGACGTGGATTGCCTCGATCGCGGTCGCCGCGCGCACCGCCGCGGCGCGGCCGACCCCGTGCATTTCCGCGGTGGCGACGAGCAGCAGCGGGCGCAGCCGCTTGCCCCCTCCGATCGCCGCGTGGCGCATCGCGTGATAAAGCCGCGCGCGCGGATCGTGCGGGATCGGCAAAAGCGCGTCGAAGCTCGAATCGATTTCCCGGGCGATCCGCGCCAAGGGCTCGCGCAAGGTCTCATCGCGCGCCGAGCCATCGGCCACGGTGATCACCGGGCGTCCGGCTCGTCGAACGGGCGAAGGCCGGTGGGCTTGCCGTCAGCGCCCGCGACGATCGCTTCGATCCTTGCCTGCGCCGCGTCGAGCCGCGCCTGGCAATGCGCCCGCAGAGCGTCGCCGCGGGTGTAGAGGTCGATCGATTCCTCGAGCGGGGTCTCGCCGCTCTCGAGCCGGCGAACCACATCCTCGAGCGCCTTGAGCGCGTCCTCGAAGCTCATGCCGGCGATGTCGGGATGGTCGGCCATGCTGGACCGAAGCATTGACCGGGCGGGGGCGGACGGTCAAGCTGACGGCAAGGGAGAATGGGGAATGAAGTGGATCGTCGCCTATCTCGCGGCGGGGGTGTCGTTCGGCACGCTCGACGCGGCGTGGCTGAGCTGGGCGGGGAAGAACCTCTACCGCCCGGCTTTGGGCGAACTGCTGGCGCCGAGCTTTCGTCCCGCGCCGGCTATCGTGTTCTACCTGCTCTACATCGCGGCGATGGTGTGGTTCGCCGTGCGCCCCGGAGTTGATCAGGGGGTCGGCGCGGCCGCCCTGAACGGCGCTTTGCTCGGTGCGATCGCCTACGCCACCTACGACCTGACCAACCAGGCGACGCTCAAGACCTGGCCAGTCCACGTCTCGCTGATCGACATCGCCTGGGGGGCGTTCGCCACCGGCGTGGCCAGCGCGGCAGCGTGCTGGGCCACGTCTAAGTGGGCCTAACGACCCATCACCGCGCGCACGAAGAAGAACAGCAGCTCGCCGAACAAGAGCAGGCCCTGAACCGCGAAGATCGTCACCGCCAGCGTCCAGCTGAAGCCCATGATCGCGAAACCGGTCGCCAGGAGCATGAACAGGTGGACCATGCCGAAACGCGTCTCGCCGAGGTAGAAGCGGTGCGCGCCGGTGTAACCGAGCAATAGCAGCAAGATCACCGCGACGACGATCTTGTTGCCTTCGTCCGAACGAAAGAACGATTGCCCGTGCTGGGTGATGTCACCGTGATAGTTCGGCATGCGTCCCCCTTCGCGGAGAATGCTAGCCACGAGAGGTTGTGCGCAGGTTAAGCATCCGGGCTAGCCGGCTGCGGGGCCGCCCGCTATGCGCGCGCCATGCTCGCCCCCGCCCCCGAGATCACCCCCGAAGTCGTCGCCGCCCACGGCCTTTCGGAGGAGGAATACGCCCACGTCCTCCACGCGCTGGGGCGCGAGCCGAACCTCGTCGAGCTCGGCATCTTCTCGGTGATGTGG
>Ga0068854_100002253_pt1 | contig 11866 bp, 13 predicted proteins | sample KBSCornC42_FD_66590 | JGI IMG/M metagenome (GOLD analysis project Ga0068854, IMG submission 66590) | Corn rhizosphere microbial communities from Kellogg Biological Station, Michigan, USA - KBS Corn C4-2 | ecosystem: Host-associated > Plants > Roots > Rhizosphere > Soil ... | reverse complement strand
CCCGGTAACGGCGCAGTCGTCCGTCTGGTGTGATGCGATATTTTGCCTGCTCGGTCGGTCCGCAGCCTTCATCGCTGAGTCGAGGTCCAGCATCGCCCTCTTGCTGCCCAAGTATAAAAACAAGACGCTATGGATAAGCAATTGAAGGTTTATTACATAAAACGTTACCAATAGATCGATATCGTAAAGTGGATGGTTTCGTATAAAAGGGTTAATATGAAGTTTTCTTGAGTAAAGTTCTTCGTTGTTTTTATTTACGCAGTAAATAAGTCCGTTGTTAATTGTCGTTATATGCGCCGCAGCATGCGGAAATTGCGTTTATACTGCAGCGCAATATCGATTTATATAGACTTTCGCCGAGAGAGCATTACGCCGGTCACAAGAGTTGGGAGAAGATGCATGAACGCCGTTTCGCGGCCCGCACAGGGGCCTCATCCCCTTTGGAGCACCCGGCGCAGTCATGTGGTGAAGTTCAGCGACTTCAACGTCCTCGGGATCGCTTTTGCCTTCGTCAGCTCGGCCGGTCTTTGGTACGCGATCATCGAGGTCGCGACAGCATAACGCGCGTCCGGTGGCGTGGGATCGTCGATCCCAGTGCGCGTTCCGGCCGGCATGCTTGCCGGCCCGGTCGAACTTATTTGAGCGAAAGGATATAATCGGCAATTGCCGCTGCCGAGGCGGGGTTCTTGAGGCCGCCAAATGGCATGCGGGTGCCGGGCACGGTCTTTTGCGGCTCCTGTATGAACGCGATCAGGTTGATTCGCGTCCATTTGACCTTCGAGTTCTTCATCGCCGGCGAAAAGGCGAAGCCGGGCACCTCGCCTGCTTTGGTGTTGCCGATACCGTACAGGTTCGGGCCGATCGAATTGGGCGCGCCCTTCTCAACCTTGTGGCAAGCCGAACAGATCCCGAAAGCTGCTGGCTTGGGCAGCGGTGCCGCGAGCGCCGGCGCGGCGACCGAAAACGTGACGATCGAGCAGAGAACAAGGCGGTGCTGCATCAGCGATCCTTTCAGGCCGGCCAAGCTTTGGCCCGGGCGACGAAGAATTCGTCTATTGCGGTGGAGGTTCTGTCGCAAGGCTGAACAGCGGCCATTACTGCGGGACGAAGCCACGCTGAACTATGATTGATTTAACGAGGCTTTTATCGTTACATAGGAAATGTGACGGGGCTTAACGGGGTAAGTCTGTCGATGGCAGAGCCGATTGTGCCGGAAAAGCACCTGCCGGATCGGCTATCACGTCAAGGGGGGATGGCTTAGTGATAAGATCCGAGTTGGTTCAGCTGCTATCGCAGGACAATCCCGATCTTTCGCCGAAAGAAGTTGAAAAAATCGTTTCAACTCTCTTCGACGCGATTAGCAAGAGACTGGCGGAAGGCGGACGCGTCGAACTGCGCGGCTTCGGAGCCTTTTCTACGCGCAGCCGTGAAGCGAGGGTGGGGCGCAATCCCCGTACTGGCGATACGGTGCCGGTTTCGGCCAAGCGCGTTCCTTATTTCAAGCCGGGCAAGGAAATGCGGCTCCGCCTCAACGTCTGAGGCGAGGCCCGATTCGGCCGACACCGATTCGTGCTTGGCGGTCCGTGCGGCGGTAGCTATTCACCCGCATGCGACGCTGCGGGCGTGGCGAAATTGGTAGACGCAACGGACTTGAACCATCGATCGAGTGCTCGCCGGGAAACCGGCGATGCAGAACTGCTCAAATTCGGGGAAGCCTGATTCCTGGTGATCCCGAGCCAAGCCGCCGGAGTATTTCCTCCGGCGGAAGGTGTAGAGACTAGACGGGCAGCGCCTACGTCCACGCAAAGCGGATAGGGCGAAGGGATAGTCCAGACCACGAACGGGTCTCGCGGCCCGGCGGCGAAAGCCGAAGTGGTATGAAAATCCGTAAGGTCGCGAGACCTGTGGGGGTTCGAGTCCCCCCGCCCGCACCAGCTTTCGTCCGATCGGCCCCCTGGACTCGGGCTCGCCCGGATCATCAATCGCCTGTTAAGCATTGGAGCCTATGTCGGGGCGAGGGTTGCGTGGATGCGTCGCGGCAATTGTTAGCTTCTGCAAAGTCCCCGATTGTGTGGGTTTTTTCTGTTTCAAGCGCCGCGTTTTTGGGGCAATTGTGCAGCGGAACCGCAATTGATCGACAGGAGCCGTGTTCCGACATGCGTCGGGCGACCCGGCGGGAGTCGGTCTGATGCGGAGGGCGATGGGGTTGTAATGCGTAAACGGGGGACGATCGGGGCGGCGCTGCTGGCCGTGACAGGTGCAATGCTGCTCCCGTCGCCGGCTCTCGCCATGGTGGGACCGCCGGCACCCGGCGCGCCCCCGCTCAAGCCCTATCGCATCAATCCGGGCGACGAGATCGAGATATATGTGTGGGGCGACGAGCGGCTCCAGCGCGTCTTGAAGGTGCTGCCCGACGGCAGCGTGTCTTTTCCGCTGGTCGGCCGTATCGATGCGCTCAACAAGCTTCCTACGGACCTCGAAGGCGTGATCGTCGCAGGACTGTCCGATCAATATCGAAACTCGGTGCCGCGCGTGACGGTGTCGGTGAAGAATCCCAGTGGCCTGAGCTTCTCGGTAGCCGGCAAGGTGCGGACGCCGGGCGCCTTCACCCCGGGTCATTATGTCAACGTGCTCGAGGCGATCAGCGTCGCCGGCGGACCGACCGAGTTCGCCGATCTCAGCAAGGTCAAGATATATCGCAAGAATGGCGGTCAGATCCAGGTGATCGAGGTTCGATTGGACAGCGCGATGAAGGGTTCGCCTTCGAGCGCGGATCTCCAGGGGGCGATCGTGGAACTGCAAAGCGGCGATACGGTGGTGGTGCCATGAACGCGGGTTCCAGGCTGTCCGCCGGTTCGTGCGCTGCCGCGTTCGTGGCGCTGGCCATGGGCGCTCCGGCCTGCGCCGGTCCTGCGAAGCTGTCGGTCGATACGACTGTCCGGCTCGGTTATGACATCAATCCCTTCCTGTCGCCGGGCAGCGACCTGGCGAGCGGCTATGTCGAGGCTACCGTCGCGCCGAAGCTCACGAAGCGGACCGAAAAGGGCGTGGTCGAGCTCTCCGGTCACTATGAGCGCACGGAATATCTGCGCCGTTACGGAAATTCGAATCAATATGGTGGCGAGCTGGCGGTCCAGCAGCGCGTTACGCCGAAGCTGAGCATATATGGCGCGCTGCGCTATGACAGCGAGGTGATCGGCCAGAGCGACGACATAGTGACGGGCGCCCCGATCGACGATACCGATGTCAACCTGATCGGCCTGCGGCGGCGCGCCGACACCTATAGCGTCAGCGGCGGCTGGGAATATCAGGTCGGCCCCAAGGACACGCTTTCCGCCAACGGCGGCGCCACGGCGACTCGCTATGGCAGCGGCCCAGCCGGCGGTGATTCCGACAATATCGGCGGGAGCGTCGCCTGGCAGCATGCGATCAGCTCGCGATCGAAGATCGGCCTCAGCGGCTCGGTCTACCGCATCGATTATGACACGCCGGGCCTGAGCACGATGGTCATGCAGCCGTCGGTCACCTTCTCGACCGAACTCAGTCCCACCTGGCATTTCGATGCCTCGCTGGGCATGTCGTTCAGCGATCTCACGCTGCCAAATGCCCGCGACGAGAGCAGCAAGGGGCTCTCCGGCACGGTGAACCTCTGCCACAAGGGCGTGAAGGATAATTTCTGCCTCTATGCCGACCGCTCGGTGAGTGGATCGGGCGCCGGCAGCACGGTGGAACGCACGCAGCTCGGCATCAGCTATAACCGCCGGCTGACCGAGAAACTCGGCTTCTCCGCGAACGGTAGTTACGCGCGCAGCAAGTCGCAGGCAGGGACTATCCCGACCCGCGAATATGTCAGCATACGCAGCGGCTTCGACTGGCAGATGACGCCACGGCTCAAGCTGGGCAGCGAGGGCCGCTACCGCGACGTGTTTGGCGGCCGCCAGATCAGGGCGGACTATGGCGGCGATCTCTACGCCATCCTGACGCTGCCGCGGTCGCAATGACCGAGCATGTCGATCCGTCGGCCGATGGCGATTTGGCCGATGGCCTGCTCCGTTATCTGCCGCGGATATTGTACCAGCGGCGCTGGTTCGTCCTGATTCCGTTCGGGGTGAGTGCGCTGACCGGGCTCGGCCTCGCTTACGGCCTGCCCGCGCATTACCAGTCCTCCGCCACGGTCGTGGTCGAGTCGAAGGAACTGCCGGAGCAGATCGCGGCCGCGTCGGTGAACGACCTGATCGACCAGCGCATCGCCAAGATCCAGCAGCAGATATTAAGCCGTCCGGGCCTGATCGAGCTGATCCAGAACAATGATCTCTATACGTCCGAGCGGCGCAAGAAGTCGCTGTCGTCGATCATCGAGATGATGCGCAAGGCCACGGCGATCACGCCTGTCACCGCCGATATCGACAAGCTGGCGGCCCGCCGCGGCGATTCGAGCACGATCGCCTTTTCCGTGTCCTTCACCTATTCGGATCCGGCCAAGGCGCAGGCGGTGACGCAGCAGTTCACAGAGAAGCTGCTGAAGCTCGACAGCTCGCAACTGTCGGCGCAGGCCGATGCGACCGTCGGTTTCCTGCGCGACCAGGCCGCCCAGATCCAGGGACAGATTGCCGAACTCGAAGGCAAGCTCGCCGACATCAAGAGCCGCAACGGGCTCGCCCTGTCACGGATCGGCGGTTTCCTGCCCTCGACGTCCAACTATGATGTGCAGATCGCCCAGCTGCAGCGCGAGAATACAGAGCTGCAGGGCAAGCTGAACAGCAACAGCACCAATGCCGATGATCGCGTCATCCAGGCCGAGGCTGGGCTCGCATCGGCCAAGGCGCTCTATTCGGACAATCATCCCGACGTGATCGCCGCCCAGCAGAAGCTGACGGAGGCCCGCGCTGCGGCGAAGGCCAATGGCAGCCCGCGCAACAATCCCGCGATCAGCGCGCAGATCGCCGCGAACAATCGCACCATCGCTACGCTGTCGGGTGCCAAGTCGGTCGATATGTCGCGCGCCAATGCCACCGTGGCCGCGCAGAGCGGGGCTCCCCTGATCGAGGAGAGCATTCGCCAGTTGGAAGCGAAGGCGGATGGCCTGCGCGCGAATTACGACCGAATCTCGGGCAACCTGCTCGCCGCCGAAGCCGCGCAGAAGATGGATGCCGAGCAGCGCGGCGAGCGGCTGGTGCTGGTCGACCCGCCGACGATGCCGGACGAGCCCAATTCGCCCAACCGGGGGTTGCTGATCGTCGGCGGCCTTGCCGTGGGGGCCGCGCTCGGCCTCGGCCTGGCGCTGCTGATCGAATTGATCCGCCGCCCGATCCGGGGCGGCGCCGCGCTTCAGTCGATACTCGGTGTCGGTCCGCTGGTGGTGATCCCTACGCTCAAGCCGAAGCGACGCGGATCGGCCAAGCGCAAGAAGACGCGCCTGTTCAGCCGACGCAGGGCGATCCGCGCATGAGCTTCGATCCGCCCCAACGCGTCGAACCGGGCGCTTCCGTGCCCGGCGCCGCCGATCGCGCCACCGGCTTCGAGACGCTGCGCGAGACCGGCATCTACGGCTTCGACAGCAAGGATATCCGATCGCGACCCTTCACCCTGCTGCGCGCGCAGGTGCTTCGAATCGCACGCGCTCGCGGCTGGAAGATCATCGGTGTGACGTCGCCGACGCCCAAGGTCGGAAAGAGCTTCGTCGCGTCGAACCTCGCAGCCGCCCTGGCGCGGACGCCGGAGCTCCACACCTACCTGTTCGATTTCGACCTGCGGCGCTCGACGATCGCGCGCAACTTCAAGCTGAGCGGAGAGGTTGGGCTGTCGCATTTCCTCGATGGCACCATCACCGACCTCCGCGAAGTGGCGAAGACCATCGCCAACGAGCAACTGACTATCTTTCCGAGCTTCCCGAACGCCGCGGCATCGGACGAGCTGGTCTCCTCGGCGCGGATGGATTCGCTGATCGCGGCGATGCGCCAGCTCCCGGAGAATACCCTATGCCTGTGCGATTTGCCGCCGGTGTTCGCCAATGACGACGCGGTCGTGATCAGCCAGAAGATCGACGCTTATCTGATGATCGTCGAGGACGGCGTCACCACCCGGAAGGAAGTGCGCGACAGCTTCCGCCTGTTGTCTCCGGCACCCTGCATAGGCACCGTGCTCAACCGCTATGACGCCGGGCTGATCGGCGGCGACTATGGCTACGGCTATGGCCAGAACAAGCGCTACGGCGGATATTACGACGATTGACCGCAGGCACGGTGCGGGCAAAGCTGCCTCCTGAACGAGGGGGGCGGTGATGAAGGGCTTTTACAAGGGGTTGGCCGCGGCTTTGCTTGCAACGGCGGGCGTCACGATCGCCGCTGTTCCCGACGGCGTTGCGTTCCTTCCGCCGGGTTTTCTCAGCCTCATCGACGTGGTGCCGCCGGCGCCCATCGCGCAGGAGCCCCGAGGGGTCGCCGACCAGGAAATATTCAAGCTGACGCGGGCGCTGAAGGGCAGTGCGCGCTGGGACATGGCGATCACGGATGCCGCGGTCGATACCGCGTCGATGATGCGGGGCTTTGCCTGTGCGGTACGGGTCGAGATGACTCCGCAAACTGCGCCCAGAACTGCGGCGCTGCTGGAGAAGGCATCGCGCGACGCGGCGCGCGAGGCGAACGAGCTGAAAGGCTATTACAAGAAGAAGCCTCCCTTCCTGCTCGATTCGGGAGAGACCTGTGCGTCTCCGCCCCAAGGCGTGGAATATGGCTATCCGTCGGATTATGCGACCCGCGGCTGGACCTGGGGATTGGTCCTCGGCGAGGCGGTCGATGACCGCGCGGCACCGATCATGGCGCGCGCGCGGGCCTATGGGGAGAGCAGGATCGTCTGCGGGATGGCGAGCATGAGCGCGGTCGAGGCTGGCCATATGGTCGCAAGCGCAACGCTGGCGGTGGTCCGCACCGAACCCGGCTATACCACCGCAATGGTCGCGGCCCGGGCCGAGCTGGCGGCGCTTCGCAAGACCGGTACGGCTCTCTCGGCGCAGAGTTGCTCGGCCGAAGAGATGTTGGTGAGCCAGCCGATTTTCCGCTGACGTCCAGGCCCTTGCGGGCACAAAAAAGGCCGTGCGCGAGCGCACGGCCTTCTTGTTGCTCAGGTAGCGGCTGTCAGACAGCCGCTACCAGCGCGATTACATCGCGTTCGAAGCGTTGTCCGCCGGAGCAACCGCATTCGAATCAGCCATCGCAGCGTTGGTGTCGACCACCGCGTCGGCCGTGTTGTCGACGACGGTCGTGTTGTTCTCGACGGTCGTTTCGGTCTTCTTGCACGAAGCCAGCGACAGCGAGGCGGCGGCGATAAGCGAAAGGGCAACGATCTTCTTCATGATCGAATTCTCCGGAAGTGAATTAAAAAAAGAGAGTGGCTCGAACGATCCAATCACGTTCAGGCTTGTTTCCCCCCGAAACAGGCTCGGACTTCTTACAGTTTTGCGCAGTGCGATGCAATGTCTCTTGTTCCGGTAGTTAATTCGGCTGTCCCGAAGGCCCGGAAGTGGCCGGATCACTTGGTTTCGCTGCCGGTTCGGATTGAGTTGCAGGGCCGGCCGGATCGGCCGGGGCAGCCGCGCCGGCATCAGGGATTCCGGCGTCTGCGTCCGCTGCAGAGCCGGCCTCGGCGCCGATGGGATTCGCCTCGGCATCGGCTGCGGCCGCTGCCTCGGCGGCTGCATCGTCGCCTTCCTGGTTGAGGATCTCGGCCCGCCGACGCTGCAGATAGGCCGACCGCGCTGCGGCATAAGGGTCGAGGCTGGATTCAAGGAAGTTGTCCGCGCCCGTCTCGATCAGCCCGTCGCGCACGCTGATGATCTGGGTTGCGGTCATGGCCAGCGGAACGCCGTGCGGCAGGCCACACTCGCTCAGGCAGACGCGATAGGGGTCGGTGAACTGCGCGATGCCGGTCCCGACGCCGTCGCGCAGCGTCGAGGGGCCGAGCAGCGGAAGCATTAGGTAGGGACCGCCATTGGCACCCCAGATGGCGAGCGTCTGGCCGAAATCCTCCGGTGCGGGCTTGATGCCGGCGCGCGATGCCTGATCGAAGAGGCCGCCGATTCCGGCCGTGCTGTTGACGAGGAAGCGGCCGAGATTGCGCACCGCCCGGTCAACCTTGCCCTGCAGGACATTGTTGATGAACGAGAAGGGCTCCCCCACATTGGCGAAGAAGTTGCGCACGCCGTCGCGCGCAGGCTTCGGAGCGACAGCACGGTAGACCTGGGTCACCGGCTTGACGATGATCTTGTCGGCGCCGCGGTTGACCGCCCAGACGCCGCGGTTGAACCCCTCCAACGGGTCCTTCTCGGCGAGCCGGTCGGTCCCCGTCGTGGCGCAGGCCGAAAGCGTCAGGCCAACGGCAACAGCGCCGATCATCCTCACCGAAGCTCGCATTGTAGAGATCCCCTTTTCGGGCGGATCGTTCCGCCGCCGGTCATACATTTGAAACATGGCGGCGTTCCGCCCGGTGAACGGCATGCCCGCCACTGCCGGGCTGGGCAAGCGTCTTGACCACATATAAAGATTTCTTTATGTGTGAATATATGCCGTGCGATGCCCTCTCCATCTTCCGGGCGCTTGCCGACCCCACCCGCCTGCGCATCTTCCATCTGTTGCGCGCGATGGAGTTGTCGATCGGGGAGCTTGCGCAGGTGCTGACGCAGAGCCAGCCGCGTGTTTCCCGCCACGTCAAGATACTCGCGGATGCCGGGCTGTGCGTGCGCCGCAAGGAAGGCAGCTGGGTGTTCCTCGGCCTCGGTGCCGAGGCGTGCGTCACGCCGCTGTTCGCGGCGATCGACGACTGGAACCGCGCTGCCGACGATGTCTGGGCGGTCGCGGATCGTGCGCGACTGGCCGCGGTGCGCGCCGATCGCGCTGCCGCGGCAGCGCGATATTTTGCCGAACATGCCGAGGAATGGGATGCGATCCGCTCGCTCCATGTGCCCGAGAGCGCCGTCGAGCAGCGCATCGTCGATATGCTGGCCGATGCGCCGATCGGCAGGATGGTGGACATCGGCACCGGCACCGGCCGCATGATCGAACTGGTCGGCGGCCAGGCTTCGGCGGCGCTCGGAATAGATCGCAGCCCCGAGATGCTTCGCCTTGCCCGGGTCAAGCTGTCCGAAGCCGGGCTCGCCCAGGCCGAGCTGCGGCAGGGCGACATGTATGCGCTGCCGCTCGGCGATGGCTCGGCCGATCTCGTCATCCTCCACCAGGTGCTCCATTTCGCCCAGCATCCGGCGGCGGCGATAGCCGAGAGCGCACGGCTGCTGTCGCCCGGCGGCCGCCTGCTGATCGTCGATTTCGCCAGTCACGAGCGCGAGGACCTGCGCAGCCGCGACGCGCATGTCCGCCTCGGCTTCGACGATGATCAGATCGGGGGCTGGTTTCACGCGGCCGGGCTGGGGTTGGACCGGGTCGAGGCGCTGGTCGGCGATGCGCTGACCGTCAAATTATGGTTGGGCTTGCGCGGCCAGCGCAGCCAGTTGAAGGCAGTATCATGACATCGCTACCGTTGACCCAGCTCGAAGAAGCGCGCCGCGCGCTCGATGCTCCGCTGTTCGCCGACCTGGCGGGGGACGCCGCCGTCTCGTTCGAATTCTTCCCGCCCAAGACCGAGAAGATGGAAGAAACGCTGTGGAATGCGATCCAGACGCTCGCGCCGCTCAAGCCGCGTTTCGTCTCCGTCACCTATGGCGCCGGCGGCTCGACGCGTGAGCGGACCCACCACACCGTGGCGCGGATCGCGAGCGAGACGGATATCCCCGCGGCGGCGCACCTGACCTGCGTCGAGGCGAGCAAGGCCGAGATCGAGGAGATCGCCCGCGGATATTGGGCTGCCGGGGTGCGGCATATCGTTGCGCTGCGCGGCGATCCGCCCGTCGAAGGGACGAAGTTCACGCCCCATCCGCAGGGCTATCGCAACGCTGCCGAGCTGGTTGCAGGGCTGAAGGCGATCCATCCGTTCGAGATTTCGGTGGCGGCCTATCCCGAATGCCACCCCGAGGCGGCGAGCGTCGAGAGCGACATCGCCAATCTGAAGGCCAAGTTCGACGCGGGCGCCACGCGCGCGATCAGCCAGTTCTTCTTCTCTCCCGAAGCCTATTTCCGCTTCTGCGACCGAGCCCGCGCGGCCGGCATCGTTGGCGAGATCGTGCCCGGCATCCTGCCCGTGTCGAACGTCGCGCAGACGCGCAAGTTCGCCGGGCTCTGCGGTGCCGCCATCCCGGCGTGGATGGACCGGCTGTTCGAGGGTCTCGACGATCACCCCGCGTCGCGCCAGCTCGTCGCCGCGACGATCGCGGCGGAGATGTGCCGCCGCCTCTATGCCGGCGGCGTGCGCCAGTTCCATTTCTACACGCTCAATCGTGCCGAACTGTCCTTCGCGATCTGCCACCTTCTCGGCCTGCGGGCAGATGCCAAGCAGCTCGAGGTGGCGGCGTGACATCCGGAAGGTTTCCCCATGCAGAAGTCTGAAGCCGCCATCCGTTTCCGCGAGCAGGCGAAGCAGCGCGTCCTGATCACCGATGGCGCGTTCGGCACCATGATCCAGAGCTACAAGCTCCAGGAAGCCGATTATCGCGGCAGCTATGATCTGGCCGATGATCAGAAGGGCAACAACGACCTGCTGGTGCTGACCCGCCCGGACGTGATCGATGAGATCACCCGGCAATATCTCGACGCGGGATCGGATATCGTCTCGACCAACACCTTCAATGCCAACATCATCAGCCAGGCCGATTATTCGGCGGTCCATCTCGTCCGCGACATGAACCTCGCGGCCGCCCGGATCGCGCGCAAGGCGGCCGATGATTACGCAGCCAGGGATGGCCGTCCGCGTTTCGTCGCAGGTGCGATCGGGCCGACCAACAAGACGCTGTCGCTGTCGCCCGACGTCAATGACCCGGGTTTTCGCGCGGTCGATTTCGACACGATGCGCGACGTCTATCAGGACCAGACGGCGGCGCTGCTCGACGGCGGTTGCGACTTCATCCTGATCGAGACGATCTTCGACACCCTCAACGCCAAGGCGGCGATCATGGCGGTGCTCGAGGAGCAGGCGAAGCGGGGCGTCGAGATCCCGATGATGATCTCGATGACGATCACCGACATGTCGGGCCGCAATTTGTCGGGCCATTCGGTCGAGGCGTTCTGGCACGCGATCCGTCATGCCCATCCGTTGACGGTGGGGCTCAACTGCGCCTTCGGTGCCGATCTGCTGCGCCCGCATGTCCAGGTTTTGTCGGGCATCGCCGACGTGCTGGTGATGATCTACCCCAATGCCGGCCTGCCCAACGACCTCGGCCAATATGACGAGCGGCCGCACACCACCGGCAACTTCATCAGGGACTGGGCGGACCAGGCGCTGGTCAACGTCGTCGGCGGCTGCTGCGGATCGACGCCGGCGCATATCGCCGCGATGGCCGACGCGGTGGCGGGCAAGCCGCCCCGCGTTCCGCACGCGCATGACCATCGAACCCGGCTGGCCGGCCTCGATCCGATGATCATCGCGGCCTAGACATTTTCTCCGTCATCCTGAACTCGTTTCAGGATCCACCACCCATCCACCCAAGCCTTCTCCAAGCGGCAGAGTGGATGCTGAAACAAGTTCAGCATGGCCAGGCTACACCAATCATGACCAGTTCGACCCCCTCCACCGCCCAGTTCGTGAATATCGGCGAGCGCACCAACGTCACCGGATCGGCGGCGTTCAAGAAGCTCATCATGGGCGGCGACTATACGAAGGCTGTCGAAGTCGCGCGGCAGCAGGTCGAGAACGGCGCGCAGGTCATCGACGTCAACATGGACGAGGGCCTGCTCGACGCCGAGGCGGCGATGGTCACCTTCCTGAA
>Ga0068854_100002251_pt1 | contig 11869 bp, 12 predicted proteins | sample KBSCornC42_FD_66590 | JGI IMG/M metagenome (GOLD analysis project Ga0068854, IMG submission 66590) | Corn rhizosphere microbial communities from Kellogg Biological Station, Michigan, USA - KBS Corn C4-2 | ecosystem: Host-associated > Plants > Roots > Rhizosphere > Soil ... | reverse complement strand
CCCGATCCCGATCTGCCGCCGCTGGTCGTCGAGCGCGCGTGGATCGACGAGATCGCGCGCTCGATTCCGGAGCTGCCGCACATCCGCGCGGAGCGCTACCAGCGCGACTTCGCGCTGAGCGCTGTCGATGCCGAGGCGCTGGTGACGTCGCGGGAGTTGGCGGAGTATTTCGAGGACGTGGCCGAGGCCAGCGGCAATCCGCGCGCGGCGTCGAACTGGGTGCGCAACGAATTGCTGCGCGTTCTCAACGAACAGAAAGCGGACATCGTCGTCTCGCGCGTGACTCCGGCCATGCTCGGACGATTGATCCGGCTCATCGACAGCGGCGCGATCGGCGGCAAGTCGGCGAAGGCGGTCTTCGACGAGATGGCCGTCAGCGGCGACGATCCCGACGCGATCGTGGAGCGCCAGGGGCTGTCGCAGATCAGCGATCCCGAAGTCATCCGCGACGCCGCCCGCCGCGTCATCGAACGCAACGCGGCGCAGGTCGAGCAGTACCGCGGCGGCAAGGCGCAGCTCTTCGGATTCCTGGTCGGCCAATTGATGAAGGAGACGCGCGGGAAGGCGAATGCGGAGCTGGCCAATTCGATTTTGCGCGAACTGCTCGGCGGATGAGATTGCAGGTAGGGAAACGGCGCGCTGCAGGCTCTCCTCAATATGTTCCCGGTCAATGAAATCCATCAGGCGTTTCTCGAGACGTTGCTGCGCAATGTCGACGGCGTGGCCGGAACCGTCCACGAGCAGCGCGGCGACGACCTCTACCTCACCGCGGCGCAGAACATCCCGCCGCCGGTGATCGCCATCGTCACGCACGTCCCGCACGGCAAAGGGATGGCCGGCGTTGCGCAGGTCAAAAAGCAGCCGGTGCAGACCTGCAATCTGCAGACGGACGACAGCGGCACGGTCAAGCCCGGCGCGAAGGCGGTCAATGCGCAAGCCGCCATCGCCGTGCCGGTGCTCGACGACGACGGCGACGTGCGCGCAGTCGTCGGCGTGGCCTGGGCTCACGAACGGCAACTCGATCCGGAATTCGAGCAGGCGATGATGCAGCTGGCGGCGACATTGCCGCGAGGTTGAAGAGCGTGGCGAGAAGTACCAGACCTCGCCGACCGACTCGCCAATGCGCGGCGACGAGCGAGCTCAAACGGCTGGTTACGAAGCTTTGATTGCGGCGCGAGCGGCAAGCATGCGTCAATGACGTTTGTCCAATGCCTAAGCCCGCCGCGGAAGCAATGCCCGAGACCCGCCACCGCGGCGCGGTGTTCCATCACTTTTCCGAGCGCGCGCAAAAGACAAAGTTTCTCGTCGTCCTCAACCATACCTGGCCACCGCCCGACGGGTTGGTGGTCTATACGTTCACCACGACGAACGTCGGCCACTTCACGGAAGAACGCGTTCGCATGCAGCCGGTGGTGCGGCTGTACCCCGGCGACTATCCGTTCGTAACCGCGCCAACTGTCATCGATCTGACCAGACCCGAAGTCGAGCAACTCGCCGCGATCGTGAGCGCGCCGGCATTCAAGTTCGTCGTCCAGCTTCGATCGGATCACATGAAAGCGATCGATGACGCCGTACGCGAATCAACGGTCATTACGCGCAGGCTGAAAAAGATGATCCTGTCCAGCTACGGTTAACGTCCCGCGGAGGCAAGATGCCTGTCCGGCTGTGCCGATCGCCTCGTCGCGAGCTCCTCTGCTGCGTCGCGATCTTCCTGTTCGGCCTCCACGAAACGCAGCATGTCAGCCGCTTCCGGATGTCCTTCGAAGAACAGCCGGTAATCCATGATCACGCTGCTACCGGGCGCGCGTCGCTCGTTCGCAAGTTTCCATGAAGGCTCGCCATGCGACTGCTCGCTCAACTTCCACGCCGGCATCGCGCCGAAGTTTTTCTTCGCGTATTCGAGCGCCTCAACGTCCGAGTCGGAGAAGACATCCAGATCGGGATCTTTTCTCGCGCGGAAAACGGGATACTTTCTAAACATTGGGCGCTCGACCGTCAGATATTCATCGAAGAGCTCTTTCGCCAGCGGCTGGAAGTGCTCGTCGTGCGCGATGACGTCGTTCATCACCGTGAGCGACGCCGACGGAACCGGACCGTACTCCATGGACGCATATTGATCGCCGATGACCGGACGGCCGTACTTCAACAGATGGTATTTGTCAGCGTGAAAAAGCAGCTTCGCCGCTTTCATTTTGTCGAGATCCCGAATGCCACGTTGCGCAAAAAAGACAAGCGCCTGAACCAGTTTTTCGGGAGCAAAGCGAAATCGAATCTGCGCCATAACGATGAGACGGCGGTGTGAAGCCGCTCGTCCCGGAGAGTGTACCTCGGAGTTAATCTCGAAACGACGCCACGACGTCGACCGCACGGCGGACGTCGTCGGAATTGTTGGCCAGTCCGATCGATGCTCGCACGGCGCCGACCGGGGTGTTGGTGCATTCGGCGAAGCGCTCCGGCGTGAAGTCGTTGCCGAGGTCGGCGAGGCATGCGGCTATACGGGCTGGATCGAGTGCGAATGCTGCCTCCGACGCGCCGGGATTGCAGAAACAGCCGCCGCGCAGGGAGACGTTCGCGCGGCGGGCGCGCGTTTCGACGAGCGAGTACGGAATCGGAGTGCCGGTCCGATCGCAAACGTTGAACGCGATCGCGCCGCCGCATGCGCTTCGATCGCGCGGCCCGTAGATGCGCACGAGCGGCGTCCCGTTGGCGTGGCGAAGGGCGGGAAGATCGTCGACGAACTCGCTTGCGAGCTGCGCGACGTGATCGGTGATGCGCGGCATCGTCACCTCGTCGAGCAGGTCGAATCCTGCATCGAGCGCGGCGATGCTCAAAAAGTCCGGCGTGCCGTCTTCGAAGCCTTCGTGACGCGCGCGAAGACGATGTGCATCGGCGGCGACGGATGCGTACATCACCGTTCCGCCCGCGAACCACGGACGGCGGAGGCGGGACAACGCATCGCGTCGCGCCACCAGCGCGCCGAGGCCAGTGGGATATCCGAAGAGTTTGTAGAACGAGAGCGCCGCGAAATCGGCGGGACATCGGCGCAAGCTCAACGCGTGGCTCGGGACGAAGGCGGCGACGTCGAGCAGAACGTCGAAGCCGAGGGCGTGCGCTTTCATGACGAGGTCGAGCGGATGCTGCACGCCGGAGAAATTCGACTGCGCCGGAAACGCCACTAGCCCTTCCCCATCCAGCGACGCCTCAGCCAGCAGCAACTCGGCATCAAGCAGGCGAAGGTCGGGATCGAGCGGCAGGTAGCGAACGGGCGCATTCGCGCGGCGCGCGTATGCGCGGATGCCGTTCACGGAGTTGTGATTGTCCGCAGCCAGAAAGAGTCCGCGCTCGTTCGAAAACGGATACGCCTCGGCCACGACCTTGATCGCGGCGCTGGTGTTGGCGGTGAAGATGACGTCGTGCGTTGAATCGTCGACGTCGAGAAATCGCAGCAACCGCCGCCGCGCGTTGTCCATCACCGCGGTGCTCGCGCGCGACGGCGCCGAGTCGGAGTGCGGATTGCCAAAGATGCCGTCGCGAAGAATCTCGTGATGCACACGCAACTGCGAGTCGCCATACAACGCGCTGCCGGCGTAATCGAGATACGCGTGATGCTGCGCATCGAGCCGCCCGAACTCGCGGTCGCGCAGCTCGTCGAAAAACGTGCGCGTGTCGATCCGCGCAGCGCTCAGCATCCGCGCCTCCGAACGTACTTTGCGTCAGCGTGAGTCGCGGGAAGCTTGTCGACGACGCGCGGCACGCCGCCGAAGTAGCGGCTGACAACGCTGGCGCGTTCATACGCGGCACGTACCGATGGCGGCGCGTCCGCAGTGATCGTCGGATTCATCACCTCATCGATCCACGCCTGCATCCCGCCGCGAAGAACGTAGACGTCTCGATGCACGTTGCGCTCGCCGCCCGCAACGAAAACGATCGTGTCGTCCGCCGCGAAAGTCGTCGATGACGTGAATCGCTCCGCGCGCGGCAGGTGAAACTCATCGAACTCCGCCTCGGGTCTCACATCAACGATGCGCAGATTCGGCTTTCGATCGCGAATCCATTCCGCCAGCTCGACCGGCGCGACGGTTTGAATCGATGGCGCCTTTCCGGCGAAAAGCGCCAGTACGCCCAGAATCGCGGCCGCCGCGGCGAGCGCGCGTCTCACGCCCGTTTCTCCAATCGTTCCGCGAACTGAAACGCGATCAACGCCATCCCCACGATGCCGCAGACGACGACGCCGTACGGAATGTGCAGCAAATCCGGCAACGTCAGCGATCCGCGTGACGTGCTTCCATAAAACTCGCGCAGCGGCGCGAATGCCAGCCCCGTCACCAGCACGCCGCTGAACATCCCGATCATCACCATCACCCCATCCCCTCGGCCCGTCCCCGCCGCCACGCACGATGTTCCGGGACACAATCCCGCTACGACGAAGCCGACGCCGAAGAGCAGTCCGCCGGCGAGCTGCGGCAGGAGAAACGTCTCGGGAATGTAGACCTGCGACAGATCGAGGATGCCGAGCCGCGACAGCCAGAACGCGCCGAGCATCGCCGTGACGATGGCGCTGAACATCACTTTGAACACGGTGAGGTCAGTGAAGTAGAACTGGCCCGCGAGTTTCGGCGCGCTGCCCAATCCCGCGCGTTCCAGCGTCCAGCCGAAGGCAATTCCGATCAGAACAGCGATGGCGTACGGATTCATCGCCACGCTCTCTTCACGAACGGCGCGAAGGCGTACCCGCCGGCGAACGCCGCGATCATGAAGACCCACGCTCCCGCGCTGAGCAACGCGCCGCCGGTCAACGCCAGGCCGCTCGTGCATCCGCGCGCGAGCACGGCGCCGATTCCCATCACCGATCCGCCGCCGAACGCGTACGCGAGTCGCGAGCGGCGTCCGAGGTTTGGTCCGCGCTCGACCGCCGCGCGCAGTCGTCCGGCGAAAAGCGCGGAGAGAAATCCGCCGGCGATCACGCCCGCGATTTCGAACAGCAGCCACTCGCGCCACGGTCCGTCGCCCGCCAGATAACGTGCAAAGTACGGATTGGCCGCGGCGCGCGACGGCGATGCCGCCGCCACGACGCCCGCCGCGCTGCTGGCGAACGCGCCAGACGCGCCGAGGCCGCGTCCGGCGAAGACGTAAGCCGCGAGCAGCACCAGTCCGAGGCAGACGCCGGCCAGGTACGGATCGGCGTAGCAGCGGGGCGTGATCATTTACCCGCTTTCTCCGACGGATTGTCGACCGGGTAGTCGGTGTGGCGCGACCAGTCCTCGAACGATCCGTCGTACAGCAGCACCGGATGCCCAAGCGTGCGCGCCGCAAAGAGCATGGCCGTAGTCTGCTGGCCGATGTGGCAATAGCCGATGACCGTGTCGTTCGGCTTGACGCCCGCTTTGGCAAAGATCGCGGCTAATTCATCGTTCGACTTCAGAAGCAACCGATCGTCCGTAATCGACGTGAACGGGATGCTCAGCGCGCCGCGAATATGTCCCGTCCTGTGCGGCGTTCCATGCGATCCGCCGCTCTGGACACCGTCATAAAACGCCGCATCGCGTCCATCGACGACCGCGACTCCGGACGTCCCGAGCCGCGCTTTGACCGTTTCCGCATCGACCACGATCGGACGCAGTTTCAGCGGCGACAGCGATCCCGTCTTCGCCGCCGTGGCCTCCTTCGTCACCGCCCCACCCGCGCGAACCCACGCCTCCTGCCCGCCGTCGAGCAGCGACGATCGCGCGCCGAGTCCGGCGTAGTCGAGCGTGAAAATGACGCGCGTCGACGGCGACACCCAATCCTTGCCGTAGTAGACGACCACGCGCGATTTGTCCGAAATCCCCAGTGCCTCCAGCCGATGCCGCAAGTCCTCCGCCGGCGGCATCTCCAACATCAGCCCCTTCCCACTGTGATCCGAAATCGAAATGTCCTGCAGCGACACGAACCGCGCCCCAGGGATATGCGCCGCCTCGTACTCCGCCTTGTCGCCAACGTGGAGTAGGACGAGATCAGGATCGGCCAGATGCGCCTTCAACCAGTTCGCATCGACGATCAGCGACTGCCGCGGACTGGCGAATACCGTCGCGGCCATCAAACAAAGCAAAAGCATCTTCTTCATCGAGGTCTCCTTCGATGATGAGGATGCGGCCGGCGGCACGCCGTGTCGTCAGGTTTGCAGCGAAGTGGATTGGGGAAGCGGCGAACCGGGCGAGAGCCTCGCCGGTAAGGTAAACCACCAGCCCTGAACGCGATCGTTAGACCGACGACCTGTAACGGCGGAAGTCGCTGGATCGCGGTTCCGTCAGCACAAGTCAGACCTCATGGAGCAAGCCGAGCACTTGGCGAAGTCCGCCCTCCGCGCCGGTTCTGAAACGGCGAATCGCGTGGTCATGGACAACGTGCGAGCAGTGTCAGACCGGTGACCTGCTCGATCCAGGCCTTTTTTCCGACCAGAGTCGCGAAGACGCCGCCCGATTCGCAGTCATCGCCGATGATGCTGTCGCAGACCGCCAGCAACAAGCGAGGCGTGGCGCCATCGTCGTAAAACACTGGTCCACCGCTGTCTCCGGGACATATGCCGGAGTCCGAAGAAGCGTAAATGCGGACGTCCAGAGCCTTGTCGACGCGGAAACGTGCCTGACGTTCCTGGCCGAAAATACCGCCGTTCGGATCGGTTTTTCCGAACGCCACGACGCGGAGCGGCGTTCCCACGACAAGATCGCATTTCTCCGGCAGATTTGGCGGGGTAACGGGCCCAGCAAACCCGCCCTCGACCTCAAACAAGACAATCAGGTCGTTCTCATCCTTGTATGTAATCGGATAGTCTCTGCCACCGCCCGACACATCGATTCCGACGAACATCTTCGTCGCGTCGCGACAATGCGACGACGTTAGCAGCCATTTCTCACTCAATAGGATGCCCGAAGCGAAGAAGCCGTTTTGACGATTTCCAACGGCTACGCACTCCGAAAACTCACCAGGCCCCACTGCGGACGACCCTCCCAGAATTAACCGAATTGCGAGAAAGAATTCCCCGAAAACTCGCCCAATCTTCTGTTGGTTCGCGAGGATTTCACGAAGCACTCGCAGCTTATCCTCGTCACTTCCGTTCTTGAATCGCTTAATGAAATCGGCAAGGACCAACCCTGCTCCCTCTAACTTCTCGTCCAAAAGGCTGATGTTCATGCGCTCACCTCAGAGAAAGCTTCGCCGGAGGACAATTTTCGCCACCGGTTCTCGATCCATGCTTTTTCTCGGACACACGGTGTGGAAGACGCATCACCGGCGGCATCGCAGCAAGAAGGTCATAATATGCAGCAAAATGATGATCGACGACTCCGCGTGCGCCGGATGCTAGTCTAATGATGTCTTGAATCGGAACATTGCCGATGGTAATTTCGAATACATCGTCTGCATGGCCGTAAAAATCGGCAATCATGTCGCCTGGGCCCGGCCCCCCCAATGGCCGCATGCGCAATTTGCAGTGCAGATCGCCCTCGTAAGTGACCTGCCACAACACTTCCTGCACGAACTGGCCTAAATAGAGATTTTCTGCGGCGGGCAAAAACGCTGAGTAGACATCCGACTGCAGCACTGGTTCGATGCGGCCATGCCCAATTGGCATGCGTACTGCCACACGGTCAGAACGCGGATCGAATCCCGAAACAAGAGTTCTGTCAATCGGATGTCCTTGCCCTAGCACTAGGTCCATGTCTATGACAGTGTTCCAATTTAGTATGGGTGGCGTGGGGGTAAATATTCCTCCGCCCTTATTCGCCGGTTCAAACACGAGTTCCACGCCGCTCAGATTCGCTCCTAGCTCCATCACGTTGAAGTTGTTTCCGTCGTAACGGTACGAGAAAGCGATCAGCGAAGGCGGGATGGTAGGCGTTGGTTTTCCCACAATCTCTGCGTACTCCAGAAACGGTAGATGGCTGGCCACGTGCGCGTGTTCGCTTCCATACGCTACACCCTTGATGGCCCGTGCATTGGGAATCACAACGGTCGCACCGCCTTGGTGTTCCACAAACACACAAATACCGGTGAACTTTACATTAATCGTTATCTTACTTGACATTACTCGGTCCTCCTCCATCAATCCGTCGCGGCGCTCCGAAATGAATGAACGCCGGCCATCCAAAATCGTCCCCTCGCTTGATCGCCGCAATTTGCGCAAGCCGCAGCGCTGCGGCTGAATCAGGCGAACCTTTTAGCGCTTTGTAGTATCCACAAACGAGGTCTGCTGCTGAGGCATCTTCCACGCGTAACACTGTCGCAACCACCGAGGTGACACCGACCGCGACAAGCCACTGAGCGACGCCTGCCGAGGGTAGACTTCTGTCGGTTCGACCGCTCTCACACGCTGCAAGAAAGATGAGTTTGGCTTCCGGAGACTGGGTTACCGTCTCACGCGCAGTTAGCCTGGTCGGCCCGCTGCTTCGCGTGCCGCCCACAATCAGCGCCGAGTCGCCTGGTGATGATGTATCGAAAACCGCGTGTCCTGCGAAATGAAGCAATGTCGCAGTTCGGAAGCCTTCGGCTATGGACACCTTCACGCGAGCGCCCTCCAAACCGAGTAGACGGACCGATTGTGCCACTTCCCGTACTGCGACCACTTCGCGACGTAGGTTGCGGAGTTGCGAGATGCCATTCGACGTTGGATCGCTGACCAGAACCGTTGCCTCCTTGACCGGGAGTCGAAGGGCTCGGCCTGCAGTAAGTTCCGCACGGCAGAATGCAGCGATGCTAGGAACCTCTGAGATCAGAGTGTCCTCAACGAAGTACCGGCCGGTGCGCTCGTTTCGAAGCGCAGGAAACGGAATGTTTGCGATTGCGTCATCGGGTACGATCGCCACTATGTCCGCTCGGGCTAGAAGCGGGGCAATCGGAGCAATGAGAGCATTGTACAAAAACGATATCGCCGAACGAATCGCAAGATTTTTCAGGCCGTCGACTGAAAGACGTTCAGCGATCAACTCCGTAGCAACGATTAACTCGGCACGCCGGCAGCCCAACCGGACTCCCCGGATCGTGTGTTCGCGCAAAACCCAAACATAAGACGTCTCGTCTCCCAGGAAGTAAAACAGGACTACCGCTTGCTGGGGCAACGCAAGATGCGAGACAGAAAAGGTCAGTGAACGTGCCCCACGAATATCCTCGAGTAGCGTGAAGGCTCGCTCAGCGTCATTACGTTTTATAAACTCCTGTGCGACCGCAGAAGCGACCTGCGACGCCGTGGCGACGTAAATCAGCTTCGATGCGGGATCGGCAAGATGTTCTTCGCCGAACCGTATCTCCTTTATGCTGCGGCGGAGAAGCTCTTCAGCTTCGGCTAACGCACCTCGGTGAATGGCGGCGATGGCTGCGAGACGATAAACCTCCGATAGTCGAACTCGATTACCGGAACGCCGATAGAAGGCAGCCGCAGAGTAGAGCGCGCTTTTGTCGGAATCGTCGGGGAACGCAGCCGCCTCGCAGAACACTAAATCTGCCGCGGCTTTCTCCCGTAGAGCCTTATCTCCGATCCGCTCAAGAAAGTGTCCGGCGCGATTGAAATCGGCATGAGCGCGCTGCGCTTCGGACAATCGTGCCAATATCAGTCCGCGCCACATGAACGCACTAACGTCGGCGAGCGCGCCCCCCGTTTCCATGGCCGATTCGACAACCTTGTCCTGAAGGATAAATGCGGTCCACAATAGATCCTTGTTGATGTAAGCTTCGACAGCCTCATTCAGGATCGTCCTTTTGCGCAATGCAACGGTTACCACAGTAAGCGCGGTGATGGCCTGTCGGCGCGAGCGCGCTGCCAACACGCGGTCGCCGAGATACTCCCGCACTTCGGCTAGTAAGCTCGCGATTGCCGCAACATTGTCATGCTCCCCCAACGAACTGAACAATGCTTCTGCTCTTGCCAGTTCGATGATCGACTCGCTGCGTCGGTTCTGTACGCCGAGGGCCAAAGCGCGCACCCAACTACGATTAGCAACCAGCGCCCGCCGCCCGTGTTGAAGCAGCAAAGCGTCCTCAGATACCGGCAATTGCGCCAGGCACGAGTCGTACGCGGTTTCGTAGTAAGCGCAGCATGCGAGATAAAATGTGGCCCAATCTGAAAGGGGCGAATGTAGGGCAAGGAGGGAAGCGCGAGCGCTCAAGAGCGCCCTGACAGCACCTCTGATCTCGTTGTTTCGATACTTCGCCTTGCCATCAAGATAGAGGCGAACGGCGGCGAGGAGCGCATTTGACCGGTCAGAACGCGAGGGGTCGAGGAGAGAACGCCCAAGGTCGATGGCGACGTCTGCAAACAAGATGTCGCCACCTCTCTTGGCGCCCGCTCGTGCCAATTTCGTCGCGTAGTTCAAAAGGTTACCGATGGCAGATCTGTCCTTTGCACCCGCGGCCTGTACCAAGGCAGGCAGGAGAAAATCTTCGACATAGGACCGGCACGCGCTCGGCCACAACCGCACCACTCGGTCAGCGCCTTCGCGGTCAGCGAGGAAACGTGTGATCTCCGCGTTCGTCGGCGGAGGGTTGTCGGCTTTTCGTTTGGCCTCCAGGCGGCTGACGGTTTTCCGCGCTTCATCAGCCCAAGGGGACGCCCGATCAATCAATAGGTAGTCGCGCCAAGCGGTCAGCGTCTCGCTGTCCACGCCCAATCTTTCGAGAGCGACGGCACGATTCCAAGAGACCTCGGCAGACCTTCCGAATTGCCAAGCTCGATGCGTCGCTTCGACAGCTTCCCCGATCGCTACATCCTCGTCGCCTGATTGCGCTCCGGCGACCGCAGCAACAGCAAAATCGTTGAGCAATCCCGTATCGCGGCTGGCCCGGATTGCCTTGGTCAACTCAATCTCACCTGTCTGGTTGGTCAATGCCCGCGCCATTGTCGACACAGCTTGGTTGGGCCTGCCGATCGTGAGATAGGCAACACCCAGTGCGTGAAGATTACCCACAGAAGGTTCGCGTTTCGCATCTTCTGCGACCTGCGCGACAACCGCATACAGGTTCTTGATGTCTCGGGAAGTCATCCCATGTCGGGGGTTGCCAGTAATTACGCGCTCGCGCGGCCGATACGGAAAATGAGTGAGACGCCCGTCAAACAGGCGCTGAGGCGGCGCGACGGCTGCGAGCAATTTGATTCTGCCAATGCGGGGATCAAGGCCACCCTGCTTTAATGGTTCTCCAAGAAAAAGCATGAGGAAAGGCACGAAGACGGCTGCCAGCCAACGATGGTGGGTTCCGCTCCGGAGCCAGCGCAGGCCAGTTGATCCAAACGCGGATGGTCTCGGATTTGAGGCGCTCATTTTTTAGCCAGCCGATTATCGTACCCATGACAAGTGCTACTCGCCAGACGAATGCTTTCTACGTCATCTTATTCGGAAAGCGTTATTACACCCTCGCGCGTGTGATTGCAGTAGCCTGAGTTGTGACGTGCCGCAATCAACTTTGTTCAGGATCGTCGAATAGCTTGTTACGTCCGCCCACGCGCGAACAGCGCCCCTCGACATCCTTGCGCCTGCTGAGGCCCAAGTTGGTCCGCCGTCCGTCGACGAATGGCGCGCATCGCCGAGGAGCGTGCGAATGCAACGCCATCCGGCGAGGACGCTGTCGCCGCGGAAAGAGCGGGATTCTGTCGATGGTCGCTACGCCATCGGTTTCCTCAGAAGCGTGCGGTTTACGCAACAACTGACTACCCCCCCCTTCTCTTCGATTTCCGCAATGCCGTGAGCTCGTCCATCTCCTTCAGCATCGATCGGACGAGCATGTCCTTTTCGATTGCCCCTTCGAGCAGGTCGGCCAGCTCGTTCGATGGAATGTCCGGCTCCCTGCTCTGGAACGCGCCTTCCCGGAGGCGGCTCACCGTGCGGCGCACCTCGGCGTAGGTCAT
>Ga0068854_100002249_pt1 | contig 11871 bp, 13 predicted proteins | sample KBSCornC42_FD_66590 | JGI IMG/M metagenome (GOLD analysis project Ga0068854, IMG submission 66590) | Corn rhizosphere microbial communities from Kellogg Biological Station, Michigan, USA - KBS Corn C4-2 | ecosystem: Host-associated > Plants > Roots > Rhizosphere > Soil ... | reverse complement strand
CTCAACGATCTCATCGTCGGCGGCGACGCACAGAAATGCCGCGGCGATTTCTTCGCGGGCGCCATGCTCGATGTGGTGGAGAGTACCACGATCGCGCGCGCCTACACGACATGCCAGACGCAGCAGGCGGCGACATCGACCTATTACTTCGCGATGCCGCGCAAGCAAGGTGGTGGTTTGTATTTGACGAAAATCATTGCCACCGGCGTCGAGGTGCCGCCAACCATCGAGCGGGCGATCAAGGAGCTCGACGCAAAGGTGCGCGGCGTCATCACAGCGGCGTTGGCGAGACTCTAGCGAACCAGGAACGATGCGAAACGTCGCGCTGTCAGCTTCGGACTGTACCGGCACTAGAGCGTTGTCAGCATTTGAAATAATTCAGCAACAATGTTGAGACGCTTAGCGAAGTCCTCCTTAAGCCGAGGGCGGTACAGTTTTGCCTTATCGACCACAGAGTTGTGTCGGATGCGTAAGGTCGTCGCCTTTTGAGTGATGAGTCCTAACGCGTAGCTCCACACGTGGCCGTACTACAAAAAGCCGCCGCTCCCACCGGCGGCTTTTTTCGTCTTCCGTTTCCCGCGCGGCCGCTCCTTTGACGCCATCCATCGCCACCATCCATTGACTTGACGGGGGTAGCTCCCGCATAAGACCGACACAACCCGACCGGCCGGCGAACCCGATTTGTCTTTCGAGATCAATACGGTGCGACGGCTTTGGGGGAGTGTCCCGAGCGGCAAAGGGGGCGGACTGTAAATCCGCTGGCTATGCCTTCGCAGGTTCGAGTCCTGCCTCCCCCACCATCTTGAAAAATAAATAAAATTCGTATTTACGGCGCCCCGAGGCGGCGCCATTTTTATTGCTTTTATTGCAATAAATTTCCCTGTGTTTTCAACCGCCCCCTTCGGTTGCCCGCTACTCCACGCAATAAGCATGCAATAATTTGGCCGGACAATTTTCGGGTCATCAAGTGTCGAACGCTTCCCCATGGGCCAGCGTTTTTTGGTTTATCTGCAACAGGGCGAGCCTTCGCAAGATGGCGTGCGCATGCGTCGTCGCCCGCCCTCGTAGCGACTTTCCCCGATTTAAGGAGGGACGATACTTTTAGAGAATTAGGCGCGAACCTTGGTGCAAGTAACAGTAATCCTTCCAACTTTAATTGGCGTCACATTTCTATGATCACGGAACGCGACGCAGCCATTCACGTTGGCCAAAGTGAATCCGAAGGAGAACCGACATGCGCATTCACAAGTTGGCTGTCGCCGCCCTGATTGCAGCCGTACCAACTGCAACTGCTTTCGCCCAAAGCGCATTGGATCAATCTGTGCCACGCATGAGCCCGACAACCGAGCCACGCGTTAGCCCAACCACGTCGCCGACAGACCCGACAGCCATGTCCCAAAGTCGGAATACGCGGGGAATACCCGAACGCGCACCTGTGGCCGCTCCCCGCGCCATGAGGCCCGATGTCATCAGAGATCCAAGTGCAATAAATCCCGGCGACGCGCGGGCAATCGGCGCCCCGCCGCCCACACGGTAAGGCAATGGCACAACACAACCGCCGCGTTCCAGGCCAGCGGTTGAAACAGAAAGGCGACACGTCACGTTAGTTTTATGGATCGCGCCCCGTCGCAAATGCGTGGTCCGGAGCCCAAGGCTTGAGCAAACATCTTGGATCAGACCCGCTCGCGGATTTGCGATTGGTAGCTAACTACCGGAGTAAAGTCGCTTTGTTGGTACTGGGTTCACCCATTAGAGGGGGAACTTGGGCGACAGGCAGTCGTTTCATCGTAGTGCCACAACAATTTACAAGCCTATTAACCTAAGAATGTCGTCCCTGTTGCGCGCTAGCCAACTGTGATGCGTAGGGTGGGCTGCGATGTATCGGACCATAAAAAGTATCGCGTTGTTGGGTCTTTGTGCGATCGCTCTGACAGTGAGCGGAAACGCTGTTACAGCCGCAACCTTTGAGATTGTCGGCGGCGCTCCCCTATCTGCCGGACCCACCCCATTTTATGGGACCGCCCTTCCACAAAACAATGTTGTGAATTCGCCTGGCGCGTCTCCAACCGGGGCGGCTGTGGTTGATCCAACAGGACCTAATCTCACGCCCGATACACCGTGGGTGCAGGGCGGCCAGCTGGTCGTGCACACTGGCTCGTCCAGTTTTACAGGCATTAGCTGGTTTTTCCTTGGATCTGAATCCGGTTTTCAAGTTACTTTTCATTCGCCGGCACTGGCTGATTTCACCGAGGGTAATCAGAACAATAGTGCGTATAGTGGAAATCCCCCCCTCACTGTTGGGTTTCTCGGCTCTAAACTGAATGTGGGAAGCGGACCGATTCAATTTTCGCTTACTTGGGCGACCAGCTCGGTTGATAACAGCGCGTTGCAACCCAATCCCGGCTCCGGTGTCCCCCACTTGATATTTTCGTACGCCACTTTTGTCGAGCCGGACCTACTCATGCTTACGAAATCAGTAAGTGACATTATCATATTTGCACTCAATGATGGTGGTGCGGACAATGATCATGACGACTTCATAGGCGCCGCAATCGTTACGGAAAGAGCAGATTGCGAATGTGCCCCCTTACAAGCAACTACTCCAATTCCGGGCGCACTGCCGCTGTTTGGCAGCGTGCTTGGTGGTGGGCTTTTGCTGCACAGATGGCGCAAGCGCCGGAGTGCCCGGGCGAGTAAAGCTTTCGCCGGTTAAAGCTCTCCGCTCCGGAACCAAGTGAACGCCGACCCCGCTTGCCAAGTTTTAAAATTGTGGCGGTTTTACTGGCAGGGTAGTTCTAGTGCCCTTCACCTACGATATCAGATGCCGCAGAGCGTTTAGGCGTCTAGCAAGTGGTGGCTACAGAAATTTCTACGCCAACATCCCGTCGATACGGCCGGCGGCCCTTTTTACGTCCCAATCGGTAGCCGCAAAAGGCTCACCGAACGTGATCTGGAACGCATTCTGGAAACCGCAACGCGAAAAAAGATAGGCTCCTGTCGGCGCCCGCCATTCATGCGGATTGGCCCGCTCAAGACAAATCGTATGAAGGATTTGGAAATACGCTCGAACGCCCCCTAAGTGACCGGCTTGCGCGGCCCTCGTGCATCTCAAAAAATGAATTGCTGAGCGGCGTGAATACCTTTGCGAACCTCCCGTGGCAGTCCGGCCTTTGGTCCTTTCCCGGTAAACCCCTGGGAACACCACAGATAGCACCGGGGTTTATTTCTCCAATCTGGAGGAACCGGGGCGGCAGCCGTTCGCACGAAAGCCACAATCGTGCGGCGGCTGCCGTTTCCCCATGTTCCATCACAAAATATGGGTAAATCTAGTTCGTTACCGACGCCGCACGACTACTCAATGGAAAACCCGCCTCTGCTTTGCAATGGCGTGCCATGACGGACGCGTACAATATCTCACTTATTGTTCTCCGGCTCAGCGACAAGGATGATCCGATCACAGAACTGCTCGCAAAGGCGATCGCCGCTGTTGTGACAACAGGTGAACGCAAGCCCGGCGAGATCGTACTCAGAGCGATCGATGCGCTCGGCATAGACCGGAAGAAAGTTTAGGCACCGTCATCATCCTTGGCTGACGCTGCGTAGTTACCGCTCTAACGATATTTCACGACCTCGACCAGATCCGATTGGCACTCCATGCACGCGAATGTGCGCCGATCATGGTCTGGTTTTTCATCCGGCTTAGTTTGTGCAAGCCCCACAGCACTCGCATTTGGGATGCTCTACACGCTGCGATTGCGAAGCAAATTCCGCCGCGCGCATGGCTGATAATCCGCTTTACGAGGATCGCCCCACGCACGGGAACAATTTAGAACGAGCGCCGTGCTTCGCAATTAAAAATCCACAACCAAAAAATACTAAGATACCGCATCTACACAATTGGAACTCAAGTTATTGTTACTTTGGCTGACCGTTCTCTAAAAAGATTTTTGCTCGACATTAAATTTTTAAATGCCCAATCTGATCAAAACTGTCACTGATCCAGATAAATTCAGGCGTGGGGTCGCGTGATGAAAGGGCGTCTCCGTACAATTGCCGCCGTGATTGCCCTGGTCGCTTCGGGACCGACTCTTGCGATCGCCGTCGGATACTGGAGCGGCTATCTGAGTGACGATTGGCCCGTCTATGCACTGATCTTGATGGTCTTCTTTGGACTTCCCGCTTCTTTCTATCTGGTGACTTCCTATTGGCGCGAGCGCAACGCGCGCAACGTCATCGTCACTGGCGATACCCCCTCGGCATCACTCGTTCCACCGGAGGCTAAAAGCGACAACACAAAACTCCGCCTTGTGTCTAGCGCATAAGGCGAACGTAATCCGTCCGAACTAATTTTTGTAATACGGCACGAGGTGGGGGCCCTTGCATTCAGCTCTTCCCTGTTGACCTCCTCGACCTTTCGCAATGCGCTAGATGCAGTACGCTCAACCAAGCGATGTCTTTTGGCGCTTGATCTGGACCTTGGGTTTTTTGTTGTGTGCTATCACCGATATTTGACCACCCCAACTCGTTCGCCAACACATATTGTGTCCGAAAATTGGCTTCTGGACTCCGGAACTCGCCACTGGAACACGGCGTTTCCCACCAGCAAGCTTCGTCGCGCGCTAAAATGGCAGGCACCATGAGTGAAAAAGTAGAGCAACGGCTTCCTGTGAGTGTTGACGCGTTGAGGGTCGAAAGTTACTCAGCGACAGACGACAGTATCGTTATATTATTGCGCCCAAAATATTCGACGGCTGAAAGAGCGTACTCTATTCCTGTCGAATGCTTGCAAGACCTGATTGTCGGTTTACGACAACTTAGTTATCTGCACCCACAGTGGCGTCTGAAAAAGCCGACAGGCCGAACTGAGTCGCTACTCCCGCTCGAACCGCCCGTAGCAGTCGACTAGGCCATCAGGGCAGCAGATCAAATCTATTTCCATTTCAAGGAACCAGCTGAACCGCGCCGCGTTCGTTCCGTGAATCGGCGCAACCCCCTTACCCCCTAAGGACCCCCGCCGGTTCTACGGTCTACGGGCCACGCCATGTTGCAAGTGGGCGGCCCGTTTTCTTTTCATCTCGACAGGCGTCTGCAACAGAAGCGCGACCGTCACGTTAGCGTTATGGATCGCGCAGCGCTCCTCGACCTTTCGCAATGCGTGGTCCAGGGGCCAAGGCTTGGGCAACACCTTGGTCCTTTTTTGACGCTTCGTCCTCAAATGCAAAAGAGAGACCGTTGCTTGTGGCTTGGCAACGGCCTCTCCTACGCACAGCCGAGCACCAGGGCTCAGCCGTGAAGCCGCGAAAATTTAAATACTCAATAAAATCGACCACGCGCCGCCGAACACGGCAACTGTAAGGGCGCCTACCCAAAATGCGGTAGCGACCAGTCCAATTCCAATGAGTGCAACGGGAAGCAGCACGCAATAATATGGAACTCGTGTTCGCCCTCGCCCACTACCAACGTACCGTTTGGGACGGAAAACAATCGTCCGAGCGTTAGGGCAACCGTGCCGCGCAGCAGAAAAAAGAAGGCCGCGCTCCGAGTTGCTCCACCCAGGCGCAGCCCACTTCTGTTCGCCATTGCCACAATGGTCGAACGAGCAGGTAGATTAAAGAATCACACCTTATTGATCAAAAAAAAAGAGACCGCTGCTTGTGGCTTGGCAACGGCCTCTCCTACGCACAACCGAGCGCCAAGGGACGGGCCCGGGAGCCGTGAAATCAGCATCACACCGCTTGTTAGTCACGACTGTGATTTCGATCACACGGAGTGCGATTGGTAGCCCCGCACCGGAACAAAGTCTGTCGCATTGATCACCGCTTGAGGGGAACCTGGGCTAGTCGTCTCGGCGTGGTGCCACGACGCTGGCCGATTGCTGCTCCTTCCCATCGCGGGTGCCGTCACGGAATTTTCGCGGCGTTAACTACAGAAAACGTTTCCGCGGTGAGGTAAAATGCTGTGACACGCCAAAAAAATTTGCGGTGTACGTTTCAGCTTAAGCCACTGCCATTCTTCGGGTCAGGGACGCAGCACAACGACCCCTACTCGACCCAGTGGCCAACGGCCGCGCCCCGGTGGCAGGGGCGCGGCCACCAAAACTCTCGAAACTGTCGCTCTAGGACAAACGTGTTCTCATCCGAACTTAGGCCAACAAAAACCTCGAGCATTTCGCCCGAGGCGTCCGGCCACGAATAACTTTATCAGGCGATCTGCTTTCGCTTCCTGCGTCGTGCATGCAATCCGATCATACCGAGACCGCCGCGAAAAGTGGAAGTGCCGCTGGAATTGGTGTGCGGGTGTATCTGCGGTGACACCGTTCACGTTGCCGAAAACCGTTTCGTTCTCGGCCAGGATCACCACCAGCAGACCATAATGGCTCGCCTGGACATCGGGGCCGAAAAAGAACCCGTCAGAACGAACCGGGTGTCGGCGGATCTGTGGCGAAGTTCGTGTGGTCGCTTGCGTATGCGAACGCGAAAACGGAGCCGCCAGTGTTCAGGTCAAATTGAGGATGGGGCCGGACGGGTGTGACCAATAGTCAATGTTGGCTGAGGTCGGCCTTTGCGATCCGCGCGCAAAACGTCAAACCAGACAACTGTGATATTGAGTGCAGCGCCGGGTTTTTGCTACGGCTTGATGTTATTGGAAAAACGGCGCTGCTTAGACCGCAAGTACGGTGTTTTCCGTAACAGGTAGCGGGAATCCGTGCGGTTTGCAAAGCCGCAGGACGCATGGGAATAACGCGACATGGCCCGCAGATCCTGGCAACCGGGGGTTCGTGCACAACGGCACCGTGGCAAGCGGCCGGCAGCACGCCCGCGCCCCCGCGACGCAACCGGGCTCGCCATCCTCTATGGTTGGCACACGGTCAAGGCCGCGCTCGAAAACCCGGCGCGCCGCTTCCGCCGCCTGCTCGCGACCGAGAACGCGCTGCGCCGCCTCACCGACGACGGCATTGCACTGCCGCTCAAGCCCGAGCTGGTGCGGCCGGACGTTATCGACGCACAGCTCGGTCCCGACGCCGTGCACCAGGGCCTACTGGCTGAAGCAGATCCCCTCGCTGCGCCTGCGCTGACAGAAATTGCGCAAGACAGCATCGTTCTTGTCCTCGACCAGATCACCGACCCTCACAATGTCGGGGCGATCTTACGCTCGGCCGCTGCCTTTGCCGCAAAAGCGATCGTCACCACCGCGCGGCACAGCCCGGAGGCAACCGGCGTGCTCGCGAAATCGGCGTCAGGCGCGCTCGAGCTTGTTCCCCTGGTCACCGTGCAGAATCTCGCGCGCGGGCTTGAGGAACTTCGCGCGCATGGATTCCTGCTGGTCGGCCTCGACAGCACAGGCGACGCCGACCTTGGCGCCGTCGCATTACGTGCGCCGCTTGCACTCGTGCTCGGCGCCGAAGGCAAGGGCCTGCGTCAGCTCACCAAGCAGACCTGCGACCGCGTGGCCCGCATCGACGTGCCGGGCGAGATCAAGAGTCTCAACGTATCCAACGCCGCCGCGCTCGCGCTTTACGTTGCAAGCCGTCAGCTGCAGAGCACGTGACAGGTAATTAAGTGAGAACTACTTCGGTTGCGCCAGCGAGGGCGCGGGATCAATCCCGTAAGGTTGCGCGTAAGGTTGCATGTACGGTTGATTGGGTGGCGGCGGGAGTTCCGGTGCGAACACCGAAGAAACCGACCACGAGCGGTAGAAGGTCTGGGGCGGGGAACTCTGGCGTGCCGTCACGCGTTCGTGGCGGCCAACTTTTGGCCGCTTGCCGGTTTTCGGGAAATAGTGCCGGTTTTGCCAAGGAGCCCACCAATACGAGCGCACGATAACGCCCGGCTGGTAGTCGTAGACAATGAGCGGCTCGATGCGCGGGCTGTACGCATACGGACCATAGCCCGCGCCCGAGCCGCCCGCGGAAACATCGGCGGCACTCGCGGCCCACACTGCAATCGCAGCAATTGCGCAAGCACGCATCGACACAACTCCAGTTCCTCAAAATGGATCTTGAGCATATAGCAATGCCTTAATCGGTTTCCCTCAATTGTCGGGTAATCTTAATCGTGGGGGCCATTGGCACTTGCGGCCTTTTTGCTTTGCGCCTATCGCTGGCATCCTCGCTTTTGCCGCAAACCGCGCATCTATACAGTGAATCTCATGCCTGGCCGCCGTACCAAATTGACAACAGGATCGAGATCCGCGACCGCGCCGCGGCGAAACTTTCGCCAGCAATATGACGACCTGGAGGCGCGCCGCGCCGAATTGTGCGAGCGGTTGCGCGCGCTCGGGCACAAGGCGGAAGAGCACCCGGCTTACAAGGGCGCACTCAAGCTACTCAACAACATCTACCGCAAGGAAAAGCTGACGCAGCGACTCGCGGTGCTGCAGTCGGCCGCCTGGCTGATCGACATCCTGGAAAAGCTGTCGAGCACGCTATAGCGGGCTACCTCCGGGGCGGCCGCCGCGACCCTTATCCCCTCCTAAACGATTGCAAATCCAGCGGGAAATGCCTTGCCCGGCAAACCCGCATTTTTGTGATGGCCAACACAGTCTTCACGGCGGATTCACCTATCGTCCCTACGGTTGAAATGATGGTTACGGGGAGACTGATCATGTTGGGGATCGAATTCATTGGCTACGGATGCCTGCTGTTGGCGTTCACGGCGGTGCAATACGCCTGTCTTCTCCTCACGTCAGCCCTGAAGGCCTAGGTGAGGCCCCACCTTGCGGGCTATCACCGGGCGAGGCGCCCCGCCCTCGCCGTCATCGGTATACCCGACGACAACCCCTCCGATGAGGATGGCCGCGCGCGGCCGCCTCCAGGTGAGGCATTAAGCTTCGCACTCGGAACAATATGTGGCCCCGACAACCCTGCGAACGCGGTGGGGCGACTATCCCTCATGGTCCGCGCCGAGCAATTCGCGCGGCGCCTCGGGTCGCGGTTGTTTGGAAAACGCTAGCGATCTAGGCAAATCTGTATTCACTGACCCCCGCGGTGGTGCTAAGCGGTGCCATTCCTGCGGCCAGCCGGGTTAGCTCAGTGGTAGAGCAGCGGTTTTGTAAACCGTTGGTCGGGAGTTCAAATCTCTCACCCGGCACCGCTAAATCAGTGGCTTAGCCGAAAACACCCGCTTTTTTCTTGTCGCACCGTGTTGCGACAGTTCTCGTTTATTTCCGCTGAGTTTCAGCGATTCCCAAACATTCCCGGAAACTCCACGCGACATGCTCGCGACATGGAGCTGTTGCCGCTCCGCGCCCCGTTGCCAGTTGCGGCGGGGCGCACTTACAGTCCGATTTGGGGGCACGAAACATCGAAGGATTGTGACGAAAAATTCGGTCGCAGTAGGCGTGACAAGAACAACCGCGATTATGTGACGTGTTGTTTTGCCGATGCAGCGATGGCGGACACTTTTTCGCGCGTCATTCATTCGCTGATATTACAATGACATCTCTAGAGTGGATGGAGGTTGAGATTAGGTGGCGGGGGAAGCTCGTAAAGGGACGCTATAACATCTCTGACGACCTAGTTACCGTCGCAGCATGGAATGGAACTAAAGCGGCGCGGCTGGGCATTCTGCCCGCTGAACGATTGGCCAAAATGTTGCTGCGCGAATTGGCAAGCCGGGAACAAGAAAAATAGCGTCGTCCGCCGGGATGATGCCGCCGAGCGCGACGGGATTGGCCAAAAACCCACGAATCTCATAGGACTAATGCCCTGCGCATAGCGCGCATAAGGAGCAACGCCCATGCTTGACGTTACAGCGTCAGCAAAGCCAGCGGCCCCAAAGACGGTCACCACCAAACATTTGGCATATGCGCTGGCGGAGCAGCATCAGCTCGGCAAGAAGCAGAGCCTGGAAATGATGGAAGAGTTCGTCGGCATGATCACCAAACACCTGAAGAAGGGTGAGCGGGTGAAAATCGCCGGGCTCGGAATTTTGGTGGTGCGTAATCGCGCTGCCCGCATGGGCCGCAATCCGATGACCGGTGAGCCGATCCAGATCAAGGCCAGCAAAAAGGTAGCCTTCCGCGCCACCAAGGAACTCAAGATGGCGATCTGATCGCCGGGGGCAGCGGCCCTTTTTATGCCGACCCCTCGTCCGGCGCGGGACCAAATTGCCGCTCGCGCATACTTCCTCTCGAAAACTGGTCGCCCAATCCTCCCGGCGACCTCTTTTTTTAGACCAGATGCTCGCCAGATTTTCCATGCGATCATGGCGCCACGCCCCGCGACGGCGCGATCATTTTTGGAGACCTAGAGGGGAAGCTCGTCGCTCTTCGGATCGAATGCGCGACGTGTACCCGCGCCGGTCGATATTGGATCGCCAGATTGATCGAGCAACGCGGGCGCGCCGGCAAAAGAAAAGACCGCCTTGCGGCGGTCCTTTCCAGTGGTTGCCAGACGATCAGGCCGCTGCCACTGCAGCCTTGTTCTTAATTTTCCTTCGCCGGGCAAAGAACCCTAGCAGACCGGCGCCACCCGCGAATAGCGGCAGTGTGGCCGGTATGGGCGTCGCGCCTGTCGATTGGCCTTAGGGGCCGCATCAGGCGGGGATCACCGATGCCAATGCGAGAAGTGTCCCGATCGCAAACGTGAGCGCGAAAATCTCTGTCCCGTATTCTCTTATGGTCCACACGGTCCCCTCCAATCCTTGGAGTTCTCATTGTTAGTTTAGCCACCGGCTGGATTCGGGCTGTGATCGTCGTCACAAGATTTGCGATTGGTAGATCCCTACCGGAACAAAGCTTCTCGTCCCGAACCTGGGCGGCAGTCCGATTGCCACTCCCTTTGAGCGGCGCTCGGCATTACCCAATGAGCATCCGGTTCCGTTTTGCAATGGCGCGCCGATAATGGGAAATGCCAGCGCGAATGCCGTACCCTGAGGCAAAGCCCACGGCAAAACCGATCGTCAGAAGAACAAGAATAAGTTTTGCGAGGTGTGTATCCATCCCCACATAACAATCCGATGTCATGTTGGTTCATGGCGAATTGCCGCAGCTTACCAACGCACCTTTTTTATGAGTTCGTTTGTCGAAAAATATTCAAAACGAGTCCGCGATTTGAACATGGAAATACCAAATCTGACCGGACGACGTGCACATAATATCGGATAGACTGCCACTCTTCGGGTCAGGAACGCCACAACGTCTCCAACTCGACCCAGCGCACCCTGGTGGCAAGGGCGCGGCCACTGAAAATCTCGACGAACAAACCGCGAAGCAAAAACTGTCGCTCTAGGAAGTGCGATTCTCATTCGAACGGAGGCCGACAAAAAAACCGCGGGCGCGGTCTCACGATGTCCGCTCTACCCCTGAAAGCGAACATGTGCGGTGCACTAGGTCATGTCTGCTTTGGGCCAATAGCGGACATTGCCATCAAAACGGGTCGGCTTGCTCGATGCGCGCACGGTACATTGCTTTGAACTCGTTGTAGCGGGTGGATAGCAGCTCTGATTGATAGTCCGCGCTTTATCAGGATGTCCGGAATCGGATGGCGCCCGGCGCACGCCCCCGCGCAGTGAAGTTTGCCAACGCTATTGGGGCTTGATGACGCGATAGAGCTGAAACCGGTCGCCATCGGTGACGAGGCGCAGCCGAGCCGGATCGGGATTAGGCGCTTCGTCTTCGGTGAAAAGAATGTAGATGTAGTCGAACCTGGTCCAGTTCAGCCAAAAAGCAGGCATATCCGGCAGCGGATGCTCGGCAGCCAGAATGAGCTGCGGGGTCGATGGGGGCGTCCCGTCACGCAGGTCGGCGAAATCGCGGTATTCAGGACGAACGTGTACGACCTGCTTGCCTTCGACGGTGAACAGGGTTGTGACCAACGCCGAGCGCTCGATCGTGGCAATGCAGGCGGCGTGAACAAGGCCGAGATCGCGG
>Ga0068854_100002239_pt1 | contig 11900 bp, 13 predicted proteins | sample KBSCornC42_FD_66590 | JGI IMG/M metagenome (GOLD analysis project Ga0068854, IMG submission 66590) | Corn rhizosphere microbial communities from Kellogg Biological Station, Michigan, USA - KBS Corn C4-2 | ecosystem: Host-associated > Plants > Roots > Rhizosphere > Soil ... | reverse complement strand
CAACATTCATTGCCGCCGGCCCGCTGTTAGCCGAGCAGCGCCGCGCGCAAGAAGAACGGGCCCGGCTTCACGCAATTGCGGAGCAACGCCGGGAGCAGGAAAGGCAGAAACGCAAACAGGACCAAAACCGCTGGCGCCGCCTCGTTCAGATTGCCGGCGGATGGCGTGAGGTGGAGGTGGCGCGAGATTTCATAGCCGCGATGCGTCAGCTCCCCGTTGCAGAAGAGCAGCTGGTGGATGGCCAGCCCCTGGAACAATGGCTCCTCTGGGCAGAAAAGCACCTGAAATCCGCCAATCCACTCAGCCATGGCGTCGAAGGCATTTTCAAGGATATCGCGCAGGTTCAATCATGGACCTATCGGGATTAGCGAGCGCCCTGGGCGCTGCCGCTAGTCTTGAAGATTGGCAAAGGGGCGGGCGCCAAATTTCTTACGAAAGGTGGCGATCAGGTCTCGCTCGACGTCTCGAGGTTCAACCTCAGTCGCCTTCCAGCAGATAAGCAGCGAATGGCATCCATGCAGCTGCCAGATATAGCGCCCGCCCCAATGCCCAACGGCTTGCCCTTGGCCGAAGCGAATATATTGCCGGAGCCGCTTCCGCAGCGTGCTGGAGCTGGATGCTCCACCGGCCTTACCGATATTAATCACCCGTGCGCCCTTCACCCAGGCCGTGCTCAATATGGCGGCTGAGACATTAGGGTCTCGGCCTTTAAAGAAACCGCCTGTGCCGCGTTCAACATATTGCGGGTCAAAGCCGTCGGGGGTGACGACTAGATAAACCCCCATCGCATCAGGTATCTCGCGATAGCGTTCAGCCAGTTCGGCCACGGTCAGAAATCCCTCAAATCCGTGTTCCCGCAGATTGTCGATGCTCACAAAGTCCATGGTCCATCCCCCGATATGGTCCTCGTGTCAGCTCGGCGGTTCATGCGCCGACATATTCTTTTCGCTTGAACCTTGTGTCGGTTCAATCAATGGTCGTCCTGCCTTCGGAGAAAGCCCGAAGGTGGGGCGTGGAAACCCCTCTCATCAGGCTCGGTCGAGATTATCGGCCGGGTGGCATGCGCGCATGTCCAGCCGGCAACGGTAAAGGCGCATGCGCCTATGATGAGTAGGTTTCCAACATCCGGCTTTGGCCGTCGCCCCGAGAGGACATAGGCGCGACGAAAGGCTGAAGCTGCAACCGCCGCGCCCAAACGAGGGGGACGGCGATGACGAAACAGAAATTCTCAAGGGCGAATAGCCGCGGGCGAAGGGCTGCGACCTTGATCTCGCTGATGGCGAGCTTGTTCGCCTCGCCGGCATGGGCCGCGCCTGGTGGCTGGGAGGTTACCGAAGACCACTCGCCTCTTACCAACCTCACGTCGGTCAGCGCGATCCTTTCCTCTACCAAGGACCTCGTCAATATGATCGGCAGGCCAGAGCGTGCCTCGCTCGTCTTACGATGCAGCGACCGAGCATTGGTGATGTATGTGAGCTGGCCGGAAGTCGTGAACCGCGATGGCGAGAATTTTGCCGGGCAACCCAAAACCATGGCTGTGTGGCGGATCGATGACGGCCCGGTCAAAGCCAATCTCTGGACAATCTCCAATACCGGCACAGCTGCGGGGGAGTTCGCGAGCCGCAATGCGCTCAAGCTCCTGTCCTCCATCGTGACCGCCAATCGGTTGGCAGTGCGCCTCTCTGGCCGGATGACGCAGGACGCGGGGTTTGATCTTACCGGCATCCAGGAGGTCGCCACCAAGGTGACTGCTGCCTGCGGGATCAAGCTAGGCGCTCCTTGAGGAGCGTGCCATGGACAGTGTCACTCAGCTGGTTCCCCGATCCGCCCCTGATCCCATCCTCGCAGCAAAACTCGCCCACCCTTCGGCGGTTCGCTATATCAAGCTCGGTAAGGGCGGTGCTTGGACAGCAGACGCCATTGCGGGCGGGATCATCCCGTTTGGTTTCCGGAAAATCGCTCATGCGCCCTGCGTCGCTGGTGATTGGGAAAGAGTAGCCCAAGAGCTTAAGGCTGCCGGTCGAACGAAAAGCGGCGTCACCCAAGGGCTTCGTGAATTGCGCGATTTCTATGACCTCGGCGATAATTGTCTCTGGATTACCTTCGCTGACGGGCATCTCTGGTGGGCGTTTGCCGAGGCTGAGGTTTTGCCCAATGCCGATGACGGCGCCGACGGGCCGCGCCGGTTTCGACGAACAGTGGATGGCTGGCACCGCCACAGCCTGACGGGTGATCTCCTGGCAGTGCGTTCGCTGAGTTCAGCACTCACCCGTGTCGCGGGTTATCGCATGACGATCTGCGCGGTCGAACGCGAAGACTATCTGTTACGCCGGATCCGCGGTGAGGAAGAGCCGCTAGTCACCGAGATGCGCGCGCTGCGTTCCCAGATGGAAACGGCCGCCGCGCGCATGATTGCGGGGCTCGACTGGCGCGATTTTGAGATCATGGTGGAACTCATCTTCACTCGGGGTGGCTGGCAGCGCCAATCTGCGCTTGGGACCGGCGAGGTCGATATCGACCTCCTGCTCGATAATCCGACGACGAACGAAACGGCATGGGTTCAGGTGAAATCGAGCGCCAGCCAAGCCACACTCGATGATTATCTGGAACGCTTCCACCGTGACGGAAGCGCCCAGCGCTTCTACTTCATCTGCCACTCGCCGAAGGAAAATCTCAGCCTACCGCCTTCATCTCAGCTCCATCTTTGGGCTGGCATCGAGCTCGCCCACAGTGCTCTTGCCGCCGGGCTGCTCGATTGGCTCATCGAACGAACGCGCTGATTCTTTCCTTTGGAGGCAACGGACGAGTTCCTCGCCATTATTGCCGGATGTTGTCCACGGTTCGATATAGAGAATCGTGAGCGCTGTGGAACCAAAAGCACAGTTGGACGGTCAGCAGCCGTTAAAACGGTGTGGCGGCTTGGCGCCACTTTTCGCCGTCCAGCAGCTCGTCATCATCTGCCACAAGCGGCCATTGGGTCTGAGAATCCTGTTTGGCGATGTACAAGCCGTCGGCTGGCAATCGACTACCTGTTCACGCCGGCGACAGCGGTGCGGCAAGCCAGTCAAGGTCGTTCATCCGCGCTCTACATATTGAGGATGAAATAGGACTCTGCTGGTTCGTTCAACCGTGATAAGATGCATCATCACCCGGTTCTAGTCGCAAGCATCCTGTGGCAGAGAGACTCAGTCGCTCCCGCTTGCTGACGCGGAGTTCATCATGATTACCGATAAAAAAAACGATGCCGGACCTGCCGAATGGGCAGACTATGTCATCCGCGCTGCTGCTGGAATAGCCAATGCCGGATCGATCTTCGGCTATGAGAAAATCGTCGCTGCCAGGATTTGGCTGGCCAAACGCAACGCGCGTTTGCTGGTTGGTGCTGCGGACCGCAAGTGGGACGATCAGGTCTGGTGGAGCCGAGCGAAGAGAGATGAACTCGCTACTGCTCTGGACGAATGGGAGAACGAGGGTGGTGGCATCTCGAGGTAAGGAGATGGAAAAGCCCGCACGACTGTATTGCTTGGTAAGCGAGAATATTTTTAGTGCGGGGTCTTTCGCGCGGCTTTACACAGTGTCACCCTTTCGAACTATTGCCTGCTCGATCGCCCGGATGAATTGATCACCATATTGCTGCGTAGTCACATAATCCTGTTCCTCCTCTCCGAGGACATGGCCTTGACCGAATGTTTGTTTGAGGCGCGCCAGAATGTCGGGCTGCTCCTCTGCGATATGACGGATCAAAGCTCGGAGAATCCGTTCATGGGCAAGTACCCGGCGTTCCAGATCCGTGTTTTCAATATTCATCGCGAAGTAATTCCTTTGGTTATAATTCTGCGAATCACTTTGTGATACGGCCTTCTGCTGAATCGCATATTTCAAACTGGCGTCTGCTTTTGCCTTTTGTTCGTTAGCCATTCCTACTTCTTCAGCTGCCGATCGAAAGGCGCTAAAGCGCCTTCGAACTTCTTGCGCATCAGACATGGTCCACCTCCATTTGAGTAGAGTTGCGTTCCGAAGCCGGACGCCGCTGAACCTAGGCTTCGTTCTGCGAACTGGACAAACCGGTTGATTTGCTCAGCGTATTTAGGGTGTCGCCACGTCGCCGAAGGCCTCGTTGAGGCGGCGCACGTCGGAACGAGTCAGAAGTTTGCCGCGCGCTAGTAGGTCACGCGCACTGGCGAGAAGCGCATCAAGCCCGAAGACGCTTTCGAGTTGTGTTGGGCAGACTTGCCAGTCCAGCCTGAGGATTGATGATCATGGCTGCGATATCTAGGTTGTTTGCCGTTGGAAAATTGTAGTCCTCTTGACAAATTTCCATCTTCTCGCCTTCAATCGTACATTATAATAAGAATAGTTGCTGCCATAAGAGTAAGTAACGCATTCATGATGACCGCTCGAGTCAAGGTGTTATCACGGAAGAGGTCAGCGCTGAACCAGAATATTTTCGTACTTCGTGGCGTGGTGGAAATACGAGATGTTGTAACATCGGAAAGGTGGCCGTCTTCATTTTTCCATCCGTCGATGGCCTTGTTCGGATTAGTTTCGCCCGGCGCCAGTATAAGACGAGCGCGAAGCCTCCGCTCTTGTTCCGCACCCAGTGCGAGCCCTAGCCGCTCGACCCGCTCATGCAGGGCAGATCGCGGCAATGGCATTTGGGACGGTGTGTTTGATGAGGCAGACATGACACTCTCCTCGTGGGGCGGGAGCGCGACAGTCTCTCAGTCACGGCGGCCATGGACGGAGTCGAAGCCGGGATACGCCAGCATACCACATCTCACGTTGCGATCCTAAAGCCGTTTTCGTAAATGGACGTCTTCACGGAATTGTGGCTTCTTGGCGGAGGGGGTCGTTGCTGCTAATCCTCTCTCATCCTGATTGTCGCGCGGCACCTCTCGCTCGAGAAAGTGTCCGGCTCAAGCTTCCGGCCGCCGTAAGTCGCCATTCGGCGATCCGTCCTGACCGCCCTTAACCGGGGCGACCGGCACAAGGCTGGCCGAAAGCGATCGTTCTGCTCACGCGCGGAAAGGATGCCTAACTGGAAGCGGTAAAGGGAGGCATCCACCACCTCTGTTCAGTCTTATGACTTTGGTAAATCGTTAGCGAGACTTCCGCCGATGGTTCTCAACAAGGCAACCGCCTGTGGCTGTCCACCGGGAATATGAATCCGATCCTCGTCCATTGCGGACTGCACCCCTGCCGCATCGACGATAATCTCAATGGCTTCGAGGGTGCTTAAGCTGCCCTTTGCTACCAGCGCGTGGATCAAGGTTTCAACTAGGACCAGCGCCGCTTCTCCGTGCGGGTCAGGGCCCTTGAACGGCGAAGCGAGGCCCGCACCGAGGTTGTCAACATCTTGCGTCATCGGTTGCCTCCATCAGGCGAGAGCGCGCGTCTCTCAGCCGCCGGAGCCTGAAGTGCGGGCCGCCGATCTTGTCATTTTAATAGCAACATGCATCGAGAGCCATCATCAATGTTAACTTTCGACAATAATATACAACAATATTAATTTTGATGATCCTGTGGGACTGTGGCTGATGAACCGGTTCATCAATAAACTGAGCAGATTCGCGACACTGTCTGAAAATGATATAGCGGCTCTGGCCGTGGCGACCGCACATCCGAGAAAGATTGCTGCTCGACACGACCTCATTAGAGAAGGCGATCGCCCCGGGCCGGTGTTTGTGGTTCTGGATGGTTGGGCATGCCGCTACAAGATTTTGCCCAGCGGGACGCGTCAGATCCTGGCCTTTTTAATGCCGGGCGACTCCTGTGACCTGCATGTCGGTCTTCTTGAGCAGATGGATCACAGCATTCAGTCCATAGGGCCAGCCGTCATCGCTACGATTGATCGCCCAGAGATTGACAGAATTATGGATCGCCATCCCAACGTGGCAAAAGCCATGTATCTTGCGCAGTTGATCGATGAAGGGACGTTGCGTGCCTGGATCACTAGCATGGGGCGGCGGACGAGCATCGAGCGCGTCGCGCATCTGATATGCGAACTGTATTTGAGGGCTCGCAATATCGGCCTTATAAATGGTCAGCACCTTACGCTGCCGCTCTCTCAGATATTGCTGGCCGATGCATTAGGCATGACACCTGTCCATCTAAATCGCATTTTGAAAGAATTGAAGGCAAGTGGCGCCATGTCGCTCAGCCGGGGAAGCCTGATTATATCCTGTCCAGAGAAGCTTGTTCAAATTGCAGGGTTTGATGAAAATTATCTCCATCGACATATAAGGAATGGATAATTTAAGAATGGTACAAAAATATAATTCATTTGGGAATTATTTATTTTTTGGTCGAAGTTAAAATAATCGATCTATACATATGTTAATATCCTTTATCTGTCGTAGTGTTATCCATGCACTGCGACCCGAGCCTCGGTAACGAGACTCTACTGGCCCGGTGATTTAGGTCGCTGGGCCAATTTTTTGTCTCGACGATGACGTTCAGAATAGCGGGTATGCGACAGGTGGCGGAAATTGATCTCAACTCGCCGGTGCGGATCGGCCACTCTTTGCTGTCAAAAAGGATTGCTGAAATTGGCTGATTGTTAAAGGGCAGCTATCCGCCCTTAGCCAAAAGAAACCCGACATTCTGAAATCGGCCAGTCGCGGGCTGCCGACAGGCAAAACCGGACCGTCCGCACCTGGGACTTTTCTGCCATTCGCGGGCCCGACGGCGAACGGCTAATCTTGGAAGGATGTGCCCTGCGCGCGAAAATGTGGCGAACGGCATCTTCGAGGCAGCCCAACTCGGTGAAGCTGTCACTGACCGCTTTCTCGAAACGCCTTTAAGTTTGCCGAAAGCAATGCGTGAAGAGTTGATCTTCTCGAGTGCAGTGCGGCCATTTCTTCAGAAACTCGCCATCAAATTGAAGGAAGTATAGCGGGTCCACTTCCTTGGAGGCGCATTGGGCGCGTCGCGCAGGAACCTTCCCTTGGCGAGCAGCACCCCGTCAAATTCGAACCGAAGCCGTAACGGGATAATCCAGTAGCGTACGCGACCTTCGATCTGATGGCCGGCGAAATTGCCGGAACGCCCGCTGCTGTCCCGAACCCCTGTGGACGAAAAGGCGTCGGTTCGCGATGCCAGCCACATCGCGCGATAGACTGCGCACCAGTCCCAGCGCTTGTCCGGCGTCGCCTCCAGCCGAACGCCGGGCGTCACGATGTTGGCACGCGCCACGGAATTGTAGAGCCCCGCAGGAGCAAGGTCTGCACGACGCATCCCGAACAGCGTATCGAACCGACCGTAATCTCCTCCTGCGCGGTCGCCACTTGCCCGGTCGAATTCGACGGATAGTCGCGGCTTCCATGGTCCAGGAAAACTATATCCCGCATCGGCATGGATGAAGCTGGCGCTTACCGATTGACGCTGTGCTGTGGTTACCAAGGATCCACTGATGCTTCCGGTTTGGTAGAAGGCTTCAAGCTCATAATCGAACTTTCCCGTTTCCGGTTCGCGAATGATGCGCCCGCCGAAGGTATTCAGCGATCGATCGCGGGTCGGCCTTCCTGGCCTGTCATGTTCGCCCAGATGGAAATAGGTCAGCTCCGCCGCTGCTGGCCCTAAGGCCTTCGTCTTGCTGACGACGCCGCCCCACAGCACCAGATCGAAGCCTTCATGATCGAACCGAACGCGATGGTTCGTGACGCCCTCCCGATCGTCGGGGCGGCGTTGTTGCGGCAGCGTGTAGATGAAGGTGGCCTTTAAGCCCTCTGGCGCGGTCAGATCTGCGCGCAAGCCAGTATAGCCATTGGTCGTGTTGCGATAATCGTCGGCGGCTACCAGTCGTCGTGATCCAAGGTTGAGGGTCATGCGTCCCGCCGTCAGCTCCAGCTTGGCCCCCTTCCCGAACGGCGCGGCAATATCGGCAGTGACATAGGCCTGCACCAGTTCCAGCGCATTGACCTCGTTGGTGGAGATCGGTGTCCCTGAGTCCTCGCCATAGGCTCGGCTGTCGAACAGCTCTGCCCCTACTCGGAAGGCGCCGCTTCGATATTCTCCAAGCACTTGGGTGCGGATGTTGAACAGGCTGTCCTCGCTGTCAAACCCTGCGCGGGGCTGACCTTCAATTTCCTCGAAGCGAAGCCTCACGCTTCCGTTGAGCGAGAACCCGTCCTCTTGTGCAAGGGCAGGTGCTGCGCAGCAGGCAAGCCACGCCGACAAAGGCAGCTTCAGGGCCAAGCGAGTTTTCATAGGTATAGCTATTTCCACGAATCGAGGTCTATGATACATATGCATCATGAATTTCACCGGAACCAGCCCTTGGCTCGCGCTTTTGCACCAGCTTCCCGCGAAGCCACCCTATCTGCGCGTGAAGATATGGCGGCGATTGCAGGCGGTCGGGGCGGTGCCCTTGAAGAATGCGGTGCATGTTCTTCCCCGATCGCCCGAGGCCGAATTCGCCTTCCGTGAACTGCTTGAGAAGATCATCGCCAGCGGAGGGGAGGCGACGCTCATCGAAGCGCAACTCCTCGCAGGCCAATCTGACGCTGACGTTCGCGTCCTTTTCGATAATGCCCGCGACGCTGATTATGACGAGATTGCTCAGGCCGCACAGCGCCTGTTGCAAACAGGCCCGGCAAGCGGCTCGGACATCGCAAAACTCCAAAAGCGCCTGGAAGAGGTGGGCAAGCTGGATTTTTTCGGCTCACACGGCCGGCAGGAAGCCGAAGCTGCCTTGGCCGAGCTCGACCGCCAGCGCTACCAGCATCCCGATGTCAGCCGGACCGAGCCGGCCCCACTTTCAGAACCGATCGACCTTACAGGGCGCACCTGGCTTACCCGTAGCGGCGTCCATGTCGACCGGATTGCGTGCGCCTGGCTGATCCGGCGCTTCATCGATCCGGACGCACATTTCAAGTTTGTCGATAGCCGTCACTATGATCCGGTGCTCGGCGAGCTGCGCTTCGACATGGTCGATGCCGAGTTCACGCATGAAGAAGGCCGTTGCAGCTTCGAAACCCTGCTGCTGCGCGCCAATCTGACAAGCGATCCCGCACTCGTCGCCATCGGAGAGATTATCCATGAGCTGGACATCGGGGACGGCAAATTCGCTCGGCCCGAGACCGCCGGTGTCGGCGCTATGCTGTCCGGCGTTTGTGCATCCACCGACGATGATCTTCAACGTATCGCCATGGCGAGCGAAGCTCTCAATCAGTTTCATGCCTTTTTCAGCAACAGAAAGACGGACCTATGACGGCAAGTGCATCCGCCATCACCACTGCGGAAACGCCTTCCGCTGGCGATCACGGCATTTCCTTGAAGGAAGCGACAAAGGTCTGGGCACGAATTGCCGCCCTCAGCTTTGGCGGTCCGGCCGGTCAGATTGCGGTCATGCACCGGATCCTGGTCGAAGAGAAACGATGGATAGGTGAGGAGCGTTTCCTTCACGCGCTCAACTACTGCATGCTGCTCCCAGGGCCAGAAGCGCAGCAACTCGCCGTCTATATCGGCTGGCTCCTGCACAAGACCAAGGGCGGCCTCATCGCTGGCGCTCTGTTCGTGCTGCCCGGTTTCCTCGCGATACTGGGCCTGAGCTACGTCTATGTGCTGCTTGGTCAGGTGCCGCTCATCGAGGGGCTTTTCTTCGGCCTCAAGGCGGCTGTGCTGGCGGTAGTGGTGCAGGCTGTCGTGCGCGTCGGATCCCGGGCGCTCAAGAACAACGTTATGCGCGGCATAGCCGCCGCTGCATTCGTCGCGATTTTTTTCCTCGATGCGCCCTTCCCAGTGATCGTGCTCGCAGCCGGACTCGCCGGCTATCTCGGAGGGCGCAGCGGCCTGCCGCAGTTCAAGGGCGGTGGCGGTCATGGCGCAGCCGGTGGTGAGGTCATCCACGACCGGGACACCGCACTTGGCGAAGCCTTGCCCGCGCATGCGAAGCCAAATTACGGCTGGTCGCTGCGAATCTGCTCGGTCCTGCTGCTGCTCTGGCTGGCACCGGTTCTGACGCTGTTCCTGGCACTCGGACCCGATGACGTGTTTTACCAGATCGCCAGCTTCTTCAGCCAGATGGCGGTCGTGACGTTTGGCGGCGCCTATGCTGTTCTCGCTTATGTCGCGCAAGAGGCGGTCGACACCTTCGGCTGGCTGCAGCCGGGTGAAATGTTGGACGGCCTTGGCATGGCGGAAACCACCCCCGGGCCGCTGATCATGGTGACGCAGTTCGTCGGCTTCCTGGCTGCCTTTCGCGATGCGGGTCCTTTGTCGCCCCTGGCAGCCGCAACCCTCGGCGCGATCCTGACGACCTGGGTGACCTTCGTGCCCTGTTTCCTGTGGATCTTCGCCGGTGCGCCTTTCATCGAGCGGCTGAGAGGCAACAGAGCCCTGTCCTCTGCTCTGACAGCGATTACGGCGGCGGTGGTGGGCGTGATCCTCAATCTGGCCCTCTGGTTTGCCATCCACACGCTGTTCGGTGAGGTCCGGTCGGTTGCGACACCGACAGGTTCTCTCGACGTGCCAGTGCTGGATTCGATCAACATCCCCGCGACTTTACTGTCGATCGGCGCGCTGGTCGCGGTCTTCCGGTTCAAAATTGGTGTTTTGCCGGTATTGGGCGCCTGCGCAGCAATCGGCGCCGCCTATGTCCTCCTGGCGTGAACTCCCGCCGAGAATGACCTACCCATCGATACGCGCTATTTCGCAGGCGATCGCTCCGCAATTCCCCGAGAGGAGATGGACCATGCAATGGTTGCACGCGAACGGCCAAAGACCGAGTGCATGCGTTTTAGGCCGACCCTAGGGAAAGGCTGGTTCGGCTGAAATCGTCCTGAACCCAATGTGCGATGTGCCCAGGTCAAGTTCCTGCGCCTGGAAGGCAGCCGGTCGGAAGTTAGCGCAATAGTTCATAGCGCAGAGATAGGAGCCGCCCTTGACCCGGCTGGTGCCATCGCGCTGTTCGCTGGTCCATTCCCAGACATTGCCGACCATGTCGTGGAGGCCCAAATCATTGCCGCCAAAGCAGCCCACCGGCGCGAGGCCGACATAGCCGTCCTTCCCAGTGTCGCGGACCGGGAACACGCCCTGCCAGCTGTTGGCGATCGAATGATCCTCGCCTGCATAGGCCCAGCTTACCGCCTTCCGTGGGGAGGTCTGGCTACCGCGAGCGGCGCGCTCCCATTGCGCTTCGCTGGGAAGCGCGCCGCCGGCCCAGCGCGCATAAGCCGCCGCATCCTGATAATCGACATGAATGACAGGCCAGTCCTCCCGCCCGGCGATGCTGCTACTGCGACCTTCAGGATGACGCCAGCTGGCGCCTTTGCGATAGCGCCACCAACTGGCCGCATTGTTGAGATTGACCGCGCCCGTGGGCGGCACGAACAGGGCCGAGCTGCCTGCGCGCTCGGCAGCGGTGCGATAGCCTGTCGCCGCGACGAAAGCGGCGAACTGGCGGTTTGTCACTTCATGCCGGTCAATCCGGAACGCCGCCACGGCGACCCTGCACCCCGGTCGCCCCTCACCATCCTCACCCAGCAGCACCGTGCCCGCAGGGACGAGCACTCGCTCGTCCTTGCTGTCGCAGCGCTTCGCCGCCGACCAAGATGCTCGGGGTAGCGGCGCCGCGCCCAGCAGCGATCCCGCGGCGACCGACAGGAAGACCGCCGATCTGACCTGCCGCACCCGGTTCATTTCCGCCCGTCTGCCTGCGCCGGCAGGATCACCCCCTTATCCCTCGCATAGTTGTTCCAGTCGGCGACTAGTTCCTGCAACTTGGTCGGCTGGCTCGCCGCCAGATCATGTGCTTCGGCGGGATCGCTGGCGATGTTGAATAACTGCCATGTGCCGGTGCCGACGCTCTTGCGCGGGTAGGCGCCGCCGGAACTCGGCAGGAAAACTGCCTTCCAGTCCCCCTTACGCAAGGCGCGGCGGTAGAAAAGCTCGGTGCCCAC
>Ga0068854_100002238_pt1 | contig 11906 bp, 10 predicted proteins | sample KBSCornC42_FD_66590 | JGI IMG/M metagenome (GOLD analysis project Ga0068854, IMG submission 66590) | Corn rhizosphere microbial communities from Kellogg Biological Station, Michigan, USA - KBS Corn C4-2 | ecosystem: Host-associated > Plants > Roots > Rhizosphere > Soil ... | reverse complement strand
ACCGGCTGCCTGCCCGCCGTCGGAGCGCTGGTGGGCCTGGTGCTGCTGCGCGAGCGCCCCGGCGCGCGCCTGGTCGCCGCGATCGCGCTCGCCTGCGTCGGGGTGGGAGCAGTCGTCGTGGCGCCTGGCGGTGACCGCGGACGGCACGACCTCGCCGGCGACGCGCTGGTGCTCGCCGCGGTCGCTTGCGAGGCCTTGTTCCTGCTGCTGAACAAGCGCCTGCGCGTGCCCGTCGCGCCGCTGGCGCAATCGACGCTCATGTGCGGGCTCGGCCTCGCGATGACGGCGGTGCCCGCGTTGTTCGAGCACGCCTGGACGCGCCCCGCCGACCACGCCGCGCTGCTGGGCGTCCTGTACTACGCCGTGGTGCCGACCGTCGGCGGATACCTGCTGTGGTACGCCGGCGCGGCGCGCGTCAGCGCGGGCGTGGCCTCGCTCTACACCGCGGTGCTGCCGGTGTCGGCGCTGGTGCTGGCGGCGATCGTTCTGCGCGAGCCCGTCGGTGCCGGACAGCTGCTGGGTGCCGGCTGCGTGCTGGCCGCGATCGCGGTGGCACGACCTCGGGGCGGCGGCACGCTGCAAGCCCGGGAGCGTCAGGCAGGATAGAGCGGCCCGGCGTCACGCTGGCCTGCCCGGGACGACCGGGCCAGGTCATGCGGCCACTGCGATGCAGCACCGGAGCCAGCGCAACTCCGCCGCGGGCGGAAATCGAGGCATGCGAGGCGACGCTGGCGAGCCGGAGCGAGACGGCGCAGCAGCGGAGACGCCATCGCCCGCCGCGGAGGGTGAAAACAATGCAGGAATTCTCTCCCTGGCCGCGCGCGCTGCGGAAAGTTCGTTCGGTCCGCGTCGAGCTCGGACGGCCCCGGATGGCCCAGGCTGCTGGACATCTCGCGCGCCGGCACTTCCTTCGGCCCGATGTCCCGCGGGGAGGGGCGTCGACGCGAGCCAGGAACGAGAAAGCCGACCCGGAGGTCGGCTTTCGATCGCTGCAAGTCGTTGATCTGCAACGCTGATTCTGGTGCCGGAGAAAGGAGTCGAACCCTCGACCTTCTCATTACGAATGAGCTGCTCTACCAACTGAGCTACACCGGCGTTTCAGCAATGCCCCACAAGTGGGATACCGCGAAGCCTGCCATTCTAGCGTAAAGATTTTCGGACTGGCAAGAAGAGATCGATTCGCTCGTGGCGCGCCGGGCACAGCGCGTCGGGCCGCTCGGCAATGGGCAGGAAGCATCCTCGACAACTCGTCCAGGCGCCTCACGCCGATCGTGTCTGCTCGTGCTCCAGCAGCCAGCGTGCCGCCTCGGCCAGGCTCGCGCAGGTGTAGTCGGCCGGCGGGTTGGCGGCCGCGATGGCGGCCGGATCGATCTGGTCGGCGATGCGGATGCAGGCCGCCACGCCCGCAGTGCGCCCGGCCTGGATGTCGCAGGGCTTGGCGCCCACGATCACGCAGGACGCCAGGTCGAGCGACAGGTCGCGCGCGGCCCGCCGCAGCAAGCCCGGTGCGGGCTTGCGGCAATCGCATTGGCGGCGCCATGCGGCCAGCGGCGCGTCGGTCAGGTGCGGGCAGTGGTAGACCTCGTCGAGCGCGATGCCGTGCTGCGCGAGTTCGCTGTGCATCCAGGCCGTCAGGTTGGCGTATTCGGCCGGTCCGTAAATGCCGCGCGCGATGCCGCCCTGGTTGGTGACGACCACCAGTCCCCAGCCCGCCCGTTGCAGTGCCCGCAGCGCGTGCATGACGCCGGGCAGCCACTCGAACTCCTCGGGGCGGCTGACATAGCCATGATCGCGGTTCAGGACGCCGTCGCGACCCAGGAAGACGGCACGACGCACGGTGGGGATCACGACGCCTCCCCGCCGCACGCCGCCGATGACGAGCCGCTCAAGATTCCGCCGGCGCGACGCGCGATGACGCGCGCAGCCGGTCCATCAGGGAGGCCGTGGAGAGGACGTCGACGAAGGGCAGCGCCAGCACATGTCCGCCCCAGCCGCGCACCAGCGCGCTCTCCGCGAGCTTGCTCATGTCGTCGTCGCCACCCTTGGCATACACCGATGGGCGCAGCCGTGTCAGCAGCGCGATGGGCGTCGGCTCGTTGTAGATCACGACGGCGTCGACGCTCTCGAGCGCCGCGACCGCGAAGGCGCGGTCCCCTTCGGGGTTCAGCGGACGGTCGTGAGGGCTGTCGGCGAGGCGCGCGGCGGCATCGCCGCTGATCCCGACGACCAGCCGGTCGCCGAGTTGCCGAGCCTCGGCCAGCCAGGCGATGTGGCCGCGATGCAGCAGGTCGAAGACGCCATTGGTGAACACCGTGGCGGGTTGCGACGCATGACGGGCGACAGCCTCGTCGGCGTGCAACACTTTTCGGAGCGGGTCGAATCGGTTCATGGGCACACGGATCGGGCGGCGTCATCGTCGACGACGCAACCCGGCATCCGCCTTTGTCTCCAGGCCAGTGTGAACCCGCGGGCACGGACCAGCGCACCCTCGAGCCCTGGCAAGTCTTCATTCGCGGATCGATTTCACGATCCTTCGGGTTGGATGATGGCAATCGGCTTGCCCGACGGTGGTCGACGCGGCACGCGCCAGGCGTCCTGCCATGTCGAGCAGTGGCCTCGGAGGAATGGTGCACCTGCGGTGGTGCACGGGCCATCCCGAATCCGGGGCCGGCATCCCCCGAACTCGCAGCGCCCGGGCTGGTTTCGCGCGCCGGTGCATGCGGCGCGCCGGCCCGGCGCGTGCGCGGATCCGGTGGCGCGCGATGGGACGGCGGCTGTGCGTGCCGGCCGTTTGCGACAATGAAGCGCGGCGCAAGGGGCGCCGGGAGGCGACGATGGGCAAGGGTCGGTTCGAGGCATTCAGCGATGGCGTGCTGGCCATCATCATCACGATCATGGTGCTGGAGCTGAAGGTGCCCCATGGCGACACGCTGGGCGCGCTCGCCGAGCAATGGCCGGTGTTCCTGAGCTATGTGATCAGCTTCATCTACGTGGGCATCTACTGGAACAATCACCACCACCTGCTGCACGCCACCACCAGCGTGACCGGCGGCATGCTCTGGGCCAATCTCAACCTGTTGTTCTGGCTGTCGCTGTTCCCGTTCACGACCGGCTGGATGGGCGAGAACCACTTCGCGGCGACGCCCTCGGCGGTGTATGGCGTGGCCTTGCTGATGGCCGCGATCTCGTGGTGGATCCTCCAGACGTTGATCGTGCGCGCGCAAGGCGAGGACGGCGTTCTCAAGCGGGCGCTGGGCTCCGACTGGAAGGGCAAGCTCTCGCCCTGGCTGTACCTGGTGGGCATCCTGGCGTCGTTCTGCGTGGTCGGTCTCGCGCAGGCGATCTACCTGCTGGCGGCCTTGATCTGGCTGGTGCCGGATCGGCGGATCGAAAAGGCGTTGGCGCATGAGAAGCATTGAAGCGTGTGCCTTGATTTGAGCAGCAAGCGCTGATTTGCGCGGCGCGCCGAACGCGCGATTTCAGGGTGGTTTGGCGCCGGGCAGTTTTCCGGCGTCTCAGCAGAATCGTCTCGACCATGAGAGCCGATTCGTCACCACCGCTGCGCCCACGTGCGCTGTTCTCGCGTGCCTTCTGCGCCGCCTTGCTGCTGGCCGTGGGCGGCAACGCGTCGAGCCTGACCGGCAAGCGCTTCGTGGGCCGTTATGACTTCGGGTATGCCGTCCGCGGCGACCGGCTCGCACGCCCGGCGCAGGTGTTCGACGACGGCGACGGCAAGATCTATTTCGAGGCCCGCCCGAACCAGGCCATGCCCGCCGTGTTCGCGGGCCCCGACCTGAAGCTGCTGGTGCTGCAGCCCGAGGGCCAGTATTTCTCGGCCCGCACGACGTCCACCGAGTTCACGCTCGTCCTGGGCGCCGCGCGCGCCACCGCCCGCCGCGGCGACGCCGTGCTCGGCGACGAGACGATCACTCCGCAGGACAACGTCGCGCGGCTGGCGTCGGCCGACAGCGGCCTGACCAGCGGCGTCGAGTACGACCCGCCGTCCGATCCGGCGTTGCGCCGTCTCCGGCACGAACAGCCCGTCGTCTTCGCAGCGCACAGCGCCATCTTGCGACCCGAAGTGCTGGAGGCGCTGTCGGTGCTCGTGCTGCGCATCGGACCCGATACCGTCATCACCGCGGTCGGTCGCAACGACGCCGGCGGGCATGACGCACTCGCCGTGTCGCGTGCCGAGGCCTTGCGCAACGCCTTGCTCGCGCGCGGCGTCGCGGCGCGCGACATCCACATCGCCGCCGATGATGACGACGGTGCGCGGCCGCATCCGCACGCGTCCTCGCTGCGCTGGACGAGCACCGAGCAGACGCGCGATGCGGCCTCGCCGTCCGCACCGCCCGTGCCGCCGTTCGACATCACGGCGGCGGATCGCGACATCGCGGTCTCGCTGCGCCGCTGGGCGCACGCCAGCGGCTACGAGATCGCCTGGGACGTCGATTGGGTCGCGCCGGTCAACGGCGCGCTGCGCGTCGAGGCGCCGTCGTTCATCGACGCGGTGCACCAGGTCGTGGCCGGTCTGCGCGCGCAGGGCTATCCGGTGCAGGCGCGCATCGATGCCGACCGTGTTGTCCGCTTCGTCGCAGCCGAGTGATCGGCCGCCTCATCGATCGCAGGAAAGGTCTGTCCATGAATCCGTTGATTCCGTTGCTCGCAGCCGCCGTGACCGGGCTCGCCCATGCGGCGTCGGCCGCGGAGCCCGCGCTCCCGGTCGCGCCGTATGCCGGCCCCCACGCCGCCGACGCGCCGCCCCGGCACTGGAACGTGCTGGTGCAGGACATCACGCTGGAGCGCACGCTGCAGCGCTGGGGCGCACTGGCGGGTGTTCGCCTGAAATGGGACGCGCAACGCAACTTCCTGATCGGTGCGCCGGACTCGATCGAGGGCACGTTCGAGACTGCCCTGAAGACGGTGCTGGATTCTGCGGGCATCCGCCAGAGCGACTATCCGCTGGAGGCCTGCATCTACGCCAACGACCCGCCGCTGGTGCGCATCACGCGCCGCGGCGAGCAAGCGCGCGACTGCGAGGCGATGTGATGCGGGCGATCGCACGGTCCAGGGCAGGGCGCGGGCTCGCCTGTTGGGCGCTGCTGACTGGCGTGCTGGCCGGTTGTGCAGCGCCGGGCGTCTCCGAGCACGTGCAGGCCGACCATGCTGCGGGCGATGCCGCCACCGCGTCGCTGCGTGGTGACCGCACGTTGGCGCAGCAGGTCGCCGTTGTCCCTGGTTCGCAGGCGGATGCGGACCGGCGCGCCGCCGAACAGGCCGCGCCGCCGGTCCTGCGCCGGGCGCGCAACGCCTGGGTCGGATCGGTGAGCGTTCCCATGGGCAGCGGCGAACGGCTGCCCAGCATCTTCACCGAGTCCGTTCGCCTGAATTTCGACGACGCCGCCACCGGCGGGAAGGTGAGCTTGCGCACGATGGCCGATCGCATCACGGCGGTCACGGGGGTGCCGGTACGCCTGAAGCCGGACGTGTTCGGCGGCGCCGACCCGCTGTCACGGCCGGCACCGCCGCCGGCGCACATGGCCATGCCGCTGCCGACGCTGCCGCAATTGCCGGGCCGCGGAGCCGTCGATCCCGCTGCGCCCGTCGCGCTGCCGCAGGCGGCGTCGCGCGAGGTGTCGGCGAGCGGCGTCGCGATGCGCTGGTCGGGGTCGCTGCAGGGCTATCTCGACCAGGTCACGGACCAGCTGAGCCTGTCCTGGGAGTACCGCGACGGGGTCGTCGTCATCGAGCGCCTGCGCACCGAGTTCTTCGAGATCGCGGCGATGGACAGCGAGACGGACTACCACCTGGGCCTGAGCGGCGCCGACCAGGCGAACGCCACCAGTTCCGGCAACGGTGGCGGCGGCACCACCAGCACCGCCAGCTCCAGCAACGAGGTCAGCGAGCACGGCAAGTCCAACGTGATCGGCTCCATCCTCGCGGCCATCGGGCAGATCGTCAAGGATGTGCCGGGCTCGTCGGCGGTGCGCTCGGACGGCTCCGGCCGCATCGCCGTCACGACCACCCAGGAGACGCTGTCCAAGGTGCGCGACTTCGTGCGTGCGGAAAACGAGAGCCTGCTGCGCCAGGCGCAGGTGCAGTTCGACGTCTACAGCGTCACGCGAAACGAGTCCGACGAGCGCGGCATCGAATGGAGCGCCGTCCTGTCGGCGCTCGGCGGCGCATACACGGGCAGCTTCGGATCGCCTGCGACGCTGGCCAGCGCCACGGCCGCGGGCATCGGCTTCTCGATCCTCACGCCCACGCAATCGGGCGTCACCAACCGCGTCACCTCGCACCTGGGTGGCAGCAGCGCGCTGCTGAAGCTGCTCAGCGAGTACGGCGTGTCCACGCAGCATCGCGAGGTCAGCCTGCTCGCGCTGAACCGCACCTGGGACCGCAAGTCCAGCCTCGGTGGACGTGCCTACGTGAGCGCGACCATCCCGGGTGCGGCCAGCACCACGGGCGTTGGCGCGCCGGGGCTGGTCACCTCCACGGTCACCACGGGCGATCGCTACCTGGCACAGCCGTTCATCCTCGACAACAACACGGTCGTGCTGAAGTTCGGCATCGGGCTGTCGTCACTCGTCAACCTGGTCAATTTCACATCGGGTACCGGCACGTCGCAACAGACGGTACAGACGCCCGAGACCACCGCCATCAACGACCAGTCCACCGTGGCGCTGAAGGCAGGACAGATCCTCGTCATCACCGGCTTGAGCCGCACGGTGTCCAGCGACGATCGGCGCGCGCTGACCGACGATGCACCGATCGGCCTGGGCGGCAGCAAGACGCAGTCGCGCCTGCGCGAAGACTTCGTGATCTTCGTGCGGCCCACGATCCTCTGATCGGCGAGCGACGATGGCCGGCATCGAGCGATTGATCGCGAGCACCGCGCAGGGTGACCTGCTCGTGGGCCTGCTGTGGCGCGCGCCGACCGTCGGCCAGGGCCGCCGCCGCGCACTGCTCGAGGCTCGCGCGCTCACCAGCGATGCGACGAACTGGGCCCAGGCGCAGGTGGGGCCGCACGTTCGCTATGGCCTGTTCCAGCCGCGTGCATCCGAGGAAGGCGTGCGCCTTCCCAAGGCGACGTTGGCGGCGGCGGCCTGCTTCTCGCGACTGGTCGGACAACGCGCGCCCAATGCCGCGCTCGTGCTCACCGTGCCGGCCTCGGCGCAGCGCAAGGAGGAGAAGTACTTCGTCGTGTGTCTCGAGGATGGGGTGCCGGTGATCGACGTTCTCAGCAACGAGATCGACGCGCGCAATGCGCTCGGCGGCGAGGATCGGCCGATCTGGAGCGACAACCCGGTGGCCTATCCGAACTGCGAGCCCGCCGACCTGGCCTGGCTGGCCACCGGATGCGACCGGCTCGCACGCCTGCAGCCGATGCCGGTCAACCCCTGGCCGCTGGTGGGCGCCGGCGTGGTCACCGCAGCCTCGCTGGGCGGCTGGATGCTCGCGCAACATCTGCATCGCGTCGACGCCGAGCGCAAGGCGGCGGCCGCGGCGCGCGCGGCCGATCCGACACCACGCTACCTGGCCGCACTCGCCGGCCAGCAGGGTGCCATGGCCAGTGATCGCTCGGCCGTCGTTGCCGCGGCGCGCGAGATCTTCGGCTACAGCACATGGGTTCCGGGTTGGCGCCTGGCCTCTGCCGAATGCAGCGTCCGCAGCCAGGCGTGCGCGCGTGACTGGGTGCGGCGCGGCGGCACGTTCGAGGACTTGCGGCGCGCCTTGCCCGAGGATGCGCTCGAGATGCTGGTGCCCCAAGGCAGCAGCGTCCCGGCGCTCGACATCGCGCGGACTCGGCATCCGTTCAAGGTCCCGCGCCGGTCGCTGCTCGATCCGGCGCATCCGTTGCGCGCGCTCCAGGCGGCGCTGTCGGACGCCGGCCCGTTGCTCCAGCGCTGGCGCACCGCGGACGTCGTGCTCGACCTGAAGCGGCCCGCGTTGTGGCCCCATGTTCCGGAGGTGCCGGCGACCTTCCAGCATCCCGCGGCCGTGCTCGCGGGCGACGTCGACCTGCACAACGTGCCGGGTCCATTCATCGTCGAGGCGCTCGGTTCGGCGCCCGACTTCGTCAGTTGGGAGTCGGTGCGGGTGGATCTGGGCGAAGGTTCGGACGCACGCAGCCTGCTCAAATTCTCGGCCACAGGAGTCTTCTATGTCGCGGCCCGCTAGCCGTCCCCTGTCTCGCGGCCTGCGCTCTGCCGCAGCCGCGCTGGCGATCGTCACACCGCTGGCGCCCGCCCAGACCATCGCCGACTACAGCCGTGCCCAGCGGGCCATGCTCGAGAACGCGATGACGCAGTCGGCCGCCCGATCGGCCGCTCTCGGTACACCCGTGCCGGCGGCGGCCGCCTCGATGCCCGCGCCGCCGGCCGCGCTCTCCGCGCTCACGGCCCTGCCACCGATGCCGAGCATCGAGGTCAGTGGCGTCTTCGCGTCGAGCGCGGGCACGATCGCGGAGGTCGTCGTCAACAGCACGCCCTACCTGCTGGAGGCGGGAGAGCGGGTACCTGGCACCGCTTGGGAGGTGCGCGTGGTCGCCGTCGACCGGGTTGTGCTGGCCCGCCAAGGCAGCGCCGGAACTGACGACGCGGGCGCCCGGTGGCGGTTCTTCGCCCTGCCTGCGCTCCGCTGAGCCGGCCATGGGAATCCTCGAGATGTGGCGGCGACGAGAGCAGACCGAATCGGTGGGCGCAGCCGTGACGCGCGGGGCGGGCCCAGTCGACGCCGCAGTTTCGAGCGATGCCGCGCCGACCGGGCCCGCGTCGACGCCTCAGCTGGCGAGCGTGGCCGGATCCTCGTCGGCGCGCTCGCCGCAGGCGCGGCTCGAACGTCGCCTGGCCGAGGCCCAGGCCTCGCGTGCCAGCGCAGCCGACGTGCACGCGGCCGCGGGCGGGCTCACGCAGGCGCGCGCGCTGGTGCCCGCGCCCGGGGCCCCCGCGGGGCCGATCCGAGACACCGAAGTGCGTGTCGACGTCCTCGCTCACTTCCACCAGCTGCCGTCCTACCAGGCGTTGCTGACCGTCGGCCCGGAGGCCGTCTACCAGTTGCCCGGCGTGCTGCACGAGAAGCTGGTGGCCCTCGACTGCGGCGGCCGCCGGGCCTGCCTCGTGCGGGCGAGGATGACCGCGGCCGACAAGCTGGCGCTCGACGGGACGGTCAAGGCGGTCAAGGGCGCCTTGCGGGCCCGCGGCTACGGCGTCACGGGCGAGTGGGTGGCCGAGCCGCACCTGCTGCGCGAGATCCTGCGCAACGCCGGCACGTCCGGCAAGGGCGGCGCCAAGGGCGGGCCGATGCAACTGTTCGAGCGCTGGGTCGCGCTCGCGGTGCCCACCGGCGCGACCGACCTGCACATCGAGGTGCGCGGCAACCTGGGCGTGGTGCGCATCCGCGTGGATGGCCGCGTCGAGCCGCTGTCCGACGGGCAAGGCGGGCGCTACAGCCGCAAGGAGATCGTCGACGCCATCGCCGCCGGCTACAACAGCACGCGCAAGGGCAATAACGTCTCACAGTACGCCGCCGACCAGTTCGTCGACTGCATGATCGACCTGGATCTGCCGGGAACGGCGGGCCAGCTGCGCTACCAGAACGTCAAGGGACGTCTCGGTCCGAAGACGGTGGTGCGCATCCTGCGAACCGGCGACGACAACCGCATCCGCTTCGACACCGCCGGCTATGCGCCCAGCCACCAGCGCCTGCTGCGGCTGGCCGGTCGCGCCGGCAAGGGCATCGTGCTGCTGTCGGGCGTCACGAGCTCGGGCAAGTCCACCAGCCTGAAGAACTTCATCGAGACCTTGCCCGGCCTGGAGCACAAGGCGATCTACACGGTCGAGGATCCGATCGAGTACGAGATCGCCGGCGCGCATCAGATCGAGGTGCTGCGCGACATCGCGAACGACGACGAGACGCGACGGCGCTACGCCGAGGTGATGCGCGCTCTGATGCGTTCCGACCCCGACGGCGTGATGCTGGGCGAGATCCGCGACAAGCTCACAGCCTTGTTCGCGCTGCAGGTCGCCGAGACGGGCCATCTCGCGATGGGCACGGTGCACGCCCACCTGATCTCCAACATCATCCCGCGCCTGACCAACGACCAGATCGGCGTGAGCCGCCAGGCGCTCACCGGGCCCAACATCCTGAACCTGCTGGTCTACCAGGCGCTGGTTCCCAGGCTGTGCCGCTGTTGTGCGCTGCCGACGTCGGCGGCCTTGCGCGCCGACCCCGATGTGCGCGAGATCGAGGAAGTGCTGCGCCGCCGCTTCGGCCTGGCGACGGCCGGCCTGAAATGGACGCGCCCGGCAGGCTGCGCCGCCTGCCAGGGCCGCGGCACATTCGGCAAGACGATCGTCGCGGAGATGCTTCAACCCGACCGCATTTGGCTGCGCCATGTGCGCAACAACGACGACGACGCCGCGCTGCAGCACTTCCGCTCAGCGAGCAACCGCCAGTTCGACAGCCCCGACATGACCGGCAAGACGGTCTTCGAGCACGCGTTGTACAAGGCCTTGCAGGGCGAGATCGACGTGCGCAATTGCGAGGAATTCGACGGCTTTGAACGCTTCGAGATCCTGCCACGGGAGCGCTCATGAGCCTGGCCCGCGACGTCGTGTCCTGGGTGGCGCTGGCCGACTTCCGGCTGGCGCGTGCGGAGTTCTACCGCGACTTCGCCGAGATGTACCAGCGCAACGAGGCGATGGTGAGCTTCCTGGAGGGCGAGATCGCGAACGCCGGTCTCACGCGCCAGCGCAGCCGGGCACGCGCACTGCGCCTCGTGCTGAATCGGCACCAGGACGGCGATCACGCGAGCCGGGTCTCCCACCTGCTCGAAGGCGTCGTGCCGCGCTCGGACGGCCTGCTGCTGGCCGCGGTCGACCGCGCTGTCGACAAGCCGCAGGCCTTGCGCGCATTGGCCGATGCGATCGACAAGCAGCAACGGATGCTGCGCCTCATGGTCGCCTACTCGGCGCTGCCGGCCGTCACGCTTCCGATCTGCTTCGCGCTGATCGCCTTGCTGGGCAAGGTCATCCTGGTCATCGACGATGCGACGCCGGTCTACGCCCAGGAGGCGTTGTGGGAGGGCATGAACGGCTGGGCCCGCACCGTCGCGCTGTTCGCCCAGGCTTGGGGCCTGCAGACGGTGCTCGCGCTCGCCGTCTCGCTGGGTGCCGTGCTCTGGTCGTTGCCGCGCTGGCGCGGCGCGGCGCGCCTGCGCGTCGAAGGTTGGCCGATCTACGGCCTGTACCGCGACTTCCAGGCCGGACTCCTTTTCAGCTCGATGGCGATGATGCTCAAGACCGGCGAGACACTGCAGGGCAGCATCGACGACGTCACGCAGCGCGCCTCGCCGTGGATGCGCTGGCACCTGGGTCGCGTGGTGGACGCGCTCGAGGAGAACCCGACCGGCACGATCGACGCGTTCCGGCGCGGCCTGTTGTCGCCGCACCTGCTCTCGCGCGCGGCCACGTTGAACCGCTCGAGCACCTCCTTCTCCGAGGTGCTGATCCAGCTCGGCACGACCGAAGGCGAGCGCGTGCTGGCGCGCGTGAAAAGAGCGGCCGTAATCGCCAATTTCGCGCTGGTCGGACTTTTCGCCTCCGTGGCAACCTTCATGGGCATCGCGTCGATGACGGTGCCCGGCACCTTCGCCTCGCTGATGGAGCCGTCCAACCTGATGACGCTGCGCGCGATGTACGAGGCCAGGCATTCGACACCCTGAGCGGCGCGCCATCCACGGCTGCCCGACCTTCCTGCGCACGCCGGCGAACCGCCCCGCGTGCGACGTCCGGACGACGTTCCGTCCACGCTACCCCCCAAGAGGAGAACCGAAGATGTCCCAGTCCCAACGCCGCTTCGTGTCCGCGCTTCGTTCGCGCCGCCGCCAGCATGGCAACGCCCTC